>Ga0315310_10001374_pt1 | contig 15364 bp, 15 predicted proteins | sample TDP5_MG_FD_203630 | JGI IMG/M metagenome (GOLD analysis project Ga0315310, IMG submission 203630) | Freshwater sediment microbial communities from Lake Towuti, South Sulawesi, Indonesia - TDP5 | ecosystem: Environmental > Aquatic > Freshwater > Lake > Sediment | place: Indonesia: South Sulawesi... | reverse complement strand
ATAGTCTTTTTATTAAACATAATAGCCCTAAATCTAATTTTGGATTGACATATGGATAAAGAGGTCGTTCTCCTTATGAGTTATGGGAAATTCTACCAAATTGTGCTAATATTATAAAGGGTTAATAATATAAGAAGCATTACTGCTGCACCGGATATAATTTAAAAAATCAATAATGTAGACGATCTATCTAAACAGTTTGAAGTATATTGGGCTGTTATTGAACTTGTAAAAAATCGGCTTGTAAAGGCAAGAAGTGTATAGGATGAAAGTAATTGCAGCCAATGAGGAAGAGGTTAGAAATGTAGCAGAAGAGGCTGGCTTCCAAGTAAAAGGATGTTTAGGCATATTGGTAGACTCGGTGAAAAATAAAATTATCTCTTCCGGGCAAGCTATGCAGGATATTGATGATTTAGTTGCATCAGGTTATCGTATAAACGGTGATATAATCAAGGGATTGAAAGAAACTTTAAGGAGGTGGGATAGGTGAAAGCTTCTTCGATGATACCGGAAAGGATTAGGGACAAGTTTCTACGAGAGATACTGGATATGTATGCTAAAGGTGAGTTGGCGGCAAGTAGAGCTGCTCAGATGCTTGGTATACCAAGGGCGGCTTTCTATAGCATATTAGCTGAAACAAATACCCCACTCCCGCAAAAGCTTAACGATAGCATAAGGAAAGAATTGGAAGAATTATTACGTTGTTAGTTATATAGGTATAACTAGTTAGAGCGGAAAAAACCAAAAGCATACCAATATTATTATTTTCCGTTAATTTTTTTCCATAAAATTCATAATAGAACTGAGATTGCCTTGCACGAATTGACAATAGTTCGTAATCTGCTTAGAATTGTGGAGGAAAAAGCCCGGGTTTATGGAGTTAAGCAGATAACCGGCATCCGGTTAGTGGTAGGAGAACTTAATCTGGTAGTGCCGGAAACTTTACATTTCTGTTTTGAAGTGGCTTCCCGGGGAACGGTTGCCCAGGGGGCAACATTAGAGATTAAAGAAGTTCCGCTGGAGTTTCAATGTAATAATTGCGGCCATCATTTCTCTCTTTCCAGCCGGAAAGAAATTTCTTCCGGGGAGGAAGGGGGAATGGGCTGTCCGCATTGTCACGGCCAGGAACTGGAAATCCGGGCAGGTCGGGAACTTTATCTGGAAAGTATGGAGGGAGAATAAAAATCTTATCGGAAGGTATCGAAGGAGAATAAAATCGGAGGAGAATAAAATGGAAATAAAAGTGCTCACTGACCTTTTAGAAGCTAATGATACCATTGCCCAGGAAAACCATCGCCTGTTAGCTGATTGCGGTGTTAAAGCCATCAACTTGATGAGTTCTCCCGGGGCCGGTAAAACTGCCCTCCTGGAAAAGACGCTTTCTGTCTTGAAAGATGAAATTGCCATGGGAGTGATTTTGGGTGATGTCAGTACTTCCCGGGATGCCGAAAGATTAGCCGGTTACGGTATTACATTACTGCAAATTAATACCCGGCATTTTGGGGGAACCTGTCATTTGGATGCTAATATGATAAAAAGCGCTCTTTCACATTTTGATTTAAATAAACTGGATATATTATTTATCGAAAATGTAGGTAATCTGGTGTGTCCAGCCGCCATTAATCTCGGGGAAGATTATAAAGTAGTAATTTTGAGTGTTACTGAAGGGGATGATAAACCCGCCAAGTACCCCGCTATGTTTGAAAAGGCGGATTTATTAATCATCAATAAAATTGATCTACTTCCCCATACTGATTGTAATCTGGAAATTATTAAAAAAGATGCCCGCCTTTTAAATTCCCGCCTTAAAATTCAGGAACTTTCCGCCCGGACCGGAGAAGGACTTCCCCAGTGGTGGGAATGGTTAAGATCCCTGTGTAATTGAAGTTAGTCAGGATCTCCTCCGGTTTTTTTGGGGTCAGCAGTTCTTGGGAGTGATAATAGTTATTTCTCTCTGCAACCAGAGTTCACATGGTTTCCTCTCACGGTACCATCAAGTAGTTCCTGTTGGTGGGAGCGGTTAAAGTCCCTCCGCGACTCAGTTCCTTGGCGAAGCGGTTCTCTGGAGAGGAATTAGGTTTTGGCGGCCTCAATATGATCTTGTAAATATGAGCTTGTAATAGTCCCTGGAACTATCGAGGCTTTCCGCGATAGGATGTTTGGAGGTCTCTTGGATGAATTGACAGATTAATAATTGTGTGTTATTAATCATCTTTGACGGGAAATGATTGAGATCAATCGAGAACAACTAAATAATCTGTGTAATGAATTTGGACTTTCATTTGTTGCCTTATTTGGTTCAAGGTTAACGGAAGGCAAATCATTTAAGAAAGATTTTGATTTTGCGGTTTTAGCTGGAAGTCCCTTGAATAGAGATAAAGAATTAGAATTAATCAATCGATTTTCTCAAATTTTAAAAAGCGATGATGTAGATATAGTCGTTTTAAATTTTGCTTCACCCCTTCTTCAATATGAAGTGGCACAAGAAGCTGTGCTTCTCTATGAGAGATTTTCTGGTTCGTTTAATGATTTCAGATGTCTGGCCATTAGGAAATGGAATGATAATAAAAAATTTATGGACTTAAAAATGGATTACATTAAGGACTTTATAAAGGAGAAATTCCTTGCTTAAGATTGATGTAATAAAAGAAAAATTAGCAAAGCTGGTCGAGTTTTTAAAAGAATTAGAAAAGGTTAAGCCTCTTTCTTTCGAAGATTATGATTTAAACCCTGCTATTAAACGCTCTTGCGAAAGGCTGATTCAATTAATTGTTGAAACTGCCGCTGATATTAATAGTAGTGTTATTGTTGGTCTTAAAGATTTTCCACCTAAGGATTATTATGATACATTTATTAAAGCAGGGGAGGTAGGGTTGCTCTCCCTTGAGCTATCTGATAAATTAGCTCCTTGGGCAGGCTTGAGAAATAGGTTAGTTCATGAATATGCCCAGATTAAAGATAGGCTGGTCTATGAGAAGGTGGAGCCAACGATTGAGAGTTTTGCTGAATATGTTCGTCAAGTTCAGAGATTTATAGAGTCCCACAAATAGTCTAACCACGGATATTGATCTCAATCGCTATCATTTCTTACTGTTGGGTGCGATTTTGTAAGAGTTTACGCATACTAAATGTTCATACCGGCCTGACCAAAAAAGTGATGCCGAAATTCGGGAGCGGAAACAAATGTTTGTTTATCCTCAAAAATATCAAGTAATCGTAGTGGGAGGCGGTCATGCCGGTTGTGAAGCAGCCCTGGCGGCTGCTCGCCTGGAATGTAAGACTCTGCTTATTACCATGAATCTGGATACCATTGGACTTATGTCCTGTAACCCGGCAGTGGGAGGACTGGCTAAAGGTCAACTGGTGAAAGAGATTGACGCTCTGGGAGGAGAGATGGGCAAAGCTACTGATAGCACGGGAATTCAGTTCCGGCGCTTGAATACCAGTAAGGGACCAGCAGTTTGGTCCTCCCGAGCGCAGGCCGATCGTCAGAAATACCGTCTTTATATGAAGTCAGTGCTGGAGAAGCAGTCCCATCTTCATCTCAAACAGGGTTTGGTGGAGCGGATCTTGGTGGAGGGCGATACGGTAGTAGGAGTGGAGACTTTCACCGGGGAAAGTTATCCGGGAGAGGCAGTAATTATTACTCCGGGAACTTTTCTCAACGGCTTGATCCATATAGGCTTGGTTCATTTTCCGGCGGGGAGGATGGGAGAATTTCCCGCCCAGGGATTATCCCGCAGTTTACAAGAATTAGGTTTTGTGATGGGGAGATTCAAGACCGGCACCTGTCCCCGTCTGGATGGTAAAACCATTGATTTTTCCCGTCTAATCTCCCAGTATGGAGATAATCCGCCGGTTCCTTTTTCCTTTTCTACGGAGAAAATTGAACCACCCCCGGTGCCTTGCTATATTACTTTTACCAATCCCCGGACTCATGAAATAATTCGTAGCGGTCTGGATCGCTCTCCTCTTTATACCGGGATTATAAAAGCCACCGGTGTGAGGTACTGTCCCTCCATCGAAGATAAAGTGGTAAAATTTCCCGATAAAGATCGGCATCAGATTTTCCTGGAACCGGAAGGCCTGGATACCAATGAATACTATCCTAATGGTCTTTCTACCAGTCTTCCCCTGGATATTCAGTTGAAAATGCTCCGCAGTATTGAAGGTCTGGAAGTGGTAGAGATGACCCGTTCGGGTTATGGTATCGAGCATGACTACGTGGATCCAACACAATTGTTCCCTACCCTGGAAACCAAGTTATTCCGCAATCTCTATCTTGCTGGGCAGATTAACGGGACTACTGGCTATGAAGAGGCTGCTGCGCAGGGGCTGATTGCCGGGATTAATGCTGTTCTTCGAGTTAAAGGGAAAGAGCCTTTAATTCTTGATCGCTCCCGGGCTTACATCGGAGTGATGATTGATGATTTGGTGACCAAGGGGACCAATGAACCCTACCGCATGTTTACTTCCCGGGCGGAGTACCGCTTAGTTTTGCGGGAAGATAATGCCGATTTGAGACTGCGGGAATTGGGTTATGAAATTGGTTTGGTAGGGGAAGAAGAATACCAGAAATACCGTACGCGGAAGGAGATGATTGAACGAGAACTTAAGCGATTAAAGGAGATAAGAGTTTTTCCGGTAGATGATTTAAACTATAAACTTCAGGATTGGGGGGTTAGTGCTCTGAAGCACCCGGTAACTCTGGAAGAACTTTTGCGGCGACCGGAGATTGATTATCATAAAATGCGTTCTCTGGGATATCTACCGGATACTCTTCCCCCCGATGTCATTCAGGAGGTAGAGATTGAAGTTAAGTATCGGGGATACATCGAACGTCAGGAAAAAGAAATTGAAAGATTTCGCAAAATTGAGGAGATACGTATTCCTCCGGATTTGGATTTCTATCATATTCCCGGTCTCTCCACCGAAGTGAAACAGAAACTTTCCCGCTATCGTCCCATCTCCTTGGGACAGGCTTCCCGCATTTCGGGAATTACTCCCGTAGCTATCTCAATTCTTATGGTTTACCTAAAAAAGAAACCCCGCTGAAATTCCCCCTACCCCCTTATGATTTCCAGCGGAGTAATTATTTTTGGTGGAAGTTACCAGCCGGCTTTTAGCATTTCCGAAACTAATCGCACTTTCTCAATATCCCCTCCCGGCGGTAACTCATCGGAGATTCCTAAAAGAGCATAAAAGGTCTCTTCCAATCCCAGGTAATCAAGGATTAATCGCTGGAAAGGGGAATGTAATAGCCCTCCAAAGGGTATATGGGGAGTGCCGAAGAATAAAATCCATCCGAAGAATTATAGCATGAACAATTCGGCAGTTGAACGGATTTTTCATCCGGAGTATAATACGATATTGTGTATAGACTCTAATAAGGAGAATGAAAGAGCATGAAGTGCGCAATTGCCGTAGAAAATCTGGTCAAGATCTATCCTGGAGGTATCAAAGCAGTAGACAACGTCTCTTTTGAAGTTAACGAAGGGGAAATTTTCGGCTTTCTTGGACCTAATGGAGCGGGTAAAACCAGTACGATTTGGATGCTTATTACTCTTTCCAAAATTACTTCCGGAAAGGCTTATATTGCTGACCTTGATGTGGCAAAATATCCCGAAAAGGTGCGCCAGGTTATAGGCTACGTTGCTCAAGACACTGCAGTAGATGATGCGCTTACCGGCTGGGAAAACATCCGCCTCCAGGCAAGGTTTTATCATCTTTCTAAAGAAATTTATGAGTCACGTATCAGAGAAGTAATGGAACTGGTTCAACTCACCGAAAGAGGGAAGGATCTGGTAGAGACTTACTCCGGGGGAATGCGAAAAAGATTAGATATTGCTTCTGGCCTTATTCACCGGCCAAAAATACTTTTTCTGGATGAACCTACTTTAGGTTTAGATGCCCAAACTCGTCGGGAAATCTGGTCATATATCAAACACCTGCGTGATGAGTATGGGATTACTATTTTTCTCACCACTCATTATATGGAGGAAGCTGACCAACTCTGCGACCGAGTTGCTATCATCGATCGGGGGATAATAAAAGCAATTGATTCCCCACAATCATTGGAGAAAAAAATTGGAGGAGACGTGATTCGTTTAAAATTCAGTGAGGAAAATCTTGTCCACAATGCGGCAGCCCTGGAAAGAATTAAGAATTTATATCCTGTGAAAAGTGTCGTTTTGCAGGAAGACTACTGGGCCATCATCACCGAAAATGGGGATCGGCTGATCCCAAAGATATTCTCCCTGGTGCAAGAATCAGGAGCGAGCATCGAAGCCATTGAAATGAAGAGACCGACTCTCGAGGACGTGTACCTGCATCTGACAGGAAGAGGACTTCGTGATGCTGAAGCAAGGGGTGAAGACTGGAAAGTAAAAACTCACCAATTGCGAAGAGCCAGGTGGTCAGGGAGGTAAGAGTGCAATGAGAAGGCTAATAATCGACCTCTGGAATGTGTGCTGGCGCGAATTACTCCATTTCTTCCGTCAGCGAATGCGAATATTAATGTCTATTGTTCAACCAGTAATCTGGTTAGCACTGATGGGCAATATGATGTCCGGAATTAGTAACTTCCCCAACGCCGCCCATTTCTTCGGCGGGAAGAACTATATCACCTTCATGACTCCTGGTATCATGGTTATGACTGCGTTATTCGGAGGCATATTTGGTGGATTATCGGTGGTATGGGACAGGAGATTCGGTTATTTATATAGACTTCTTTCGTCCCCCATTTCTCGCATGTCTATACCTTTAGGAAAAATGGCCGCCAGCAGTCTTCAATCCGGGTTTCAGGTGATACTAATTATTTTCATCGCTTTACTTCTCGGAGTACATTTTTCCACCGGGGTTCCGGGCATTTTGGTCATTATTCTGATCATTATGTTTTTCGGTTTTGGAATCTCAGGGATCTCAGTGGGATTGGGAGCGGTGATTAAACGTCATGAAACAATGATGGCAGTGGTTAACTTTTTTACCATGCCGCTCATGTTCACAAGCAATGCACTATTCCCTACTCAGCTCATGCCTAAGTGGCTTGCTACTATTGCCAAAATTAATCCCGTCTCTTATGTAATAGCACCTCTACGGGCACTTACACTCGGGGGATGGACCTGGACAACGCTATTGCCCGATCTGGCGGTATTAGTAATCTTTGGAGTGGTCACCGCTATCATTGCCGGTTTGCTATTCCGCAGGACTATTGTTTGATTTGAACGGCCAACCATTCTTTAAAGCATACTCTTAGCTATCTCTAAAAGGAAGCCTCTCTTCTTCCGTGATGGAAAACAAATCATCAGGCTGGGTGATTGAGAAAACCGTTTGAAGGCGAAGCGGGCATGGTTCCTCTCCGGATAGGAGAGCGAAGCCTGAAACCGAGCTAGCTTTGCCTCGCTGGGGCAAAGCTAGCGTGTTTTCGAAACACCCAACCCGATCCTTGCAGACCCATCTTTGTCCCTGTCACGGAATTGGAGATGCTTCCCCATTTAAAAAAGTATTTTGACAGAATCCGCCTCCGGATGTTATAATTAAAAACCATTTTGCCAGATGCATTTAAAATCGTGAATGTTCCTGAATCCCAGACAAATTTTTCTTCTCCGGAGGAGAGAAATTACCAGCGACTGAAAGAGTTTGCTCAATCGGAAGGAGCGGCTCTCTTTGGAGTCACCAATATCGAATCCTTTAAACAAGAATTTTTCTTTCCTCCTTCATTAACTGCTAATCTGAACCGGGCGGTAGTTGTGGCTGTTCGTCTTTCCGAAAAAATTTTAGAAGAAATTGAAGATCACCCTACCCCTCTTTATTATCACCATTACCGCCAAATTAATATTTTTCTTGACCAATTGGCTTTACGTTCAGCCAATTTTATACAAGAGCGAAATTGGGAAGTCTTGCCGGTTCCCGCTTCTCAGATAATCGACTGGGAAAATCAGCGAGGGCATCTTTCTCACAAGAAAATGGCAGTAAAGGCAGGGTTGGGATGGATAGGTAGGAATAACTTACTGGTAAATCCCCAACTGGGAGCGCAGATTCGATTGGTAACTATTCTTACCAATATGCCTTTAAAAATAGATTCTCCCACTCTCGGGGATTGTGGACCCTGCCACGCCTGTATCCCGGTTTGTCCCGCCGGTGCTATCGGGGAGAACCCGGAAGAATTTGACCATTTAAAATGCTATCAGCAATTAAAGCTTTTTAGGAAATTGGGATATACCCAGCAATTTATCTGCGGAATTTGTGTGAAGGCTTGTAAAGGAGTTTCCCATTAGACCACCGGAAAATGGGGACTTTTAAAAAATATATGTCTAAAAAGTTAATTGCTGATTATGAAGAAATAAAAAACCCGCTTTTTTCTTCCACATTTTACCCCAGTCTTGCTTTTCTATTTTATACTGGAGTGAGATTGCTATTTGATCTTCGTATAAAAGGTCTGGAGAATTTTCATTTTCGACCCTCTACTCTTATCATTACCAATCACAAACGAGATCTCGATGTGGTAGTGATTGGACCTTCGCTGTATTTTAGCAAAAAAAATTTTTCTCGTTCTCCCATCCATTTTATAGCGCGGGAAGATCTTTTTGAGCCGGGATTTCTGGCGGAAATGGCACCTTTCCCTCAATGGATCCGCCGGCGATTAAATTCTTTTAATCTAAACTCTCTTATGCGGTCTTTACATGCTTATCCCATGCGTCGGTTTCCCGAACGCACAGTGAAAGAGATTTTAACTGAAGCCCGAGAGATTTTTGGCAATTGGGAAATCAGCCAGATTTTGAAACCGGAATGGCAAGAAAAATTCCGAATTCGAGCGAGAATGATTGGGAAATATGAAAAACTGCTACACATTAATGATATATTACACTGGGATTTCCGGGAGATCTGGTGTCCGCCAGGCAGAATAAATATGTTGCGGGGAAAAGAGATTCAAGAAACAATGCAAAAACATCAGCGAGAAATAATTGATAAACAGCTCTCCTGGTTCGTGAAGATTCTTGATCGGGGAGGGATTGTTTTTTTGACTCCCGAAGGTACCCTTTCACCAGATGGAAGGTTCTGTCGGATAAGAGATGCTCTTTATCGCCTTGCCCGAGGAGCAAAGGTCCCTTTACATCTTTTGCCAGTAAATATCACCTATGATTTCATGAATCGAAAGAAAATTTCCATTTACCTTAATGTCGGCCAGGAAATTGATGGACTGGAAGACCTTGGCCGAGCGACGCTTGAAGCTCTTGCCCGATCTCGAATTCTTGCTTTGTCGGTCGTTACTTTTAGTCAACTAGCAAGCTTTTATCTATGGCAGAAAGCCCAGAGATCTATTGTTTTAATAAGAACAGAGGATTTTGTCCGTGATTTATGGAAAATGATGGTGGAAAGTAAAAACTACCACTTACCAATTGACGATCGCTTACTGGATTCCAAATATTTTCATCGCCGATTAAAAGGTTTGATGGAGTTTTGTTTGCAGCATGTCCCCCCCATAATCTATCAGTCCGCCGGGCAACTAAGATTAAACTCCTCTGCTATTCTGGATGAGAATCAGAAGACCTGGAAGGAAAATCCCATATGTTACGGGGTTAATGAACTGGAACCTTTTCATTCTCTTCTGGAGGCAGTTTATAAGAAAGCTTCTCTTCAAAGTTAAATTAGCGCACTACTGGAAAGCCGCGGAAGAGAGGTTTTTTATAATATTCTAACGATAAAAAGTTAATAGAATAGAGGAGGGCATTGCGAAGGAAATCTTTCTTCCAACGGCGAGAAGAGGTCGGTACCAGAAAATCGTCCAGAATGAGTACTTTCCCTACTTTTCTTAACCGGTCAGTTATTTCATTGTCCGCCTGAAGATTTACATTGAAATTCCAGCCCCCTGCCCGCAAAAAAGGTTCCTGTCTCACTGCTAGATTAGGACCCCAAAGGTGCGGTCCCCTCCCTGCCGACTTATCAAACCAGTAAATTACGGGGAAGAAATATTTTTCAAAGAGATGAATTTTCCAATCGGCATCGTAAAAGGTAATTCTTCCCCCTACCGCTACTACTTCTGGATTTTTCTGGAAGCAGTCTACCAATGTGGAGAGCCAATGGGTAGGGACCACAGCATCGGCATCAGTAGTGGCTATGATTTCACCCCGGGCTTCAGCAAAACCTCGAGCCACGGCGTAAACATATCCCTGGCGCTTTTCCTGGACTATTTTAGCTCCCCACCCCCGGGCAATATCGGCTGTCCGGTCGGTACTATTATTATCTACCACGATGATTTCGTAATGACCGGTATAATCCTGTTTTTTAATTGACTCCAGGCAGCGAGCTATTAATTTTTCCTCATTATAGGCCGGTATCACTACCGAAATTTTCATTTTCTTCTCCCCCAAATTCCTCTCCGCTTCTCTGTCATATTCCCCTAAATTCCGCTATATTATAATTCTCTCTCTTTTTCCCTGTCAACCTTTTTGCACAATTTTTCCAGAAGGGCTAACGGTATGTGAAATCAAGATATCGGTTGACGGGAATTCTATTTCCCCGTATTGACAGAGGGTGATAAAAATTATTATAATAAAACCACAAGCGTGGGGTAAAAATAATAAAAGGGAAGCTATTCTACTGAAGTAGATAAAAAGTCTTCCCGTCCCCACGCTTATTTTTTAATAAATCCTGACGTTAGAGGAAATAAAAGCATGGAGGAGAAAGAATTATCTTCCAAAAATCCTGCTGCTATCCAGTCCTCGGTGGGGAATTTGCCTTCTGACCAGCCCTGGAGTCAGAAAATACTGGAACTGACTGCTCTTTACGAAATCAGCAAAGTTCTGGCTTCTTCTCTGGACTTAAAGACCACCACCCACCAACTTATGGAAATTTTATCCCAAGTGCTTGGTATGCGACGAGGAACTTTAACCCTGCTGAACCAGGAAAGAGGAGAGCTGGCTATTGAGGTGGCTCATGGTTTGACTCCCGAAGAAATTGCCCGGGGTAGATATAAGATTGGTGAAGGTATCACCGGTAAAGTGATGGAGACCGGAGAGCCGATTATTGTCCCTGATGTAGGAAAAGAACCTCTTTTTCTTAATCGCACCCACGCCCGGGGAGATATTACCAAGCAGAATATTTCTTTTATCTGCGTGCCCGTAAAAGTAAAAGGAGAAACTATTGGGGTTCTCAGTGTAGATCGTCTTTTCCCCGATAAGAACATTTCCTTTGATGAGGACGTGCGGGTGCTTACGGTGGTAGCTTCTATGATTGGTCAGGCAGTAATGCTCAGCAGGATGGTAGCCCAGGAAAAGCAGAAATTGATTGATGAAAACATTTATCTTAAGCAGGAATTGAAGACTAAGTATCGTCTGGCTAATATTGTTGGCAATAGTGAAAAGATGGGAGAGATATTTGAAATAGTGGAAAAAGTAGCCCCCACTAAGGCTACTGTGCTTCTTCGGGGAGAGAGTGGCACTGGTAAAGAGCTAATTGCCCGGGCGATTCATTATAATAGCCCAAGGGCGAGTAAACCTTTTGTTAAAGTTAACTGCGCCGCTTTACCGGAGACTTTGTTAGAAAGCGAATTGTTCGGTCACGAAAAAGGCTCTTTTACTGGAGCTATCGAGACTAAAAAGGGCCGTTTTGAAATTGCTAATGGTGGTACCCTCTTTTTAGATGAAATTGGTGATCTTTCCCTTTCCACTCAAATTAAACTATTAAGGGTTTTGCAAGAGAAGCAATTCGAAAGAATTGGAGGCATTAAGACTTATACGGTAGATTTGCGAATTATTGCCGCCACGCATAAAGATCTGGAAAAAGCTATTCGGGAGGGTAGTTTCCGGGAGGATCTTTACTATCGTTTAAATGTTGTTCCTATCTTTATTCCTCCTTTGCGAGAAAGGAAGGAAGATGTTCCTTTGCTGGTAGAACATTTCTTAAAATTGTTTAATAGGGAAAATGGCAAAAATGTCCGTTTTTCTTCCGACGTGACGGAAATTTTACAGGATTATTCCTGGCCGGGCAATATTCGGGAACTGGAGAACTTTATTGAAAGAGTGGTAGTGATGGCAAAGAAGGAAGTGGTAAGTTCGACTGATCTTCCTGGTCTTCTACCTTCCCTGTCCCTCTCCCCCCAGGACCCGGAAAAGCTTAGAGGCGATGGGTTTTCCCTCCCGGATACGATAGAAGCATTAGAAAAAAAGCATATTCAAGAAGTAATGCGAGAGTGCGGAGGAATTCAATCCCGGGCAGCAAAACTATTGGGGATTACTCCTCGGCAGTTGGGTTACCGGATAAGAAAATATCAGCTCTCCCCCAAAGGAGATTGAATCCTACATTTTTGTTTAATTTTCTACATTTTTGTATATAGAAGGGGAAAGTGTAGTATTAAGGGGAATTTAATGCTCCCCGGACTATCCCGGCAAAAAAAATCTTACCAGTAATATCTTACTAACCCACAGTTTTAATAGTAGTTAGAATCACTAAAGATTTAGCCCCCTAATTTTATAATTCCCGTAGAATTTGGCACATTTCCTGCTGTTGATATTTCTGCAAAAAGTAAAGGGGGGAATACAATGACCCATTCCAGGATTAATGCTACCATAGCAACATTTACTCGTAATCGCACGGGAGAGGATATCTGTGCTTTCAGCGGAATGTGCGTTACCTGTAATGAAGGCTGTACCGGACTTTGTGAAATTGGTAAGTCCGCTTACCGGGGGACGGAGGTAATTTATCCCCAGCCATTCGGAACTATTACCGCTGGTTCGCAAAAGGATTATCCAATAGATTTTTCCCATTTTAGTATTATGGGCAGCGCCGTAGGAGCTTATGGAATACCTCCGAATAGTGATCAGGCTATTTTCCCCAAGGTGGATCTAGAATGCAGGCTAGGTCAGGATCGAGGCTTACGGCTCAAACTACCTATTATTATACCGGGATTAGGTTCCACCGATGTCGCCCGAAACAACTGGGAAGGTATCGCTATCGGGGCGGCCATTTCCGGGATCCCCATTACGGTGGGAGAAAACGTCTGTGGGATGGATGAGGAGGCAACTATTGAAAACGATAGAGTAATTGACTCTCCTGATCTAAAGAACCGGGTTAAGGCTTATCATGACTGGCAGAATAAATACGGGACGGTGGTGCTCCAAGCTAATGTGGAGGATACCCGGCTGGGAGTTTTAGAGTATGGCATTGCTCGGCTGGGAATCGAAGCGGTAGAACTAAAGTGGGGACAAGGAGCTAAGAATATCGGGGGAGAAGTGAAAATTTCCAGCTTGGAAAGATCCCGCCTTTTGAAAAAGCGAGGGTACATTGTACTTCCTGATCCCGAAGACGAAGAGGTAGTTTCGGCTTTTTGCCGGGGAGTTTTCAAAGAATTCGAACGACATTCTCGGATTGGTATGGTAACCGAAGAGGATTTCATAAAAAGGGTAGAGGAACTGCGGAAACTGGGAGCAAAATACATATTTCTAAAAACTGGAGCTTATCGCCCGGCGGATTTGGCTCGAGCGATTAAATATTCTTCACTAGCCCGCATTGATGTGCTAACCGTGGATGGAGCGGGAGGAGGAACCGGGATGAGCCCCTGGAGGATGATGAACGAATGGGGAATTCCTACCGTGGAAATTGAAACTCTTGCTTACCGCTTTGCCGATCGTCTCTCCAAGAAAGGGGAATACCTTCCCCAGATTGTGATTGCCGGAGGATTTGTATTAGAAGATCAGATTTTTAAAGGGCTGTCCCTAGGAGCTCCTTACGTTAAGGCAGTGGGAATGGCTCGGGCGCCTCTGGCAGCAGCTATGGTAGGAAAGACTATCGGAAAACACATCCAGGAGGGTACTCTTCCCTCCAGTATTGAAAAATATGGGAAAACTTTAGAAGAAATTTTCATTACCTCTACTGAACTTAAGCACCAATATGGAAAAGATTTTGGCCGAATTCCTCCATCGGCCATTGGTGTTTATACCTATCTCCAGCGTATTGCTCAGGGGCTACGGCAACTAATGTGCGGGGCGAGGAAATTTAAGTTAACCTATCTTAATCGTCAGGATATTGTGGCTCTTACCCGAGAAGCGGCGGAGATCACCGGTATTAATTATGTGATGGATGCCGACCAGGAGGAAGTGGATAAGGTCTTAGGTTAACTCAATAATAGCTGGCAATTTCCGGCGAACCAGTATGCATAGGGAAATTTGTTTTTCTTATACCAGATAGCAGGCAACATAGTGGTTGGTTTCAATTTCCTTCAATTCCGGTTCTACTTCCTGGCAGGGAGGTAGAAGGAAAGGACAGCGGGGATGAAAACGGCATCCGGGAGGTGGATTAATAGGGCTGGGCACTTCTCCTTTGGGAAGAAACCTTTCGTGTCTTTCTTCCGGAGTGGCTACCGGGATAGCATCCAGTAATGCCCGGGTGTAAGGGTGTAAAGCATTACGGAAAAGCAATTCCACGGGAGCAATTTCTACTATCTTCCCGACATACATCACGGCAATGATATCGCAAATATAACGAGCTACCGCTAGATCGTGAGTGATAAAGAGATAGGTAAGATCGAAGCGGGTTTTAATATCCATCATTAGGCGCAAAATAGCTGAACGAACCGAAACATCTAACATGGAAAGTGGTTCATCGGCCACAATAAAATCCGGCCGGATTACCAGCACCCGAGCAATGGCTACCCGCTGGCGCTCTCCACCGGAGAGTTCGTGAGGGAACTTTTCATAATAAGTGTAGGCAGGGGTTAGGCCTACTTGAGAAAGCATTTCTAATATCATTTCTTCTTTTTCTTTTTTTATCATCCCATGAATTTCCAGAGCATCACCAATTGCTTCTTTGATTTTCATGCGTGGGTTCAGGGAAGCATAGGGGTCCTGAAAAATAATCTGCATACGCCGGCGTAGATGCCTCAAGTTGTTAAAATCTAACATCCCAACATCGACGCCATCAAAGATTATTTTTCCATTTGTGGGTTCGATAAGTCGTAAAATAGATCTTCCCACGGTAGTTTTACCGCAGCCGGATTCTCCCACTAGACCATAAACTTGTCCCCGGGAAATACGGAAATTAACATTATCTACCGCTCGAACATATTCTTTTTTCCGGCGATAAAGAGTGGCTAAAATACCTCCTTTTACCGGGAAATAGGTTTTTAATTTTTCTACCTGTAGAAGTGGTGACATTTTATCCTAATGGAAAAGTATACAATAAACCTGATGGTTATCACTTACCGAAACCATTGGTGGTTCCATTGTTGCACATACAGGACGCCTGCTTTCACACCGGGGATGAAATCGACACCCTGAGGGGGGATCGATAAGGTCCGGTGGGGAGCCGGGAATGGTGGCGGGATAGCGTTCTCGAATATGAATTCGTGGTATAGAATTAAGTAAGCCCC
>Ga0315310_10001373_pt1 | contig 15366 bp, 15 predicted proteins | sample TDP5_MG_FD_203630 | JGI IMG/M metagenome (GOLD analysis project Ga0315310, IMG submission 203630) | Freshwater sediment microbial communities from Lake Towuti, South Sulawesi, Indonesia - TDP5 | ecosystem: Environmental > Aquatic > Freshwater > Lake > Sediment | place: Indonesia: South Sulawesi... | reverse complement strand
TTGTTGAACCAGCCAAAAAGACAACAGCAGCGAAGTCATCTTCAGAGGATAATCGCTGGTTACTTGAGCTTCTGGATAACAAGGAGCTAGGCGCTAATTTGAGTTACAACCCAGAGCATCCAGCGAGGGCTGTGGGTGTGGCATGGGGCAAGGGACAGTGTGTAGTCTGTAAGGGCGGCAAATTCCTCTGCGGCAAGACGCGGTGTCCCCTACTGGTGCGAGCTAACTATTACTTGAAGACAATGCCGCTTATCGATGGCTTAGATGTGGACGGGGCTTCTCCGCCCAGCGTGTTCATTGGCAGAATCGGGTATCCCTACGTTTATGCTGGTCCGATGGTTCCGCCTGTGCATGAAGACACCAGCGTCATGGACATACCAGAGCTGTGGTTTGGCAAATCTATGGATGAAATCGTGGGCTTTCGCTCCATGCTGGTTCGTGGAATGCATCCTGTGCACGTGCGACGATTTGAAGAAGCAGGCAGAATCATGGAGCAAACACGAGAACTGGCTTTATCCGTGGATTCTGTTGATGTAGAGTTGGCTTTGAAGAGACCACCTCGTCGCAGCTTGATTTTGGATGATGATGTTCAACCGTTTGGTCCCTCTGCGCCTGTCAGAGACCTGCAAGTTGGCAATGCACGGTGGGATCATCAGATTGAGAAGGCGTTTTATGACACTGACTTGAAGGCTGTTGACGCTGTTCAAACGTTGTACGCGAGCAATGTTTTGGTCACTAAGATCCAGCGTGCCTTCAGTGTTGGCGCCTTTGGGCTCGAACAGAATAGGCGTCTCGTGCCTACGCGTTGGAGCATCACTGCTGTTGATGATATACTATCAAAGAGCCTTAGAGAAAAAATCAAGAGCTATCCTGAAATCAACGAATACCGCGTTTACGAGTCGCGTTACCTAGACAACATCTTCGAGGTTTTAATGCTGCCTCAGGCTTGGAGCTACGAAGCCATGGAAGCTTGGTATCCTGGCACCATTTGGAACCCTAGCGGACAAAACATACTCATTTACTCAGATTGGGAAGGCTACGAAGGAAGAACCACCTACGCTGACATAGGTGGATGCTACTACGCTGCACGACTGGCTGTGTGCGAGTTGTTGGAGAAAGAGAGGAGGCAAGCAACTGTGATTGTGCTACGTGAGGCGCATCCAGGCTATATCATGCCTGTTGGAGTTTGGCAAGTGCGCGAGAACGTGCGCAACGCCATGCGACAGACACCGTTCAAATCTAAGACCCTAGATGAAGCCTTAATGCATGTCGCAAGCCAGTTCCAGATCCCACTGAATAGATGGGTACAAAACAGCAGGCTTCTACAAGAAGCGTTGTACCAGAAGAGACTCACCGATTATTTCAGATTCGCGTAATGTTGAAGTTCTTGGGGCATCGATATGAGCAAAGCCGCTAAGTTAAAGCAAATGCGAGAGTTAGCCTCGAAACAATGTACCGAGTTAATGAAGGAGAAATATGCCATCGGAGCCTTTCTCTTCGGCTCAATGGCTTCAGGCGAAATACATGAAGAAAGCGACATCGACTTAGCTGTTGTCTACAACACAATTGCAGCTGATATTCAAGTGGGCAAAGAAGAGAGGAAAATAAACGGTCTTCGACTGGAGATTTGGCGTTATCCCATCGCTCCGTTCTTGAACACTTTTGAAGACGAGAAACTCCGCGGAAAGCCTGATACGTGGATGTGGACAGGATTATGGATCGAGGCTATGCAAGGCGGCATCATACTTGCTGACCCAACGCAGAGGCTTGCAGACTGGAAGGCGAAGGCAAAGCAATGGAAGTGGCGGCAAGGCGAAATAGAGGGAGCAGTGAAACAAGCTAGAGACAACGTGAATGCAGCACAACATCATTTGACACACGGCAACGCTTTCTACTCGTTGATTTGCCTGCGAGAAGCTTCGACCTGCTTATCAGCCGCGCATGTCATGAAGAACGGGCTGATTCCCAGCTTCAGACCAAAAGACCTCAGCCAAAAACTCAGCATCATAAAGGACAAAGAGAGAGAATTGTCAGCTGCCTTCGAGCTTGTGAACGACGTGAGGGGATTAGATTACAATTCAGTTGAAGGTCTACTTGTCAGGCTAAAGGAATTTATTGATACAGAATGGGGCGCTAAACGAATTGGACCGCGCTCAGAATACGAAAATTCAAGAAGCTGCCTCCTCAAAAGAAACCTTGTCGGCGCCCTGCTTTCAATCAGGTACTCTGCTTACTGGCTGGGCTTTCACATCATCAACAAGCGGGAACCCAAAATAGAAGCTAAGATAAAGGCAGAAATCTGCAACGGAGAAAATCATGTAGGCATGATTGAAAAGCTAGCAAACGCTTCAGACCCTTTTCACGGGTTCTACAAGCAACTGCACTTCGCTCAAAAATGGAACACACCGGAAATGGACGCTGCAATAGATCAAACGCGAGCCGTTTTAGATGACTGGTCGAACGACGGGTAGAGTCATGAATGAGCGATGAGCATGGTTGTTGAACTGCCTTATGTAACACAAAAAAGCTTGGTTAGGTTTCTTAGCGTATTCGAATGGTTAGCGATTCCAAGTCTCTCGGGTAGTAGGTTACTACCTCTGAACCTTCCTTAGTTATTGTGACTGTGTCCGAGTGCCTAAAACCAGCGTAGTCTGGCTCGTATATGCCCGGTTCACAGCTGAGAACCATACCTAGCTTAAGAACGGTGTTGTCGCCAATGTCAAGCCACGGCGGTTCGTGCCCTTCTAAGCCAAGTCCATGTCCAGTGTGATGTCTTATCAGTCTCGTTAAACCAGCCCTTTTAACTGCCGTTGCTGCAGCCTTGTCTACGTCGCTGCACTTTGCCCCTGGCTTGAACGCTGCTAGGGCTGCGTCTTGAGCCTTCAGCATAGCCTCAAAGTACCGTTTCTGCTTCTCTGTCGGGTCTCCAACGACCATTGTGCGCTCGAGTTCACAGCTGTATCCGCCGACGTCCGCACTTGCGCCGGTAACCATCACATCGCCTTCTCTTATTGGACGCTTTGTGCTGAGAGAGTGAGGAATCGCTGACATCGGACCAACCTGTCCTCTAAAGCCTGCTGCGGCTGGAGAGCGCCCCCCTCTTGACGGTTCGTAGTCGGGTCCAAGCGTCTTCTTCATCGTCATGGATGCTTCGTAAGAGGCTCTCAATGATATGTCGAGGTCCCAAAGACCTGGTTGCGTGTATTCTTGAAGCAGCGTGTGAGCTAGATTCGCCCATCTTGCACTCTCCTTTATCAGCTGAAGCTCCTCGTCTGACTTGACAAGTCGCATGTTCTGGATGATGTCCTTTGCCATAACAAACTTGGCTGTGGGCACCTTCTTTCTTATAGGAGGACCCTTGTACCCCCAAATTCCAGCTGCGCCTGCAGGGTTATCTACTCCTATCCTTTTGTGGTCAAGCTTCAGCTCTTTCAGAAAGCCTGCGAAATGCTCGATTGGATGCTTTTCCCCTGGATAGTCGAGATAGGTGAAAACTTTCTTTATCAATTTGGTTTTCAGAGGTATGTGGTCGATCTCTAGGATTGGGCCAAGGAAGGCTATATCTCCATCGACAGGGATAACCAGTGCGGCTGGTCTTTCGGTTGCGATATACGAGTAGCCGGTCAAATAGAAGAAGCTTGTTCCACTTGTTAGGTACAGCGCGTCAAGCTTCATTTTGACAAGCTTTTTTCTTACGCTTTCGATGCGCCTCTTGTATTCGCTCTCGCTTATGGTTAGTTTCGCCACGAAAATGCACCTGCCTTCTCCTCAGTGTCTGAGAGAACTCTCTCTTTAAGCATTAGACATAAAGACTTTCGTGTCAACCTCTACCTCGCTCTACTTTTGATCAGTTCCACTGCCTTGTCGAAGGCAGCCTGTGTAGGGTCTATCACTTGCACATCAAGTTTTTTGGAAAGCCATTCAGCGTTACCCGCCATGGCAGTGCAGCCCAAAACGATGATGTCTATGTGGTCTTCTTTGAGCGCTTTCTTGCCTTCGTTCAGTAAGGCTTTTCTTAGCTGCTGCTTTTGAACAAGCTCAGGCACATGCATATCTAACGGTCGTATTGAGGCTAGTAACGGTTCTGCACCATGCTTGCGGGCGTTTCGCCTTACCCTCGCAACCGCTTCTTGCACAGTTGTTATGACCGTGAATCGCTTCTTTGCTTCTTTCACATTCGAGAAAGAGGCTTCACCTGCGCCCACCACGGGAACATCAACAATTTTTCTTGCTTCGTCCACTCCAGGATCGCCAAAGCAATTGATTATAATAGCATTGTATCCCCGTTTTTCTCCATCTTTCACTACTCTGAGAAGATCAGGCACGGCTAGTTTCTCATGTTCCTCGGTTTCAATAAAGATCGGTCCATTCTTGAGACAGGTGAAATCTAAGTCTACGACTACGCTATTCTTTTTGAGCCATGTCTTATCAATGCTCTCAGTAATCTCGCTTTTCACTATAGGATCTACAACAAGAATTTTCAAATTAGCCACTCTCTCAGGTTGCTTCAGGCATACATTTATTTTTCCTCGAAGAATTCTTGAAGGCGCCTTGTCTCAGGTTGGCTCAAGACTTCAGCGCACTTTCTCGGGTATAAAGCCTTATGTTCCAACCCAAGAGTTGTGAGCAACCGTTGAACGCCTTTACCCAAGCCTGGTGCAGCTAGCACTCCTCTTACGTCTTTGTTGACCTTGCCTCGAACAGCTTCCACATACTTAGCCAGTTGAAGCGCGGCCTGTTTGCTGGCTGTTGTTCTTTTGATTTCAATCACCACAAGTCCTCCAGCATTGTCCTCGCAGTAAACGTCCACAAACCCAGGCTCGACCTTCTTCTCATAGGAAATCGGCTTCAACCCTTCCTCAACAAGTGATGGCATCAGCAACACTGCTCTCTGCATATCTTCCTCGCTAGCATGAAGCGCAAACTCACCCACATCGAACAGATCTAGCGCTGCAACTAGATACACATGGTCAAAAGACACCCGAACCGACTCAGCGGGCTGACGCCTCACAGCCTTAACCTGCAAACAACTGCCCACAGCGCTGACGTGAAAGGCGCAGCCAGGGGGTTGCCAGTTCACTGGCTCATACCCTATAGGTCGATGAACCAGAAGAGAGCCGTCTTGCTTGAAAACTACAATGCGCTCACCTGAATCCAGCCGTGAACTGGCACGTCCATGATAGTCAACCGTGCAGCTACCGACTACAAGTATGCCTCGTCGCTTCGAGAGCGCTTCTTTAACGAGTGAGACGCTTTCTTCCACACTAGGACTAACTAGGGCTTTCAGAGGCTGCCGACCAGAAGCTGTCACAGTAGTCTTGCTCCCGACACCTTTACAAGACCTCAAAACAAGATAAGGTTTCTGAACACCTATGCCCTCATGGAAGCAGAAATTCCGCATCATGCACCGCTACAACCAATCAGCCCGCGTCTATGAGACACTATACTCTGAAGAGCAAGAAGCAAAAATCAAAACCCTCATGCAAAACCTAGTACTGAAGCGCAACAGCGTAGTTCTCGACGCTGGCTGCGGCACAGGCTTGCTTATCAAACATCTCGCGAACAGATCAGAGTTCTTTGTAGGCGTAGACATCTCCAAGGGATTGCTTCAAGAAGCATTAAAAAAGGCACGCCTCTGCCAAAACGTGGCGTTAGTCTTGGCAGACGCCGACAACATGCCCTTTCATGATGGGATTTTTGGTGCAGTCTTCGGTATTACGCTTCTTCAGAACGTGCCAAATCTAAAGGTAACTTTGACTGAAGTCATGCGAGTCAGCAAACAAACCGCACCGATCGTCGTGACGGGATTGAGGAAACAGTTCACTCTGAAAGATTTCGTGAAGACGCTGAACCATGCTGGTCTCAGAGTCGACAGGTTGAAACTAGATGAGATGGATAGAGAATGCGTGTGTATCTGCCGCAAAGTGCGGCGTTAAATCTAAATCTAGCCCTAGAGTCAAGATAGGTAGCATCTTTGAGGAAATGCAGATGTCACCAAGCGTTGTGCCAGCACACATCTTTCGCGCCTACGACATACGTGGCATCTATGGAAAAGACCTGACTCTGGAAATAGCAGAGACAATCGGAAAGGGGTTTGGCACTTTCCTTGGTGGTAGGAAGAACTTGGCCGTTGCCCGAGACATCCGAAATGGTGGCGAACAACTCAAGAACGCTATAGTTAAAGGCTTAGTGTCAACAGGCTGCGACATCGTTGACTATGGAATAACCACCACGCCTGTATTCTATTTCGGCATAGCCCACCAGAACAGAGAAGGCGGTGCCATGACCACTGCCTCCCACAATCCACCGGAATGGAACGGCTTCAAGCTCTGCCGAGAAAAAGGTGTGATAGTTGGCCAGGGTTCAGGCGTAGAAGAAATACAGCAGATAATCGCACAAAGAAGATTCGCAGAACCGCGCGCGAAAGGGAAAGTGGAAGCTCACAAAGGCGTTATTGATGAATACTCCAATTTCGTTCTCGACAAAATCCGTGTTGAAAAGGAACTAAACGTTGTCTTAGACACTGGAAATAGTGTGTCTGGTATTGTGGCACCTAGGCTTTTCAAAGAAACTGGAAGCAGAGTCACGGTCCTAAACGAGAAACTAGATAGCACTTTTCCTTCACACCCGCCTGAACCAACAGAGGCAGCCCTGCAACAACTTACAAACGAAGTCAAAAGGGCACATGCAGATCTCGGCGTCGGATATGACGGAGACGGCGACAGAGCAGTATTCGTAGACGACAAGGGCAGGTTTCTCACAGGCGATTTCTCATCAATAATCTTCGCCCGAGCCCTAATGACCAAGAGCAACAAGAAGGTAGTCGTTGATGTGAGTTGTTCATCAGCCCTTGAAGACGCGATTAAAGCTGAGGGCGGCATCCCCTTGGTTGAACGCATAGGACGTCCTTTCATGATGACTCGTGTTCTACAGGAAAATGCCGTTTTTGGGGGCGAGCGAAGCGGGCATTTCTATTTCCCACATGTTTATGGTTTGGATGACGGGACCTTCGCTAGCTTGAAGATGGCTGAAATCCTATCTCGAAGCAGCTTGCCACTCTCAAAAATGGTCGATCAAATCCCTAGGCATTATTCGACCACCGTCAACGTGCCCTTTCCAGATGAACATAAGTTCCAGACTGTGAAACGGTTAAAGCCCAAGTTTGAAAAGATGGGTTTCAGCATCCTCGACATCGATGGAGTAAAGGCTCGAGATGAAATGGGCTGGGTATTGTTGCGACCATCTAACACTGAACCAATCATACGCATATTCGTCGAGGCAAAGACGCAAGACAGACTGGCGCAACTTCTGGATTTGGCGCAGAAGATGCTGAAGGAAGAGGCTGAACGCGTTAGATGAAAGCTGTTGTTTTGGCAGCAGGATTGGGCAAAAGACTTGCCGCAATAACAGTTGACAAACCCAAAGTCCTGGTCAAAATAGGCGACAAGACTCTGATTGAGCACAATCTTGCTAAACTTCGCAGCCTTGGCATAAATCAAATCGCTGTGGTTGTCGGCTACAAAGGCGATATGGTTAGAGAAGTTGTGGGCAACAGCGTGGCTTATTACGAACAGAAGGAGCGGCTAGGAACTGCGCACGCCTTTCTGCAAGCTAAAGAGTTTGTGGACGAACCGTTCTTTTTAGGGATAAACGGCGACATGTTTTTCACAGACCCCCTTGTCGACTTCATCAAGCTGAAGCCGCCTGTCATAGCGGTCTATCGAGTAGAAAACTCAAGCAGATACGGCAGATTTGAAATAAAAAAGGGGAAAGTCGTCTCAATTAAAGAAAAGGCGGCACAGGCGAGTCCAGGCTTCATTAACGCTGGCGTCTACCTATTCCCTAAAGAAATCTTCAGGTATATTGAGAAAACACGGCTAAGTCCTAGGAAAGAGTACGAGGTAACTGACACAATCCAGATGATGATTGATGAAGGCTGGGGCTTCAGAGCCTATGAACTCAAAGGTTTTTGGAAAGACATCGCATATGTTGCCGATATAGAAGAGGCACAAAGAGCCCTGGGACAAACAAGAGTCTAACAAAAAGATTGACGCATCGGTTTTATTCAAGCGGAATTATTCTTGCTTCCATGGTCTTGGTGTCCAGAACGGCGATTGAGGGCTTGCCAGTTAAGTAGCCGCAAACTTCACCGGGATTGATTATCAGAGTCTTGTCTTTCTTGTATGCTTTAGCCTCGTGAACGTGCCCGTGAACAATCACGTCGTAGCCTTTGGTTGAGAGCAAAGACCTGAGTAGCTCAGATTGTCCAGGCGGGCCTCCGGGTTCGCCTCCGTGCAGCAAAGCAATGCGCAGGTTGTTAATTTTTACTTCAGCGAATATGCCTCTGATTTCCAAGCCGAATTCTGCGAAGCGTTTTTTCAGGAATTCGTGGTCGCCATCGTTGTTGCCGAATACTCCTATGAACTTGCCTTTAAATGGTTTGAAATGCGGTATGACAAACGGCGAGATATAATCGCCACAATGAAGGACCATTTCGGCTTTCTCATCCAGTAGTTTCTTGACGGCTTTGTCCACCAAGGGCAAATGGTCGTGCGTATCCGACATTATGCCAATGATCATTGTTCCTCGCCCTCTTACCGATTAAAGGATTTGAGATGCGTCTATTCGGGTCTTTTTCTTCTAAAGCTTTGCATTCTACCTTGTAGAAGCTGACAGAGTGGCTATTTCTGTCACGGTCAAAATGAACAGGATACTAGAGTCTGAAGGTTCCCAACCAGTTTGCGGAAGTTTTGGCTTAGACGGTCAGTTCCTTGCTCAGAGCGCGGGGTTTAAGAGGTTTAAATTGGAAAGATCGGTAAAGCTCTTGACAACACTTCTTTCCCGCGGTATTCGGGCAGTATCATTGGAGATTTTCTGGTCATGGGTACGTTTGCTTCTTTCAAAGCTTCTACGTACTTGGCAACATGACCAAGTGAGAGTTTGGTTTTGCCATCTTTGCGTTTCAGATGTTTAGCGGCAGATAGGCCGGCTCTTCTTCCGAAAACATTTATGCCAAGCAGAGAGTTTCCCATCAATCTATTCTTGCCGTGGACTCCGCCTCCGATTTCTCCTGCCGCATAAAGACCCTTTATAGGTTTGCCTGAGGCATCGAGAACCTCTGCGTCTTCATTGATGGCGATCCCGCCGTTTTGGTAATGCAGCGTTGGAAACGTCAGCACTGGATTCTGAGATATGTCGATACCGAAACGTTTGTATTGCCTGTGCATTGCAGGCAACAGTCTCTGCACGGCTCCCTTTCCTCTCAGTTCCTCTATAAGGGGAATGTCTAGCCAGACTCCTATTGCTCCTGTTGGAGTAGCAACACCTGTGCGGTCGCCGTAGCACTGTTTGATTATCGCCGAGCTCACGACATCTCGTGGTTCAAGTTGATATATGAATTGTTGTCCGTCTTTGTTTGTAAGTTGAGCTCCGACGCTTCTGACCTTCTCTGTAATCAGCAGACCGAATATCTGCTCTGGGTATGCGACTCCAGTTGGATGATATTGGGCTGAATCCAAGTCTCGGAGTTTTGCGCCGACTCTGTATGCCATAACAACACCGTCCATTGTTGCGCCGTAATGATTGGTCGTCGGGAATCCTTGTATGTGTAGTCTTCCAAACCCGCCGGTTGCTAACACAACAGCTTTTGCCCTAGCGATTTGGTATTCCTTTGTCTCCAGATTCCAAAGTGCAGCTCCATTAACTCTGCCTTCATCGTTGGTCAAAAGCTCGATCACGGATGAGAACTCTAGCACTGGTATTTCTTTGTTTAAGGCCTCGTCCTTCAGGACTCGCATTATTTCGAGACCTGTGTAATCCTTGCAAGTGTGCATCCTTCTCTTGCTAGTTCCGCCTCCGTGTATCTCTATCATTTCGCCGTCATTTTTCTTGTCATACATTATCCCGAGTTCTTCGTGCCATTTCATTATCAGAGGCGCGTCTTCGACCAACGCTCTAACGAGCTCAGGACTGTTTGTGAAGTGGCCTCCTCCAAACACGTCTAGGTAATGAAATACTGGGGTGTCTTCCTGTCGATCGGCTGCTTGGATTCCACCTTGAGCCATCATGGTGTTGGAATCTCCGAACCTAAGCTTTGTTACGATCAGCATGTCTTCGCTTTTTACTCCGCTGTAATTTGCCCACAGAGCGGCTGCCGCGCCTGCTCCTCCACCACCTATTACTAAAAGCTCTACGTCGTAGTCGATCTTGCTGAGGTCTAGCTCCTTAGGATCTATCAGAGGATATGCTTCTATCAGATCAGCAACTTCATGCGGAACTGAGTCTCCTTTGTTGGGACCTAATAGCAGCGGACGTTTCATTCCCTCCTTGTAGTCAGGATGCCACATCTTTAGTAGTGCTTCTCTCTCGTTCAATGAAAGGGAGGGCAGTTTTTGCTTCAGTCTTTTCTGTCTGGTGCTTTCAACTTCGCTCATCGAATCTTCGATCTCTTTGGAATATGGAGTATGACTCAATTTAGACAACCTCCTCAGGCTCTATCTTTCTTTCTGAGTAGGCTTTCCGCAGTTCCTCCTCGGTCTTTTTCATGTACTCTTGGAGCTGCTTCTCAAACTTCTTCTCCTGCATCTCTCCTATCCTTGCTTCCAGATGCTTTGACCTCTTTAGCTCGTACGCACCGTGAAGTCTTCTGACCAGTTGGAAGACGTTCGCGTGTTGTATCTCTGCTGGGCATCTCAGAGAGCATAATCCACATGCAATGCAGTCAAAAGAGAGGTTTGCAGTTTTTGTCAAATCTCCCCTTAGTATGGATTGAACCGCATCCATGACCTCCAGTTCCTGGGGACAAGCCTTTGTGCATGAGTTGCAGCTGACACACCTCGCCAGCTCTGGGTATAGTCCCATAACGATTGACGAATCCGATTTCAGGCGCGCCAAGTCATAGTGCTGTTTTTGGGCAGGCACAAAGGGTATTTGAACTAGGTACATTTGATCTTTCACTGTGGCTTGACATGCTAATCCTGTGTAGAGTTTGTAGTCGTCTTTCATTCTGTAGACAGTCGCGCATGCGCCGCAGAAGCCTCCCCTGCAACCGATTCCTCTTATGTATTTGTAGCCTATGAACTCCATTGCTTTCATTATGGTCAAATCTGGCGGAACAAGGTAGTCCTTGCCCATCACGTAGATTCTAATGTATTTGGATTCTGAACTCAATTTGCATACGCCTCACTTTTTAACAATTCATTAATCAACGCTTTACTGTCATCTGTTAGAGCTTCGTCAAGACCAAACGCATAACATAGCAGTTCGGTGACATACAGGACTGGAATTAGTCCACGACGTTCACGCCTTTGTAATTCCTCTTTACAAAGTTTCAGATTGAAGTGACAAAGGGGACACGTTGTAACCATTAGATCTGCATCCCACTCTTTAGCAGAACTTAAAATTTCAGAGCTTTTCCTGAGTGCTAACTCTTTAGAGACAGCCGTTTGATAGGAACCACAGCATTCATCTCTCTTTGGGTATGAAATGCAGTTTCCTCCCGCGGAATTGATCATCATCTCAAAGATTTCAGGGTTGTTAGGATCAACGAAGCTAATCTCTCTCGGCCTTAAGAGCATGCAGCCGTAATATGGAGCCACTTTTAGCCCTTTCAAGGATCTTTTTACATATTTCTCCATGGGCTGCTTCCTTGAGAGCTCTTTGAAGAGCTCCAAGATGTGAACTACTTTGACTTCTCCCTTATATGGCTCCTCAGTGTCCATGAATCTGTTTACTTTATCGAGTCTGTCTTGGTCTGATTTGAGTGACATGTTCACCAGCTTCAAGGTGTTGTCGCACATTGGACAAATCGTGACCAATTCCTGAGGAGCGTTAAGTTCTCTTGCCAAAGCTTGCGTCTTGCTCAGATTTCTTGCCGAAGCAACCATGTACACCTCGCTGTCGACAGCAAGACCGTGAAGAACACCGCAACAATACCACTTGCTGATCTCAGTTAACTCTATTCCAAGCAGTTCAGCCACTGCCAAGGCGCTTTTCTCTAGCTCAGCCGCCGAGGATTTGAGCGAGCAACCAGGATAATATAAATACTTCATGTTTCTTCACCCTGTCGCTTTTCTCGCAGCTGCTACTAGCAGTATCTGCGGCATGCTTTCTATCTCCTTCACCGCTCTCAAATTCACTTGGTTGACACCCTTCCTCAACAAGATTAGCCTTAACGCCTCCATCACTCCCGCAACATTAACGCCTCTAGGACAAACATAGGTGCAATTAAGGCATGAGACGCAGACCCACGGCGTCTTTGATCCTAGCACTTCCGTGTCATCGAGCTGGATCATTTTTATCATCTGATTGGGTGTGATGTCCATGCTTTCAACGAGAGGGCATCCGCTTGAGCATTTCCCGCACTGGTAACAGGCAAACGTGTTTTCTCCGCTTATCTTGAGAACTCTTTCGAGAAGTTCGTTCATGGTCTAACCTCCTTGACGAGTTTTTTGTCTTTATTGTATATCAGAAATCTCAGTGGGCTGCCACCTGTAAGTGAGTGGACTGAGCATGCAATGCATGGGTCATATGCTCTGAAGGCCATCTCTATTCTGTTGACCACTTCTTTCGGAACTTCGCCGTTCTTTATCAGGTTTTGAGCCGCTCGTTTTATCTCTATGTTTATGGATGTGTTGTTCATCGTCGTAGGAACGACTATGTTTACCTGTTTTGTAATCATGTTCTCATCAGTTTCGTAGTGGTGTATCAAGGTGCCTCTGGGGGCTTCAACCACGCCGATACCGACGTTTTGTTTGACGCCGCTTAGGTTTAGGATGTCGTTTCTTGTTATGCTCTCGTCTCTTGATATCTCCGCCATTAGCTCCGCCATGTGCAAGACTTCGATGAGACGTGCCCAATGGTAAGTTAGCGAAGCGTGTATCGGTTTGCCGAGGAACTCTATCATGCGCTCATAGGCTTCATTGGCCAATTGAGTTGAAAATCCGTTTGACGCATTTATTCTTGCCAAAGGACCTACTTTATATGCGCCGCTGTCGACTCCGTCCACGCGTCCTTTCCAGCCAACTTTCTTCAGGTATGGAAATTTCGTATAGGACCAGGGGAAGATCTGCTCTTCAATGAAGTCAAGGTAGTTTCTCCCATGGAACTTCGCGGCTTCTTTACCGTCAGGGTCGACAACTCTCACTGTTCCATCATAGTAGGATGCGTGTTGGTCTTGGTCGACCAAACTCATCGAGTAGGATTTGCTGTAGTAGACGCTGTTGAGAGATGGAAATTCCTTCTTGAAAACCTTCTCAAACTCTTCAAGGGAGTTTTTAGCGTATTCAATCCAAACTGATGCGACTTTCTCTATGGTTGATCTTTCTTCTTTGCTTATGGGTTTGCTTACACCGCCCGGTAAACCAAAGAGTGGATGAATTGTTCGGCCACCGACTATTTCTTCGACTTGAGTAATGTACTTTCTGTTCTTTACGTATTCCTTGACTACCTGCGGGTTCTTCTTTAAGAGACCAAATACGTTCCTTTCAGATTGGTCTGCGTTAGGCAGCAAGAAGTCGGCTGCTGCCATTATGTAAAAGTGAAGTGTGTGACTGTCGATTATGTGCGCGTAGTGACCTAACTGTCTTATTTTTTTGGCAGGCTCTGGAGGCGTTCTTCCGAATAGCATGTCCAGTGCCTTTACGGAAGCTATGTGATGGGGCCAAGGGCATACTCCACATATGCTCGTGACAATCCGTGGTAGTTCCTCTACTTCTCTGCCCACGCAGAATTGCTCGAAGCCTTTGAGCTCTTCTCCTTGGAAGAATGCGTCCTCTACCTCGCCTTTGTCATTTAAGAATATGCTTATCTTTGCCTCTCCTTCCAACCTTGTCGCAGGAGTTACTACTATATGCTTCATATGCTTCTTCTCCTCCTAATTTTTTCCACGTATGAGAGAGGCATTGAGTAAGTGTAGAGTGAGCCTGTTAGATCATGGATTTCGTCAACGACTTTCTTCAGTCCTTCTTCTCCTAGTTGTTTCTCGTCATCGCTTTGAAGTATCGTGCCAATGACTGAGATTAGTTTGGCTCCTGGATCTCTCACTGATGGGATCGGACCCATGCATCCCTTGCACGGCATGTTTGCTTTTATGCATCTTTCGTTGCAGCCTCCTCTGGTGACGGGTCCATGGCAGAGCACTCCTTGTTGTAGGAAGCATTTTGTTTGGTCCAATCTGATTTCGTGAACTCTGTGGAGTTTGTCAATGGAGACTTTTTGTGGTAGTTTTCTTTGGCACGTGTCGCAGAGGGATTTCTCGCTGGCTAAAATCATTCCTTTAGGTGCGGAACGGGTCTGATAATACTCGTTGATGGTGTTCACAAACCAGTCCATTGTCCCTTCTTGAGGGGGGCAGCCTGGGACATAGATGTTGACATCTGCTGCGAAGTCGACTGGGTTGCACCATTCTTGGAATTCTGGGATGGTGAGTTCCATTTTGCCCAGTTTTGTCAAAGGTTGGGGAACGTCGTTTTTTTTGCTTGAACTGGGCGATTCAGCGTAAATAGTGTTCAATAACTTGTTCTTGTCGTAGAGGTTAGCTAAACTCGGTATGCCTCCGAAACACGCGCAGGAACCGAGGGCAATCAAAAGCTTGGTTTTTTGTCTCAAGAGCTTGACCAGTTCTTCGTGCTCGCTTGTTCTTATCGCCCCCGCGGCAATTGCGATATCCAATTCTTTATGGCTTTTCAGGTCTTCCATCTTGAAGTCGGTTGCCGTTGTCCAGTAGACGAATTCTACTTTCTCTGACAGTGACAGAAGCTTCTCGCCTAAGTTAACTAGCGCTACATCGCAGCCGGCACATGATGAGAATGCGTAAGCCGCCTTTAGCTTGTTCAATCTCTTACCTCTTCAGTGGTCCAAGCTTCTGAATCTCTTCAACGAACTCTGTGGCTACTTGGGCTAATTTTCTTCCTTCTGTAGCGCTGATCCACTCGAGCCTCAATCTTTCAGATTCTATGCCGGCTTCTTCGAGCATTTTTTGCAGCATCAAGTGCCTTTTGTATGCCTTGAAATTTCCTGTTATGTAATGGCAGTCGTTTGGGGTGTGGCATCCTCCGATTAAAACGCCATCTGCTCCTTTTTCGAATGCATCCATTATGAATTGTGGGTCTATTCTGCTTGAGCATAGAACTCGTATTGGGACTACGTTTGGTGGATACTTTAACCTGCTAACTCCGGCTAAGTCAGCTCCAGCGCTTGCGCACCATTTGCACAGGAATGCCACGATCTTTGGTTCATATTGTTCGTTCACTGGGGACTCACCGCCGTGGCTTCGCTTATCATTTCGTAGAATGTCTTGTCTGCGAAGTTCTTGACCTTCATAGCTCCGCTTGGGCAAGTTGAGACGCATGCACCACATCCTGTGCA
>Ga0315310_10001369_pt1 | contig 15385 bp, 23 predicted proteins | sample TDP5_MG_FD_203630 | JGI IMG/M metagenome (GOLD analysis project Ga0315310, IMG submission 203630) | Freshwater sediment microbial communities from Lake Towuti, South Sulawesi, Indonesia - TDP5 | ecosystem: Environmental > Aquatic > Freshwater > Lake > Sediment | place: Indonesia: South Sulawesi... | reverse complement strand
ACAGTGAAGCAGAGCCAAATCCGAGACAGCGTGCTTTCAAGGTTTTCCCAGTAGTTGCGCAGAGCTAAGCCTGAAGCCAGCAAGGAAACGCCTGCCACAACCGGACGAATAAAATTCGAGAAGAAGGTTAGAAAATCAGAGTGCACTGCGAAAAGGTAGATTAGAGCCAGACCTAGAGCAGAAAAGAAAGCCAACAAATAGAGCATTTTCACTTTGAGGTCAACATGGCTGATTGTCATTCAATCACCATAAATTTCGCAGTTGTGCATTTGGAGCAGTTGTTGAATGCCTTGTGCTTGAATGAAGGTTTAATGCTTCTGAATGTTGAATCATTATTTATAGAGAGTAAGCCTCATGCAGATATCGCATAGACAAGCGCGGGCATACTTGTCTTATTTGCGGTGAGGAACCAAGCATATGAATTTGAGCGCTGTTTTCCCTATGTTTCTGAACTGATGCCTTGCGTTTGGCGGTATGAAGACCACATAGCCGGCTGAGGCGTTGCCTTTCTCTTCATCACATATGACTTGGCAGTTACCTTCCAGAACGTAAACTTCGTGTTCCCAATCGTGACTGTGCAGCGGAGAGTAACCTTTTGGTTCGATTTCGAAGAGGCGCATGGCAAAGTTGGGTGCGCCGTCTTCCTTTTTGATCAGCCACCGCACCTTTATGCCTTCAGCGCCGGATTCCTGCATGCTCTCAAGCTTGACTTTTGAGTGGTGAACGCATTTGAAACCCATATGCATCATGCCTTCCGCTCTCTGAGTATCATGCTCTGGCTTTTTAAAACTGCTTATATCTTCGTGCTCATGGACTCGAGCAAGTCTTTCGAACCCGAGTTTTGACAGGCTCAACGCTCTCTATGCGGTCTGTGTCTTTCGTTACGGGGCTGTTCTCTGTTCTGGATTCTTTCTAGCGAGTGAAGAGCGCTCTTTGATGCCATGTTTCTAGAGGAGGTCTTCGTCGATGTACTTGAACGAGAATTCCTTGATTACACCTTCATCTGTCACTGTCACGAAGCTTTGGATGTCCAACATGTACTGACCCCAATCCTGTCGAAACAGAGCTAGCTTGCGGGAGTAGTCTCTGTAGTCTTTGTGAAGAGACATTATCACTCCTGTCATACCGAGGCCTTCTCCAGTTGAGGCGAAAAACGAGTTGGAAAACTTTGAAGCGTATTCCCTGACTTTGCCGATGAGCTCGTTGGACATTACTTTTGGGTCCATCTTTACGAAGGTGAGGGCGAGGATTTCGAACCCGAGTTTTCTCCAGTCAGGTATGATCGTGTAGCTTCTGATAAGCTTCTCGCGTTCTAGGCTGCGGCGAGTCCGTGTTAGCGTTGGCTGTGACACTCCTAACTTCTTGGCGAGATTCCTATCGCTTGCCTTGGAATTCCTAAGCAGCTCTATTATTAACTTCTTTGGAAGTTCCTTTCGCATAATTGAAAAGATAGCGGAAGTTGCATTTACGATTTGCGGCTACAACATGCACTCTATTGGCTCAATGGAAGCTGGTTTCTCGTGAAGGACGACTAGATGACTTAGATTTTTTGTTTGCTTAGGGCTTTTCTGAAGTCTCCGTGTCTGGGGCACTTAAAGAGACCGATGTGAAGCTGCAGTCTCTGACCCTTCTTGTCTGGGCGTCCGGTCATCTTCCATGTTCTTCTGGGTTCAGCGATTTCTGTTCCGCATTTTGGGCATTTGGCAGTTCCTGTTCCGGCTCCCAATCCTGTTGCGAAGTAGACTTGGCCTTCGACGATTTTGATCCTTATTCTTCCTTTGCTGACCAAGTTCTGAAGTATTGAGTTGAAGTCGGCTACGGCGAAAGTTGATATCCTTGTGGTTTCGAAAGTGCTGAAGTTGCTGTGGAAGTTCACTCCTTCCATTACTTCATTGGATGTGAACGCATTTTCCTTGCGTTCGTTTAGAAAAGCTAGTATGTTATCTTCGATTTCGGTTTGGCTTTTTCCTTTTTGGAATTCTGTTTTATCTATGGGCATGACGGCATTCCTCATTTCGTATTTTGTGCTAATGTGTAATAAATAACATTGCCTCTGTGTTCTACAGAAATACAATCAAACCAACCGCTGGGTAGAACTGTATCTAGTCGTACCCCTCGCTGCCTACGTGCAACCAGCAGTCTTCGACTTCGGAGTCTTGATTCTGTATCTGGTCTTTTCGGAGAACAGGTCCATCACTCTTGTTTCGGTTTGGAACGTTGCGCGGTGTTTGGCTTGGCTAGGGATGAGGTATTCATCGCCCTTCTGGACGAGTCTTGTTTTGCCGTTTATGGTTAGGTTCATTTTTCCTTCTATTACCATGCCCCATTGAGGATAAGTGTGGCTGTGTTCTGGCACTATGGCTTCGGGTTGCATTTCGAAGAAGCCTAGTTGATGCTTTTCGCCTTGAAGGATCCAGGCTTTGACGCCTTTTAACTGAATGTCGGCTTCTGGCAAGGCTGTTATGACCGTTGGATACCCTTGCGCTCGTCTTTCTCTTTGTTTGTTCAAATGTCTCTGCCTCTTGAGGCACTGTAGAGAGGGGTAGCGGTTTTAACGTTTGTGTCGTACGTGAGTGCGGCTTGATTCGCGTCAGTAGAGACCGCGTTGACTTGGCTTTTTTCTGAGCGGGTCTTCTATGTGGTGGGCTGTTTTCTTTTCTTTCTTTTTGCGACTATGTATGCGGTTCCTAGGCCCGCTGCGATTAGAGCTGCGGCGATGAATGCTTCTGTGGTTGGTGGAGCGGTTACTGAGGATTCTTGATAGAGCGTGTGCAGGATGTCTGCTAGGTAGTTTGCGGCGAGGTTCAGGGATTCTCCTGCTCTGTTCTTGAAGGTCTGGTTTTTCCAGTTGTAGTTTTGGTCCATCCATGTGCACGTTAGGGTTCCGTCGGTGTCGAATGTGGTGTCGTAGGCTAGGTTCTTTGCAGCGTTGTACGCGGATATAGTGTCGAGGTTGCCGTCGAAGGAGAGGTAGGAATTAAACTGTGCAGTGTAGGTTGAGGTTCGATAGTTGACGTATGTTTCGTAATCGCTGTGGTGTGTTTCGGCTCCCCACTCGGTGCTTGAGCCCATGACGTGGCTGAAAACCGCCATGTCTACAATGTAATGGGTCATTATTCCAGCGGTTTTTGCGGCTTTTGTGTAGTCTTGTGCTCTGAGCGAATTCAATGCGTTGTTGTATTCTGTTGATGCTCTAGCGGCTGCTGCATCGTCGGTTATGGTTTCGGCTGAGTTGTAGTAGATGTGGTGTTTTGTTGTGTCGCCTATGCCGTCTGATGCTTGGTTGTTGTCGGGTAACTCTGTTCCGTACAGATATGCGGCTAGGTTGTCGAGTATGTACTGTTTCTCCTCTGCTGGCAGCCACTCTAGGGCGTGTTCGCCTATCCAGTCGTGTGTTCCGTAGTCTGGGTTAGCTGGGTCGCTGCTGTAGCCACCGTTACTCCAAGCCCTGCCACCAGTTACTAAGGCTGAAGTTGCTATCAGAAACATGCCTGAGACTAACAGAATTAGTCTAAATCTTCGACTGAATGCTCCATTCTTCAAGTTCCCATTTTCCTTTTCATTAAACTACTTCGTGTTGATTATTGATCTACTAAGCATTTAAAATTTGAGCAATGGTCTTGTCTCTGGGACATACCAAACACATAAAATGTATAGATGGTTTTCTCCCTAAATTATTAATGCAGCATGAAACAAAGCACTGCACATAAGAAAAGGAGATAGAAGAATGTCTGAGAAAGCATTTTCAATGAAGAAAATGATTCCGGTAATCGCTATCACATGGACATTGTCTTTAGTGACGACTATGGTTATCGTCTACTTTGCACCGAACATTTTTCCGCCACTGAGCACAGCTAATATCAACGATGATGCAATCGTCGCAGAAAAAATAGCTGACGGCGCTATAATAACAACCAAACTGGCTGATGGAACCATAACCTCAGCGAAAATACTGGACGGAACCATAACTGCGACAGACGTTGCCGACCGCTCCGTACTGACTGTAAAAATCGCAGATGGCGCAGTTACAGCAAGCAAAATCGCGGACGGTGTGATCTCCAGTGAAAAGGTTGCAGATGGTGCTATAGTTACTGTTAAACTGGCGGATAAATCGGTGACAACTTCAAAGCTCGCAGACGACGCTATTGTAACAGTTAAACTGGCAGACGGAGCAGTAACATCCGCAAAGATATTAGACGGAACAATAACAGCCGCTGACTTAGCTGACGGTTCATTGACTACGGTCAAGATTGCTGATGGTGCTGTTACCACATCCAAGATTGCCGACTACGCTGTCACCAATACCAAACTTGCATCTGGCGCGATTCCATACAATTCTACGCACATCATTGGCATCAGCTCCATGTCATCGACAAGCTGGCTAAACATGTCGGACACATCAGTGAGTCTACATCTGGATAGAACAAGTCATGTGCTAATCATGTTTAGCGCAAGCGCTAGAATGACCTCTATGGTAAGCCCCGTAACGATGTATGTGAGGGCTCTGGTTGGAAACACAATCGCTAACCCTGACACTGGCACATCTTTCTCCACTAATGTCGCCTCTGTTTTCGAGTGCTCTGCCTTCGTTTTCTATTTGCCAAATGTCAACTCGGGAACATACACAGTGTACATACAATGGACAGTAAGCAATGCGATGGTAACTGGATATGTAAACGAAAGAACGTTAAACGTCCTTGCGCTACCAGCCTGATTGCTCAAGAATTCCTCTCAACTTTTTTCTTTCTTACACTTAGTTCATTTCCTTTCATTGAATACGAATCCCTAGTATAGACAGAAGCACAAAAAAGGAAGGATTTTAGGGTTTATGCGTGAAGGTTTACTTCTTTGCTGCTGTGATTTGTTCTTGAGCATGGTTGTGTCGGATGAGGTAGCTTCTGCAGTTTGATTCTATGCTATTCTGTTGCTTAGCATTTTCGTGTGTTCTCTGTTTTAATGGCTGGTTTTGTCTGAGTAGCGGATTTCCCCCGTGCGTATGGGTCTGTTTTGCGTAAGTGATAAAGCTGAGAAGGACTGATACTGATGGCTTCTGGTATTTCATGTGGAGGAAGAGAAGTGATGCGAAAGTCAACTGTCTTGATAGCAGCTTTGGCTTTGATAGCTTTGAGTGCTGCAAATATACGAACCTCAACTGGACTGGAAAGTGGCTCCATTAAAGTGGCTTTACTAGGATCAGATTACGCCTCGAGGCTCAATGATATACAGGCTTATCTTGTGCCGTTCAGTGATTTAGTGGTCGTCGACATATTTGATGTGAGTTCAAGCACGCCATCTCTGTCAACGCTGCTGAATTACGATGCTGTTTTCGTATATAGTAACCTTGTCTTCTTCGACGCGGTTGCCCTAGGTGATGTACTGGCTGACTATGTGGATCTCGGCGGCGGGGTCGTTCTCGCAACCGCCGTGTGGGATGGACCAACTTGGGATTTGGAGGGACGAATAATGGTGGATTACAGCCCGTTCGTGCAGAAAGGCGCTCTGCTGTTTGCAACGGCAAACTTGGGCGTACACGATGTTGGGCATCCCATCATGGAGGGTGTGAACGTCGTCAGCGGGTATTATCGGGACAATGTAACGTTGACTGCAGGTGCCGAACTGGTGGCTGAGTGGAGCGATGGAGATCCGTTTGTGGCTACAAAGGGACATGTGGCGGGTATAGCTCTGTTTCCGCCCCCGGGCGTGCTGCCTGAGTGGACTGGTGACGTGCCAACTTTGGTTCACAATGCGCTATTGTGGTCCGTGCCTGATCCCGTGTTGGAGCTTGTGCCTGCCACTGGGTTTGCGTCAACTACAATTGTGGGTTCTGGGTTTGCTGGCAATTCAAGGATAACTGTCAGATGGGATGGTCTGCCTGTTCCCACGGTTCCACAGGTGATTATAACTGATATCTATGGAAACTTTACTGCTATCATCAGTGTGCCCACTCCGAATGATCCTGGACCACACGATGTGAAAGCAGGGGATGACTCTGGACGCAGCGTGTATACGACTTTTACGGTGGTTGACATGACTGGACCTCAAGGTGAGCAGGGACAGACTGGACCAGCAGGATCTCAGGGTGTTCAAGGGCAGACTGGACCGGAGGGACCCCAGGGCGAAACCGGACCAGCAGGAGTAGTTCCTGTGGAGTCTACTGCGATAATAGCTGTTCCATCAATAATAGCCATCGTGTTGGCAGTGTACGCTTTGATGAAGGCGCGACCGCTCCAAACACCCCCACCGCCTAAGCCGCAGTAAAGATCGCAGCACAAGCCTCGGCTACGATCCCCTCGTTTTTTTATGATCTTTGCACATAGAGATCGGGTTAGACAAATCTTCTGTGAAATGTGCCTTCTGGCAGTGTGCTGCGTTCTGATGGAATGTTTCTTAAAGCTATGCGGTAAGAGTGTTGTTCTAAGTGTTGCTGTTCGGTGGGCTGTCAGTTATGTTGCGTGTGATTGACAAATTGGCTGGGCAGTTGGCTGATCCTAACGGTTTTTTTGACCGGGTACGAACTGAGGGTTGGAAGCCTGCTTTCGTTTTCTTTTTGTGGGTGACTTTGTTCATTTCTCTCGTGACGCCAATCGTTAATTTCCTTGGCGTTGCGAGCACTGATTTGTCTTCGTCCCTTCAATCGCAGATTCTTGCTTACGGGATTGTGAAGGATTACTTGTTGGAGCCATACGGGGCGGCTGCGTTTTTGGTCGAGCCTGTTTTGATTTTTGGGTTTGCGGTTCTATTGTTGTTTTTCTTAACTGGGTTTTTGCACTTGGTTTACAGATTGATAGGCGGGCAGGGACCTGTTATGAATGCTTGGAAAGCTGTTTGCTACGGCTTGGGACCGTGTTTGCTTGGCGGTTTCCTGCCTTATGTTTCGTTGTTTGCGGGTTTCTACTCGTTTGCGATGCAGTTTTATCTTGGTCCTATGACTCTTTACAACGCGAAGCAGAGCAGAGCTATCGTTGTGTTCGTGGCTTTGATAGCTTGGACTTTTATCGAGATGTTTGTCGTGGGCACGACAGTAGGTTTCTAGACGTAAAGCGTGTTGATTGTTTGTCCGTGTTCTTGCTTTCAATTATTTTCTTGAGTATGAAGGCTTTTCATTGTTTGCTGCTTTTGTAGGCGTGGACGAAGATGATGTGGCGTCCGTAGCTGGGAGTTCAAACGATGCCTGTTTTTTTGGCTTTCCAGCAGATTTATTACTACAGAGAGTTGCACGGGTTGGATATGAAGGTGAGGCTTTCTAAGAGGGTTCTTGACCATATCGTTGCTAGACATCCTGAAGTTAAGGCTTATGCACGAGAAATCGCTGAGGCTGTTCGGAATCCTGATTTGGTTGCTAGAGGGTTGAGGGGTGAGCTCAAAGCTTTAAGGTTTTATTCAACGCTACACATTGGGTCGAAGTATCTTGTTGTTGTTTACCGTGAGTCTGGTGATGAAAAAGTTATTATAACCGCTTATTTCACTTCTAACATGGCTAGGGTTAAGGGCGAAGTGGTTTGGAGAAAGTTGCGATAAGCTTGAAGAAGATTGATTTTGATTATGATGAGGAATCGGATGTGCTCTATATTAGTTTTGGGAAACCAAGGGAAGCCAAGGATAGCGTTGAAGTTGAGAATGGAGTAGTGTACAGGCTAGCGGACAACGAGGTTGTGGGCATAACTATAACGGATTTCAAGGCTAGAACACAAAAGAAGTAATTTCGGGTCAGATAGAGTTCGTGCTCAATAGGCTCCTCGATTTCTATGATTTTTTGGATATGAAGGTTTTTCATTGTTTGCTGCTCCTGCAGGCGTGGACGAAGACTAGCGTGGTGTGCGTTCCTTTTGAGATGCGAAAAGCAATAATGCTCCTGGGCTTGTCTATCTTGAGTCGTGAGCTCTTTGTGGTACAAGGATTTGTTTGATAGAAGGCTAAGCCGGTTTTGGGTAGAGAATTATTTCTCTGAAATGTGGAAGTCGCACACTGAGAAGGAGGTTGTGTTTCTTAGGGGTGTTATGAGGAAGGGCGTTGTTTTGGATCTTTGTTGTGGTCCGGGAAGGCATTCTGTGCCGTTGTCTTCCTTGGGCAGGATTGTTAGTTTTGATCTTAGTAAACATCTTCTTTCAGCTCTGAGGAAGAGGAGCAGGGGTGTGGGTTCTTATGAAAACGTGAATTTGGTTGAAGGGCACATGAAGCAGCTGCCTTTCCAGTCGAGCTTCTTTGATGACGTGATTAATCTTCAGACGAGTTTTGGTTATTTTTCTGATGAGGAAAATGAGCGGGTTCTGCAGGAAGTTTCAAGGGTCTTGAAGCACCGGGGGGTTTTTGTGTTGGAGATGGCGAATCCGGGGTGGATATTGTCGAATTTTCAGGCTAGGAGTTGGGATGAGACCAGGAGTTTCTTTGTGTTGGAGGAACGTTGTTTAGATTGGAAAAGTAAGAGGATGAGAAGTCGTTGGATATTGATAGACAAGAAAGCCAGAGAAATCAACGAAATGTCAGTGGACACTAGGTTGTACGATTTGAGTGAACTCAAGGAGCTTTTGTTGAGGGCTGGGTTTGAAGTCGTTAGTGTTTTTGGGTCGCCTGAGAAGGAGGAATTTGATGTGACCAAGTCGAGAAGAATACTATTGGTGGCTAAGAAACGGTTGAAGCGTTCTTGAAGCACAGTTTGTCAGGGCAGTTTGTCGTGGTGTGTTACGTTATGTTTTTGTTGGTTTCTTCAGCGTTGAGCCGATGTACAGGCCCGTGAAGGTGAGGGCGAGCATGAGGACGGCGTTGATGAAGTCGTCTTCGATTATTGCGAGTCTTTCGATGTAGTACCAGTCGGGTGTTGACGGTGAAGCGGCGGGGTAGATGTCTTTGTAATTTTCCTTCACCATGGGCGTCCAGTCGTTTGAGGCTGCGTTTTCGATAAGGACTAGGGTCATGACGAGAAGTGTGAATAGGACGGTTATTTTTAGGATTGTTTTTGTTCTGCTTTCTTCCCAGATGTTTTGGCTGAATATGTAGCCGACGATGATGGAGCTGAGCAGGAAGGCGATGATGGCGCTGAGCATGAATCCTTCAACGATGCCTCGGGCCGGAGTGAGCACTAGTGTTAGTGGGAACATTATGAGGACGCCGATTATGGTCAGCGATGCGACGGCTATGATAATGTCTTCGAACTTCAGTGGTATCACCTCCTCTTGAGACTAGAATGAGATGTTTGTGTTTGGTGTTTCTGTTTTTATGACTTGTGCAGGGGGCTTGGGCTGCAGTGCTTAGAGGTTTTTCCATCCCATGGGTGGTGGATCTATGCCCATCTGCCAGAGTAGTGCGTTGAGTTCGCCTCTGTGGTGGATTTCTTCTTCGAACACGTGGATTAGGATGTCTTCGGCTGTGACTCTGCGGGTCTTGCCGCTGTCGTCTTTGAGCACGTAGGTTTTCTGGAGTTTTTCAGTTGGCAAGGATTTGAGGTAGGTGTGCATTCGCTTCTCGACGTGTTCCATGTAGGCTTTAACTTGTTGAAGGCTGGTGTATTCGTCGTAGTCTTTTCTAGATTGCTGGTTTTGTTCTTGGAGGATGTCGAGCCAGTAGTCTATTGCGCCAAGTGTGTGAACGAGTATGTTTTTCATGGAGTGGAAGCTTGCTTCCCTGTTTTTGGTGAATTCGGTCCATGAGAGTTTTGTGAAGGTTTCGAAGTACTTGTGTCCGAGGTTTTCGTTGTATTCTAAGAGTTTCTTGATATCAGCCATCTTTTGATACCTTAGACTCACGTTAGGGTGAATTCGCTTTTAAAGGCTGTCACGTTGCTCGCCTTATGTGATGCTGTTGTTTAGCATGTTTTGGAGGCGGTCTGTGAACTTACAGAAAAGGAGTTCACGCGGGGATTTCTACGCTGAGTTTTTTCTTGGTTTCGAAGTATTTGCTGAAGTTTGTTATGGTTATGCCGATCATTTCTCGTGTTTTGGGGTCGCGTCTCACTACTATGTAGGGGTCGATTTCTTCTGAGACTGCTTTTCTTGGCTTGCCGAAGCTTATGTACACTGTGTCTGCTTCTCGGTCGTAGCTCATCACTATTTTGTCTTTTTCCAAAGAACCTTACCCCTTCTCAATCTCTCTGTAAAGTATGCCGTTATTATAAAACCTTCTTGATTCAAGACTTTGACCACAACTGCCAGATACTTCGATGTGACTGGCGTGGACTTGAAGAGCCTATAGCATATTTTAGTGTCGTTTGTGGCGCCTTCAACCACGATTTCCGGGTTTTCCAGGGTTTTTCTTATTCTTCTGTGTTCGCCTTCGACCTCAGGGTGAAAGAAAACCGTGTGCAACCATTGAACTTGGGTGAATCTGATCCTCCGTCTATCATAAGCCTTGACCTCGAACACGGTGGACATTAGTCGCCCGCCCCCGGGAATGTCTTTCCAAACGTTTACGAATCGTTGGGTAATTAAGTGATTCTGTTGTTGGTCTTGACGTTTGCTTATTTTGTGGGTTTTTTGTTGACCATGACTGCGGCTTCGTATGTTGCTACTTCTTCGTTTTTTTGGTTTTTGACGGTGTTTTTGAATTTTAGTATGCCTGCGTCTGGTCTGCTTTGGCTTGTTCTTGCTTCTGTGACTTCCACTTCAACGTGGATGGTGTCGCCGATGTAGACTGGTGAGTTTGTGAATTTGACTTTGTCCATTCCTAGGAAGGCTAGCATGTCTATTGTTCCTCGTGTGCCTGTTCGCAGTGCGAGTCCTGTGGCTATGCTTAGTGTGAGGAGTCCGTGCGCTATTCTTTGGCCGAAGACAGTGTGTTTCATGTACTCTGCGTTTGTATGTAGCTCGCTCCAGTCTCCGGATAATGCTGCGAACATGACTATGTCGGTTTCGGTGACGGTTCTGCCTAGTGAAACCTTTTTTTCGCCTAGTTTGAAGTCTTCGAAGAAGCTTTTTTGACTGTTCATACTGGCTTTCAACCCACGCGCTTAGTGGCGGCTGTGAGTATTTAAGCAGTTTCGATGCTTTTGGTGTTGCGTTGAGGGCAAAAGGATTTGAGTTTAAAGGTTTCATAACATAATGTGAATGTTGGGCTTGCCTTGAGGAAAATCGAGGGGATAAAGAGGAAACTGGAGGAGTTGAAGCCATTTTTGAATGAGGAGTTCAAGGTGACGGCGATTGGTGTTTTTGGTTCTTATTTGAGAGGTGAGGAGAAGAGAGGAAGTGACCTTGATGTTTTGGTTGAGTTCGATGAATCGGCGGGCCTGAGTCTTCTGGATTTTATCGGGTTGGAGGATTTCTTGAGTGAAGAGTTGGGGGTTAAAGTGGATTTGGTTGAAAAGAGTGCTCTGAAGCCTCGGATTGGGAAGCGTATTCTGGAGGAAGTTGTGAACGTATGAAGGAAGAGTTTTTGGATTACGTGCAGGATGTTGTTGAGGCTATGGGTGACGCTCTGAGATTTGTCGAGGGCTTGGAATACAAGGATTTTGTCAAGGACAAGAAGACTGTATACGCTGTTACGAGAGCTGTGGAGATTATTGGTGAGGCGGTGAAGAAGATACCGGGCTCGGTCAGGAAACGTTATCGGCGGATACCTTGGAAGAGGATGGCGGGAATGAGGGACAAGTTGATTCATGAGTATTTTGGAGTTGACTTGAGAAGGGTTTGGAACACTGTCCAGAAGGACATTCCAGAGTTGAAGCCGATGTTTGAAAAGATTTTAAAGGATTTTGAAAAATGAGCGTCTGGGTGGAAGCGAGCCACTTTTGGCCTGTGGTTCTATCAACATAATTGGCTACTCTTCTAGGCGATTCTGCTGCCTATCATTTCCAGTGACTTCGTTGCGGCGCTGCTGTTGGGTTCTTGCGGTTGTGGTTAGGTTTTTGTGGTTTTCTTCAGCTGGGAGCCTATGTAGAGTCCGATGAACGTGAAGACGAGCATGACAGCAGCGGCGGCGAAGCCTTCCATGGTTAGTGCTGCTAGTTGGATGTTGTACCATTCGTATGGGGTTGGTGTGGCTGTGGGGTGGGTTTTTAGGTATTCTGCTCTGTAGTAGGGTGCCCATTCTACGGCGGCGTCGTCGAGGAGGACCATGAACATGGCGGTGAATGCGACTAGGACGGCTATTTTTAGTATTGTTTTTGTTCTGTCTTCTTCGCGGATTTGTTTGGCGAACATGTAGCCTACGATTATGGGGCCGAGGATGAAGACGACGATTCCGCTGAGTTCGAATGCGTTGTATTCGCCTAGGGCTGGAGTTAACAGTAGCATTAGTGGGTAGGAGATTAGGACGCATATTACGACTATTGATGCTGTTGCTATTATGATGTCTCCGAACTTCAGTTTCATATCACCTCCTCTCGTGGATGAAAATAGGAAGTAGGCTTATCGTGTGTTTCTGTTTTTTATGGCTTGTGCAGTGGCTAAAGGTTCAGAGTTCTGGCAAATTGATGTTTTGAGTTCACGGGTTCTCAGGGTGTCTGTGACCATTGTGGAGCTAACATCTACGCCAACGACGTGTTCAAGAAAATAAGAGACCTAATAGGCACTTCCAACGAGCACGGTAAGAGCAAGTAAAACAGTAGTGTACTCTGCATTTAGGACACGTGTAGCCGATTCCGTTGATTGTTTGTTTGAGAGTTAATCTAATGGCACAAACATTAAAGACAAGATAGAAAAAGGAGGAAAGTGGAGGAGGAAGCGGTCGTCTAGTTATCGGGACATATGACCAGCTTCGTCGCAGTATTGAAGAGGAAGATCCACTGTTTTTCCGAAGTCCCAGCACACCATGACAAGATCGTTACCGTCGATAAACCGATTATCATCCACGTCGGCTGCGAATTGCCATCTTGGATGACCAGGGTAAGACCCGTATGCATACCCTACAGCTGATACGTCTGATGTGTCAACTTTGCCGTCTTGATTGATGTCTGTTGGGTATGGATACATCTTACCAATCTCATTAGGGAGTACCCACAGTTTCGAGTATGGCTGATCCATGGGCCACACAATCTCCAGTCTGCCGGCCTGCCACTGGACGATGAGTGGTCTTGCATAGTGTTGTATCCACGTGGGGCCGTATTCGTTGGAGAAGACGTCGTGGAGCATAGCCCCTGGCACCGTGGGGTGTGGACCTGTATATTTGAATCTGCCAAGGGTGCTTTCTCGGTTGGTTGCTTCGATGAGGGGTACGAGGGCGTTGGCGTCTGCTGTGTCGAATGGTGGGTGGATATACGTGGGTCCAGCTTGAGCCTCAAGTCTGTCATGCATTGCGATTAGGGTGTCATAGGCACCAAATGAAGTGTATATGGGAGGGTGACCGTACGTTGTATAGTATAGGTCCCAGAATTCTGTTGTTTTGTAGGGTTGACTTGTTGTGCTTATTGGGGTTCTTGTCCCTGAGGCTGCAAGGAGGGTCTCGTATTGACACTTTCCTGCTGTCCAAGACCAGAAGTCACTCAGTTGGCCAAGTGCGTCGATGCCAACGGGAATAGCTTTGATTGGGTGAGCCGCCCACTGTGAGATGAAGGCAGCACTGGATGTCGTTGAAAATAGGTGAACTATGAGGCGAACCTGTGCTGCGTGCATGTCATCTAGGTATGAACTAAAATCCGGCCCACTGGCAAAAACATTGTAAACTATGTTGGCGTGAGGCCCTAGAATTCCTTCGTAAACGATCGCGTTGTACTTGTCAACTGCCCAAGGAAGGTCTTCTGCAATAACGGCAGTTTTAATGTCCAATTCAGGATCGCCGTCCAGTTGCACACCATACAGGGGTGCCAGTCTGTACGGCAAGCCGTACCCCCTGAGAAAGCCAGCTAGGTTTTTGAGAAGCGTAGTTTGGTTGAAGTTGACCCCAAACAAGTATTTGTACCTAGCGTAGTTACACCTCACACACGCGCCGCAGGTTCCAGTGCCGCAGTCAATCAGTTCGTTGGTGCCTATATCACCGGCGATGAAGAAGAGCTTCTGATAGCTCATTGCCACTTCACGAATCGGTCTAAGACAATTGAGGCTGAAGCCTCCAAGTATGATATCACATTGCTCTTGCGTGATCAGCCTCTCCATTTCCGCTGCCCCTAGGTTGGGGTTCGGGGGAAAGGAGTGGTCGTCTCCAAGGCTTAGTGAAACGTCGTATCGTGTACCATCTATAACGATGCCGCCGCCAGGACCATTTATCCAGTTCGCAGCCAAGGCAGCCCCTTCTGCCATGCCTGTCATGTGCGGCCGGCCAACGGGACCTATGATGCCTATCTTTAGATATTGCTGTGCTTTGACTGGAAGAACATCGAATGCCGAGAATGCTAGAAGCATTGTCACTATTATCGTTGCGATTGCTTTACTTTTCATTTTCCTTTCTCCTTTTTGGATATTTCGTTTCATTGCGCTTCCTTTTGAGCGCTCTTGAGGGGGAGAAGTCATAGAAACAGTATCTGAGAGATCTTTTAACATAATCGTTGGCGTGTTGGTTCTTCTCTTCTCCCTTCTACTATGAGTTGTGTCTGCTTGAAAAATATAAGTTCTGCGAAACAGAATACGAATACGTGTCAACCCATAATTAGTATAGAATTTGATGTGTATTTTGAGTGTGGGGCTTGTGGTGAGGTTTCTGGATGCGGTTTTCTCAGAGTGTCTGCGACCTGATTGGCTGAGGTGTCCCTTTTTTGTTTTCGAGGAAAGGTTCGCTTCTTGTTGCATTAACAATTTAAGGGTGCAGATGGAGAAGGTGATTCTTGCTGGTTAGGGGCAGGTGGTGTTGAGGGGCATGAGTAAGAATGAGGTTAGGCATTGTCCTAAATGTGGTGGTGGGATGGTTGAGGCGGATAGGCTGGTGGCTCACACGCGGGTGTTGGCGGGTGTTTCTCTTGCTAAGAAGGGTGATTTGGTTGGGGACAAGATTATTCCTTATTATTGTGGGAAGTGTGGTTACATCGAGTTTTACAAGAAGCTGAAGCTTGGTGAACATCCGGGGCCTGAAGGTTTTTTCAAGAAGTGCGTGCGGTGTGGCAGAAAAATTCCTGTTGCTTCTGAAGAATGCCAATACTGTGGAGCATCGCAGATCACGCGTTAAATGGGTGCAAGAAAACAAAAGTTCAATGGACTGATAAGACGAGGGTAGGCTGCCGTCTAGAACGGTAGTGCTTGTTAGTTTTGTTTTCGAAGCTGTTTGCCTAACATAAACGCTTAATAAAATGGCTGATCCGTTCTCTTAGTGAGTGGATCATGGTGTCCATAGCGGTTTATGGTCTTGTCGTGGTATTCGGAGGCATGGCTGTAGGCATAGCTTACGTAATCTACAAGAAACGTGTGGAGAAGCGACAACGGCAAGTTGAGCGAGAAGAAAGCGGTTTAGCATGAGAAAGAGGGTTCTGTATTTCGTGCATGGACGTGTCAAAAAAATAAAAGACCTAATAGGCTGACAAGACTCGGTTAGG
>Ga0315310_10001367_pt1 | contig 15397 bp, 16 predicted proteins | sample TDP5_MG_FD_203630 | JGI IMG/M metagenome (GOLD analysis project Ga0315310, IMG submission 203630) | Freshwater sediment microbial communities from Lake Towuti, South Sulawesi, Indonesia - TDP5 | ecosystem: Environmental > Aquatic > Freshwater > Lake > Sediment | place: Indonesia: South Sulawesi... | reverse complement strand
CCAGGGCGCGCTCCGGATCATCCGGGCGCACCAGTTGCGCCGCGCGCAAGAAGGCCTTACCTGCCATCTCCGTCTTTTCCAACTTTTTCGCTAGCTCGGCCAGGCGCACCTGTACCTCTGGGTTATCTGGCTCCAGGCTGGCGATTTTTTCCTGACATTGCAGGGCTAGCAGTTGCTGGTTCGCTTTCTCGAAAAGCTCTACTGCTTGCTGGTAGGCTGCCACGGCTTCTTCGACTTTGCCTTGGCGATGCAACAGGGCGGCAAGCCGCCGCACTCGCTCCGGCGGTTGCGGCGTGACCTCTAAGTTGCGGCGATAAACCGCTACTGCCTTGACCGCATCGTTCAGCTCGAAGTAGCGATCGAACAGCAGACCGTAGTAGTGGTTGGCGGAGTGGAGCTTATTGGCGCGGGTGTAGAGGTCGCCGAGGGTGCGGATGATTTCAGTGTCACTAGGGGAGAGTTTATGTGCTGCTTCGTACTCGCCGATGGCCAGGTCGAGCTTGTTTTTGCTGAGGGCCTTTTCGGCGCGTTCGAGATGCTTTTCCAGGTCGCTGGCCATCACAACCTCGAAGAAGCCTGCCCACCAAACTCAGCCCAGGGCTCACCGGGGACAAGCGAATTTACAGGATAGACCTGAAGCTGGCAGCGTTCAACACTATTTTGCCCTGGGGTGAGTCAGGCAAAGGGTCAGCCGCCGCTTTCTGGGCCGAAGGCAACGTCCGCTAGCCAAATGCAGAAACCGGGGGAATTCCTGCTGTGCCTGAGGTATGATGTCAAAGAACTTTTGCGGAGGTCTTCATCGCTATGTATGTCAACGAGCTAGAGAAAGTTCCTAAGGAAGCTTCTACGGTTCAGGGTTCCCAAGGAGTGAGTCTACAGTGGCTGATTTCCGACAAGCAGGGCGCCGAACACTTCTATATGCGTTACGTTACCGTCGCGCTCGGTGGGGTGATTCCGCTACACAGCCACCACTGGGTGCACGAAATCTTTGTCGCCAAAGGTCAGGGAGAAGGCCGTGGTGGGGAGACTCCGGTGGTGTTGAAACCGGGCACTTTCATCTTTGTGCCCAGCAACGAGGAGCACACCTTCCGTAACACCGGTAACACCCCGCTGGAGATGATCTGCTGCATGAGCAGACCCCAAACCTAGCCCGTTGCTGCTGCGCACCATACTAACAATGCGAAGTAGTACGGGCGACCCATACCAGCGGGGCACATATTCGATTTCCTGATTTTCACATTGGCTCCCCCATAGGGGAGAATGTTGACCGGCTGAAGGCCGCTAGGCCTGCTGCTCGAGCGCTCACGTTATTCTTCTTTCTTGTGCACGGTGGCGCCGAGGCGACCGCGGGCTAGCTGTACCTCGATCGAGTCACCAAGCTTGACGGCAGCGGCGCGCTTGACAATGTTGCCTTGCGCGTCAAAGACGATGGCGTAGCCGCGCTCGAGAATCTTCAACGGGCTCAATTGCTCCAGTTGGCCAGCCAGCACTTCCAAGCGATGCTTGGCGCGGCTGAGGCTGAGCTGCACGGCTTGTCGCAAGCGCGCGTGCAGCTCGTCCGCACGTTGCGCTTGCTCGCGCAGGAAAGCTTCTAGGCGGCGAAAACCGCGATGAGCGAGCAAGGCGGTGAGTTGCTGGCGGGCGCGAAGAATCTGATAGCGGAGGCTCGCGGCCAGCTTGTGCTCCAGGGTGGCGATATTCTGCTGAAATTCATCTTTGCGTGCGATAACCATTTCCGCGGCCGCCGAAGGCGTCGGAGCACGCACGTCGGCGACAAAGTCGGCGATAGTGAAATCAGTTTCGTGGCCGATGGCGGAAATGACCGGGATCCTTGAAGCGTAGATCGCACGGGCGACGACTTCCTCATTGAACGCCCAGAGGTCTTCGATGGAGCCGCCGCCGCGGGCAAGAATCAGGACTTCGGCCGCACGCGCCCGGTTGAAATACTCTATCGCCGCGGCAATCTCCTCTGCCGCGCCTTCACCCTGTACGCGCACAGGATAAAGAATCAGGCGCAGGCCTTCGAAGCGCCGGCGCAAGATGCGCAGCATATCGGCGATGACTGCACCGCGTGGCGAGGTCACCAAGCCGATGCGGCGCGGCAGCAACGGCAGGGGCTTTTTGTGCTCGGCGGCGAATAAGCCTTCTTTCCGCAGCCGCTCTTTCATCTGCTCGAAGGCCACCTGGAGGGCACCGTAGCCAGCGGGCTCGAGGTAGCTGACTACGAATTGATATTCACCGCGTGGCTCATAGACGGAAAGCGCCCCACGTACGGTGATTTGCAAGCCGTCTTCGGGCTGGAACTTGTAAAAGCGCATGTCCTTCTTGTGGCAGAAGCAGCGAAGCTGCGCAGATTCATCCTTCAGGGTGAAGTAGTAGTGGCCGTAAGGGGAGACGCGGAAGTTGGAGACCTCGCCCTGCACCCAGAGGTCGCGGAAGGTGCGCTCCAGCAGGGCTTTGATTTGTCCGGTGAGCTCGCTGACGGAGTAGATTTTGCGCTCCGGCACAAGCCCCAGTGTGCTCTGACTCATTTCCTCAGCCTCTTCTGAACAGCCAGAAAATTAGCGACAGGATAACACTCAGGAGCAAGCAAGTGACCAGGGGAAAGTAGAAAGTGAATTGTTCGCGGCGGATGATGATATCGCCCGGCAGCCGCCCCAGCCGCCCCAGGCGGCCGGGCAGCTTCGGCCCTAGCGTCAGCAGCCCGCCAATGACTACGAGCACGATTCCGAAGACGAGCAGCAGCTTGCCCAGCTCGCGTAACGGCTCAAATGCCATGGTCAACAGCTTAGGTGAGCTTTCCGGTGTTCGCAACCGGGTTATCTGAGAGCAGCCCAACCGATCCAGCGCGGGGTGTAGTCAGCGGCGCGCGAGCAACACCAACCAACGTGAATCGAAGCTCAACGGTCCGCCGCGCAAGTCCCCAAAGAATTTTACTCCCGAAAACCGCACTTGTTTTAACATTCGCACCAGCTCGTGGCAGGAATAGAGGCGCAAGTGGCTGGTAGTCTGCCAGACGCGCCGGCCACGCCGGGCCGTCCACTCTGCGATCAGGACACTGGTCTCGAAGTCGAAAGTTCGCTTTTGAGCGACAAGGTATTCGCCCATCCGTGCTCGGTGACGCGGCTGGAAATTGCGCAATAACCAGTCGCGATTCACCAGATGCAGCAGCAGCCGTCCCCCAGGTCGCAGGGCACGGCGAAACCTTCTGAGCACCCGCAGATCACCGTCGTCGCCGAAATAGCCAAAGCTTGTGAATAAGTTCAGCACGGCGTCGAACCGCTGCCGGTACGCTAGCCGCCGCATATCGCTCCGGCAGAACTCTACCGCCACGCCCTTGGCGGCCGCAGCCCTGCGAGCTTGGGCCAACAGCTCCGGACTAATGTCCACACCGGTGACGCGGAACCCGCGACGCGCCAGTTCAACCGAGTGACGCCCAAATCCGCACGGCACATCGAGAATGCACGCCCCGGGCCGAAGTCGCAGCAGGCGCAGCAGAGAACTGACCTCTCGGCCCGTCCCGGTAAGGTAGGTGGTCACCGCAGGGCCCACCAGCGGCCAGAAGCTGCAGAAAAAGGCTTGGTTCCAGGACACGGAAAAACTCTCTGAACTAAACCAACTCGTAGTCGGCAAAGAGGTAGCGGACTTCGAAGGCGGCGGTTTCGAGGTTATCGGAGCCGTGGACGACGTTGTGTTGGATGTCGGTGCCGAATTGTTGGCGCAGGGTGCCCGGGGCAGCGTGCGCGGGGTCGGTAGCTCCCATCACTTCCCGCCAGCGGGCGATGGCATTCTCGCTCTCGAGCACCATTACGACGACCTTGCCCGAACTCATAAAGTCGGTCAGGCTAGGGAAGAAGGGCTGGTGGCGGTGAACGTAGTAGAAGGCTTCGGCTTGGGGCTTGGTCAGGCGTAGCGTCTTCAGCGCCAGAATCTTGAAGCCGTCCTGATGGATGCGGGCGAGAATTTCGCCTACTAGGCCGCGGTTCACCGCATCGGGCTTGATGATAGCCAGGGTGCGTTCCACTGCCACTAGTGCTTCCTCCCGCGCGGCGCACATGCCTTCATCTTGCCCTTCCGAGCGCGGCGGCGACGGTGGTGCCGATCACCGCCGGGCTCGCGGCCACGGTGATACCTGCGGCTTGCAAGGCTTCAATCTTTTCCTTAGCCGTGCCACGGCCACCGGAGATGATGGCCCCGGCGTGTCCCATGCGCCGGCCTGGGGGTGCAGTGCGCCCGGCGACGAAACTGATGACTGGCTTCTTGACGTGCTCGTGGACGAAGGCTGCGGCTTCTTCTTCTGCCGTGCCGCCAATCTCGCCGATGAGTACGATAGCTTCTGTGTCAGGGTCGGCGTTGAAAAGCCGGATGGCGTCAACGAAGTCGGTGCCAATGATCGGGTCGCCGCCAATGCCGATGCAGGTGGACTGGCCGCGGCCGAGGGCGCTCAGTTGCGCTACAGCTTCGTAGGTCAACGTGCCGGAGCGGGAGACGACGCCAATCCTGCCCGGCTTGTGGATGAAACCCGGCATGATGCCAAGCTTGCATTTCCCCGGCGAGATAATCCCCGGGCAGTTGGGGCCGATTAGGCGCGTCGTGCGCCCGCGCAAGTAAGCCGCCACGCGCACCATATCGAGCGTGGGGATGCCTTCGGTGATGCAGACCACCACCGCTAAGCCAGCGTCGGCGGCTTCCATAATTGCGTCAGCGGCAAAGGCTGACGGAACGAAAATCACTGAAGCATTTGCTCCTGCCTGCCGGACTGCTTCCGCGACGGTGTTGAACACCGGGACACCGAGGTGGGTGGTGCCGCCCTTGCCGGGAGTAACTCCGGCGACAATCTTGGTGCCATAGGCGAGCATCTGTTCGCTGTGGAAGCTGCCTTCGCGCCCGGTGAGCCCTTGCACGACCACCCGCGTTGTCTCGTCAACTAGAATACTCATTGCTTTGCCAACCGGACGACCTTTTCTGCGGCATCTTTCATATCCGTGGCTACGGTGAAGTTCAGGCCCGATTCCCGCAGGATTTCCCGGCCCTGCTCGACGTTGGTGCCTTCCATGCGTACCACGATGGGGATTTTCAGCTCCAGTTCGCGCGCCGCTTCGACTACGCCGGTGGCCAAGCGGTCGCAGCGCAGGATGCCGCCAAAGATGTTGATCAGTACCGCCTGCACATTCTTGTCGGCGACCAGAATCTTGAACGCCTCGGTAATCTGCTCAGCGCTAGCGCCGCCGCCGACGTCTAAGAAGTTAGCAGGCTGGCCGCCCGCCTGTTGAATAATGTCCATCGTGGACATAGCCAAGCCAGCGCCGTTGACCATGCAGCCGACGTTGCCGTCGAGCTTGATGTAGTTCAAGTGGTACTTAGAGGCCTTGACTTCCAGCGGCTCTTCTTCATCGAGGTCGCGCAAGGCGCGCAGGTCTTCGTGTCGCCAGAGGGCGTTATCGTCGAGGTTGATCTTGGCATCGAGGGCAATGAGGCGGTCGTCGCTGGTGACGACGCAAGGATTGACCTCCACCAAAGAGGCGTCAGTTTCGACAAAGACACGGTAGAGCGCGGGCAGCAGTTGGCTAGCGGCCTTCAGCAGGCTGTCGCGGAGGTCGAGCCCAAAGGCCAGCTTACGCGCTTGGAATGGTTGCAGACCGGTGAGCGGCTCGATGGTCTCTTTGAGAATGGCTTCGGGCTGCATGCGCGCAATCTCTTCGATTTCGACGCCGCCGGCAGCCGAAGCCATCAGCACCGGCTTAGCCAGAGAGCGGTCAATGACGATGCCGAGATAGAGTTCGCGGGTAATGGGCAGCGTCTCTTCCACCAGTACGCGGCGCACAATGCGTCCTTGGGGGCCAGTTTGCGCAGTGATGAGCGGCTGGCCGAGCAGGGCTTGGGCGTGTTTTCGCGCTTCTCCCGGGCTGGCCGCGCGCCGGATGCCACCGGCTTTACCCCGACCACCGGCGTGAATCTGCGCCTTGACCACGGCTTCCCTCGCCAATCCGGCGGCAATAGCTTCCGCTTCGGCTGGGGTAGTGGCGACATCGCCGCGGGGCACGGGGATGCCATAGCGGGCGAAGATTTGCTTAGCCTGAAATTCGTGAATCTTCATCGTCTATGCGTCAAAAAATCTGGTAACTGAAAGCGGCGGCCGCAGTATATGAAAGCCCCTCGAACGAATCAAGGAACAAGGCGCGAGGGCTAGCGCCCGTACTCATTCATGGCTGGCGGTCGGGCAGCGGGCGGCAGTGGTGAGGAGCGCGCTGCTGATGTCACCTTCTTGGGCAGGTTACACAGGAGTTCGCGGTTGCGTTCGAGGTGCTGTTCGGCGCAGCGCGGACAGAAGCCCTTGCCACTTTCCTCGTCGCGTAAGGCCACCAATTCATAGCAGCCGCAGATGCAGTCGCAATAGCCGGTGCCAATGGAAGTCTTGATAGGTACAAGTGCCATGCCGCCGCTCTCCTGAAGACAATTTTCCTGCTCCAAATCACTTAGCTTACCACAGGCCCGGATTTGGCATCACCGCTACCCTGGGCAAGAATTCTGAAATTAGGTGCAGGCAGCCTGCGGCGCGACTAAGGCGCGCAGCAGCGCCCGGCGCATCAGCGCAATGGGGGCGCGCAACCCAGTCCAGAGCTCAAATTGGGCTGCACCCTGCTCGACCAGCATCTGCCAGCCCGGCACGGCAATTGCCCCGCGTTGCCGGGCTAAGCACAGCAAACGAGTTTGGCGCGGATTGTAAACCAGATCAAATACTATCCGCGCATTTAGCTCGCTCAGGCTGAGCGGGGAGACTTTGGTGTGGGGATGCATCCCTAGCGGAGTGCAGTTGACGATAGCCTCAAACTCCCTTCGGCGCACCTGGCTGCGGGCGATGGCTTCACCACCCACGGCTTGCGCCAAGGCCCGTGCTTGGCTCAGCCGACGACTGGTGATGGTAACGAAAGCCCCAGCCGTAGCCAGTGCGAAGGCTACGGCGCGGGCTGCACCACCTGCACCCACCAGTAATACCTGCGCCGCTTCGAGCGCGGCGTAGCGCGCTAGCGTGCGTAGGACGCCGACGTAGTCGGTATTGTAACCGTAAAGGCGCTGCCGGCCACGCACCACTACGGTGTTGACCGCACCGATGCTTTCGGCCAAGGGGTCACAACCATCAAGGTGGCGCAGAATCGCCTGCTTGTGCGGCAAGGTAACGCTGAAGCCGGCAATGCCCAAGGGCCTAAGGCAGGCAAGAAAGTCGCTGAGGTTGCGCACTTCAAAAGGTAGATAGACCGCGTTGAGCCGGGTAGCGCGGAAGGCTGCGTTCTGCATGATGGGGGAAAGTGAGTGCGTGATGGGCTGGCCAATGACGCCATAGACCTGGGTGCGCGCATCGAGCCGGTGAGCACGATAAAGGTCACGGAGGTGGCTGAGCAGTAGCTGGCCTGGGCCAGCGTCGAGGGCCGCGTAGGTCAAGGCACTGCCGGCGCGCAGGGCCAACACCCGGCTGGGGATGCCTGCGGTACCCATGGCCAGCGTGATGACGCGGCGGCGGTGCTGTCGCGCCAGTTGCAGTACAGCCAAGTTGTCGCGTTGGCAGCGCGCAGTAACGGCAAGCTTGACGAGGTCACCACGCAGCCCCAAGGAGACGCCACGGCGGTAGAGGGTGTCGAGTCGCGTCGGGGTGCGCTGAAAATCGTGGAAGGAAATGATGCGGCGGACGCCGCGCGGCAGGCACAGCATTGCTTGCCGCAGAGCAGGTGGGAAGTTTTCCAAGGTTTCCGCCTCCACGTCCACCCAACTGCAACCTGCCGCAGCCGCCAAGCGCAGCAAAGCGAGTCGTGCCGCCGGGCTAGCGGCGAACCTGCCGCCTGCCGCAGCTTCACGAGTGGCGGGCCGGCAGGTGGCGATGAGGGTGAGCTTCGGGCGCTGGCGGGCTATGCGCTCGAGCACGCGGACAACAGCAGCAACGCTTGGAAGCGAGTCGAGGCGGAGTTCAGCGATGCTGGCGGTGCGTTCGGCGCGTGCCAGCCGGCGGAGAAAATCTGCGGGCGTGCGGGCAGCAATGACCACGGCCACGGGTTCGGAACCGAAAGGGCTAGGCACGCTTTCCCCCGGAGAAGTGAAAAAGCGTCTCTACCACAGGCGCGGCGCAATGTAAAGTCTGCGGAAGTTTGCAGGCAGAGAAGGGAAAACTAACAGAGATAGGGGCAGAACTAACCAGCCCAGCCAAAGTTTTTCTTGACAACGCCGAAAGGGTTCTGTTAGCTTGCTGGTAATTGAAAGCGCAGCGCCGACGAAAAATTGGCTGTTCGCCCTCCGGCGAGTAGGAGGTTGAAGGTGAAAGCGAGGATATTGTGCGCTGTTGTGCTCTTAGTGCCGATAGTAGTCGTCGCCCAGCAGAGTATAGAGGAGCCGCAAGTGTATCAAGGCGGGCTGCGACCGACTCTGGCTGACGTTTATTGCGCGGGATTTATCAGTTCCACACGTATCGCCCCTACCTTGACGATCATCGCCGCTGAGGACGCGCTGGGCCGGGTCATCTACGGCGAAGGTGAGTATGTGTTTCTGAGCGGCGGGCGTAATGCGGGCGTGGAAGTAGGGGTGGAGTATCTAGTAGTGCGGCCAACGAAAGACGCAACCCACATGCAGAGTTTCAAAAAACAGAACCGCATCCTGCGGTTTATCGGCAAGCCCTACCAAGACCTGGGGCGAGTGCGTATTCAAGTCGTGAAGGAGACCACCGCTACCGCGCAGATCGTGCACGCCTGCGCCTCCATGGGCAATGGCGACATCCTCATCCCTTATGAGGAGCGGCCACGGCCTGAGTACAAGCCCGTGGCCGCTTTCGACCGTTTCGCTCCCCCTAGCGGCCTGGAGCAGGCGATGGTGGTGGCGGCGAAAGACTTCCCCGCGCTGATTGGCACGGGGGTTCCCATTTACGTCAACCTAGGCACGACCCAAGGCGTAAAGGTCGGCGACTATTTCCGCATCTTTCGCTACGGCATGGGAACGTTATGGGAGGGCGGCAAGCGCGCGGGTATGGGTGGCGTGCGCGGGCCCGTGGCTGAAGGTTATCAACCCACTAAGCGGCGCGACTTGCCGCGTGAGGTGCTGGGTGAGGCGCTGGTGATTCATGTGGACGCGAACAGCTCCACCGCCCTGGTCACCTTCGCTCTGGCAGAGATTCACCCCGGCGACTACGTGGAGTTACAGCCCCCGGTGCCGCCTAGTGCCAGTCTGGTGGTGGAGCCGAAGTCAATTCAGCGGGGTGAAGCGGCGCTGCTAAGCTGGACGACAGCTTATGCGAAGGAGCGCGAGATTTCGCCGGGGATCGGCGCCGTGAACACGCGAGGCACGTTACGCGTTCTCCCCACGCAAACTACTACCTATCACCTAGTGGCCCGTGGGCCGGGAGGCTCAGTTGAAGCTACCGCGACCGTTACTGTGGTGGAGCCGCCGCCACCACCCCCACCGCCGCCAGCGCCGCCACCTGCGCCGGTACCCGCGCCAACGCCCTCACTCGATGAGTTGTTTGCCAATAACGTGCAGGATATCTTCTTCGACTTCGACAGCAGTGGCATCCGCCCAGAGGCGCGCGCCACCCTGGAGCACGTGGCGGAGTTCCTCAAGGCCTACCCGCAGGTGGGCGTGCTTATCGAAGGCCACTGCGACGAAATTGGCACGCGAGAGTACAATCTGCGCCTAGGCACGCAGCGGGCCGAGGCTGCGCGTGAGGTTTTGATTTCGCTGGGGGTGGACGCAGGCCGGCTTACTACGGTGAGCCTAGGTAAAGACCGCCCCTTCTGTACTACGTCTTCAGAAGAAGCCTGCCGGCAACTCAACCGCCGCGCTCACTTCCTCCGCCAGTAGCGGCAAGATTCGGCGTGGGCGTGGAGGCACCGGGCATCTTCGTATCGCTAGTGACCGGGAGTTCGTTTGCTGGAGTCAGCCTTGGAGGCTTTCACTGAAGATTCTGAGAAGACGCAGGCGGTGAAGGCTTCGAGACGCGCACCCTTCTTCCAGGCGTCTGGGGGCAGCCCAGCTTTGTAGCAAGTTTCTTCGAGAAAGCGCTCGCGCTCCCAGCCTTGCTCGACTGCTACTTGCGGCAACAGCACGCCGCGGTAGAAATCCTGCGAGATGACCAAGCCATGCTTGCCGACTTCGACCTCTTCGGGGCGAATCTCCACGCAAGGGGAGAGGACGGAGATTTCGATTTCGACTTGAGGCAGTTCGGCGGCGGCGAGCGGTGGGAAGCGCGGGTCGTGAAAGGCGGCCGCCTGCGCGCATTCCGCTACGGTAACGTAGAGTGGCTTGTGCGCCTGCATGTAGCCGATGCAACCGCGCAGGCGGTGGTGGTGATGGAGAGTGACGAAGGCGCCCGCTGGCCGGGCTAGGGCGGCGTCGGGCAGGGTGGCAGCCAAGGCATTCACATCGACTGGCTTGCCCTGGAAGCTCTGCTCAAGTACGTGGCGCGCCAGCCAGAGCAGATAGCGCTGGGCGTTATCGCTGAGTGGCCACATCCTGAGGCTTCTCTCGGGAACTTCGCGGCGACAAGCGGCGCAGGATCAACAGGCCGGTGCGCTGCTCCTTGATACGCACGTCCAACTTACGCCAGAAACCGCGAAAGTATTGTACGGCACTGACTACAGCGAAGATAACCACTAGCCAGAGTGCCAAGGTGGCCAAGGGGCGCAGGAGCAGGTAGCGACTGGCAAGCACGATTAAACTGACTGCGGCAACCTGGAAAACCATTTTCGCTTTGCCCAACTCGGAGACGTCGATGGCGAAGCCTTCGGCAGAGGCGATGTTGCGCAGCCCTAGCACAGCAAATTCGCGCCCGACGATGATGACCACTACCCAGGCGGGTACCAGGCGTAGCTCCACCAAGGAGATGAAAGCTGCGGCGATGAGTAGCTTATCGGCGATGGGGTCGAGCAGAATGCCGAGCGTGGTTACCTGGCTGCGGCGGCGGGCGAGGTAGCCATCGAGCCAGTCGGTCAGGGCAGCGCCAAGTAAGATGGCGATGGCCCAGAGATCAAAATTTTCGGTGCGGGTGAGGAGGACAACGACTAAGAGTGGAACCAGGAAGATGCGAATGAGAGTGAGGCTGTTAGGTAAGTTCATGGTGGCCACTCCCACTCTCGCGGGCCTTGCGCCAGCGCCGCAGCACGAAAAGCACCTCACTATACCTAGGCCACTAGAAGGTGTCAAACCTCCATGTACTATATTTTTGTCGCGCTGGGCAGCAGCGGGGTCGAGTCAGGAGGAAGTTGCGGAACTTGCTCTTAGGCTGCCACTTAGGGGTGCACGAAGCGGCCTGGGTCTGCCGCATAATTGTGCAAAACTGAGCCAGGGTGTACGGTGCGGCGGGGAAGGCGATCAGGCCGGGGGTAGCGCTGGCGGATATTCTAACACATTGAAACATAAAGGCTTATCTCCCCTGGCCTCTTTTTGTCTCTATTGTCCCAGGCTGCGAAACCGCGGCAAGAAAAGCGCGTCCAAAAGACTTCCACACATTTTTCCACAGTGACAACTTTAGGTTGTGTGTGGGTTTTGGCGCGTCGCAGTGAGCCTTGGAGGCTTCTAAGCAGAGGGTCGCAGGTTCGAATCCTGCCAGGCGCGCCACTGAGCCTCTGATTTCATTGCACTGATGAACTCCGGCCTCCGGCTAGAACCGGAAACTTGAGTCTATTTGAGTCCAATTGGCGCTCGAACAGCAAACGCTCCAGCCTGTCCACCGCGTTCCGCTTGCGCCGGTTTCTCCTTGAGCAACCTGAGTTTGAATTTCAAGAATCTCTGGCGCCTGGGAAGGTTTGGGTTGACTGCAAAAGCGGCGGAGAGCATAGTCTGGGCAATCTTTTGCGGGGTGCTAGACCATGAAAGAAGGAATGGCGGTGTTGCTATCTCTCCTTCGAGTTTTTGGGGCTGTGCCGGCTGATTCAGCCGCCTTTCTGGGAACAGTGACTCCCCATGGAAAGGCACGGCTGAACGACCAGCTCATTCCGGCCGACACGCGTGTCGCAAGCGGCGACCGCATCGCCACAGAAGCAGGTGCTCAGGCTTCACTGCGCTTCGACAGCGGCGAGGCCGTTGTTCTAGGCGAGTTGAGTGCGGTGCAGGTGGAAGCAAGGCAGGAGCTGCTAGCTGCGCGTTTCGAACAAGGTGTGCTCATCTTCCGCAGCCAGGGCAGCCTAACGGTAGAAGCCGGTGCAAGAATGCTCCAAATACCTCCAGCGCTTCCTCTCCCGCCAGAAGAAAGAAGCCCTCCCGCAATGACTCAAGGGCCGGCAGGAAAACAAACGTCACTCTCGTTAAGTTGACGAGTCGCATAAGCTCCTGTACAAGCCAGTCGGCCAATTCAAAGCCATCAGCAAGACGGCGACGGCTACTTCCCACCCGACGATCATCGCCGACGTTCACCCCAAGGCGCGCATCGCCCCGGAGGAAATTTTCGGGCCGGTGCTGGCGGTGATTCGGGCCAGGGATTTCGGTCACGCGCGCGAGATCGCCAACGACAGCGAGTAGCGGCTAACGGGTGCGGTCCATTCCCGCCACACAAAGAAGCTGGAGAAGGCCGCCGAAGTCTTCCACGTGGGTAATCTCTACCTGAACCGCAAGTCCCTGGAGCGCGGGTGGGTGCGCATCCCTTCGGCGGGTTCAACATCTCAGGGACGGATTCGAAAACTGGCGGCAAGGACTACTTGCTGCTGTTCCAGCAAGCCAAGACGATCGCCGAGAAGATTTCGAGCTAAGAGTGCGGCGTAGCCACCGGCCCGGCCGGTTGCAGGCGAAACACCCATCGCAATAGCCCATAGGCGATTGGGCCCGAGGCTAGCAGCCAAGGCGCGTACCGGAAGATAATCGGTTCGCTGTAGTACACCTTCAAGCCGCACAAAATCGTCGGCAGGACGATCACATAGGCCAGTCCCAGCCGACCCCCGGGAATGCGGAAGTGGCGCGGTGCCTCGGGCAGCTTGTGCCGCATTCGCCAGGCAGCCAGCAGCGTCAGCAGCGAGGTGGCGATGCGTGTCCAGATGTAAATCGCCACCAAGTTCACCACGTCCGCAACCGCCAGGGCGCAGTAGATGACTGTGGAGAAAGCAATGGCGCGGGCGGGGGTGGCGTAGCGGGGGTGGAGCTGAGCCAGCCAGCCGGGCAGGTAGCCGTCCTCCGCCATGGCGAAGGGCAGGCGCGTCGTGGCAAGGATGGTGCTGTTCGAGAGCGACGCTACACCGATGATCGAAGCTACTAACATCGCTCCCCCCAGCGCTGGCCCGCCGATCTGGTCGGCGGCCGACACCAGGTAGCCCGTCTTCCACTCGGCCCAATTGCCCAGGGCGGCCAGGGCCAAGCCAGCAGGCACAATGTAGGTCAGCATACCCATCGGCGTGACCCATACCACTGCCCGCAGGTAAGTGCGCGGAGCATCTTTAACTTCTTCGGCTACGCTGGAGAGTTGCTCAAAGCCGGCATAATTCCACATCGCTAGCGCCAGGCCCATACCGAAGACAGCCCCGAAATGCCTGTTGGGTGGAACGAACGGCACGAGCGGGTTCTGCTGCCACTTCAGCAGTGCTGCCAGGCAGAGCCACATAACGGGAATCAGAATCATCAACTGCAACACCGTCGCCACCCAGCCCGCCACCTGGATGCCACGAATGTTGGCATAGGCCAGCAGCCAGAGAAACAACGATGCCCCGGCCCACTTCCAGAAACCCGTCAGGCCGGGCACATAGTTGCTCAGGTAGTCCATGAAGAGAACGCCGTAGAGGCTGTTGAGCAGGAAGGTTCCTGTCCAGTTCCACCAGCCGCAAAGAAAGCCCACAAAGTCGCCGAAGGCGGCGCGCACCCAGCGATAGAAGCCGCCCTCGACCGGCAGGAGGCTATTGAGTTCGGCTGCCGCTAACGCCACGGGAATGCTCCACAGAAACGGCACTATGGCGAAGAACAGCAGCGACATGCCGGGCCCGGAGAGCGCGAAGATCTTCTCGTAGCCAAACGGTCCCGCGCAGGTGTAGGCGTAGAAGAGAAAAAGTAGCGGAAGAAAACCGACCTGCCGGAATCTAACGCCGGCCGGAGGCGCCGGCTGCGGAGCAGTGACAGATGCGCCCATTGCTCGGCGCTAGCGCAAGGTGGCGAGTGCGGCGATGTGCTCGGGGGTGGTGCCGCAGCAGCCGCCCAAAATGCGCGCGCCCATTTGTTTCCAACTGGCGGCCACCTCGCGATAGCGCATGGGCGGATACTCGTCGGTAAACAGCCACTCGGGGGGGTCAAACCGGCCGATGTGCGCGTAGGCGCCGAAGGGAACACGCGCGTGTGGCGCCAGCTCCCGCAGGCTGGCGGTGATGTCCTCGGGTGGGGCGCAGTTGAGCAGGATGGCCTCCACACCTAGCGGGGTTACGGCAGCAGCCGCCTGGGCCATCGTTTCGCCGGTGAACAGGCGGCCTCGCTCATCGCAGACGAAGCTGACCCAGCAGGGCAAGCCAACTTCTTTGGCGACTTCGACCGCTACCCGCGCCTCGGTGATGTTGTTCACTGTCTCCACCAAAACCAGGTCCGCCCCGGCCTCTGTCATCACCTGGAAGATCTCGCGATACTCGTCGCGCGCCTGTTCAGCCGCCGGGGCCAAGTCGGGCCGGAAGCACCACTCCAGCGTGGTCGCTGAGCCAGCCACCACCACCGGGCGGCCGGGGGCGACACGCGCACGCGCTTCGCATGCCAGATGGACGGAAGCCGCCAGCATCTTGTTAGCGCGCTCGTCGAGGTCGCGCGCGCCGATGTGTCGGCGGTGGGCCGCGTCGCGGAAGTGATTGTAGAGGGCGCGGCGGCAGAGCTGGAAGCTGTTGGTGGTGATCACGTCGGCGCCGACGCGGATGTAGTCCTCGTGGATACTGCGAATGACGTCTGGGCGGTTGGTAAGCTGGTGGTCCGCCCAGCTGACCTGGCGGCGCAGGATCTCGGTGCCGATGGCGCCGTCGAGGATGACGGTTTCATTCCGCGCCAGCTTCTCGCGAATGGGCGCGTAGCTCATTCTAGGCCGCCCTCCTCCCATCTCCGAGCCAGGCGCGCAAGGCGGCAATGTGCTCGGGGCGGGTGCCGCAGCAGCCGCCGAGAATGCTGGCGCCGTGTTCACGCCACCGCTGGGCCTCATGAGTGTAGCGCTCCGGCGGCCACTCTTCGGTGTCTACAAATTGCGGCAAGAACTCAAACTTCCAGCTTGGCGGTGAAAAGCGCCCGATGTGGGCGAAAGCGCCATAGGGCAGCCTGCAGAACCTCTTCATCCTCTCCAGCGCCCGCGTGATGTCTTGCGGTGGGGCACAATTCACCAGGATGGCCTCCGCACCGCCCTTTTCCATCTTGGCCACTGCTTGCTGGAGCGGCTCCCGGCTGAGCAACTCGCCCTCAGGCCCCAGAATAAAGCTAACCCAAA
>Ga0315310_10001366_pt1 | contig 15399 bp, 12 predicted proteins | sample TDP5_MG_FD_203630 | JGI IMG/M metagenome (GOLD analysis project Ga0315310, IMG submission 203630) | Freshwater sediment microbial communities from Lake Towuti, South Sulawesi, Indonesia - TDP5 | ecosystem: Environmental > Aquatic > Freshwater > Lake > Sediment | place: Indonesia: South Sulawesi... | reverse complement strand
ATTTAAGGAAAAAGCTTTTATAAAAAAGGCGTTTTTTATCTTTAAATATAGATCATTTTTGATGAGAAATTATGGAAAATATGACAGTCCATCTACCCGAATTTTATCTTAAATTAATCGATATAATTCTTAATACGAAAGACTACCCCTGTAGGAGTGAATTTATTCGAATTGCCGTTCGAAAATTACTTAAAAAGGACCAAATTCTTTTATTAAATCCCGAAATAAAAGAATATTCCCATCCGAATCAAAAAGGGGAGGAGTTGCAAGACTTGAGTATTCAAAAACCCTTTGATCAATATTCTTTTCTTCAAATAAATCGAATAATACAAAAAAATAGCAAAAATATGAGAAAGGGTGCAGAAAAATCGAATGATACCAAAAATATAGCACAAAATGAGGAGTGAGAAATTTTGGAAATGGAATTTCCTGACATTATCTGGACCATTTCTCAACTTCAACAGAAAAATACCCAATACATAACAGTTCGACGGTTACGAAAAGTGCTTGGAATCGATAGTGAAAATGGAAAGATGATTCGGAAATTGTCTAATACACTTTCATGGTTGGAACATTTCGGATTCATAGAATTGGCGCAACAACAAAGCTTTAAACGCTACTGGATTCCTCCAGATTTCACTAAAAAAATACAAGATGTTATCAGAATTTATCGAAGATAAATTCAATTTAAAATCAAGAGACAAGAATAAATGAATTCAGCTCAATTCAACTCAAAATCTTAAAAAAAAAAGATAAATGGAAAGAAAATTAAACTATCTCGCAATTTTAAAGAAGATTATCAGTCCGACAATTACTGCTATCACGACAATGATAATTATAAGAATGATAATCCACGTATTCAGCACGAAGCCTTGTTGAAAGGCAACAGTTAGGGTAAAGTCACCTTTGCCAGAACTAGGGACTACGATAATGTAATAGTATCCATCGTATCTTGCGGCATACTCTAGGTGTTCAGGGTATGTGGTGCCAGTAGAGGAGTCTACGGAGGCAAAGTTGTTATCTGCGAGGATGAGATCGAAATCTGTTGTTGAAGGATCTGCATTTAAATCTACTTTGATGATGTTACCTCTGCTCATGAAAATCCGGTAGAACATATATCCTTTTTTAGTCTCAGTGCGAGGTACATGGTTTTTGACCGTATAGGGTGCCGTCATATTTACCGGCAAGGTGATGGCTGTTCCGAAACTAAGTCCATCTTCAGGACCCGGATGGTCTGAAATTGTTATATTTAGCGTATAAGCCCCTTTCCCAATATAGGGGTACACTCGAAGGCGGTAATCGCCTGTTTCGGGCGCATACGTGCTGCAAATATCCGGATAACCGCTCATTAGAGCGGCAGTTAATAGGGCTCCAGAGGGTCTATAGATATAAGCATCAAAATCAGTGCCTGGATTTGCATATAGGATCGAGCAAATGAGATACTTATCTTTAGGCACAGTGATCTTAAACCAAGCACTAGCATCAATAGGGGAAGGTCCAGGGAGAAAGCTAGAGGCGTAGCCTTGTGAGATGCTGACTGCAGAGTCAAAACTATCGCCTGCTGTAATGGTGGTGAGATTAACTATCAGATAGAGAGTATTATTTAAATGATAATTAGTCATAGAAGAAGGTGGGGTAAATGTCGCATTAATTAGATAGAAAATGGGGATTACTGATCGAATTGGAGTAGATGGATTAATATTCAACTGAAATTTCGTTTGATTAAAAGCTCCAGCTGTTATATCTCCATAATCCTTGAAATTTACCAGGACCGTTATGTTTTCATTAAAGCAGGTGAGAGTTCCATTGACCTTTAGAGCTAGCTGTGTGCCAGTATTCTTAATGGCGATAGACACATTGACAGTTTCCCCTTGATCGGGAATGCCATCGTTATCATTCTTACTACTAATTAATTTTGAATCGTTATATTGATAGCCATAAAGACCAAGAGAATATACAGGACCGTTATAGAAAGTGTCTAGAAAGAGACCCCAGTTAGTTTCATGTCCCAAATCAATCAGTGCGGAATAGCCACTGTCATAATCTTTTTTTGCTTGGGGAAAATAAATTGATAGGCCGTGAGCACCTGGATTATTATATTGCTTTGAATTTTTAACAGCACTAGTGAGATAACCGGTAATATTACCCATTAAAAGATCAGCTGTATGTTTGAAATAAGGATCGGTCAGCCGATTTTTTGCTTTAAGAGCGAAATCATAAAGATCTATAAAGGATTTATAGTAGAACTGTTGCGTAGCGGCACGAGCACTCGCTATTTGACTTTTTTCCAATTCAGAACTCAAAAGTCGCTCTTTTAAGGCATCGGTAAATAGGTTAAAAGCCCCCTTCAAGTTATTAAAGGAAGCAGCTTGTACATCGATGTTAGAAAGAGTAATATCTTCAGAGCTATCGTAAGAGTTAAAGTATTCATCCACCATTTTGGAGGCAAAGCTGCCAGGATTCGATGCATACAAAAGATAAGAAGTGCATAAGTCATTAATAATGGCTTCATAGGGGAAGCCCTGACCGGGAATGGTTTCTTCTGAGGCAACGATGTATTTGACATATTGGTGCCATTCATAGGAGGTTTCGAACATCTGCATTAAGCAAGCGTCCAGCGCCAAGATATCAATAGTCTTTCCAGCAGCAGAGCATGATTCTGCAATAGCTTCTTTGACTTCAGTAAATGTTAGCTTATCATTGCCACTGGTATCGTCCCAGCAAATGCCAAAAATTCCACCACCATGATCCCAAAGGGTTAAAACATAGTGATCTGCGGGAAAATTGTTGAAACAATAAACAATGAAGTTCTTCAGGGTAGTTTTACTGCCCATATTTGGGTCTGATGGAAACCCTGTAGTTAGGACGGGAGAATTTATTGTATTGAGATCATTATCTTGTCTAATTTGATATGTATGGGCAGTAGCGCCTTCATGGTCCTGAAGAACAATCACATTGACATGGCTTGCCATAGTATTAAGATAACCAGCCTCCATCTGATTGATATTGGTGTCTCCATAAGAATCCAAATTATTATCGCCATCCATATAGACCATAAAGGTCCAATTAGAGGATTGTGTGGATAAATTAGAATTGGATAGATTTTTCACAAGAGGTAAAAGAACTGTAGAACCGAAGAGGCTTATAATTAATAGCGATACAAATATTGCTTGAGTCAAGCAGGTATATTCTTTTTTCATTTTGTGTCTTCTCCTTTGTATTTTGGCAAGATAAATAGAAGTATGAGTGCAATACATGAAGAAATACCGATTGCAAGAATGCTTACATACATAGGAATCTCCGGAATTGCTTCATTAACAGTAACATTATAGGGATTCGTGGCATTCCCATAATAGCGACTATTTCCGCCGATATCCGTGGCCCAGAGATAATATTGAATACCTTGGAGGGTGACATTTTCCCCTGGAATGGTGCCATACCAAATGCCAGCTTGTTGTGTTCCTCCTGAGAAAGTTAGGCTGATAGGGGAAAAGGTGCCATTGGAACTTGTCTTGCGGTAGTATAAAGTGACGGAATTGACGCCAAACTCATCCAAGACTTCCATACTAATGGAGATGGACTCGCCCGCAAGGGCGAATTTCATGGGAACGTGATCAAATTCAGGTGCCTTGATATCTTCGACTTGGGCCCGAATCATGATATTTCCATCTGAATAGGGTTGCCAAGTTCCGCTAATGATGCGAAAACTTTGGCCTGCATTGGTGGAGGTATCGATATATACAGTCGGAGCTCCTGCTGTTATCCACTGTACCATAATATAGAAATCAGAGACGTTATCTGGGGTCATGATCGGGCCGAGGGCTCCAAAATCGATGTGGTATGGTGGAAGTCCACTTATTGAAAAGTTACAAAAGGGCATTAGAACATGTTTTGAAGAATCCAGAACTGCGACTCGAACATCGGCGAGATTGCTGGGATCAAGATAAATAAGCATACCACTGATTTTAAAGATGTGCGTAGGGGGAGAGAATTTAACAGCGACTGAATCAGTTTGAGCTGGCGTAATAGAAAGGTCTGGTGCTCCATCATCGTAAGCAAGGATATCCCAGCTATATGCCGCTTTATTCGAAGGAGCTAATAGTAAGACACATAGAAAAGCGATCGTTATGAAAAGAAAAATTCGCTGTTTTTTCATCGACTCATCTTCCTTAATCGTATCTTTTGAAATTCTTTGCAAGATAGGCACTGCAGCAAAGAGAAATCCCAAAAGCCGCAATTTCTAGAGCTAAACTTAAGGATCCGAGAATGCCAGGGTTAATTAAGAGGTGGCATATCATTGAAAAGGCAATAAGCCCCATTAGAATCAAGCTAATTCCAGCAGCCCATTCTTGCTCCTGCAATAACCCCACAGTAGATATGATGGCAATAACTCCAAAAGCGATTGTAGTCAGGACTGTTATTATGAAAAATCCTTTAATGGCTTCAACAATATAAGAAGGTCCACTTAAATATATGAAAATATGTCCAACAGGAAGGATGCCATAGGCACTGAGAATATTGATAATTGCTTCTAGGATTAGAATTACGGCAATTACTAGAAATGCATATCCGATTAGTTTACTTCCGGTACTCGTTAGTCTTACTTTCCGTTCTCCGAATTTATCTCTTTTTTCATCAGTCATTTTTTTTCATCTGTTTTGATGATTAAGTGTATTAATCCCTTCGGTCTTATCCTATTTGAAGTTTTTGAAAAATGAGGCTTTTTTTGCTCCTTTCCGATGTGCCAATTGACGATTGGTGTACTGAAACATTTAATGTGCGGATTTTAAATATTAAATCATTGCAAAGTGAGTGATTACTAAAACTAGCTACAGATTTTGAAGAATTTCGGAGATTTTTGCAAGCATTATTTAATGAGAATTTTTTTGCCCCTCGAAACAGTTCCAAAATATGTGCATTTAAATAGATATCCGTACCTATAAATGCCATAGATGCATTTGTATTAACCTTAGATCTGTTCATAGCTTTTGCTTTTTATCATCTGCTTTTTAACTAAAAGCAATTTTTAGCGGTATTTGGACAGCTATTTTTCTTACACCTTTTGTTTCCGGTGTTTATGGTTTAAATAATTCTAATTGCAATCCATTTTTAAAATTGATTGATATTATGCAAATGCGCAAAAATGCAATTTGCGCATTTGGAGCTGAAACCTTTAAATTTCATGGATTCTAAAATTACTTAGAAACTGGCAATTCCGAAATATAGAACCCCTGAAAGTTGAGGATTTTCCATGATCAAAACGTATTCCCTTCCGCATCAGCTCTCGTTGGATGCATTCTTTGCCGCCTATAAAACCTTGATCAATCGAATGCTCACGGACATTTGGGATCAAATTGAGTGGACTGAGAAGCCACTCCCAAAAAAATCCCAAAAACGGCTCCTGCCAACCCTCCCTGGATATAGTTTGAAAAAAGAGCTGCGCACACGGTATATTCCTGCCTGGCAATTTGCTAAACATTGGGTTGACTCCGCCCTCAAGACTGCCTTTGCCATTCTGAAGTCGTGGAAAAAGAATTATCGCAAGGGGAATCGGACCCGAACCCAACCCGTGGTGAAACGATCATTCGTGCGAGTCAAACAGACCTTAATGAAGCTCGAAGGGGATCAGCTTCGGATTACCATTAAACCGCGGGAATTTGTGTATTTCGACCTTGCCAACCGTTATTTCAAAGTCAAAGGCGCCCTCGGCGAACCGATTTTAACGCCTACGCACATTCATCTCCCATTTCAGACGCCGAACCCAGAACCCCCCGAGCCCCTAATCGCCTGGGATTCCAACAAGTTCTCCTTAGATGGGTTCTCTCCGGAACGAGGGTGGCTGCAAATTGCCCTAAAACCGCTCCATACCTTACATATCACCTATGATAATAAACGCCGCCGGCTCAATCGGATTTATACAAGGAATAAACGACGCGGAAAATGGCTCTACCAAAAATATCAGACCCGCGAGCGCCACCGGGTCCATAATTATCTCTGTCACCTCCTAAAGGACTTAACTGCCTTTCCAGCGACCCACGGCTTTGAAGCGCTGGACAAACAGCGAATGAATCGGACCCACCACAAACGCTGGAATCGCGAATTACAGCACACGGACTGGCGGAAAATTGTGGCGCTCCTAAAAACGAAAGGCGCCGTAATAGAAGTGCCAGCGTACTATACCTCGAAAATATGTGCCAGATGCGGGTATATCCATAAAGACCTGAGAGGCGAGCCCATTTTCGAGTGTCCCCACTGTGGGTTACGAATCGATCGCCAATTGAACGCCTGTATTAATATCTATCTAAGAATGAGAGGCTTTTCCCCCACTGTGGCGTGGTTTGACCGCTCGGTGGTAGGGGGGTTTGCCTTGATCGGGGCAGAGACGAGGAGCTCCGATGAACTCGTGAGGAGCCTGCATGAACTGATGAAGCCCCAAGTGTATGTAGGCACACGTATGTCTACTTAAACTGAAACCCAATTTAAAAGAATTCAGTAAATTAACAAAACTCTCTGATAATATACATAAGATTCAAGAAAATTTTTTTAAACCTCTGATATTTGAAACTATAACTCCCACAGGTAAAATGATAAGAAGTTTGGGAGGGTTCGGAATAATCTCAGCAATTGCTGGAGTTATATCCCCAAATGTATCTTTAATTCTTCCACTTTTTTAAAAGATGCAGTTGATATAGCTGAATTTAAATTCTTTTTTTTATTTAAACTATTTTTATTCTTTTTAATAGAAATCTCTTATAAATTATGAAAAGAAATAGGCACAAAGAATTTGGATAAGATTAGCGACAATTTTAGCACCTCGATCACCCCATAGAGAGCTTAATGATACCATAATCGCTGTATTTTGATGTTTGCAAGCCTAAAACAGCTATAGGAATGAATTTAAGATTGAATATCAGATAAATCTTCGTTAATAACGGATAAATCTTGGTTAATTGAGGCAATATGTTGGGATTTTCGCATTAAGGTGTGATAGAGAGCGAGTCCAATTACAAAGCTAATTGCAACAACAATAAGAAGGATGATGATGACCCGGAGGACTGCTTCAAAGCCTTCTACTTGTATTTTCAAAGTGAATTGCCCCGAACCAGAACAGGGAACGATCAAAATATAATAGTAGCCAGAACTGTAGGCAAAAATTCCACAGGATTCTGAGGCAGTGGGATTGATTGATTGGGCAATCTGGTTCAAATTCGGGTCATAGATATACAGATCGAAATCGGAACCATTAGGACCTGTCAGAAATGCTCGCAACCGTTGACCTTTGGAGAGAATCACACGATAGAAAAAATAGCCATAAACCCCTGGTCCGGGTAATGAATTATTAACTGTAGTGCTCCCTGAGAGGGTAATTGCAATCCCAAAGGAAGATCCATCCTCAAAGGCGACAGTCGTGATATTCACAAACATTTCATAATAACAGTTACCACCAATACTTGGAACGAGTTTAATATAGTAATAGCCAGTATATTGGGCAAGAAGGCAGCACTCATCTGGATAATTTGGTTTCACGGCAGCAGATAATAAATCCCCTGCAGAATTATAGACATAGGCATCGAAATCGGTCAGTTCGGGTGCAGTAAGGTTCAGAAATAGGTAGTAATTTGCGGAGCAGTTAATCTTAAGCCAACTTACGCCTGCAGACCCAAGCCCGGGTAAAATCCCGTAAATTGTGCCTACTATAATTTGGGTGGCACTTGGGAGGTCCCATCCTCCAATGGTAATTTTCCGTCCCACAATCAATTCAAAAGTGAAATTTCGCAAAATTAAATAAGTATTAAATTGGCCCTGAGTTATAATCACGAAGGGGAGATGATATTCTATTGCACAAGATTTGCTAATATTGAAAAGGAAGGTTCGAGTAGCATTTTGTTTAGGAAGTATATTACCATAAGATAATTTTTTTGTAAAGACTGTCACATTCTCGGTATCAAGGCAAATTAGAGTGCCATTTACGGATATTCCATTGTATATGCCTATATTTTCGAGTTTGATATCCATCAGGATTGCTTCTCCAGGATTAGGGGTATTATTCACCATATAATAACGTAATGCAACCCCGAAACTTACACTCCTATAATATTTCTGGAGAAATTCATCCCACATTGTATTATTCGCGAGAGAAAAGTGGGTAGCATACTTATTCTGATAACTACTTTGAGCTTCTGGAAAATAGATTGTTAGACCATGCGCCCCGGGCCTGTTGTAATGTTTCTCTTTTATAATTGTCGCAGAGATATTGGTCATTAGGTGTTGAGCTAGAGTTTGAATAGTCGTATTTGAGGCTTTATTTTTAGTATTTTTAGTAAAATCATAAAGGTCAATGAAGTTAGGGTCGTAAAATTCCTGCGAGACAACTCGTGCATTGTATATCTCATTTTTTATACCGAAATCCAAGTAACTGTATAAATATTGAGTGAACAAAGCAAAATTAGGAAAAATATTCGAATTTACTTTGGAGAGATTTAAAGCGGAAAGGGTGGTTTGATAATAGGAAGGATAGCTAACGTGGAATAAATCCACTATTTTAGTGGAAAATGTGGTAATATTCTGTCCGGGATCAGCATATAAATCTTGAACTATTTCAGTATAGGGATAGCCAGTGGCAGGGATGGTATCCTCTGAGGTGATAAGGATATTTACATAGGGCGCTACTTCATAGGCCACCTCAAGGGTTCCCATGAGACAGGCATCCATACAAAGAATGTCGAGTTTGCGGTTCATCGTTCCATTAATGGTTTTTAAGGCGGTCCCCAATTCCGCCATAGTTAGAGCGTCATTATTGGAAGTCTGATCATAACAAATGGACCAACCAGTGCCATGATCCCATAAATCCAGCACATAATGGTCGGCAGGATAATTGGTCATGCAAAACTTAACAAAGGTAATGAGGGTGGCTGGATCACCCATATCCACTTCGGAACTCAGCCCTGGCACCACAAGTTTTATGGAGGTATCATGTCTAATATAATAGGCTGTAGTATCCTCATGTAAAAGATCGAGAAGGGCAATAACATTAACATCTGGCACACTATCGTCACAGCCTGCTTTCATCTTGTTAATATCGGCGCGCCCATAGTAATCCAAATTGTTGTCAGCACAAATATAGGCAATAATAGTATATTTCGCTTGAGCATTCTTTTTTATATGCACGGACCCATCCATCTTATTAACATTGATGGATATTAGGGGAAGAGCATTGCTAATAATAAAGAGGAATAGCAATATGCTGATAATCCCATAAAATGCCTTTTTACCCAAACTAATCACATTTTTACAAATTCGTAATCAATTATAAAACGGAAATCCAGATATATATTATATTATGCTAATTTGAAAAATTAATTTAAATCTTTAGAAAATATCATTATAAGAAGGAAATATCTCTAATTGAGTCGAAATAAATTTAGGTAGGGGATTATTTGCGCTTGTGTTTTTCTTTTTTTCGGAGACGGACGGTTTTTCGTAAACCTTTCTGTTGTATTTCTTGTTTTGTGCGTTCGGGAGGAGTCTCTACTTTCGGAAGTCTTTCCTTATAGTCCAGTTCATCCAGGATAAGATTAACTTGTGTTTTAGAAAGATTGAAATGGAAAGCAAGATCCCCGATTGGAAGACCTTTTGTGTATTGCGCAAGGAATTCCTTCTCGAAAACTTCATTGAAATGTATAAATTTCCCGGCGAGTTCTATTAAAATACCTGGCTCCTCCCGTTTCCGAAAAATGGGAAGAATACGCCAGAGCGGCTCATTAAGCGTTTTTGCAAGTTCTTCAGGGGTGGTCTGCTTAGTGGTATCCATTAAATGATGCACATTAGATTGAAGCTGAATATATGAGATAAAATCATAAATAAGCATACTTAGAATTAATATTCCCCCAAAAATATACCAAAAAATGTAAGCAACTGAATTGATTCCGCCCCATCCCTTGTATTCCCAGTAGACCTGGGACATCATTGTTAAGAAGGTGATAAGAAGTGTGATACCGCCAATTATCCAGAGGATCTTTCGTATCCAGCCCATAAATGACCATCATTTTTCGAAAATAATTAACTTTATTATTTGTGCTACTAATAAAAAGCCTTTCGTAAAGAGGGGGGAAAAGGGGCTACCCGCTGTCATCACCTCTTATACGGGATATTTTAAAGAGGAATTCATCCAGCTATTATTTATATTTATCAATTTCTTCTTTCAATTGTTCTATAGTTGTGATACCGACGAATGATTTCACGCCATTTATGATAGTTGTTGGTACATAGCGAATTTTATAGCTAATTGCCAATGCTCTGCCCTTAGGTTCTGCAACATTCCAGATTTGCCATTCTATGTTCTCTTCTTTGGTTTCTTCACGAGTTTTTTCAATAATTGCCTCTTGAATCTTGCAGCTTCCTCACCATGGCGAGGTGAAGAATTCTACTTTCACCATAAATGCGCTTTCCAAACCATTTTTTCAATAATAAGAATATTTTGCTTTGAAGTTTTTATAGGATACTTTCCTATATAATAATCACCTATAAAATTTAATTTGTTTTTGAAATAAAACAAAAAAGCGTAAAAAGAGACGGATATTCCCATGAAAGGAAAGATTATCAAAGAAATAGGTGTTTGTGCTTTAACAGTCGGATTTATCGTGATTCTTAGCACGAGTTTCGGAATTATTCCACCTTTAGGGAACTTTTTGAATCCCTTTGGAGTTTGGACGGTGCCAGGGAACGCGAAATATCGAGATATGACCATTATAGATTCCCGCTTGAATGGACCAGTCAATGTTCAATTTGACAATTATGGTATTCCGCATATTCACGCAAAAACTGATCGTGACTTGTTCTTTGCACTTGGCTATTTACATGCATATAACCGCTTGTTTGAGATGGATATTTTCAGGAGAGCCGCATCAGGCAGATTATCTGAGATTTTAGGGGCAGATTATATTAATGCAGATAAATACTTCCGAATCCTTGGTTTCAATCGACATGCTCAAAAAGGAGAAGCTTATATGCAAGCGAATGAAAAATATTTCTATGATTTACTTGTAAGTTATTCAGATGGTGTAAATAAATTCATTGACTCAATAACACCTTGGACCATGCCCTTTGAATATAAACTACTCTCCCTCAAACCCACTCGGTGGACTCCCTTTGATACTATTGTCTTTAAGTATCTCCAAGCGTGGGATTTAAGTGGGGATTTATCGGATCTCGATACCACCCTCTTACAACAATACCTGCCAGCGAAGATGTATGCCGAATTGTATCCGAATGCTACAATGGGCGAGCCTTTTGTGCCACCAATTATTCATGAATTTAGGATATTGGAAAATGCAGCTCCTTCACCACTTGCGAACTCGATTAGAGCCCTAGAGGCTTTCGAGGAAAACCGCCCACATATATTTGGAACCCCTTATGAGGGAGCCGGAAGCAATAATTGGGCTGTCAATGGGTCAAAATCGAAAACAGGTAATCCTCTACTCGCAGGTGATCCGCATTTAGGCTATCAACAACCGAGTTTATGGTATGAGGTCCAGATGGTAAGTGATGAAGGTTATAATTGCACCGGATGCACGTTCCCAGCTGCGCCGGTTATCTTAATCGGGCATAATGATCATGTTGCCTGGTCATTAACCAACATCGGGGGCGATGCACATGTAGATTTCTATGAAGAAAAATTAAATAAAATTGGGACACAATATTACTTTAATGGGAGTTGGCGCACACTGAATACCTATACTGAGACTATTAATGTAAAAGGTGGTCCGAGTGATTCTATAATCGTCCGAGAAACCATCCATGGACCTCTTATCACTGATTTAGTAGCAAATCTTACAGGAAGAGGGTTTGCAAACCTTTCTCTAAAATGGACTTCTACATCTCCGGATTTGAAGGTCGGAGGAAATTATAGTAATGAATTCAAAGGGCTTTATTTAATGAATAAAGCAACTGATTTCACTAGCTTCAATGAAGGGCTTCGGTGGTTTGGAGCTATGCAAAATGTCGTATATGCAGATGATAAAGGCAATATTGCAATGACTGTATCAGGTCCCTTTCCTATTCGGAAGCAGGGAGTAAATGGAACCGCTGATGGGAAGTTAAAGGGAAATATTGTTCAAAATGGCACAGGAATTGGTGAGGAATGGGCGGGGTTTATTCCTTTTAATCAGTTACCAAGGGAGATAAATCCCAGTCGGTGTTGGGTGTCCTCTTCAAATCAACTATCCATTAACGGCAGCTATCCTTACTACATTGGACAAAATACCTTCGATGATGCCTATCGAGCACGGCGGATCAAAGCCCTCTTAACCTCCAAAAATGACTTCACCTTAACGGATTTCGAAGCCATGCAGGGTGATAATTACGACTATTCCGCCAGTCAGTTCCTTCCGATTCTGATCAGCGCATGGAATTATTCTATAAACAAAGAACACAAAACTTATGATCAAACGGTGAAAGATGCGATGAATATATTGTATGGCTGGAATTATATCGTCGATAAAAACTACATTGCGCCTACGATATACGAGAAATGGCTTGAAAAATTTCAAGCTAATACCTGGGATGAATTTACCTTTTTCGGTGCCGGATCTTTACGAAAACCCATGATAACAATCTTGGAAAATCTGACGAAATTCGATCAATATTCAAAATGGTTTGATATGAATAACACGCCCGCCATAGAAAGCCGGAATGATACCATGCTATTGAGTCTAAATCAAACAGTAGCTTGGCTTCAAGCAAATTATGGGGCGATGGCGAATTGGGTGTGGGGAAATCATCATAAGATCTATGTCAAACATATTACCGGATTACGCGCGTTGAGCAGTCCAGAAATTCCTTTAGATGGAGGTCCCAATCTCATAAATAATCAGTGGGGGACCGGAGGACCAAGCTGGCGAATGGTAGTCGATCTGGGAAATAGTAACTCTGAAGAAATTTATCCCGGAGGTCAAAATGGAAATCCGATGTCGCCCCATTATTGGGATCTATTCTACCTGTATATTAATTACCAGTACCATGCAGTATATCGAACGACCATTTCTACCACCATATTGGAGGCAACTTGGGTATTTTCCCCATAAGGAGATGAGAGAGAATGAATTTGAAGGAATTTTTTGAGAGTAGGCAATCATTTTTAGTAGGATTCATTGCTACATTAGTTGCAGCTATACTGCTCCAACTCCTGGGATTGGTATGGGAATACGCGTGGATTTTAATGGTTGCAGCAGGTTTTCTAGGCGGATTCCTGATTAAAAAAGCAGGAAAAGCATTTTTAGCAGGGCTTTTGGGCGTCTCAGTCGCATGGCTCATTTATTTCATCATCTTTAGCTTTTTGGGACCCATTTGGGAGTTCTCGAACCTTCTTGCAGAACTATTCGGCTTGCCAGGTATGGGTATAGTGGTCATCCTCATTTCGCTTGTACTTATCGGGGGATTAACAGGTGGCCTAGGCGCATTAAATGGGCATTTCATAGGTTCCATACTTTTCGAATCAGGAAAAGAAGAATAAATTTCAATTTCTTTTTTTTGTTATTCCTTAATTAATTCAGAAAATTTATCAAAAGGAGATACCTTTCAAAGATTAAGGCTACTGCCGCGGTTAAAATATCGTTTTTTAAGCCGAATATTATAAGTTCGTTCAATTTCATTGATGATTCCGAGATCTTCAGGGGTGATGAGAGTAATTGCCTTGCCATCCTTGCCCATGCGGCCGGTGCGTCCAACACGATGCAGATAGGACTCAATATCCTGGGGTACATCATAATTGATAACGTGTGTCACGTCTTCAATATCAATCCCTCGAGAAAGGACATCGGTTGCCACCAGAAGCGTCCCATGGGACTCAAAAACTTCTAATGTTTTCTCGCGAAGGACCTGTTTCATATCGCTGTTGATACAGGCTGCTTGAAACCCCATATAATTTAAATTGTCTGCAAGGGTTCGAGTCCCTTCACGAGTTTTCACAAAAACCAGTATTTTCATTGCACGCATATCGCCGTTATGTTCGTCTCTTATCTGAGTCAAAATTCGCACTAGAGTATTCAATTTATCGCTGGATTCAGGAATTACAAAGTAATAGTGGTCAATAGTTTCGGGAATCTTTTCTTCATCGCGTCTGCGAATTGTTATCATTACCGGATTTTTCATGTAACGTTTCGTTAAGGAAATGGTCTCATCGGGAATAGTCGCCCCAAAAATCATGACTTGTTGCTCAGAGGGAGTCCGGATAAGTTTTAAAATATAGCTAACATCTTCATAGAAGCCCATATCAAACATTTTATCGGCTTCATCAAGTACTATAATTCTGGGTTTAACTTTCAGCCCATGTCTCAGGTGATCAAGGAGCCTTCCGGGAGTCGCGACCACTATTTGAGCGCCTTTCCTTATGAGTGTTTCTTGGCGTTCAAAGGAAACGCCCCCATAAATCGTAACGGGTCGTATATGGGTAAATCGAGCAACATTTGAGATCTCCTCCGCAATCTGTTTCGCTAATTCCCGAGTGGGTGTAATAATGACCGCCTGAAGCTGCCGAAGCCGTTCATCAATTCTCTCTAGAATAGGAATTCCAAACGCAAGCGTCTTCCCAGAGCCGGTCTTAGCTTGCCCAACCAAGCACCGCCCTTCCAATAGAGGCGGTATCGCTTTGCGTTGAATATCCGTTGGTTCTTCAAATCCGCTTTCTTGAAGTCCTTTCAAGACATTTTCAGAGAGGTTGAATTCTGTAAATTTCATGAACTTAAACCTTTAATCCAATTATAACTGATAATCTTTCGTAAAAAGCCTTTTGAAAGGAGGTTAATGACTTCATTTATTGAAACTCTGTTCTTAAGAAGGCTTAATTCCGAAAAATTAGAATGGATGTTCAATATCCATCTTTTTGTCATTGAATATTAATTTCCATTCCATACATTTTAATTATTGAATAATATTCAAGGAATATTAAGAATTTTTTCATTGATCGATTTTTTTGAACTCGGGAGGGAGTAAAAAGGTTTTGGGAGGACTTTGAATTATACCTTTAATTAGAAAGCCTGTTCCTGTTTTTTATAATAATTATCAAAGAGATAATTAATGAATTCATGGTAATCAGGTGGACAGCCTTTAATAAAGGGTAAATGGAATTTTTCTGCCACTACCTTCGCACAATTGCCGAAACAAATCACTGTAGGACTCGGGGTCGCAGGTAATGTATGAGTTCCGATTAATAAATCGATTTCGCCCTTGGTGACCAATTGATCTCGAAGTTCAGTCGTATAAAAAATTTTTAGGGCAGAACGGCTCACATTCATTGAGCAGGAGGTGCACCCTTTATCATCTGAGTAGGCATAAATATTTTGAATTTGAAGGTAAGGGAGCGGCGGTTTAAAGGGGGATTGCACCTCTTCAATGGTACATCCA
>Ga0315310_10001365_pt1 | contig 15409 bp, 11 predicted proteins | sample TDP5_MG_FD_203630 | JGI IMG/M metagenome (GOLD analysis project Ga0315310, IMG submission 203630) | Freshwater sediment microbial communities from Lake Towuti, South Sulawesi, Indonesia - TDP5 | ecosystem: Environmental > Aquatic > Freshwater > Lake > Sediment | place: Indonesia: South Sulawesi... | reverse complement strand
TAATCATCTCTGCAAAAGCTATTTTCAGAAAGTCCGGTGTATTGCGTTTCTTGCCAGTAAGGCCCTTGATGTCAACACTACCGCTAGGATACACGCCCAAATAATTCTTCTTCCTACTGGAGAACGCAGAGTATCTATAGATCTTATCGGTGTCGAGATCCATTCCAAGAAACTCTCTAGACCACTCTACCACCTCGTTTATCTGCGCCTGTGAGGGGTTTTCTAAGAAAACACTGTCCGTGTCTCCGTAAACAACATTTATGCCTAGAGCCTCGGCTTTGCGAACGGTTTCGGTGATGGCATATCTTCCAATGGCTGCTGTGCTCTCAGCGACAGGCGGACAATATAAGTCGAAGACCTCTGCTCCAAATACTCCGTAGCTTGCGTTCAATATCACTTTTAGACTTTGCTGTATGACGTTATACCAACTTCTCATCGCCGGAGACTGATTCTTGTCCTTCGATTTCGGCTTATACCAGTTGACACGGAGATCCCTTAGCGTTCCTATTACAAGACTGGTCATTCCAGAGCGCTTTTTACAAACCCAGTGTGGAGTACCAGGAATCTTGTTATTCTCACATTCACTATGTGGGCACCGCACGGTCTCATAACTCAAATTCCAATGTTTAATGATCGATGGATATAGTGAAGCAAAATCGAGGACGAAAACATTAAAATGAACCCCTGGCTTGGGCTCAATAACGATGGCTCCCCTGTATTTCTTTCCCTCGATGATAGCCTCCGTCGCGGTTGAACCTTTCAGTTCTATGATGTCCTCAGACCTTGGAATCAACCAATTGAGTCTTCGATGCTCAAAGAACATCATGCTCCTAATCCATCGTGACACTCCCTGTCTAGTCACATCTTCGATCGGCATTCGGCTAATTCTTGCAATAGTGATGATTAACTTCATCACAAGGGAATCGTCGAATGTTGTCAATTGCATCGTCAGTTCGGCGTCCCTCAGACAGTAGTTTGCAAGTTCAGTATAAGTGAGTTCAGAAATGGGTTTTTCTAATTCAATTTTTCCGACATTTAGGATAGCGTTAGCAATTCCATCCAACGTTGCTTCCCTGTATTTTTGGCCGAATGCGTAGATCTGAATAGACCTGTTGAGGAAAAACCTGTAGAGATCTATGTGAACTCCGTATTTGAGGAGAGCAAATACCTCTTCCAATCTTATTGGGATACTCTCTCTTGGGAAGCCGAGTTTTTCCGCGCGATGGAACAAGTATCGAAGATCGAACGAGTCTCCATTGAACGTCAGTACTATAGGATACACAAGTAAAGCTTTGAACACTTCTATTAGCATGTCTTCCTCTCGGTCGTAGTACTCTATCTTGACGCCCTGTGGAACAGCGGTCCCACCCCCACCGATTCCCGGCCGCTTCAGAACTAAAACCCTCCTATTTCCATCCGAGTCAACTAGAGAGGCTGCAACAATCGGTTCGCTTGCTGTCCTTGGATCTGGAACCCGAGTTACAACAGGAGAGTAGACCTCGATGTCTAAGGCCAACCGAGAAAACTCTGGAACAGGACATTCAAGCAGTCTGACCCATTGACCAATGTACGCCTGAAACTCATTTTCTTCGTTCTTGAAAAATTCTTCAGGTGCATTGAGGTCCTTTTTCAGTGTGCTACAGTCAACAGGAATTAGCTTTTCTTCCTTGATCACGTACGGAGTTCCAATGTTTAGCTGCCGATCGTAAATGTAACTTTCATAGTATTTTATGTGTGCTTCCCAAGATTTCTCGATCAGATCCCTTATGGTGCCTGACGGTCTGCCACCAATAGATCTGGGATCTCTGGCAATTATTTTTGTCATCTCAGTCTCTCTGTCATTGAGAGCATCAAACTTCTTCACTATTTCAAAGCGATCAAAACCCTGATGGTCGACTAAAGCCTTGATTCTTTTCAATTCTCCTATAGGAGCGTCAGATAGGCAGTATGGTTGATGTTTTGTATTGTCATACCAGAAGTAGATTTTGCGAGATTCGGGCTCATACAACTTCAGGCATGCTACGCGCCTCTCTCCTTCATAGGTTGCCGAAAGGAGATAAGCCATAGAAAGATTTCTTGGAACATCTGGACTGAAATAGAATTCTTTGGCCTTCTCAGCCGTATTCTCTCTAATCAATTCACTTCCAACTTCTTTAGAAAGTTCTTCTTCAGTACGCTTGTGCGCGCTACACTGAATACTTAGACAGTCTCTCAATAAAAAACATTTTCCCACCTAATGTGCCTTAAGTCGCGTGTGCAGCGTCGAGTGTTATTTGTCTAGTCACTTTTTAATGTAGAGGGGGAACACTTGTTCGCGTGGACGATAGCGTAGCCAGACAGACCCAAAGAGGAGTACAAGCCAATCTCATGTGTCAAGAAGAAGTACGGTGTAAACCACCCCTCTTGCTCATCCATAGTTTCCAGGGTGAAGAGAACCTTACTCTTTTCCTCTGCCGGTAATCTGTCTAGTAATGAACGAGCATACCTTAAGTAGTAATCCCAATTCCTCTGAAGATTCAAGAAGTAGAAGCCTTGGACCCACGCCAGCGTTTGGACTATGAAGAAGTCAGTGTACGGGATGATCTTTGTATAAATCTCTAGACAATCTTGACCGAAGAAGTCTTCTGCAACCAAGATTTTTCCTCTGGAGTGAAGCTTGCCATAAATGTATTCGAATGCTTCAACGTATCCTTCTTCATCTTCACTGGTATATTTTCCATTCACGTTCCCCATCTCAAAGAGTGCAGCTCCATCAAAATTGAAGTCTTTGACGATCTTTGAAATGGAATCAGTAAGGTACATGTAATATCTTGCTCCATCAACTACGCCATACTCCTTGTCTTCATGTAAGCTTGCATAGGGAACAATAATACCATCCCTTAGAACTTCTGGATGCCTATCAATAAGCCAGCTCGACCTAAATCCCTTGTAGTTGTAAACATAGTCTGCTCTGAAATAGACCCCTATTAGGACTCTCTTGTTGTGAGCATGGAGTAAGGACACCAGGTCACTGACATTTGACTGACACCAGCCCTCATCAAATCTTACCTTGAAGAACTCTTCTACCTGTGCTGCTGGTTCATATTCTTTATACATGTTTACGAAATCTGGGCCGAACATAAGCACTACGGTGTCTGCTTGAAATTTTCGGTCGAACTCCTCTATCCCCATGCCCCTAACACTTACTGTAAACCCTGCGGCAGGGCTTTCCGGCACGGCGATCACTTGACTTGCGCTCGGGGCTTCTATCGAAGAAGGAAACGGAGCTAACAGTAGAATGAGTATGCTCAGAATCGAAAGTGTGACAACTAATCCCTTTCTGCTAGGTTTAGGAATTCTCCCGTCTTTCGATAGAAGATAACGAAGATACAGGTAGCAAGCATAAGAGAAGATTGGCGCTAGCGTTATTAGCGCCATTGCTATGGCTGTGATGAGCGGGATGTTGTCTCGAGAGTTGTAGAAGAAGAAGCTAAGGAAGAAGTTGTTAATTGGAAGCAAGAATATGATGAAAATTACGTCGATGGTGACCAGCGCGATAAGGAGTTTCTTACTTTTCGAATCCCTCAGGCAGAAAACATCGGCAATCGCATTAGGAACACACCACAGGAGATAGTGATCATTCATCTTTGTCGAAGTGAGGTAGAACGCCAAGAGGACAGATAGAACCCCTCGGTTTAGTCCCTCGAATTTATCTGTTTTCTCATCTTTGATCCTAGCTAAAGTTTTGAGGTACAAAACGCCATACAGCAGAATGAAAAGAACGTATCCATACTCAACTGCAAGATACGTTTCATGAGATATCAAAAACCAATAGGAGAGTTGGCCTATGTGCTCCGCGTGAAAGAGAATCTGGGTGAGATAGCTTTTATAATTAAGGATCAAAAATGGAATCGAAAGAAGGGCGGTTGGAGCCGCACTCATCAATAGATACTTAAGAACATCAACGAGCCCCTCCCTTCTTTTGTATACCATATAGTAGAAGTATAGAGGAAGGAGAAAAGCCGGGTAGACTTTGAGCGCGGTGCCGAGTCCGAGGGCAAGCGCGCTTTCCTTAAGTCTTCCGTTGTACAGGTATACCCCGGATAAAAACGTTAATAGCATAGGTACTGCGTCGAACATGCCCCAAATGCTGCCGACTAGTATCACGAATGGGTTCAAAAAATAGAATATGAACGCCTTGTTAGCTGTCTGCTCATCCTTTGTTCTTTGAAATACTACATCGTAGATCGCTTGGGCTGCAAAGGCGTCAGCGATTATGATCGGTATTTTTAGGACAAGGGTTTCAAAGTATAGATTTGCCGAGAAAAGATAGGAAAAAGCACACCAAACCATCCACAATGGTGGATAAGCGTAGTAACCCCAATACCAGTTCGTCTGTACACCCACATCATATATATTTTGACCGGCAAAAGCTCTTTTTCCAACGTCAATCCAGATCTTGACATCCCAAGGGTGTCCTGTGAATGGAGCAAGTGCAAATCGAACGATTAAACCTATTATGAATGCCTTTGTCTTTCTATTCAAATATCTCTTCTTCCTAGCGTCTTTTTCTTCTCCTTTTTTCGATAAAACATAGCGTCTCGTATATCATGTGAGCGGCTTGAACCGATGTCTGCCCTGTGTCATAGTGTGGGGAAACCTCAACCAAGTCCAAGGCGATAATACGTTGATCACAAACAGCATGAAGAATGTCAAGTAACTTGCTGGGAGTCATCCCCTCAGGGACTGGATTTCCAACTGCAGGCGCGCATGATGGATCCACCACATCCATGTCCAGCGTCAAATATATCTTTTCAAAATCAGATAATTCCTTATCTACTTCTCTAGCAATCTCTTTAGGATCTTGGAAGCAAATGTCCTCTCCGGTAAAGATTCTTATACCCTTCTCCTTTGCGAATTGAAATTCGTCTCTTCCAAAGGCACGAACACCAACCTCAACAATATGATCTGGTTTAATTTTTTCCGAGAGCCTCCTCATGAAAGTCGCATGCGATAACTTGCTTCCCAAAAACTCGTCTCTTAGGTCCATGTGAGCATCAAAACTCAGGATCCCCACATCTCTCTCAAATGCTTCTATGGCGCCGCAAGTTATCGTGTGTTCCCCTCCCAGTATTACAGGAATTTTTTGGGCCTTTACGATCTCGGTCGAAACGAGTCGTAATCTTTCCAATGTTTTCTCAACATCACCTAAAACATGCAGGTCTCCAACATCGCAGATTTTGAGATCTTCAACGTCCAATCCAGTCCTCAAGCTGTACGTTTCAAGGGTTTGCGAGGCTTCTCGAATAGCTTGTGGTCCAAACCTAGATCCTGGCCTATACGTGCTTGTGGCGTCAAATGGGACCCCTAGTATAACATAATCCGCCTCCTCAAAAGGCCTATAAAGTCCTGAGAACCTTAAGACCGGAGAAACGTGAAGTTCTACATAGCTCATTTTGTCTACGCACCTCAGTTGAGCCCAGGTGAGGTTGTTAACCAATTCATACTAGAAAGAGGACAATGTTTTTTAAATTTAAAAATTATAAATCTATCAGCGTCTGTTATACAAAAGAACTATCGAGAGGAATAGAACATTGGCGAAAAAGAGAGTCGAAAAGATCACTATGCACTCTTTGAAAGCAAAGCTAATCTCTGGGTGCTACGTCGGATATTTCATGATTGACATGTTGATTTCTAGCACATCTGGTTTCTCTATGATTTATATCTTTGTCTTGGGTGTGCTTTGTTTAATCGCCGCCATCGGTCTATGGTTGCAAAGAAGTTGGGGATTATGGTTAGCTGCCTTCCTGTCATCCCTTACATTTTTGGTAGGAGCTGTTACGTTGTATGCTTGGATCGGATTGGTTGGTTTTTCTTCTGACCTCCATGTTTTAACGTTATCCACTGGATTACTTCTTTATTCAGCGATAGCTGTAATAGTGCTTCTTTATTTGTTCGCCAACAGGAGGCTTTTTACTTAAGAGGTGGGGTATATACGATTTAAGGGGCGGTTAAAATGTTTGAAAATAAAGCCCTCGGTGTGAACGAACATAGAATCTGTCGTTTACTGAGCTACACCTTCGGTTTCTTAGCTCTCGCGCTTGTCTTAGTGTACGGTAGCAAAGCCGTTTTTGAGGACATTAGAGTGGTAGGCGAAAGCTTCGTTAACGAAGAGCTTCCGGCACCTGGCTTTCGTATTCTAGGCTTTCCAATCTACGCAAAGCCGATAACTTGGTTTAGCTTCTTCGGCTTTCTTTACTGGGCTTTCGGGTTGGAAACATGGCGAGAAAGATTCTTGAACATGAAGCCGCTCTACAGGAGGCTACTATTTCCAGTTGTTTCATTAGTTGCTTTTGGAAGCCTGTACGAGGTCTTATTTAACTTTGGCTTGTGGGTTGCTCTTATGGCCACGTACAGTATGCTAGGTATACTTAACCCTGATGTACTCGTCAACATCTTTAACGTTCCGCAACCGATAAACTTGGTGTTCGCCACGAAGATATCATTCTTAGTCTTCTGGCTCTCCGCCTATTCGCTATATTTTCTCATAAGGGTTGATAAAGAGGCTACAGAGGCGCGTAGAGAAGCTATTGTAGCTCCATACTCTGCTAAGGGTAAGAAACGTTAGCGAACTAAAAACCAACCTCTTTTCTCCGGATTTGTTGAATGATTAGTATATGAAATCACGTGCGATCGAGGGGTATGAGCTCTGCTAAGGGATTATCTCTCGAAGATGTTTCCAGTTCAGCGTGGCTAATGCAACAAGTAGGGCGGAGATGTTTTCGATTAAGACGAATTTGTAGACGGCTTCTAATTGGTATATTGGTTTAAGCAACTCGTCTATCTCATAAAATATGTATTCAAGTGGTTTTGTTGTGTTGAAAATCCAGTAACTTACATCTAAAACCTGTGGTGTCATTAGTATATATGAGATGAGTATGAGTGAACAGAAAATGGTTAACACCATAATTGCGCTGTCCTTGGAAATCTGGACAAGCGTCTTGGGCTTTGAGGGTGTTTGTTTCATGTTCTTCAACAGCGGCGTCAACGGGGTGGCTGCTATCTGCTCCGTTAGGTAAATCCAACTCGATGTTAAAACCAAAATCGGCCCTATCGGAACCAACGCTAGTAGATAGAAGTTTTCTACTCCCGCAGATTTTAGAAGAAAGACGCTGAGGAGAACGATCAAAAAGGCCAAGCCAACGAACGACAGTATGGCTTGGATGTTTTTGGGTGTGGCCCAACGGATGGGGGGCGTACGATAAGAGTTCATATGACTTCACTTCTCAGAGTTTATATTGCGTGTACACCAAGCTTTACATTATTGTGAAATGCCTTTATTTTTTTGTGAGTATTTCTACTGCTTCTTTGACTGCAAATCTTATTCTTTCTGCGCAGGCGTAATCGTGGACCTTAGCATAGTACTCTTTCAGCCCCTCTTTTGTCTTTAGGTCTAAGCCGGTTAGCTGCCTACAATTCATGTAGCCAAACCTATCCTTAAACTCGGTCACGTACCTGTCAACCAAATTCCAAATTCGCTGCGGATCCTCCTCCGCACTGGTCCTCCCGTATTTCATACCTATTGCAATAGCCACGCTGGAGACTGACCCGCAAAGCAGTCCGTTCAAAGAGACGCCCGCGCCTATGCCCGTTCCGATCCTGGGAATCAGCTTGGACCCTTCGTCTAGGTAGTCCCTCAAGGCCAAAAGGACGCTTTCGCAGCAGTTGTATGGCCTCCCAGTAGGAAAGTTGCAAGGTCGGTCACAAAAAGATCTTACCGCTTTTTCCTGCAACTCCTTCACTCCTTCTCTTTCAGACAATGTCTCACCTACCTCAACGCTCAAAAGCTTTCCGTACCTTTTTATACATTTTCGTCAGAATTTTTTTAACTTTTTCGATTCCTATTGCAACAATCAGTCGTCCAAGTCTCGGTCCGTGATCTTTTGCGATTAGCGTCAGATAGATCGCCTTGAACAGCGAAGAGGCCCCTACTCCACCTCTCTCTGCAATTGTGTAAACCAAATTATGGATGTCCTCAGCCCTCATCGACACATCTAAGCTGGACCCGAAGGCCGCTAGCTCACTGTTGTGTGCTCTGATCTTTTTTGGTTTAAATGTAAACACGAACTCTTCTGGCAAGTATTCTTGGCTGATCCAGCTTTCAACATACCTCTTTAAGTACTCAACTCCCGCCTTGTCCCTTACATTCTCAGCCACCTTGTTCCAGTCTCTGTAAATCTGATAGTACGTCAGCATGTCTGTGAAGTCCACCCTCCATCTTCTTCTGTCCGTCGAAAGTCTGTAGGCGAGTGCCATTTTCTTCTCGGCTCTTCGAAGTCTTTCTCCCGACTCGTGGAGATCGGCTGCCGTTAGGTACTCATCGTATAATCGAATCAACTTGTGTCCAGATGGGTTGAACTCTTTGTTTTCTTCGACGTCTGGTTTGAAGAGTGCGTATTTGACAAGTCCAGGGGGCACAAGTTCAAGCAGTTCTTGGACGCCTAGCCCCATTCCCTTAGATTTTGAGTACTTCTTACCATGAAGTAGGACGAAGCCGTATTTGCGTCCGATGGGTGGCTCTTTATCAAAGACCTCCTTGTGTATTGCTACGGCGGTTTCCCAACTTCCCCCTCTGGTATGGTGGTCTACGCCGGCAAGTTCGGTCGAGACGTTTAGAAAGTCCTGTCTGCTAGGCCAATCCAATCGCCAAAACAACTTATAGCGGTGGTCATTGACCCTCATCTCTCCCTTATAGTTGCACCCGTCGGTATATCCAACGTCTCTGTTGCATGAGTACCGAATGGTGTTGCCGTCAAAGTGTTCGACGACTGTAGTTGCTATTTTTCCGCAGTTCTCGCAGATGGGCATCACTATGTCAATCCAGCTTGGAAGACCCGGAGTACCGCTGATCTTTGCCACTCTTCCAGCTATCCTTTTCACTAGACGGATTTTCTCATGAAATAGTAGAGCGTACGGATCGTATCTTCCAGAGGCATAAAGTTCATTAGTTTTTAGAATTTCTGGATAGACCTCCATTTTTTCCATCAGGCTTCTTGCTTCGTTGAGAAAGTGATCTCCGTAGGACTCGCAGCAACCGTAGGGATCTGGAATCGCGTACAGAGGTTTTCCTAGCTGCTTTTTGAGGGAGGAGAATTTCTGCAGGGATTGCGGGATGCTGTCGAGGGCATCCATTAAGTCCCCTATAAAAATGAATTCCGTTTTGTATCCCTCGTCTTCTAGGTATCGCGCTAAAGCTGAGGGATAGAGAAACTCGCAAGCTGTTCCCATGTGTGTAGGGCCAGATGTCGTTATGCCGGATGCGATGGTGAAGGGCTCCTTCTTCTTATTGATGATTTCCTTGGCTATGACCTCGGACCAGTGTTTGACCTCTCTACTAGTCAACTGTCACCAGCACTTCGCGCTAGTCTCTACTAATGCTCTTCCCATGAAATTATATTTTGTACAGTATTTTAATGTACTTAGCTTTTGGCTAATCTAGCTCGGACTACAACTTCGGTGGCGACATCCCCCTACAAGCTCATACTTTTATGTGCGCGAGAGAGATTAACTAAAGCGTCCGTTGCTAGAAATCGCATAATCCAATAGGATTGTCATGGTGAAGAATAATGAAATGTAACTTCTTAAGCGAAAAAATGGAGTGCTACGCCGAGATAACGGAGGCAGAAACCGTATGGAAAGTCGATGAGGCAACTCGGAAAAAATACTGCACAACAGAGGATTTTGTGTCATGTCCTAGACTCGACACATTCCTAAAATTTACGCAAAAAACCTAACTACAGCGGACACAGAGACAGTCACCGTTTGAATAGGGAAAGAGTAGATGGTCCAATTCCCGTCGATACTGGCATGGATTTTTTGGCAATAGAGATTCGTGGCAAGTCTATCCCATGTGCACTTGCCTATTTTCGAGTTGATCCGGTAGGAGAAAATCTTTTCTTTACATCGGTTATAATTCAACATCAAGGGGAGATCGGTTGTCCGAAAATACTCTGCCTAAAGCGCGATTCTCTACAATTCTTCCTAATGGAGACTACTTGAACCTAGCTGTTTGGCAAGGGAAGAAGGACCCTTCAGCGGAGGTGTTTACAGTTCAGATTCGTCATAAGGAAGGCGAAACTTGGCAGACCATCGGTAGGCTTGCCGTTTATAGAACATCTGAAGGTGTGTACTCAAAACTTCCTGAGCGCCAAATGCAAATATAAGCACGCGACTTCGATCGACTTCTTATTGATATGCACGCGTCAAGGGGGCAAGAGAACTGCCCTAGGCGGGGTTCGACCACGTGACCGAGACCGATGGATATAAGCTGTTTAAGAAAAGAAAATAATATAGGACGCACTTCTCAATCACAGTGCTCAATAGTCCCCCGTCCAGTACTCTGGACCCGTCGTCTAGCTCGGATAGGACGTTGGCCTGCGGTCTCCACCCGGGCAGAGAGCCGAAGGTCCGGGGTTCAAATCCCCGCGGGTCCACCATCCCGAGCAGCAGAGGCCCAGCAGGCAGCTTACGATTGAAGAAGACTCAGTAGATACTTGTGGGCGCGCCTCCGCATACACTAAAAATTGAAACCCTACATCCTAACTATCTGGGCGTGCGGGACGCCAGAGACCAGAATGACGGACTGAGGATGGACCAATCCCTCCCTGACAGCTGAATCGACGATGGTTGAACCAACCAGATTCGCGCATGTCGCTTCTCTCACCAATCCCATGGCCGTATCGACGCGAACAAGGGAGCCACCATAGAAGTCCTCTCGAACCTCGAACACAACGTCCCCCTCCCTCAGCGTCTTCCCGAGAAGTTCAGAGTCGCAGGCGGCCACCAAGACATGCCCACCCTGTCTGAACACCTTAACGTACACATCGCTCATAGATCCTCTCCCACCACACCGCAATCTGAGGTAGTTGTTGACAACAAGCCGCTAACAAACTTCTTACATCTTCTCCAGAGCCTCTATCCCAAGGATGTTCAGAGCGTTCCTCAATGCAATTTTAACAGCGTCGACCAAGGCCAGCCTAGCATCCCTAAGCCCGCTTGATGCAGCCCTTATGACCGGAAGGTGAGCGTAAAAGGAGTTGAACTTCGCCGCGAGATTGTTCGCGAACTCAGTTATCGGGCTCAGTTTAAGGTCTCTAGACGCATTTACGAAAATCTCCGGGAAGTAAGCCACAGCCCTCACCAACTCACGTTCCAACGGGTCTCTGAGAAGGCTGTAGTCCGGTTTCTCCGGACCCCCTCCTGCCCTCTTCATTATGCTGCAGGCTCTGGCATAGGCGTACTGGACGAACGGCGCGCTGTTCATCTCGAAGTTCAACACCTTATCCCAGGTGAAAGTCAACTTCTTGAGCGGGTCTACGCTAAGAAGTGCGTACTTAACCGCCCCTACGCCGACGGACTCAGCGATCCTCCTCTTCTCCTCCTCCCGCAGCATCGGTGAGCGCTTTTTAACCTCTTCGTATGCCCTGCTTACGGATTCATCGAGTACCTCATCCAGCGTTACGTACCTTCCGCGTCGCCTAGACATCTTGTATCCAGGTAAATCAACAAGCTCGTAAGCGTAATGAAGCTGGCTCTTGGCTTTTTCAGGTGAGGCTAGGATGCTGACGGCTATGCGTAGTTGAATTTGGGGCAGGGTCTGCTCAACACCGATGACATTGATCACCTTGTCAGCGAGACCGAGCTTCCTCAGACTGTAAGCTATGTCCCTTGTCGTATAGAGCGTCGTTCCGTCTGAACGCGTCAGGACGAGTGGAGGGACATCGTAATCCCTAGGTATTCCAAACAACTCCTTGAGATCCATCTTTCTTACGACTTGGTCCACGTCTAAAGAGAGGGCACCCTGGTACTCTTTGACGTACTGGGTTTTCGAGAGTCTGCCAACAGCTTCCGAAACAGCTCTGCTCCAGACTAGATCACTTTCCCAGTCCCACGAGTCCCAGCTGATTCCGAAGCGTCTGTATGTTTCTTTAAATCCATCTACGGAGAAGGTCACTACCCTGCGAACAAGTTCCTTGACTTCTTCCTCTCCCTCCTCGTAGAGGCGCATGATATTCGTTATTTTTTCCTCAGGGTTTTCGTCCTTCTTCATTTCATCTAGTAGGTCGTCAAAGAGTTCAGAGTTCGCGTCCCGGAGGAACACGGCTGCTGCAACCCAACTATCCAGCTCTCTCTGGATCTTACTTAGCTCCTCTTCTGAGTCTGGTTCTCCTTTGAGTTCTTCGATTCTTTTCTTCAGTTTTTGGATTTCCGTTATGCAGTTTGTTGTTGCGTAGACGAGGCCTATCCAGTGGTCTGGTTTTCCGATGGGTTGGGGTTGCCCTAGTGTCTTGTAACCGTAGACTGCGACTGCTACTTGGCGGCCCACGTCGTCTATATAGAAGTGGGTTTTTATGTTGTGTCCTCTGGCTTTAAGTAGACGGGCTAATGTGTCTCCGATGACGGAGTTTCTGGCTGTTCCCACATGTATTGGTCCTGCAGGGTTTCCACTCGTGTGTTCAATGATGATGCTGAAAGGGTGTTTGGCCCTTACATGTCCGTAAGTGTCAGGGTCTTTTCTAGCGGATTCTATGGTTAGCCTTGAGAGTGTTGGATAGTTCGCGTAGAAGTTTATGTAGCCTTCTCCGGCTACCTCAACCTTTTCTATGAGGTGTAGTTCTTCTGTATCTACTTTGTTGGCGATTGTTTTAGCGAGTTCCCTTGGTTTCTTCTTCAGACTCTTTGATAGTTCAAAGCATATCGAAGATGACAGCTCACCGAATTCTGGTGTTGGGGGTAGCTGTAGTGCTATGCGAGGTGATGGGAGTTCCAGTTTGGTTCTGGTCAGGGCTTCTCTGAGAGTTTTTTCGCACTCTCTTCTGAAGTCTCCGAAGGGATTTCTCGACGGCAACTCTCTTCTTCATTATTTCTATTCTTTTTTGTGTTTTTAACCTTCTCGCACGCGATTATAATTTTTCTTCTAGCTTGGGGATGACTGATAGTGACAAAAACTATATATTTAATCGTTTGAAACTATTGAGTAGCTTCTATACCCCCTCCCCCCCAAGTACCTTGGCTGTATAAATAGTCTTCTTCCGTGGGTTACATTGTTAGTGGAAACTGTTTTTGGTGATGTGGGTTGCAGGGCTTTAAAGTCAGGGACATTGACGGTGTTGGGGAGAGTACCGAAGCGAAACTCGTAGAGAAAGGGTTCACCAGCGTGGAGTCCATAGCCGTCACTCCGGTTAGGGAGCTTGCTGAGAAGACCGGATTGAATGAGGAGAAGGCTATGACCATCTCGAGGAAGGCGAGGGATCTCTTGGGCCTCAGCTTCATCACCGCCATGGAGCTGTACGAGAGGAGGAAAAGTTCTAGGAGGCTGACGATCGGGAGCAGAAGCCTCGACGGCCTTCTGGGTGGCGGAATCGAGACCCAGACAGTTGTCGAGCTCATTGGCGAGTTTGGGGCTGGGAAGAGCCAGATATGCATGCAGCTCTGCGTGACTGAGCAGCTTCCCCCGGAAGAGGGCGGCCTTGGAGGGAAGGTTCTCTTCTTGGACACTGAGGGGACTTTTTATCCACGAAGGGTTTACGACATTGCCCAGGCCAGAGGATTGGACCCAGACAGCGTGCTCCAGAACATCATTTACGCTAGGTGCTACAACAGTGACCACCAAATTCTCCTCGTCGAAAGGGCTTTCAAACTGGTCGAGGACGAGAACATCAAGCTCGTAGTTGTTGACAGCTTGATCAGCCACTTCAGGGGGGAGTATATTGGCAGGGAGAGTCTTGCCGAGAGGCAGCAGAGGTTGAACAAGCACATCCATGAGCTGCTGAGGCTTGCCGAGATATACAACTGCGCTGTCGTGGTCACGAACCAGATTCAGTCGAACCCGGCTGCCTTCTTCGGAGACCCAAACAGGCCAGCCGGGGGCAACATCGTAGCTCACGCCTCAACTCACCGAGTATACCTGAGGAAAAGTAAGGCCAACGTCCGTATTGCTAGGATAATAGACAGCCCGAGCCTACCCGAGAACGCTACGACTTTCCAGATAACTGCAAACGGGGTCGAGGATGTGGAGGAGTGAAGGAGGAAGGATACGTGAAGAAAAGCAGAAGGAAGAGAGATGCGGGGAGGTCGTTGAACGGAGGGGGCTTAGAGCACTGCATGAACCCCTGGAACGGTGATTGTAGAAACACGGACATCCAACTCTACATTTTCTTCAGACAAAGGAGAAGACCGATCTGCAGGGCCTGTTGGGAGGGGGTCGCCAAAGGAGACTACTCTTGGAACTCCCTGAATAAAGGTAAGTAGCACGTTTTTGATAGGGGGCGGTTCGAACGACTACACGAATGGCGCCCTCGAAGCGCTGGCCAGGGTCCAATCCCTTATGGAGAAGTTGAAGAAAGATAGGGGCTTTTGAAAATTTAGTGTGGCGCCGCCGAACTTGCCAGGCGAGACAGAGTTGTCATCGCCTTCGGACTCGAACCGTCGACCAACGGGTTAACAGCCTCAGCCTAGTGGAAGCGTGTCTCTTCCCCTAGTCCGCTGCTCTACCAACTGAGCTATCGCCCGCGTTCCGCGTACGGCGGCTCCTCAGCGGCGCAATATTCTCTCTGGCAAATCCTCATATTTAAATCTGAACTGGTTACCGTCCTTAACTAGGCTTCTTCTGAGCATGTCTTTGCCTAAAGGAAAGATTCTCCTTATGAAAGTTAATGGAAGAGAGGCTTGGTTGCGGTAAAGGTTAATATAGGAGATGTTTATGGTTTAACCTAAGAGCTGGGCCTTATGATGGGTCTCAGTGATGAAAGGCCTTGGTGATGAAGTAGTTTGGCCGTGTACACGAGGTACAGCAAGAAAAGGAAATCCTTCACCGTCAAGCTGAATGATCCAAAATATGTTCTAGAAGCAAAGGTCAAGTTAAAGAAGGGTAGAACGCTAAGCAAGGCAAGGATCGCAATAGTAAAGGGCTTCCTGACCGAGATGCTTCAAGAGATGACTACGGGCGTCTCCCTCGTCCAAGGGGGGAAGAAGAAGATATTCAGGGAGTACTGCAAGCTCCGCTCAGATGCGCTTAACTACATAGAGACACTAGACGAGCTTGACCTCTATGAGAAGAAGAAACCCGTCCCATCCACAATCATCGCCTGAGCCCCCATCAGAAAACGTTTAAATCACCCCAGCATCCCAATATTTTCTGGTTGTCAAGTGGGCCCGTAGCTCAGTCTGACCTCTAACCCTAAGGTAGGGTCCTGAAAAGGTTAGAGCGACAGAAAGAGGTTTGTCGACGCTCATAACCTGTAGGGTGGGAGAACCCGCCTCCCATCTGGGGATTGGTCCCCGGTTCGAATCCGGGCGGGCCCACCATCCAGCTTTTCTCGTTGAAGAAACGGAAAAGTCTTATTAGTGACCAGAATTTTACATTCTTGTG
>Ga0315310_10001364_pt1 | contig 15411 bp, 20 predicted proteins | sample TDP5_MG_FD_203630 | JGI IMG/M metagenome (GOLD analysis project Ga0315310, IMG submission 203630) | Freshwater sediment microbial communities from Lake Towuti, South Sulawesi, Indonesia - TDP5 | ecosystem: Environmental > Aquatic > Freshwater > Lake > Sediment | place: Indonesia: South Sulawesi... | reverse complement strand
GCTCCGCGAGATATGCTAGCTGCCTATTCAGCTCTCTATTCTGGGCGAACACTTTCTCCGCTGATCCTAGAGACGAGCGATAGAGCGACGTTATGGTATCCACCACAATCATCCCTGTGCTTCCCGTAACGTAGCTTTCTACCTCCTCAACAAGGGAGGTCTGCTCTGAGAAGGTTTCAGGCACGAAAACAACAATACTAGTAGCAATCTTCCCTAGATGGTCACCGGCGAGTTGTGCAAATCGATTGTGGGAAAACGATCTATCTGCATCGATATATAGTATCTTAAGGTCTCTCTTTGCACATTCCACTGAACATTGAATTGCCAAAGTTGTCTTTCCAGTCGAAGCCTCTCCATAGACAAGGCTAACTTGGGAGAATGGAAATCCTCCATGAAGTATTGTGTTGAGGGATGAACATCCAGTTGACACTACGTCCGGCCGGGATCTCAACTGCGTTCCAGCTTTGTTCTGGCCATATGTTGCCTCTGAGATTAGCTTAAATGTGTAAGGAGCCTTCATGGACGAGGCGCGCCATGCAAAAGACAGCTTTGGCTGCCGGAAGAACACTGCTGGTTTCCGGCCCAGCGTCAATTAGACTGATTGAGGGGGAGGCAACAGTTCTAGGCGCGCCTGTCGAGAGAGAAGAGAAGCTACTCGTGAGAGAGGAGAAGCAAATACCAGTTGAAGCCATAACCGACAGCCTCTTCCAGACTTGTCTGGGGGAGGCCGCTAGCTTCACTGAGATTGATGGAAGTACAATACCTAGCTCGTGGAAGAACTTTGCTGAAGCAGCCTTGGAAATACCTTGTCCAAAGGTCCTTACGATGGGAGATGTAGATTCGGGAAAGAGCACCCTGTGCACTTACCTTGCCAACACGTTGCTAGACAAATATCCAAGAATCTCAGTGATCGATGCAGATGTAGGACAGTCTGACATTGGCCCCCCTACAACCATCGGACTCGGAGTAACTGACGGATGTCTGATCTCATTGGCAGATCTCAAGCTGGTCTCGATGTTTTTCGTGGGACATACGAGTCCAGCTCCCGTTACGGAGAAGGTCATTTCGGGCATAAGCAAGCTCATGGAACTCCGCTCGATCGACCAAGATCCACTGATCATAAACACTGACGGATGGATCGAGGGCGATGAGGCTTGCGCCTTCAAAGCTAGAATGATCAACGAAATCTCTCCGGACCTCGTAGTGGCGATCCAGTCTGACCACGAGGCAGACCCTGTGGTAGATGCAATAAGAGTTACTGCGATCAAAGTTCAGTCTCCGACAGTCATAAGGAAGAGGACCAGAGACGAAAGGCGTAGACTGAGAGAGCTCTCTTACAGGAAACATCTGACGAATGGTGTCACTCGACAAATCAGTTTCAGCAAGGTAAGGTTGAAGGAGGCAGAGGTGAGAAATGGTAGATTAATAGGTGCCACTCAGAAGCTTCACTCAATCGTAGGTTTCTTGAATGACGACGATCTCCTTCTCGGCATAGGAATATTGAAGGGTGTGGAGCAGAGACAGGGAATACTTAGGATCTATACCCCTTTCAAGGGACCTGCAAGCACGATCGAATTTGGCGCTGTGAAACTGAAAGAGAATGGAAAGGAAATCCTGTATCCCGAGTAGTCAAACCACGTGAAGATGACGACATAGCGGACAAGGCCCTAGCCTTCATATACCTATTGAGAGCAAGCTCTGTTAGGTTTGCGATGTCGTTCAAAGAAGCTAGTATGGAGAAGAACGGGAAGATCTTCCGTCTAAGCATACTTGAGCTTAGCAACGCTGTTCTAGCATTCTTTTACGAAGGAAGTATGAAGCTTGGAACTCTCGCCGTGGCGTTGCCGGGACCCGGAGAGAGCCACATCACTACCTCCTCAGTTCTTCTGGGTGGAAAGTATCTCCTATTGGCCAGGGCCTTGGCTGAAAGGGTTGCGGGCTCCTTCAAGAAGATGAGTGTTGCCTCGGTACTTGTGGAGATACCTGAATCTGAAGGGGTCAGAATCGCTGCTGCCATCTTGGATGATCTTGTTGGAAAGCGTCAGAGTCAGTAGGATACCTGTGAAGAGAGAGTGGGTTTTCCCAAGATCTCTTCTGAAGCTTTCATTATGGCGTCTCGATGCTTCTGGACCGTGTAGACTCGGACTATGTTCATGAAGACACGCATGACACCGATTATTTGAGAGAGCTCAGTCACGCTGACCCGTATCTTCTTCCCTTCCCTAGTCTCGTGGAAGACAGGAATATCCATCGGCTCGATCTCCATGGCGTAGTGGTAGGGCACTGAAGGTAGGGACGGGACATCGATGCACACTTGTTCGGGGTTCACCTTCGCTTTGCGCGCTATCTCCTGCTCCATCTGTTTTCTCACAGCTTCATTGGTGAAGACGCTTGAAAGAAGCTCCTCCTTAGCGAAGAAAGTTTTCTCATAGGAACATTTGATCAGCCTTCGATTCTCAATGTCCTCGATGAGTGGCTTCGATTTCTGGCAAGCCTTGAGTTGAGACCACACCGAGTAGTCGTCTAGGGCAAGATACTCATCCGGAGTCCGAAAGGATAGAAGCTTCAGTTCCGGTTCAGCCATCTCCAACGCTTTCTGTATCATTATCTGCGCTGCCCTCGACGCTCTGTGAAAGTATATCGTTCTGAAGGATTCGAGTCGACCGAGTAGAAAAGTTTCCAGTGTCGGAATTGCAGTCGAGTTTACCGCTAGATCTCCGTTCAATACGTCCATCGTGTAAATAAGTCGAAAGATGTCCACCGTCCCATACCCTGCACCCGTGTGGTATGAGTCTCTGACAACGAAGTCCATCTTGTCTACGTCCACCGAACTCCGTATCACTTGGTTCATGAACGGCCTCTCGCCATCAGCCAACTTGCCGACTGCAAGCTTGCCCATCTCATTGGGGTCTATCCCCTCTCTCCGCAACGTGTCGGAAAGAGCAGATTTCGTGATTATCCAAGTACCTAGGTCTTCATGCGTCTTTCCTAGGACCTGCTTCATTGTAGGCTCAAGCAGATGGGAGAAAGGGCCATGTCCGACATCATGCAGCAGGGCGGCTATCTTCAGCTTCGTCACGTCTTCAGGTCTTAGCTTTACAGGCAGGCTAGATGCCAGTGTCCCAGCAAGGTGAAAGGCGCCTAGAGAATGTTCGAACCGCGTATGATTGGCGGCAGGATAGACATATTCGGCTCCGCTGAGCTGCTTTATTCTGCGAAGTCTCTGAACAGCCGTTGTATCGAGTATATTCTTCTCGGACTCTTTCAGTCGAATATAGCCGTAGAGGGGGTCTTTTACGAATCCCCAATAGCTATCAGGGTTTCTATTCTCCTTCTGCACTTGTCAACACCACGCTCAAGGATCTTGAGGCCGAGATTCAGATAATCCTTCGCAACCTTCCTGAGCTTAAGGGCTTCGATCAGAATAACTTTGCTTTAGGTCTTGCACCTGAGACGCGGAGGACTCAGCTCAAGGCTGTGAGGAGCTTTCTTCAAGGCGCTAGGAAGGTTGGCATCAGAGGTGTGCCGAAGACTGTTGAGCAGGTCAGGAGGGCTTTCGCCGCTGCAAGAAACTTGAACTGGAAACCGTACGATCAAGCCACCTACCGCAATATCGTCATGTATACTAGGAAATTCTACAAGTTCCTCGGACGACGAGACGTCTACGAGGTATTTAACATACCAAGACTGACGCAGCAACGACTGACCGTGATCTTGACAGAGGAGGAAGTCAGTAAACTCATCAAAGGCGCAGAGAACATGAGAGACCGTGTCATTATCGAAGTGCTCTGGGAGACAGCTTGCAGAGTAGGGGAACTTGTCAACATCAAGATCAAAGACATCACGTTCGATGAACACGGTGCCAGAATAATCCTGCGAGGAAAGATAGGAGAACGTATTGGTAGGGTTGTGATTGGTAAAGCTGATCTACTAAGCCTAGTTAACAATCACCCGCTGAGACACAACGGAAACGCACCACTGTTTCTTGGGTATTCTGGTAGACTCGGTAAGAACCATCCCCTTGAGAGGATAGGGGTCGAGGTAATAGTCCACAAGCTTGGAAAGCAGATTCTAAACAGGGATGACGTTCATCCACACATGCTTAGGCATAGCAGAGCAACTCAGCTCTCCAAGTTCTTGACCGACAGAGAGCTTAAGATCCTCGGTGGCTGGAAGAGCGATGTGATGCCTCCGCCTACTTTACAAATCAGGATTTATGGGTGCGGACAAGAAAATGCCCCTACCGCAATCTACTGCAACAAATGCGGAAAGCCGCTAGCACATGTTGAGTCGGAGTCGAGAATAAAGGAACTTGAGGATAGGCTGAGAAAGATTGAAGCACTTTATATGGGCAGATTGAACCTCAAGACATTGAAAGAGGAACCCAGTACTTGTCCGTGACCGTAATCTAGTTCAAGTTCGCCAATTTCTTGAATACCCAGAGAGCCCAACGTACAAGCCGATCAGATATGATTTTTGAGAATGAGATGAAAATAAGCAAAACAATGAAAGCCGATAGGATCTTCTCCATGGTCATTGGAGTTAGAGCCCAGATACTGACTATCACGCCAGTGCCTGCCAGTATTGCTGCTACCAGATCCATCCTTAACTGACGCTCACCATCTGCATAAGCTATTGCGAAGCTCACGGCATCCTTCGCCCTGTTGATTCTTGGCCTTATCTTGGGCTCATACATCTCAGAGGGCATGCCTTCTTCGTAAGTTCGCTTCTCTAGATCGTATGCGACTAAGAACAACCTCCTTACAGTAGTCACGAATTTATCTATATCAGCAACATAAGCGTTGGCTCCTTCCAACGCCTGAATAAACTCTCTCTCGATGACATCGAGGCGACAAAGTAAGACAGTCAACCACGAAGGGATTATGTCAAGTTCCAATGAGATCAAGCTCTTAGGAGGACCCCGTTAACAAGATCCCGCATGCAAGCGGAAAAAGGTTCATCCTTAACGAAACCGTGGGTTTCATGTTCATAGCTCGCAAGAATTCCATGCCCTCCCACGGTCATTATAGGAAACAAAATCGCATCATCTATTCTTACCTCTCTGCCTGCTGTAAGTAGGGTAACTGCATCATCCCAAGTTCCGGGATACCTTCGTCTCAATAGGTCGAAAACTTCCTTCGAAAGCCTTTTCGCAATCAAAGTGTCTGGTGGTCTCCGGTACTCATCAACAAGCCTTTCGAACTCTTTGACGCCATCAAAATTTGGAGTTTTGTGTACGACTACCGTTTTCTTATCTGTTTTCTTCAAAGGGATTCCCGCGTAGAAATTGGTGAATGCCAAGTCCCCAATCCCCTCTTCGAGGACCAAGACCTGATCCATGATTTCTACAGACCGTTCGGCACTCATGCCATTACCTAATTCACAAAGCGAAGATACCGTTACCTTGGCCCTTCCCTTGTAGCAAAGGTAGACCCGAACCCAACTCGTTTCGACAGTGCAACCTTCAATCTTCTTGCTTTTCAATTGTCCGAGTCTAAGACGTGTGAAGTAGGGCTTAACAGCATTGAAGGCAGTTTGGCTGTACCCTTCGTACGGTACCTCGCTCACATCTCCTTGTACTAGCAGGTCCAGATAATCAAACTTTTTAGAACAATCGAAAAGGAATTCTTGGATAAGCTGTCTACCCTCACGGCTATCATACTTCATTCGTAGACTGTTAGATTCCTGTTCGAAGAGGGAGCTATCTCCCAACACACAAGTCCAACTAGAGAATCGAGTAGGTTGAAATACCGCTTGGTAATTGCGTGCAGCACACTCAGTCGCCAAATCTTGTCAACCTCTCAATCCTTGTGGAGGGTTCATGGGGATTGGTCACGATCTAGGCCAACTGTCCTCATCTTGATACTTCCCTAGCCCTCCCTCAACCATCGTTTCCTTAAGTTACTAGCCGTCCTCCGAGATGCAACTCAGATCAGCTTCCACTAAATGCCCTCAATCAAAATTAAGGTCATCTAAAAACATAAAGCTTATTGCTAGCTTCTTTTCGAAAAAGAACTTTGCCCTTCCTTATTTTTCAAAAACCAACATGAAACTGAGTTCGAAAATGATTTTAACTTTAAGCTGAAAAAAACATAGAGCATCAATCATAAGTACTAATATGACCTCGAAATCAAGTGGCGGCTAGATTGAAGTCAAGCGGAGCGGTTGGCCCACGGGAAAGAGCGACTTTTGAAGACGTTCTGAAGCTGATCAAAGACTACATCAAGGAAAATGAGGTCGCTTTCATCGAATGGGGAAAGTTAGTGAAAGAGGCGAGAAGATCTCTGATCAGGGAAAGAACCGAAGAAGAGTTGTGGGCTTTGATGAAACCCAAAGTGAAGGAGATAGGAGAGAGGAGAGAGGTAGCGGATGAACTAGGCGAAGCAAGGATAGGCAGGGTGTGGATATACTATCCCTTGAAGATGATAGACGAGTATGTACGGTCCAAATAGTCTTTGAGTTCTGTTAAGTTATCGTGACGCAGTTTGAAGCTACTATCTTGAGTAGCCCTAGCCATCGTTTCGTCCTAGTTCTATTGGTATCTCTGCTTCTTGGGTTGGAGTCTTTCTGTCTAGTGCTTGGTGTGGTCGTATGTAGTTGTACAAATTCGGTAAGCTTCCATGAGAAGCAGGGTGGTGCCATGCTGGTCAACATACTAGAGGCCATAGACAAAAGTCTGGAGAGGTTAGAGGAAGCGTTGAACAGGGTGTGAACTGTTGAGAAAAGGGATATGAGTATGGACGAACGGATGACAAAGGTCGGTTCGCTGCTTATACCTACCTTGGACCTAATGCCTTGCTTCTCTCAGCGAACGGAGCCATTCGTCAAGAAGTTTGAGTCCGACCGCGCATGCAATTGTGACGCCTGTAACAGCTATCACAGCCCATCCCATGCTCCTAGTTTTCCTTTCTACTTCTTGACCGATGAACTTGCCCAACGCAACGCATGGATCGCAAGTGTCCTGTCTGTTTTCCAACTTTCTTCGAAATCATTATTGTCACACTTTCAATTTAGTTTTTCTACTAGGAGTGGGTTTCTGTTACTCACTTTCGTGTAGTCAAGAAATCACTTGTGCTAACAATGAATCTTTATGGGATCTCTTCTTCTCCTAGATCCAAGTGCTTACATTCAGATGACAAGGAGCTGTGAGCGGCGTAGACGTGGTGCGCTGAGGTTGCGAGTATGAAGTTATGAGAGATATCTACACGAGAGTTAGAAACAGAGTCATACTTTGGAACAACAGAAGGAGAATTCTGATAAAACTGGATAGACTGGATCGTGAGGATGATAGCCTGGTGGGGGGCATCACAATGTAGGCTCGCTGATTTTTCTTTGGGTGGTCCTAGTTACCGCCTTCACACTTATCCCTTTTCTGGTGATAAAGCAGCTCTCAAGAATTCATTTAGCGACAGAAGTCCAGTCAGGGATGGTTCTCATAGATTGCAGAATCCCTTACACCAACAGCAAGTCTTTTATGAACCCCCAGAAGGTGGACGGAGTTCCATATTCAGCCATTCTTAATCTTCCTGATGCCTTGCAACGCGAAAGATCAAACGCATTCCGGAAGGCTTCTCGAACCTAGCCTTGCCAGATCAGCATAATATTGCTTCTGGTTTGGCATCTCGTTCTGGACACACCTACTTTGAAGAAGAACTTGTCTTTTTTATACGGTTGGATCGTACACATACGTTCCGTCCATGATTGTTGGATATGGGAGCCTTGCCTACAGACGGAAAGGGTTTCTTCATCGTCCTCGATGGAATCGATGGATGTGGGAAGACTGTTCATTCCAAGGGGCTCTGTGAAGAGCTACGGAAGCTCAACTACGACGTGGCCTATACGACTGAGCCAAGCAGATTCCCGATAGGGCAGTTCATAGAGCAAAAGCTTCTCCGTGAAGCCAAGGTTTCTCCGCAGGTTGAGGCGTTGCTATTCGCCGCAGACAGGTTTGATCACCTGACGTTTGATGTGCTTCCCATGCTCAGAGCGAACAAGATCGTTGTCTCGGACAGGTATGTCTACTCTTCGCTGGCCTATCAAGGAGCGCAAGGTTTGAAGCTGGATTGGATACGCCAAGTCAATTATTTCGCGATCAAACCAAACCTAGCGCTGTACTTAGATGTCCCGGCTGAGATAGGGCTCGCGAGGAAGAAAGGGAGAAGTGTGTTGGAGAATCTGGAGCTAGAGAGGAAGGCCCGACAGATCTACGTTAGCCTTGTAGAGTCAGGTGAGCTGATCAAAGTCGATTCAAGCAGGAGCCTCGACGTGGTGAGAAAAGAGATTCTAGCATTGTCCATTCAGGCCTTGAGGAAGGCAGATCTCCAGAAATAAGATGACTTAAAGCCCAAGATCGTGTGGAATGTCCTCTCCGGACGGTCAGAGTACAGTGAGCGATTACATGATGTCAGTTGGCAAGTGTTTAGTAGAAAAAGCACTTTGGGCGGGACGATGTGAATCATTACATGAATCTATGGGCGAAGTCTGATGGCGCAGAGATTTGTGGAGCACCCTCTAATACGAAAGAGCACGGTTGAGAGTCGAAGCTACCAAGAGCGAATCGCAGAAGAATGCCTGAAAGCAAACACACTTGTCTGTCTTCCAACAGGCTTAGGAAAAACCGTAGTAGCCGCCTTAGTGATCGCGGAAAGATTGCTGCGATTCCCGGAAGGAAGAGTTGTGGTCATGGCTCCTACCCGGCCACTTACTCTCCAACATCACAGGAGTTTCACGAAGATATTGACGGTCGATTCGGACTCGATGGTTGCCATAACTGGTGTGACGCCGCCTGATCAGAGGGTCGAGTTGTGGAAAAAGAGGATTGTCTTCTCCACGCCCCAAGTCTTCATGAATGATCTGATTACTGGTCGCCTGCAGTTGTCCGGCGTCGTCCTACTTGTCTTTGATGAGGCACATAGAGCCGTTGGGGATTATCCGTACACGTTCATAGGTCCTCGGTACGCCCAAGAAGAGAACTCCCTGATCTTGGGGCTCACGGCTTCGCCCGGGTCCACAAGAGAAGCCATAGCGGAGGTATGTCGGAACCTTCACATTAGACAGGTGCAGGCAAAAACCATATCCAGCCCCGATGTGAAACCGTATATCGGTGGACTTCAAGTCGAGTGGAAGAGCATAGTTCTTCCTCAAATCTTCCATGATACGCGTCATGGCTTTCAAGAGTTCTTGAGGGATCAGATCAAGGCTGCTCAGAAGATGGGAATACTCACGCAAGTGACTCCTGATAGAGTCAGGCTTAGGGAGATTCTGGAGGCCAGGCAGAGTATTCGCGAGCTACGAAGATCAACCGCCGTGCCGAAAGGTGAGTTGCATGCGGTTTCGTCAGGGCTCTACTCTTGTATTCATGCAGTCAAGGCGATAGAACTGCTAGAAACGCAAGGATTCTCGTCTCTCAAACAGCACATTGAATCGCTAAAGATGAGGTTGAAAACCAGACCGTCTTCTGCGTTGAGCAAGATGATGGAGCATGAACAGGTTCAGAGATCACTTCTCCTCATAGACGCAGCAGTGAAGGAGGGAATCGATCACCCAAAGATTGGGGAGCTGATCAAGGAGGTCGAGGAGGCATTTAGGAAAGGAGCAAGAAGGATGATGGTTTTCACAAACTATCGTGCTACTGCCGCCAAACTTCTCGATACGCTCAACTCCTGCCAAGGAATTTCAGCGGTGCGCCTCGTAGGCCAAGTCACGAAAGGTGAAGACAAGGGACTTTCACAGAAGGAACAGGCGACAGCCCTTGAACAATTCAAGCAAGGCATCTACAACGTGCTAGTAGCGACACAGATCGGTGAAGAGGGGTTGGACATAGCAGAATGCGACGAAGTCATCTTCTACGACAATGTTCCCAGCGCCATCAGATTCATTCAGCGAAGAGGAAGAACGGGGCGGAAAGGACCCGGCAAGGCAACCATCCTGATGGCTGTCGGGACGAGAGATGAAGCCTACTATTGGATCGCAAGGAGAAAAGAGCGTGTGATGGCTGAGGCTCTACGTGAGATTCAGATTTCGACAAAGGCGGCAAGGGAGCAACCAAAATTGGAAGAGTTTGAGCAAACAGTCATAGAGCACGAGGAACCGCTTGTGACAATCATTGTCGACTCAAGAGAGAGTGCCTCTCCAGTTATGAGAGAACTTGCCAAGCATAATCCTTCGATAAAGATCGAAAGCTTGGTGACCTCAGACTTCGTCCTCTCAGACAGGGTAGCCGTGGAGCGGAAAACTGTCGACGATTTAGCGGGCTCAATAATGGATGGCCGTCTCTTCAATCAACTGATAACGATGAAGAATTCGTACCAAATTCCCATCCTACTAGTAGAGGGGGAGAAGGCTGAACCCACAAGAGAGATTAGCCCTGAATCGCTCATGGGCGCAGTCGCTAGCGTCCTGATCGACTATCAGATACCTCTTGTCTGGACGAAGACTCCAGAGGAGACAGCGTTGCTTCTTTTCTCGATTGCTAGGCGCGAGCAGATTAAGGAGAAGCGTGAACCTAGAGTGAGAGCTGAACGCAAGCCAGCTAGCGTAGAGGAACTGCAGGAATTCATAGTCGCCAGCCTTCCGAGCATTGATGTAGTCCGATCGCGGAACCTTCTGAAAAGGTTCGAAACTGTGGAGAAGGTATTTACGGCCAGCAGGGAGGAGCTCAGCGAAGTCGAGGGCGTAGGCGAGAAGATTTCAGAACGGATTCGAGAGATCTTAACAGCGAGGTATAGAAAGGAAGAGGGCTAATGGACAATCTTATGGAGATGCGCCCCCAGCCTTCCTCAGCCTCTCTAGCACGCTCAGCAAGTTTGAGAGATTCTCCATGAGTTGCGCTAGTTTCGCAGGGTCCTGTTCCTTCTCAATCGCAGACTGAACCTCCCTTATCTTTCCGAGCAAAGTCTGCTCAGTGCTCGCTAGAGTCCTCTCACGGAGGATCTTGCTCTCGTCTTCCGCCGCCTTCAGAATAATCACGGGCTTGTTGCACTTAGCGCAGATGACTTGTTCACCGATCTTGAATAGTGGAGTGCTACATGCTGGACAGGCTTGAGCTAGCATGGCTGCTCCGGATCTGAGGAGTTCTGCCGCCCTTGTCAGATACTGCGTGTCGTCCTTCAACCTGAGCGACTCCAAGGAAAGAATTTTAGCTAGTTCGTTAGATTCATGCGTAATTCCCTTATTAATAGTGGGGATCAAGCTTGCCAGCGCAGAAGGTTTCGAAGAGAAAGGAAGAGTATCAATCGCGCATCAATCAGGCGTTGACTGTGCTTAACGAGGTAGCTCAAGACAATACGACTCCTAGAAACATCAGGCGAGCGGCGAAGGAGGCCGCAGACGCCTTACAGGCGACAGAGCACAGCTTGGGTGTGAGAGCATCTAACGCCATTTCGATCTTGGATGAGATATCTCAGGATCCGAATATGCCCCCCTATACAAGAGTGAAGCTATGGAACGTCGTCAGCGTGATTGAAGCAATAAAAGACTGATTGAGAAGTCTTTGGCCTGGTCCCTAGTCCACTTGAAATTGTGACCCTGGTTACAAGGTCAGATCGGTTCGATAAGAAAAAGGAGGTTACACTGAAGAACTGGGAAGGATCCGGTCTAGACTTTCATTTCTTTGACCTTGTCCTTCAATGCGTCTATAAGTCCAGCAATCTTGAGGATCAAGTAGAAGGACGCGACCGTCACGAGAAGTCCTCCGACAGCTATGATCAAGCCTAGGACAACTGATCCTCCAACGGCTCTCTGTGGCAATGCCATGTGTTCACCTCCTCCGAGTCTACCGAGGGAGAGCAATATTGCTCGGATAAAAGGTAGATGAAGGAATCATCCATACGGCTGATCCAAGATCGGTTTGAAGCAATGAAGTCCGGTTTCTATGACCGCTTCTGACGAAGCAGATTCTTCTAGCAACCTGATCTAATAGTCAGAAAATGAGGATCTGCCGAATCGAGATCTTCTCCTAGATCCGAGCAAAAGGAACCCAACGGCTACGCACACGACCAATACAGGCACTGGGTGAACGAGTTCTGGAATCGGCGTGTTGGGCGTCGCTGGTTCCCATATGCATGAAAACGCCGTCTTAACTTTCGTGTTCGAAGCTTGCTGAAAGTCAACCCTTGCATTGTAGTTCCATCCCATGTACTTCGAGCTGCCTCCAGCAGTCGCCATTGTCAGATGCGTGTTTAACATGCGAAGGAAGTATAGGTGGGTTCGTTCCGGTCTGATGGAGTCATCCCACGTTGCATCAACGGGCAACCATCCGTGGTTTGGCAGGTAGACCTCCTGCCACCTGTGCCCAGCTGTTTCAACTTTGTACTGGCTAGGGTTACTTACAGCTGATCCTCCTGCGAACCTTGCTGGGATACCCTTCGCTCGACACATGGCGATGAAGACGCAGGTATATTCTGAGCAGGATCCCTTGCCGTGCGATAGGATGATTGATGCGGGATCCCATCGATTATCCATTTCATACGTTAAGTGAGCAATGACATAGTCGTGGATTCTCTGCACCATGTAGTACAGGTTTGTTTCACTTCCTATCGCTTCGTTTGCGGCGTTCTGAACAATCGGATTGTAGATATCATACATGGCGTCGTCTTTCGTATACAATTCGAGAACTTCAGCCGGTATATCTGAAAAGGTTCCGACGTTTGAGGGAGATACGTCATGGTTGATCTCTGAGAGCTCTACCAGTGCAACCCAACTGACGTTTACGGTCTGCCCGGGTTGAACGTTTTGGAATGAGTGCTTGAAGATTCTCTGGCCCCACTCATCCTCAACTATGGTGACAGAAGGCTGTTGGTTCATGAAGTTCAACACTTTCTGCCGAGACGTGTTCATGGGAGGCAGCATGTACACGTTGAGTGTTGACAAGCTGCCGGGCCCTCTGTTGATCACGGTTTGAGTGAACGTAACCCGGACGTAGACAGTGTTCTTCAATGAGTATTGAGCTTCGGCAAATGATACCGTGGCTAACCGGCCTAAGACGACTGCAATGATCAGAGAGGCTGTTAGAGAAGAAAGGATTCGCATCTCGCCCTCTAGCCTGGGGCTCGCTACAGGATCTCGAACTCTATTGGAACCCTTCTGGGCTTTGGACCCTCGGGCGTGAATGTGATATCCCATGAGTCTATCTCGGTCCTGCCTATGATCAGCTGTACATCTTCTCTAAGGTTTTCGGCAACCTCAAACACGTCCCCGCCTGGGACCTCAACTCCCTGAAAAGTTATGTTGGCCATGCATCGTCCTATAATCTTCAGCTTCCCACCTTTATCGGCAGTCCTTAGTTCGTAGGGTCTCTTCAAAGGTACGAGTGAGCCGAGCCTTTCTGCTAAATCTTTGGAGATAACGCTCCTGCTGGCCCCAGTGTCTACGAGAGCTCTGACTCTGAGACTCTCACCCTCAAAGTTAAGGTTCACATCGGCAAATGCCTGCTCTGGCTTCATTACTCCTCAAGCCATTCGAGGTGAGGTGCTCGTTTAAACTTATTGGCTACTGGTTCTGATAAATCATCACCCGAAGAGTTATCAGAATCGGGCTGCTACAACCTGGTCCGTTGCCAGATGACACCTTCTGAACGCCACAAGAAATCGAATCCGATGCGATTTCTACCTCTCTTTAACTGAATATCCGTATGTTCCAATCTGTTTAGATAAGTTCCAGTATCCCGGCGCCGCATAGATGACTGGCTTCGCCTTGGCGTAGTCTACCTTGCCCTGTGCATCAAGGATCGACTCATCGACTTGCACGGCAACGACTTCTCCGATGAAGAGGTCATGGGAGCCAAGTCGAATGAAGTGTCGCACCATGCACTCGAAGCTGGCTGGGCACTCCTTGACAATTGGCACCTTTACCTTTGAAGCTGGTTGAGGCGTCAACCCTGTTTCTTTGAATTTGTCAATGTTCTTTCCTGAGGTGTTCCCGCAGAAATCTACTTGGCGGATGATGCTTTCCGTGGGAACGTTCACGACGAACTCGCCGCTCTCCTTGATCATTTGGTATGAGTGCCTGCTTGGACGAACTGCGACTGCGAGCATTGGTGGTTCTGCGCAGACCTTCGAGACCCACGCCAGAGTGATCAGGTTTCTGTTTCCCTTCTTGTCTGCGCACGAGATCAGCATAACGGGTAATGGGAACAAGGAATCCGAGGTCTTCCCAAGGATCTTTGCCATGGACTCCCGCTCCTTTAGAGGCTCATCCAACCCATCAGGGGCGGCTCGATACCCATCTGCCAGAGAAGGGCGATAAGCTCGCCGCGGTGATGGACCTCTTCCTCAAAAACGTGGATCAATATGTCCTCTGCGGTCGGCTTAATGACCTTCCCTTCGTCGTTTTTCACGCTGAACCTTTCCTCCAACTTGGAAGGAGACAGGCCATCGAGATATCGTTGCAACCGGTCTTCCACTTCCTGCATGTATCGCCGGATGTCTTCAATGTTGGTGTATTCGTCGAAGCCTCGGCGTTTGGGCTTTTGCTTGTTTTCCAAAACGTCGAGCCAATGTTCCGTTGCGCCGAGAGTATGTATGAATATGTTCCTGAGGGAGTGCCAGCTGGCTTCTCGGTTCTTTGTCAACTCCTCCCAGGGAAGACGAGCTAGAGTATCGAAGTACCGGTGCCTGATTTCGCGGTTGTATTCGAGAAGACATTTTACATCTACCATCATTCTCGCCTGCCAGTAGCATCGATCACCGGTTGCCGCAGTTGATGGAGCATTTAAGTCTTTTACCATCTAGGGACATTGCTTTTTCATGGAACCTCTCAGTCGATTGTGTCTACGTTTGACTCAATTGCGGTTGAGTCGAGGATAGTAAGTCTGCGATTTTTAGGAAATCATGCTCCTTCAACAATTATCGTCGTCGCGAGAAAAGTGAAAGAGGCGAAGGATTTCGTGGAGGTGAAACGGTTGAACGGAAAAATTGTTGGCGCGATTGTCGGCGCGATTCTGGTAGCTGCGCTATTTGGCATAGTAAGGTTGTGGGGAAGGGGCGCAAGCCAAGAGCGCTCTTACGGACAGACTGTCCAGAAGAATAAATGAGTGGGCGTAACGTCCAGATCCGGCGGAAACGGGCTACCTTGCCCAGACTCTCTCCACAACACTCTGGCATCAGTAAGGTCGCTTAAGTCGTCTTTTCCCTGAGTTGTCTCAGGTATTTCTTCTGGAGCTTGACGACGACCGTGTAGAGTGGATCTACTATCTGAGCGGTCCCTGCCGTTGCTGTCAGGCTCAATAGCATGTATGCGTCGTATTGGTTGACACTGTAGTCTGTCACCTGACACAAAGAGAGCCGGATTGTGGTCTAAGGAGCGCGTAAAGATAGCCGTCGTTGTCGCCACCGCAGCGATTGTGTTCAGTGCGCCAAGAATCTTTGTATCTATGCGAGGCTACGCAGCGACCTCTTTCTTGGCCAGGGCTTG
>Ga0315310_10001363_pt1 | contig 15415 bp, 11 predicted proteins | sample TDP5_MG_FD_203630 | JGI IMG/M metagenome (GOLD analysis project Ga0315310, IMG submission 203630) | Freshwater sediment microbial communities from Lake Towuti, South Sulawesi, Indonesia - TDP5 | ecosystem: Environmental > Aquatic > Freshwater > Lake > Sediment | place: Indonesia: South Sulawesi... | reverse complement strand
ACACTAGCCGTCTGCCAAACAGAAAACAGCCTACTCATCGTAAGCGTAGCCTCCGACGCCTACATAGACGCCGCAGACTCAGTACGAACAGAACTAAGAGACGCCATGAACATACTCAACAGAAAAATGCAATCCATCGAACCCGTCAAAAGCGAAGACGTACCCCACATCCTCAAAAAACGCCTATTTGACTACATCAACCCTAAAACAGCAGAAAACACAGCCCACGCCTACACACAACTCTACGAAAACATAAAAGCACCAGACCGATTCCGACGAGCCGAATACAAACAACGCATAACAGAAACATACCCATTTCACCCTGAGCTCATCGACGTCCTATACGAAAGACTATCAACCCTGCCAAAATTCCAAAGAACAAGAGGCGCCCTCCGTCTCCTAGCCCACGCGATCAGCAAAATCTGGCAAACCAAAGAAAAAGACACATACCTCATACAGCCCCACCACATCGACCTATCAGTGACAGAAATAGTCCAAGAACTCACAACTCGCTTAGACGAAGAAAAATTCGCCAATGCCATCGTCTCAGACGTGTACAGCCACAGCGGAAGAAAAGCCAAAGCCCAACAAAACGACGAAGACTACCGCACCCATTTCCAAGCACCACTGTTCCGCCGAGCATGCAACACCATATACCTATACAGCCTCACAGGCGCCAAGGAAGAAGCAAAAGGCATAGACACAGACACACTTATCGCAGCCCTAGCCACGCCAGAACACGAAGACCACGTCAAATGGTACCGAGACCAAGTCCTACCCAAACTAGAAAACTTCTGGTACATCGAACCAATAGGCAACCGATACGTCTTCAAAAAAGAACCAACCGAAAGCCGAGTAATCGACCAAGAAAGCCAAAACGTACCCACACCCAAAGTCACAAAAGTAGTCTACAACGTACTCCAAACACTATTCGCCCAACCAGGAAAAGGACACTTCTCCATCTCACTATTCCCAGACGATCCAAGCGGCATTTCAGACGACATGACCCTAAAAGTCGCCATACTCAACCCACTTCTAGGCCACACAATCCCATCTGAAGAACACGTCCCCGACAAAGTAGCCACATTCATCCTCAACCGAGACGCCCGAGGAAACCTACGCGCCTACCGAAACAACACATTCCTACTAGCCGCCAGAGACCAAGCATGGGAAACACTCCGAGACGCAGCAGCCAGACTAGAAGTAGCCAGAGCCCTAGCCGAAGACCCAGAAAAATACGGAATCCCCCACGACAAAAAGAAAAAACTCCAACAAAAAGTCGCCACATATGAGGCAACAGTAAACGATGCCGTAAGATCCGTATTCACATTCCTAGTATACGCCACAAAAGCAGGCAAAATAGAAGCAAAATCATTCAGACCAAGCGGCTACGGCACAGCCGTAACAGGACAAGACCTACTCTGGCACGTCCTATCCGACATACTACACAGAGTAACAAACGAATCACTAGACCCAGACTACGCAAAAAACGAAGCCTGGCCAGCAGAAGCCACAGAAACCACAACAAGAGCCTTCTACGAAAACATCCACAAAAAAACAGGAATAGTCCTACCCGAAAGCCAATCACTATTCGAGCAAACCATCACAAAAGGTGTGGAACGAGGAACTTGGATTCTCATTCAACAAAACAAAGTACACGCACCAGAAAACCCACCAACCCGCGCCATAATCAGCTCAGACACACAACTTTTGCTACCCGAAGAAGCAGCCAAACGCGAACTCACAGACCTACGAGGACACTTATGCAGAAACTGCCTCTCATGGCCATGCAAATGCGGAAAAATTGAACCAACTCCCACAGGCATTGGAGCCCCAGGAGTTCCAACACCACGAGAATGGGAACCCTTCGAAATGGCACCAGTCAACACACAAATTAAAGACCTAGACAGATGGGTCAACCGCGAAGGCGTCGACACACTATCCGAAGCCATAATCAAAGTCAGAGGCTCAACCGACGTAGCCACACAATTCAGAAACCTAATACGCCTCGCCAGAGCAGGAAGACGCCTAACAACCAAAGTCAAAGTCACAGCACGCAAACTAGAAACAAACCTCCGACTCGACTGCATCTTCGAAGCAGACGATACAGGACTCGAAGCACCAGCAGCCAAACTACTCGACGACATAGGCAGATGGACCCTACCCGAATTCGAAGGACAAATCACACTAAAAGCCGAAAAAATCCCAATCAACGAACTCAAAGAACTCCTCAAAACCTTAAAAACCGAAGACCCAAACACCAAACTAGGACTAGAACTCAAACCCCAACAGGTGAAATAATGCCCTTCAAATACATCATCAAATGGCGACGAACCCACCCAGAAAAAGTCACAGTAGAAGCCTACCACAGATACCCAAAAACGAAAGAAGAAAAAACCAAACCAGCCTTCACAATAGGACAAGCCGAAGGAAGCAGCCTCTTGGCAATAAGGCATGTTCTTGAAAAAGCAGCGCAAAAGAACACAACCAAAAAGCACGGCAACACAACACACATACTTATAGACGAAAGCGAGCCAGCAGCCTACGAATCAGCCTACAGAATCGGACTAGCCGCAGCTATTTTAAGCCGAGCACAAACCCAAACAGAAATCGAAAAAGGAACACAATACATACTAAACGCTACACCAGAAGAAATATGGTTCTGGACCAGCAAACTCCTCGACGACGAAATAAACACAAAAGCCCTAGAAGCACTAGCAGTGATAAGCGGAAGCATCAACCTCGAAACCTTCAACAACGAAGCAAGACAACCAATTCCAAACGAAGTAGAAGCTGAACAAACTCCAAATAAAGCGACAAAACTCTCACCAAACGATAAACCCAAAGGCTCCTTCTGGCCCCTCGTCCGCAAACGCATGCAACAAAAAGCTATGCAACTCTACATGAAAGACCATCCAGAATCGAGCGATAGACCACAGTTGAAAGTGCTAAGAAAAGCGGGATACCTCCAAACTGCCAAGGCTCTAACTCTCCAAGAAATGCATTTAGAAAGGAAACTGCAGAAGGAAAAGCCACCGCCATGTGATTTCAATGAATGAAGCGCAAGCCCGTGGTTTGTTCTTCGAAGTCGTCGTCAAAAAATTGTTAGAATCCTCTGGATATCTGCTTGTTCAGTCTGGAGGAATAAAAGGAAGAGGTGAAATACACCAAATAGACGCTTATGGAAAATTTCACTTTTAAGTTCCTTTCGTGTATCCGATCCGTCTTATAGCAGAGGCCAAATGGTACAAGACTGGAGTCAGATTAAGCAACCTTAGAGATTTTGTCGGTGTAGTGAAGGACATTTCAGAGAATTATTTTGTCGAACAAGGCTTGCCTGAACAGCAATTCAAAGATCTTTTAGAAAGAAGGTATACAGACTGTGGGGCGATCTTCTCCGCTACTTCATTTTCCCTGCCAGCACAACACTACGCCTATGCACACTGCATTTTCATGATACCTTTCCAAGGAATCAAAATTCTCGAGGAGGTAAGGCACGCTATAGAAAGAATCATCCAAAGAGAAGAGCGCAGATTCAAAATAGGTATGTATGAAACCCTTGAAGAAGGAGAAAGCAAGTCACTATACAGAAAAATCGCTGAAGATATCTTCAACCGAAATGAAGAACTTACTGGTTCACTTGATAGAATTGGCTCGTATCTTGGGCTCTTAGACGGAATATATCCAATACATATGATTTCCACTGAAAAATTGGATTTTTCAGACCCTATGAAGCCAGATTTGTACGAAATAAGCTCAATAGAAAAAGAATACATGCGAAATCTAGGATTTTCTGTTCTTTTCTCGTTCAGGGACCGAAAGGGAACAACGATACAGTTCACAATGCCAACGTATATAATACAAAGTATGTTTCGAGTTACGAGATCTCTCCAAAGGAACCTTTTCGAATACATTGACACCCCAGTTCAGATAAGAAGAGGGGAAGAAACCTACCGAAGGATATTTCAAGTCAAGATTTCAAACGAGGATAGAGATAGGATATTTTCAAACCTACGTTCTTTCAGAATTTTGCAATAACGAAACTAAAAGTCTATCTGGTCCTTCATAGATCTTCGACATGGTTTAACACCGTTTTTCAGCCTTGAAGCAAGACCACATCTAGAAAAAGTCTAGGTCTTCTTCTGTTTCCCATGTTTCTTCGCAGTTGGTGCACATGTCCACAGCTTCAACATAACAAGTCACAAACAAGCCTCCCACACTCAGAGCAAGTATGAAGCTCACTTGCTTCCCTTCCGCAAATTGCGCATTCAGGCATCAAGAGCTTCTCCAAACTTATTTCTTGAAAAAGCGGCAGTAATACTAGATTTTTTTGTTTTCTAAAGTCTCCATCGCCTCATTGCGTTGAGCACGATTTTTTCTCTCTTAAGGGGATAGAATTCATTGGAGACATGCTTGAGACCTAGCTCGATTGGCTTGATTTTGCGTGGACCACCCCAAGATTCAATCTCATTGGGAAAAAGTCGAATAACTTCTTTAAATTTGAGAGGAGTCTCGGCCCCTTTTCTTTCCATAAGGTCCAGCTTTGCAGCAGCATAAACTAAAGGGAGAGGTTTGGCTCGATCAAGAACTTCGCCTCCTCTGCAGCGGCGTCTATATTTACACACTCTGCACTTCTCACTTTCTTTGGTCAATTGAGGCAGACTTCTATAAACAAAAGCAGAGCATTTAATGTTCCAGATATCCTTGGCTATTCTGGGAAATTCTGGAAACCCCACTGAGACACTTTGGATTTTTTCTTCAGGCTCTGAGGCTCGCGGAAAAACAATCTTGGCTGCCTTGGGTTTAGGGAGTAGTCTGTTTCTCAATTCAGCATCGCTTAGTCTGTCTCTCAGTAAAGCATTATAGAATCGCATCTTCTCTTTGGCAGTTATGAAAACTGTTCCTATACTTTCAGGAGCAACGTTTTTGACCTCGATGATGTACCAGCCATCATAAAGCCTAACTAGAAAATCTGGGATTCCTTTCGAACAAACATACCGATTTCTTAAGAATGGATGTTCATAATGGCGGTACACCTTCGGAAGACCCTTCAAGAGGTACTCGACATCTGAAAGTTCTCTGAGCAATCTCCTCCTATGCTTCTTTTCTATTGACCCTCGTCCGGCAATGGTTTTCGTAACAACTGCTTTCATAGATTTCTTGAAGTCTTCCTCTGATACTTCTCGACCTAATTCTCTTGCTGATATTATCTCTTTTTGAATTCTTTCGCCAATAATCCCAATCTTCGACGCCACTTTAAGAGTTCTCGAGCGTGCTGGGCTTGGCTCTGGTCTGGGTTCTGAAGGTTTCTTCGAAAAATCCATTACCTTGAAAGAAAGTTTCCTTGGGCAATCTTTGTAAATCTTGAAGTCATTGAAGCTTACTGTAAACAAAAAAGAGGGAAGAGTAGTCAAAATTAACCACCAGGCAGACTGAACCTTAAATCTCATAATGGTGATATGAGTATCCTTCGGTCTGTCTAAGTTTGTTTGACAAGATGTCATCAATAATCTTCTTCACGTTTTCTTCTATGTTGGAGCTCTCTTCACTTTCACTCGTTGTCACTAGAATATCTAACAAGCCAAGCTTCTTGTATGTCTCAAGCTTTCTGTACCATCTCTCTCTATAACCAATATTATCCATCCTTCCAAGATGTTCGAAGTAGAAAACCTTCTCCCCAAAGAACAGTTTGAAGTCCGGCACTATGCGATGTTCAGCATAAAATTCCGTGGGTCCATGTTCAAACCTTACACCCAACTTGTCCAAGACCTGCGCTATCAAGCACTCAATTTTGGAGTCTACCTGAATTACTGTTTTGTTCTCAAGCACTAACTTGTATGGCTTGAATGGAGAGCCTTTGTGACCAAATAACAATGTCCTGCGTTGCTCTACTAACGAGTTCTCATATGCCCTAGCTAAGACCAATGCCAGTTCATCTTTAAGGTCGTTGTGAACCAACAGATGTAGTTTCACTCTAGGCCTAGTGAATCCCGTATACAGCAGTTCTCTTGTGATAAACGGATTTATCTGAGAAAAGACAAGTATGACATGTTCAAAATCGCTTCCTTGAGCCTTGTGAATTGTAACAGCATATCCTAGGTCAATCCGGCTTTCGGTTCTGAAAGGGCTATAGACATCACTTCTTACCTGATTTATCAGCCTACGAACGCTTTCAAACCCATAATCAGCAATTAACTCAGAAATATCCTCAAAATACACATACCCTTCGTTTTTTATGTAGCCTATCGATCCATTGGCTAAGCCTAAAACTCTACTCCCCTTCACGTTGAAATATATGTTTTCTTCGCAAATCAGTTTTGTCTTAGGCAAATACTCCATAATCCCGCCCATGACTATTCTCCTGTTTATGCCCACTGACCCGAAATCCCCAACTCTCCTCGGAGTTAGAATCTGGACCTTGTCCAGGTTTAGGGTGCCCCCAGTTTCGAACGTGTCCACGAACATTTCAAAGAGGCTCTTATCATCATTCGAGCAGCCTATTTCACCCAGTATCCGTTGAATAGCTCTCCTCAATTCTTCAGGATCTGAGAAATATTGAACTTCTAGCGAGTCATCATGCCCCCCAACAACTTCGTCGATTTCATTTAGAGATGGCGGTTCCCTGCCTCTGAAAAGCTCTGAAAGCATCCCTAACTTTTTAGAAGAGTCAAATCTTAAGTTAGACTCAAGATGCACAATGTTTGCATCGGATCCTTTTTGCCTCAGACTGAAAATCATATCAGCGAAGGGCCTTCCGATTCCTATCGGAGGCAGCTGTCTTTCGTCTCCGACCAAAATCAGATGATCAAGAGCATCCGGGTTTATCAAGCAGAAAAGAACAGCTAGAAGAACCTCATCCACCATTGATGCCTCGTCGAGAATCAATACCTTCGGATTGAATTTCCAACCTTTTGCCAATTTCTTGAATTCGTCAAAAAGCTCCAACTTCCCTAAGAGAATGCGAGATATCAAGCCAGTCAGTTTGAATATTTCATCTCTTCGAACCGTGTATCCTTGGTAGTAATCAGAAAGAGCGCGATATAGGAATCTGTGAATTGTCGAAACCCGTATTCTGCTATCTTTATGAAGCCCTAGCTTTTTCAACCTACCTCTAATTACGAGGTTAGCTTTTCCTGTTGGAGTGAAGACAAAAACAGGTAGTTTCTTTGCCTCCATAAATTTCTTTATCAAGTTCACAACCGCGTGAGTCTTTCCACTACCCGCCTTCCCAGTAAGAGCAAACAAACCACTTTTCAAGGAATTGGAATAAAGACATTTTCTCTCATTAACATCGAGCTTGTCTTTGAACAGCTCACATTCCAATTTTATGATTTCTTCAATGGCTTTGGAGTCAACTGTGTGCGTTTTCCTGAGCAGTTTGTCTACGAACTGCTCAACTGTGTTCTCTATTCCTCGAATTGTGTTAAGCTGATAGATTATTTGATTCTCTGCAATGTCTTCTTTGATTAGGAACCTCTCTTTGAATATTGATTGTTTTTCATAATCCGACAAAACGTTTGCATCGACTCTCAGCTTCTCAAGAATGTAGTAGAGCGGGTATTCCTGAATACGTTCAATTATATCTTCTCTTGTTAGACAGGAGTTGCCTTCATAGGTTGCCGAGTCAGACAGTATCTGATTCACCAAGGCCCTCAGCCTTTGGGGTGAACGGGAATCGTAGAGGGTTTCCCAATCAACATACTTTGGGTCTGGAATTAGCGCTATATCAATCTGATAAAGACCTATTCCATAATCGCTCTCATCAATGTTCCAACTATCCTCCCAGTCATAATGATATTTTTCGAGGATGATGTAAGGATTCCTTCTTACGCTTTCCAACCCAAATTCGTCAATTATCTCCTGAAAATTTTCAAACTGATTGATTGAGAAGTCAAAGAGTGAAAGGAATTTCACTAGATCTTTCCTTCTCTCCACAATCCTCAAACCTTTCAGAACATCACTAGGTGTACTAGTTTGCTCTCGTGTGCCCTTAGCATCTTCAAGATAGTTTTGAACGCTGCCAAAATTCTGTACGATGTGCTTTTCAATCCGTTGTATTAATTCCTTCAAATAGTCCTTGTCGAAGTCGCCGCTTAAAGCTGCAAATAGAACGTTGCTAAATCCGGGGTATCTCCCTCTTTGTTGCCAAGCTATTGACAATAGTTCATCTGTTTTTCTCTCCATCTCCTTAGTGACAGCATGGTCGACGAGTTTATGCTCTTTCATTTTTCTTACTGATTCCCTGAGCAAGTAAAGGAGATAGATAGACTTGTCATGTGGCAAATGCTTTGAAACATACTTGAAATGTGGCAGTATTGTTTCATCTTCTATGCGCACAACAACATCGTCCAGTTTTTCCCAGATTGCCATCGACTCAGTTTCATCTTCCTTATCAAGCTCATTGAGGTACTCGTGATAAGGAAGTACAAAGACCGTCTTGGGCTCCAACATTATCTGAAACTGCCAAGCAAGTTTAGGAAAATTCTGCATGCGAGGCTTAGACCGCATAAACTCGACAAGTTCGTCTGGAATATCATATTCTTCGGGCTCTTTAACATCTTTTACAAGCCCTGCACCTAGCAGCAAGTATTCGTAATCATCGCCAGTGAGTGGATTGCTATAATTGGCATAGAAGAACGCTATTGATTTTCCTTTTTCAATCGCATCTAGATACTCTCCAGTCCTTCTTTTTAATTCGTCGTCTGGCACATATCTTTGTGGTGAACCTTCCTCTGCGTAACCTATCCTGAAATTCCAAGTAAAAACAGAAGATTCTTTTAGTTTGTACTTTAAGGGGGGTACCACTTTGAACCTTCCACTTGCTCTTCCTCCCGCATCTCCGAAAGGATGCTGATCTTCAATCAGGTATTCCTCATTCCCGAGCGCGTTTATGCACCAATAACAAGGTGGCACGTAATTCCTCTCTTTTTTCGATACGGAAATCCTCTGATTCTTATACTTGTCTTCAATGTCTAGGTTTATTCTTCTTTGAATTCTTGGAGAAAGTAACGAGTAGTTCCCTGTACAATAGACATTGCGTTCGGGATCTCTGCAAATCCCACCATCCCATTTATCGTCATGCCAAGCAAATCGCACCGAAACATGCTTGATCATATAATGATGACCCCTCTAGGCATTTGATTCATATCTCTCTCCCAAGAGTTTCAATAATTAAAGATTATGCATTGCAATACCCGAAATCTATGGATGCGCAGTACTCCCTTTATGCTTAGTGACTAGAGCTCCTATGAGAGAAGGTAAGATTTGAGGCCATGCCTAAGCTTAATTGCTATTTACCTTTAGCAGCTGATTCGAGCAAAGATACGATCTCAGTGATTCTACCACTCATTGCTTTCGAATTGGAGCGAATTGTTTTCTCCAGCGCATCTATATCCTTCCGAACTAGCTCTTGATAATCATTAAAGTATTCTTCAGTGACCACGTCGATAAGTAAGTCCCTTTCATAAATGGAATACGGGGATTTGTACAGTGCCTTTAGCATTAAGTGTTTGGACTCCTGCAATTTTATATCGTCATTTTTCACTTTGGCCTCATACAATTTACCGCGAAAGACTATACAAGGGAAATAGATTTCAACCGAATATGGAATGACAGAAACTCGTTCCTTAATGGACTGTTCTGTTCCATAGTCGATATAGGACTTCAGCTGGTTTTGAGCCTCGAATATAGCATTTTGGTCCTCTCTAAACTGACTCTGCTTAACATCTCCGATCTTAAAAGCTTCATACGTGACTGCCACATCTTGCTTACTTTCGTAATGCAGAGGAGTTTTCCCTAGAATTATATTCATTATCTCAGTTCTTTCAGTATTCTTGGCGGCCATTTGAACTTCGTCCAGATACTGACCTGCAACATTTTCAAACTTGTACTCGAAAGGTCGAGTGAAAAAGACCCAAGAAAAGGCTTCGCTCTTCTTGCACTCAATCACGCAAGTAGCCTCAAATTCCACATTACCTATGCGCTTTGGACCATGAGATGCACATATGTCGATTTCCCTCAATTTTCTCTCGTCTCGATCATAGAAAGTGTCTTGATTGCTAACGTCTGTCCATCGCCCGTCGAGAAAGGAGGAAACTCTTATTTCCAATGGTTTGCCACTTTTCTTGATCTGGTCTATCAAGTAATTTTTAGCTGAATCGCCCGATTTCATGAATGACTGTTTACATTAGAACTGCTTAAATATCTTAGCGCATGCTGCCCAACGAGTTCTAATGCAACATTAGAAAACGAAAAGCAAAAGCTCCAAATCAATAACATACCATCAAGCGCGCGCTACTTGCGTATGCTTTTCTGTTTGTCAGGTTCTTCTCAGTGAGCCTGGTCATCTAAAAAATTCATGACAGACTCTAAATTATACTGGAACAAGGTCGACTAGGTTTTTCAATTGTGACCGTTGCAGTTTGTCGACGCCCATCCTTGTTGTATTTTGTTTTATAGCTTCAAATATTTCTTTCATTTCTGCCTCTCTGCAGAAGAGGTAGTGCATCTTGACGTTTCTGTTGTATTCAACGAAGTCTTCAGTCAGAAAGGACGAGGGGGTGGCGCACACTGAGCAGTGGCATGGAACTACGTTACCATTGTTATGGATGATCTGTAAAAGCTCATCGCGACTGCGGTATATCATATACTCTGGGTCATACCATTTAGCGAAGGGGCTGTGTTCCTTTCTCGTATGTCGGTCTTCCTTATCTCCATTAAATGACGACGAAACTATGTCAAACCCTGTTAGCGCAGAGGGAAATATCTGATTGGCGCCTTCCAACAATGCAAAGGCCTTGTTTTCTGAGTGCTGTGCAACAAGGCTTAGTTCCATCAGCAAGGATTTGTAGGCATTCTTTTCTAGCGTTCTTTCTTCCTCGTTTAGGTTCATGTACTTGAATTTGAAGATGGTTAGTCGTGTGTCTTCGGCGCTTTCGATGTATTGTTTGATCCTGTTCATGACTTCATCTTTTCTTAGAGCATCAACCCTTAATAGGAAGTAGTCTGCGCTCTCTCGTTTTCCTCTTGCTAGCTCTCTGCTTCTTTCATTTATCAGGATGGCTATGTCTAGCATGTGAGGCGTTGTTATTAGCGGTACAGGCGGAATCAAAATGTCCGATTTGTTCTTGATCTCAAGATTATGGATGTCACGTATTAGCCGTGTTCTTTTGGAATCATCTTCATAAAGGTCAGTCCAGAATCTTCTGTGAAACGCGTCTTGCCACTTTTGGAAGTCCGATCTTTCCCTCACCTTCTTCTCTTTAAGACATCTTTGTGCGTAGTCTCGCAAGACTTTCGGAAGGGAAAAGAGCGAGGCTATTTTTGGAAGCGTATATTCTGCATGGTAGTGAAGATATTCTAAGGCTGGATCGATAAAAAGGAGGTCGCGGTTCAGGCTTGAAGAAAAGCGCTCTTCTGTTACTTCTCCAAAAAGGCTCTGCTGTGACAGAGCTCTTATCTTTGAGTACAAGGTTCTAGAAGCATCGAGCAGACGAACGACGTAGGAAGACAGAAAATTGGGAGAATATCTAGATTTCATGTTCAGTAAGAGGTCTAGTTCTTCGCTGTTCTTGAGTCTTGGGCAGAAGTTTGGAGTCATCACTGCTTTTTGTCCTATTTTCAAGTCAACAGATTTTGAGAAGTTGCTGCTTCTATCGGGATAGTGGACAACTTCTAGCCTACTGCTCATTTTTCATTTTCCTCCTCTGTTTGGGCTGTGAATTGGACTAGACCTTTCATGAATGCTTGGAAACACTGAAGTGGTATCATCAATCCACCTTTGACGTTTATGGCTCGAAGTTCGTCTTTCTCCTGTTCCTGAATATAGATGAAGACGCCTTCTGGGTTTTCCAGTCTGAAGAACTGATAAGATTTGTTCCCGCAAGTGATGCTCAATTTGTCTGTTTCGTGGACTAGTTTGCCGTTCTTGAAATAGACCGTTCCTATGCCTCTTTCTCTCTTGTAGGCTTCTCTTACGGCGACTAGATACTCTAAGTGCTTCGTTACTGTGACTCGGTTGAAGGATGTGGCTTCCATAACTTCTGAAATTGTTACGCCTTGTTCGTTCTTTCTCAGTATATCTAGCGTGACAGCTCTGATGTAGTCTTCTCTTTCATTGGGTCTTAAGGATTTTATTTCATCCGCGTTCAAAATGGACTTCGGTGCTGCTAAACTCACTCGTTCCGCAATCATGATGTTATACTTCCCTCTATAACAGGTATGTATAACACACCTGTATAACATCTCCATGTCGTCTCTTTAAGTATTTATAATTTTCCATAGCGCGTGATGCAACGACCCAGCATAATCGGTTATGCTCGAAAGTCAACATGGCATTATTGGTATTCATGGTGTCTAAGCAAAAGCCTGGCGCCGAACCTCCAGAACAGCTTGAAAGTAAGCCTTTATGGCAAAAGGAGCCCACATAATCAACCTTTCCTTTTAGCCAGAACCTTCTTATGAAGAAAATCAATTCGCTCAACCTTAAACGGTGGCAGTTTATCTAAGGCTATAGTAGGGTAACCCAGCAAGGAATTAGCCTGGCGAGCGAGTGAAGCAAAATTTGGGGAGAACAACAGAGTCTTATAAGGGTAACAGATACCGCCTTTGGAGATTATTTCCGTGTAAATCGTGTCTTTATCTGCATACCTTGCAATTATGAAAGGAACGATTCGCAACTGCAAGGCCAATTTGACCTTAAAAATCACTTCATATCTGGTATTATACTCATATCTTATCCAATTCTTCACATCAACGCCATAAACCATTCCATCGCGTTCCAGAATAAAATCAAGGTTTGGAGACTCCTTTCCTTTGACAGCTACAACTGTCTTTCCCTTATATTCAGAAGCATCGCGCCCCACTATTTCAAATCCTAACGAGTTGAAGGCTCTTTCAAACAAATCTTCAGCAAAGAAAGTTGCAGGAGCATGACCCGTAAGCATCGCATTAACTTCTGTCGAAACACTTCTTTTTTCTTGCATTTCTCCCAAAATATCATTGTAATTAAAAACAGGAAGAGTGTAGAAATTTTTTGTGACCCTCCTCCCTCTTCTGCCAGGAAGCCCTAGCTTTACGATTTGACCATTTTCAACCATTGATTCAAGGGCTCTCCCAGTAACCCATGGAAAGAACTTATCCTCTAGTCTAACCTTCACTTCTCTACCAGTTACAACTCTTTGTGTAGCAATGACTTCTTCAATAGCAGCCATTGCATTTTCGGTGTATTCATCTCTCTCCTCAGGTTCAAAGTAATCTGGTTCGAAGGGATAGTCATCAAAGAAATCGGCCATTCAAGCATCCAACTCTATGACTGCCATCATGGACGACTGATAATTCCGAAAGTCGGCATTTAAGATTAGCGCCGCATGCACTCAAAACATGTCGAATCACCCATATTGTGGAGTATCAACCCATCACCACTAACTTCAACGAACCACCTCCAGAAACCCTGTCCTTTATAAGTAGCCTGCAAGTGCACTGACAAACTATTTATAAATGAGCTGTTAGTGGAACTCATTGTCCATAGAGGATTTTTCTGTATCAATGAATCGCAAAGCTTTTTTAGTTAGCTAATAGTTAGGATAACATGTGGATAGTTCCTTGTCGGCATTATCCACCAATGTACCATAATAACTGAATATTTCTTCTCAAAGCAATCCATGAACTTTTTGCCTAAGCTCCCTAATCGAATAAACCTCAATGTCATACATGTCCTTAAAGGCATAAGCTCTTTCCTTGGCTTTTTCACCAGCATAAGCATAGACATCACCATCCCTAATTTTGCTGGCGTCAATACCCTCATCAAAACCTTGAAAGCCACCACCCTTCAAGAAAGCGTACGCCGCAGCGCTAACGTAAGGATCGCCAGTCACCTTCGATATGCTAATTCCTTCAATATCCAGAAAAACCATAGGCCGAGCCAAATAATTCACAGTATCAATCTGTTCCTGACTAAACCACCTATATTTTGAAAGTACATCCTCATCAAGAAAACGAACCTCAACCTCAAACTTATAATCGTCCCAAACCTTCCCGACATTGTTAGGCTCCAACCACAACTTCGCATCCCAAAGCTTCTTCTCTGTCAAATAAGCAAACATATCAGCAACAGAAATGAACGGATTGCACTCATCGCCCTTCGGAAAGATTTTGGGAGCAGTATGGTCTGTCAGATCTTGCCACGCCTTTGTGAGCTTGCTCGAAAAATTGTGAAGCAAATACGCATGCTCTTCTTTCATATGCCGCCCAGTGTAGCTCCAAGCGGTGATGTACGAAAACATCGGAGAAAGATTTCTGAGAAAAGTCATGGTAGGAATATCCTCAATCGGACACCCGTAACCTCCAACAGGGACGCTTTTCACCTTATCAGGAGGAAGAACTACATAAGAAACAAAAACCAAGTCGATAAACTTCTGCACCTCTTTAATAACATTGTCACAAAAAGGCACAGCCTTCCTATGACCAATCTCCTTCCACAAGCTGGCATGAGAATAAACCACACGCTTCGTAGGAACATTGAAATCGCCAGCCAACTTCTTACAGGCATTCAGATACGCAGACTTGAACTTCTCAACGGATTTCACATCAACCGATATTCCAACACCCAAAGGAGTAAAGAAAACAATCTCCCTTCCGCCGTCAACCTTCTTCCGACGAGAAAAATCGCCCGAATCAAACGCAACAATCTGCATGAGTATAAAGTCAACCGTCTCTTCATAAAGACTTTCTCATTTTAAGAATAAGTTAAGGCGACTTGAACGATAGGCAACCTACTTACGATTGCATTTAGGTAATCGCTTCCACCTAACCACAAAATCAAGAATCAATTTTCTTTCCGCAAATCTAATGAACTGGGATCTAAGAACTTCGTCCTCAAGCTTCACGGGCATAGCAGCCACATACAAGTCTGAACCATCATCTCCATATGTGCCTCTATAGGTTTTTCCACCCGAGTGGCCGCGTTTTAGCTGAAAAGCGGAAGCGTCAAACTGAACCCATCGTTCCCTCAAACTCTGGTTGCATGTCTCTCCAAAATAGATCACATTCTCATCAAGCGGGTCTGCGACTGGTGGTGGAGCCATTTTAAACTTAGAGAGCATGTAAACACCAGGTTTATCTGAATCTTCAATACCATTCCTTTCGGTCCACTTGAGCCATGAACTAAACTCGATTTTTGGCAATCCCATGAATTGTAAAATCGTTCGTAAAGAACTAATAAGCTTTGAGTAAGATAACAAAAAAAGAAAAAAAGGGGATTTTGCGGGGGATATCACCTGATTCTCGAGTGTTCAAATCCCACACCCGGCGCCAATTATTGTGGATTAAGATGTTAACAGAACTTATGGGGGCTAGGCTGCTACGACTAATTTCTCAGTGTTCAAAATTTTGTTTACTAACTCCTTTCCTAAGTTTT
>Ga0315310_10001362_pt1 | contig 15419 bp, 13 predicted proteins | sample TDP5_MG_FD_203630 | JGI IMG/M metagenome (GOLD analysis project Ga0315310, IMG submission 203630) | Freshwater sediment microbial communities from Lake Towuti, South Sulawesi, Indonesia - TDP5 | ecosystem: Environmental > Aquatic > Freshwater > Lake > Sediment | place: Indonesia: South Sulawesi... | reverse complement strand
CAGAAGATTCAGGATAAGCAAGCCGAAGTCGAGCGGCTCAGGCAGGAACTGCGCAACCTGGAAGACGAATTGCGACGCGCTGGTGGCAACCCCGGCTGGGCGCGTCCGTAAGCCTGTGCACACAGGTCAGAATCAACGCCCTCCGCAGTGAAGAGCTTCTGCTTTGCCTTGGGGTGTCTTTTGGCCTTGGTGTAGGGCCACGATGCCGCCTGTCCAGCGTGTGTAGGTGACGTTGGCGAAACCCGCGGCGTGCAGCCAGGCGGCAAATCCTTCGCAGTTGGGAAACTTCTCGACTGAGGCCGGTAAGTAGTCGTACGCCTCGGCTCTACCCGACAGCGTGTTTCCCACCCAAGGTAGCACCCGCTGAAAATAGAAGCGATAGAGCTGGCCAAAGAGACCGCGTGCGGGCAAGGCGAACTCGAGGATACCGACGATACCACCGGGTTTTAGAACCCGGTGAATCTCCGCCAGTCCCTGAGCGTAGTTTGCCAGGTTGCGAAAGCCAAAAGCTGCCGTGACGACATCGAAAGTAGCATCAGCAAATGGCAGCCGGAGTGCATCCGCCTCGACCACCGCCAGGCGCAGGTGGTTTCGCCGTGACTTGGTCACCGCGCGCTCGAGCATGGGATGGCAAAAATCGTTACCTACCACCAAGCCTGGTGTGCGCCGGGCGAGTTCCAGTGCTAGCTCCCCTGTGCCGCAGCACAGGTCAAGCGCGTGTGTGTTTGGCTTTGCCAGCCGTGCACGCATAATTTCGGCAGCGCGTCGTCGCCAACTGCGGTCAAGCCAGAATGAGAGCAGGTGGTTGAGAAAGTCGTAGCGCGGGGCCACGCGAGTAAACATCTGTCGGATGTAGTCTGCTGCGGCTGCTTGGCTTTCAATGCCTTCCGGCTGTGTGCCGGGAGGGAGAGGTTTGTTTGCGCGTGAGCTCATCGCAATGAGCTAACGTCAGAGAGGCTGCGCAGTGTGCTCAGCAGTGCGGTGCGCGGGATGTCTGCGGTGACCTCTACCCGGCCAATCCCGCACGGGAGCACAAAGAACAATGCCTCCCCGCGCTTTTTCTTATCAGCGTAGAGTTGTGTCAGGATGCGTTCAGCCGGCAGGCGCGGCAGCACTGGCAAGCGCCCTGCGGCACTCACTAAAGAGAGGATACGGCGGGCATCTGCCGGGCGTATGCGCCTAAGGCGTTCTGCCAGGTGCGTAGCCGCAATCATCCCCCAGCCAACTGCTTCTCCGTGGCGCAGGCGACGATAGTGCGTAAGCGCTTCCAGGGCATGGGCGAAGGTGTGACCAAAATTCAGGTTGCGGCGGAGATTCTGTTCCCGTTCGTCGCGCGCCACTACGTGCGCTTTCAAGCGAATGCATTGCCGGAGGGCGTAGTGCAAGGCTGCCGGTTGGCGCTGTTTCACTGCGGCGAGCTGGCGTTCGAGAAAGCTGAAGAGTGTGGTATCAGCAATGATGGCGTACTTGATGACTTCGTAGAGCCCGGCGGTGAACTCACGCGCGGGCAGCGTAGTCAATATCTGGGGGTCAACTAGTACCGCACCAGGTTGATAGAACGCGCCCAGGAGATTCTTCCCTTCACCAAGGTTGACGCCGGTCTTACCGCCGATGGCGCTATCGGCTTGGGCAACGAGCGTGGTGGGGATTTGCACGTAGTCAACACCGCGCATAAAGCTGGCGGCCAGAAAGCCCGTTACGTCTCCAACCACGCCGCCGCCTAACGCCGCCAGTAGTGCCGTGCGGTCAGCACCGCGCTGCAACAGGGCGTGCGCTAGCTTCTGCACTGTGGCGAGCGATTTCTTCTCTTCGCGGTCGTCCATCAGCAGCAATTCAGCATCTATGCCACGGCGCCGCAGTCCGGCAGCGAATGCGCTGCCCCAGAGTGACCAAACCCGAGCTGAGCTGACAACGAACAGGTGTCGGCAGTGGGGCCACACTCGCTGTAACAGCTCGCCACTGCGATGCAGAAGTCCGTGGCCGACAAAGACCGGGTAGTGGCGGCTGGGGGCGCGCACTGGGATGGTTTGTATGCGAGTGCGCTTCCACATGGTAATCAAGCTGCTCCTTTATATCATCGTCTGCCATTGGGAAGAAATCTCAACGCCCGGTTGGGTTGCACGAGTTTTGGCGGCTAGGCTATTATGCCTATAAGGTGAGCCGTGGTTGCCAGGGGCATAAAATCTCGGCGTAGCCTGCGCGTTGACTATTTGGTGATTGGCTCGGGCATTGCCGGGTTGCGTGCGGCGATCGAGCTAGCAGCCGCTGGCCGCGTGCTCGTGCTGAGCAAAGTTGCTCTCACCGAGTCTGCCACCCAGTACGCCCAAGGTGGCATTGCGGCGGCCTTGAGCGATGAAGATGAAATCGGGCTGCATTATCAGGATACCCTAAACGCCGGTGACGGCCTTTGCAATCCCGCGGCGGTGCAGGTCTTAGTGGAAGAAGGCCCGCGTTACATCCGCCAACTAATCGAGTGGGGCACGCGCTTTGACCGCCAGGGGACAAAACTCGCTTTCACCCGCGAAGGTGCCCATAGTCGCTCCCGTGTCCTGCACGCTCATGGTGACTCCACCGGGCGCGAAATCGTGCGTGCGCTGTTCGCCCGTGCGCGCACTCTGGGCAAGATTGAGTTCTGGCCCAACGTTTTCACCATTGATTTACTCCTGGATGACGCGCAGGTCTGGGGCGTGTGCGCTCTGGATGAGGAGACACGTACCGTGCATACACTGGAAGCGCCGCTGGTGCTGCTGGCTACGGGTGGGCTGGGGCAGGTGTATTCCGAGACGACAAACCCGGAGGTAGCCACGGGCGATGGTGTAGCTATCGCTTACCGTGCCGGGGCACTGCTGAGCGACCTGGAGTTCGTTCAGTTTCATCCCACGGCACTCTACGCCCCTGGTGCCCCGCGGTTCCTGCTCACGGAAGCGCTGCGCGGTGAGGGAGCAGTTTTGCGTAACGTCGAGTTCAATCGCTTTATGAACCGCTATCACGAGGCCGCGGAACTTGCTCCACGTGATGTCGTCAGCCGCGCCATTATTACGGAGATGCAGCGTAGCGGCAGCGAGCTGGTCTATCTTGACCTTACCCATCTGGCGCCTGAATTTGTGCGCAAGCGTTTCCCGCGCGTCTATGACACCTGCTTGCAGTACAACCTGGACATCACCACCGACTTGATTCCTGTGCGCCCGGCGGCGCACTACGCTATGGGTGGAATCCAGACCGACCTCTGGGGCCGCACCTCAATTCCGGGGCTCTTCGCCGCCGGCGAAGTAGCTTGCACCGGCGTTCATGGTGCCAATCGTTTGGCCAGCAATTCCCTGCTGGAAGGCTTAGTTTTTGGGGCGCGCGCTGGCCAGGCTATGGCCGAGACGCCACTGCCGCAGCAGCGGCAGGGGCGGGTGACGCCACCGCCACCCAGACCCGAGCTTGAAGCTTTTCTTCCCTGCAACTGCACTCCAGGCACAGAGGTTGCGCCTGCGCAAAGGAGCGAACTTGAAGCCCTCATTAGGGAGATTCGCCAGACGATGTGGAACAAGGTAGGCATCGTGCGCACCGGTCAGGAACTCGAAGAAGCCCTGAACCATTTCCAACGCCTGACCCTGCCCAGCCTGCGTAACCCCGCCCGACGCACTTGCGAGCTTGCCAATTTGCTTATCGTGGCCTACCTCATCACGCAATGTGCCTTAGCGCGTGAGGAGAGTTGCGGCAGCCACTACCGCAGCGATTTTCCGCTCAAGGTGGATGAGCATGCGGGCAAACATTCGCTGATTGCGCGCAACCAGCCGGTTACTTTCGCCTAGGCGAATGCCAGCACAATACTGTCGGTTGACAGTGCGTGGGGGGAGAGTTCTGCTCGGGTGCAGCGTTAGTTTAGGGTTAGCGCCGCGCGGGCCAGCGTCGCTCCAATCGGCGCACAGTTTCTAGCACTACTTTACCAATGATGTCCAAGCTGCGCGCGCTCAGTTTGTCGAGCGTATCTTCCGGTGTATGCCAGTAGCGGTTGTTCGGGCCGTATTCAAAGTCAATCAAGTCCACGGCGGGCACGCCGGCACGCACGAATGGTATATGGTCGTCCTCGATGGCGAGCGGCGCGTCAGCAAAGTGCGCGCCATAGCCGAGTTCGTGAGCCACCGCCCAGATGAGATCAACCAGCCAGGGGGTAGAGTTTGGGTCGCGGCGCAGTTTTAGATCGCGGTCGCCGATCATATCCACTAGGAGCAAGGCACGAATTTGCGGCAGAACCCCCAGCCGCTGCCAGTAATTGCTGAGGTAGCGGGAACCATACAGGCCGTCCCGTGGCCCCCAGCGGTGAATCGCTTCCTCACCATCGAAAAAGACTACCCATAGGGTCAACTCGTTTTCGCGCGCGGCTAGCACACGCGCTAGTTCCAGCAGCAGCCCCATACTGGAGCCGGCGTCGTTGGCGCCGAGGAAGCCTTCTGCGGGCAAGGTGTCGTAATGGCCGGCGAGCACGATGATTTCGCGGCGTTTGCCGGGGATTTTGGCCACCAAGTTCGCCATCGGCACCCGACCACGCGGTGTGCTAGCGGTAAAGGAGATTTCCTCGACATCAAGGCGTGCACGCCGCAATTGCTTCAGGATGTAGGCGCGGGCGCGCTGGATTCCGGCCGAGCCGGCGGGGCGCGGCCCTAGAGATACCAAAGCGCGCACGTGTGCTAACGCACGTTCGCCACTAAACGTAAACGCTGGCCCGCCGCGGCGGGCTGGCTGCACACGCTGCACAGCAACACCTTGCCCGACGAGCATGCAGACCAGCAGAGCCAGAAATAGCCGCGCCAGTTTCATTGTTAGGGCGGGCTGGCACTGGCCGCCGCCGCCACGCGCCGCCGCCGGCGCACTACCAGAAACGACACGGCGATACTGAGCAGGTAGAGGGCGAGCATGGGCACGGCGAATACCGTCATGGTGACCACGTCGGTAGTGGGGGTGATGGCCGCCGCCAGGATGGCGATGATCAGGATGGCGTGGCGGAAATAGCGCCAGAGAAAGCCTGGCGTGACCAGGCCGATGAGCGAGAGGAAAAAGACCAGCACCGGAATCTCGAAGATTACCCCTAGCCAGAGCATCAACATCAGCGCCAAACTCAGATACTCATTGATACTGATGTAGGCGCTGAAATCTTCGATGCCTAGGCCGATGAGAAACTTCAAGGTGATAGGTAGGGCGATGCGATGAGCGAAGGCAATACCTAAGAGAAACAAGCTCGAGGCAAAGAAAATAAACGGCAACACTAGGCGGCGCTCGTGGCGGTAGAGTCCGGGGGAGATGAATAACCACAGTTGCCACAATACCACTGGCACCGCTAACACCAGTCCCGCCAAGAGGCCGACTTCCAGGTAAATCTTCAACGGCGCCGTGGGGCTGGTGAAGATCAAGCGGTTCTCTAAGCCCAGGGCGCGGAAGGCATCAAGAATCGGCAGCGCGATCAGGTGGAAGATATCGCGCATAAAAGTCAAGCCGACTACCGCCCCTGCGGCCACGGCTACCAATGAGATCAGCAGGCGACGGCGGAGCTCTTCCAGGTGGTCGAAAAAGCTCATGGACGCGGTCTTATTCGCGTCGGTCGGTTTGGTCATACGGCTTGTATGAGCTGGTTTTTGGCTGGTCATTCGGCGGGGAGGAATCTATCTGCGTTTGCTGCTCAAGGTCGCGGACTTCCTTTTCGATAGTGGCACGCAGCTCGCTGGAGGCACGGCGAAACTCGGCCAGGCCGCGACCCAAGCTGCGCCCTAGCTCCGGCAACTTGCGTGGGCCGAAAAGCAGCAAAGCCAGCAGCAGAATGAAGAGCAGTTCGGGTAGGCCAATCGGGGGCAAGGTTTCACTCCCGTCACTCATCATACGTGTGGGCTGCAAAGGTTGTCAAGGAAGGCTGGCTAGCGAGTTCAAGAAAAAACTTCTCAGAAGTCTTTTCGCAAGGCGTTAGCCACGCGCTTAGATCTTGATAAAAATCTGCTTGCGGTACAGGAGCGCCATTAGCGCCAGCCAGCACAGAGTATAGGTGAGCGCGAAAAGCAGTGAGGCATTGTTGGGGCTGGCGAGCGGGGCAAAGAAGCACTCAAATAAGTAAGTCTTCACAAATACCGCGTGACCATCCGGCAGCGCCAGCTTCCAAGAGACTCCGGCCTTGGCCACAAGGCTCGCCAACGTGAAGACAGCGATGGCGTTTCTGCCGAAGATGACAAACGGTGTGCCCCAGCGCCGGTAGCCTTTGACGTCCGCCAGCCAGTAACAGAGCCCGAGTAGTAAGGCGGCGAAGCCGGCAGTGAAGATGACGTAGGAGCTAGTCCAGAGGTTTTTGTTGATGGGAAACCACAGGTGCAGCAGTTCGCCGGCGACCAAGCCGACGGCACCCATGGCGATCAGCCCCGCGGCTTTGTGTGGCGGAGGCCGGTGCGAGCGTAGCCACTGGCCCGTCAGCGCGCCGAGCAGGGTGGTGGCAATTGCGGGCAGCGTACTCAGCAGCCCTTCCGGATCCCAAGTGGGTTTCCAGAGATGCCCAAGCATTAGTCGGCGATCCACATAGGCGGCCAAGTTGCCGTCCGGGTCGAGCCGCCCGATCCCGTAGCCCGGCACGGGCACCAGTGCCAGCAGAGCCCAGTAACCACCTAACAGCGCGACAATAAACACGAGCTGGCCGCGGCGTGCGCTGGCCAGGACGATGAGCGCGGCAAAGAAATAGCAGAGCGCGATACGTTGCAAGACACCGGGGAGGCGCATGGTAGTGAACTGAAAGAAGGGGAAGGCATTGAGGAATAGGCCCAGGAAGAAGATGATGGCGCTTCTTTGCATCACATGCCGGAGCAGGTCAGCGCGCCTGTGGCCGCGCTTCAGCCGCGCCGCGAAGGAAAAGATCATGGAGACGCCCACGATGAACAGGAAGAAAGGGAAGATGAGGTCGGTTGGGGTCCAGCCGTGCCAGGGGGCGTGTAGCAGGGGCGCATAGACGTAGCGCCAACTACCGGGGTTGTTGACCAGGATCATCCCGGCGATAGTCAAGCCGCGAAAAATGTCGAGTGACATCAAGCGCGCCGGCAGGGTTTCGGCTGCCGCGTGGGCACTATTGCTGCCGGAAGTGATAGTTGACATGCGCACTGGCCGATACTTTAGCAGGCTCGTGCGGCCTGCACCACGAGAAACACAGCAGAGGCGCTCCGGGTTTAGCTGGGCGGCAAGCCCGGACGCTGAGATATCCCGGGTAAGGAAATGTATTTCCTGGCAAAGCGCATATGTTATACTGGCGGTGATTGGTAGTTTGCGCGTTTAGGACAGTAAGCGATGATGCGCGGCAGTCAAGCTGGTTTGCTTCTGGCGTTGGCGGTGGTGGTTTTGTGTGCGCTGCTGGGCGGGCTCTACGGCCAGCGCGTTGAGGCTACCGCCACGGGCGACTCCGACCTGCAAGAAAGCCTGCGCAATTTCACCAAGGTTTATGCCATCATCGAGCAGAACTACGCCGACCCGGTTGACCCTGAACGCGCCATCTACATGGGCGCTATCCCGGGGATGCTGCGCGCGCTCGATCCGCATTCCAGCTTTTTCGATGCGCGCAGTTTCAAGTTGCTCAAGGAGGCGCAGCAGGGGCGCTACTTTGGCGTGGGCATGCAGGTGGCGCCGCACGATGGTCGCACCATTGTGCTTGCTCCTTTCGTCGGCTCTCCTGCCTACAAAGCTGGTCTGCGCCCAGGTGATGTCATCATGCAAGTTGACGATCATCTCACCGAAGGGCTAAGCACGAGCGAAGTCGCCGACTTGCTCAAAGGGCCGAAAGGGACGGTGGTGCGGATCAAGGTGCTGCGCGAAGGCCATCCCGAACCGCTCGAATTCGTGATCACGCGTGATGAAATTCCGCGCGTGAGCGTGGAGCACGCTTTCTACCTGCGCCCGGGAATTGCTTACATCCGCATCGTCGACTTCAACGAAAACACCGAGAAAGAACTGACCAAGGCGCTGAGCCAATTTGACCTCGCCAATCTCAAAGGTCTGCTACTTGATTTGCGCGGTAACCCTGGTGGGCTGTTGCAGCAGGGCGTGGCTGTGGCCGATATGTTTCTGGCTAAGAATCAGCTCATCGTCTCGCATAAGGGTCGGGCGCAGGCGCCACGGCACTACTACGCGCGCCGCGGCAATCAGGGTATCGAGTATCCACTGATTGTGCTCATTGATCGCTACAGTGCCAGCGCGTCGGAAATTGTCGCTGGCGCGATCCAAGATCACGACCGCGGCTTGATCGTCGGCGAAACCAGCTTCGGCAAAGGGCTCGTGCAAACCGTCTATCATCTCAGCCAGGACACTGGCCTCGCTTTGACCACCGCTAAGTATTACACGCCTAGCGGGCGGCTGATTCAGCGCGACTTCAAGACGGTTTCTCTCTACAGCTACTACTCGCACACGCCGCGCGAAAACAACAACCAGCGGCGCGTCTACAAAACTGACACCGGCCGCGACGTCTATGCTGAAGGCGGAATCACTCCCGACGTGCTCGTACCTTATCCGCAGCTCAATCGCTTCCAGCAACTTCTCCTTCGTCACGACGTCTTCTTCAACTTCGCCAAACATTTTCTCGCCGACCGCGAAACTGTGCCGCGCGAATTCGTCGTGGACGACGACGTGCTCAATCGCTTCCGCAATTTTCTCCAGCAGCAAAACATTCGCGCCACCGAATCCGACCTGCAAGAAAATCGCAACTGGCTCCAACGTCACATCAAACAATTCATCTTCATTTCGGTCTTCGGTCTGCCCGAAGGCTTCCGCGTCGAGCTCGAAGGTGACTTCCAAGTGCAGAAGGCACTCGAACTGCTCCCGCAGGCTGCCGAACTGCTGGCCAACGCCCGCCGCCTCCTCGCCCGACAACTCCCACCCACGCTTCAGCCCTAGTTTCTTTCCCAACCTCCTCACAACGCACCGCAAATAGCACTACGGTGTACGCACGGCGGCGGATGGTAGTAGTATCGCGGCGGATGGCGGCGGATGACGTACCCGCCCCGGCGGCTTCCCAACACCTGCTTGGCCGACTTCACCAGCCCTGCCTAGCAAAATCAGCCTAGCTGGTCATAAATCAGAGCTTAGCTCAGCACGATACTTCAGAGCACCTCTGGATGCCCCTGTGCTACACCCTACCCAGCGACGAAGCCCAGTGGCGCGCCGTAGAGGTTTTAGAGCGACTTGCGCCCTCCGAAACTCGTGGTAAGGTTGCAACACAAAGGGCTTTCGTGCGAGTCCAACCTAGGATATATTTAGAGCAAAGCATATGACTCGCCCACTTTTTGACGCACCACGGATAGCGGCAGCGTTCTCCTCGGACGAGAGGATCGTGGTTCATCACGGGGATGCGCTGAACTTTGTGAAGACACTACCCTCTAATTTCGTTTCCCTGATAGTAACCTCTCCTCCCTACAATCTCGGAAAGCAATACGAACGCAAGAAAGCACTAGGGATATACCTCGAAGAACAGGCCGCTGTTATTGAGCAACTCATTCGGGTGCTGAGAGACGATGGAAGCATTTGTTGGGAGGTAGGAAATTTCGTAGAAGATGGCGAGGTATACCCGCTCGATGTTTTGTTCTATGGCCTTTTCAAAGAGAGAGGACTTCGACTGCGCAACCGAATCATTTGGCGTTTCGGGCATGGCCTTCATGCCTCGCGGCGCTTCTCAGGCCGGTACGAAAGCATTCTTTGGTTCACTAAGACAGACAGTTATGTTTTCAACTTGGACGCTGTTAGAGTCCCGTCGAAATACCCCGGTAAGACCTACTACAAGGGGCCCAAGCGAGGCAAGCCCTCAGGTAATCCGCTAGGTAAGAATCCCTCTGACGTCTGGGAACTTTTGCAGCAGGAATGGGAGCAAGGGTTATGGGACATTCCGAATGTCAAAGCGAATCACCCTGAAAAAACTGTTCATCCTTGTCAGTTTCCTGTCGAGCTAATTGAGAGATGTGTGCTTGCTCTTACCAATGAAGGAGATTGGGTCTTAGACCCATATACTGGTGTGGGCTCGGCATTGATTGCGGGAATGAAGCACCAACGCAAGGTCATCGGATGCGAGAAAGAGGCCGAATATGTACGGATCGCCAGAGACCGGATCGAACAATTCGCTGCCGGAAAACTCAAAATAAGGCAATTAGGCACACCCGTCTATCAGCCTACCGGAAGAGAGAAGGTATCGCAACGCCCTGCCGAGTGGGAAGACTCAAATCGGGATTTAGATAGATGACTATTGCTGGTATGTTTTCCTTCAAACATGGTAAGGACTACATAGAACGAAAATATCCTCACTTGCTTGAAGAAATCTACAAGATTATCCAATCGGTCTCTGCAAAGCATCACATCACCAAAGTCAGCAAAGAAAAAACAATGCCAGGGAGAAGGCTGTTTGACCCGAAGGCGCTGAACAAGACCTTCAAAAGGCAATTTCGTCGCTACGGCTGGAACGTTCTGAGGATTCCTTGTCAATACTCCTCAAGCTTCTATGTCCAAGGATACCGCCCTAAGGCCGGCACTGAAGGAGCCTTTCGCGAGATGGACTACGTCAAAGACAAGCTGGGAGTTGAAGTCCAATTCGGCAAGTACGCCTTTATGGTGTACAACGTATGCGCCAAGATGACAATCTTCAGAAACTTGGGGCACATTGATTCTGGAGTCGAAATCGTGCCAATGAAGCACTTTGCTGACCGGATGTCAACTGGGGTCTCATACTTTGAACAAATCGTCTGGGACTTGGAACAACGAGGAGTCGCGGATATTGACGTCCCTGCTCTGATACTCGGAATTGATGCCTGATGCCTCGACACAGAACAGTGAAAGTGAGCCCGCTGACCCAAGTTGATAGGTGATACGTTACGAACTCGCTGGTTTCCTTGCGGCTTTACCTGCGACTGCAAGCCAGTGTAAGCTCTTCGCCTTCTCGCATAAAGCGGACGTCGTTCCACAAATTACCCGGCGGCCCGTCGCCCGCAGGCTCTGGGCCGCAGGGCGGAGGGTAAGGCAATGCAACTGACGCGTAAGGGGTTTCTGAAGGCTTTGGGTGGTCTGGCAGTTATCAGCGGGGTCGGCTGGCGCGCGCCGAGCGCTTTGCTCGCCGCGCAGGAAGCCGCCAGGCGCCAGGTGCCGCAAGACTTGCCTGCGCAGGCCGGCCGCATCGCTCAGGTCGAAATCTTCCCTTTCAACATCCCGCTGAAGGAACCCTTTCGCATCGCCATCGCTACCATTACCGCTGCCGAAAACGTCCTCGTCCGGCTGCGCACCGCCAACGGCCTAGTCGGCCTGGGAGAATCTTCGCCGCTGGCGGCTATTACCGGCGAGACTCAGGCCACTGACATCGCCCTGGGGCGAGCTCTGGCGGAACTGCTGCGCGGGCGCGACCCGTTCACCATCGCCCGCCTGGTGGCCGAAATGGACGCCTTCGCTCCGCACAACCCCGGCATCAAAGCCGCTTTTGAGATGGCCCTGTGGGACATCTGCGGCAAAGCTGCTGGCCTGCCGCTCTACCGCCTCCTGGGCAGCTATCGCGACTCGTTTGAAACCGATTTGACCGTCTCCTTAGACACGCCAAAAGTCATGGCAGAAAAAGCTGCCGCCGTCGTCCGCCAAGGCTTCAAAGCCGTCAAAGTAAAAGTCGGTGAAGCGCCGGCGCTCGACCTCGAACGCCTGCGGCTCATCCGCGATGCCATCGGCTACGAGGTCAAAGTGAGAATTGACGCCAACCAGGGCTGGACGCCCACAGAAGCCGTACTCGCCCTGCGTGGCTTGGAAAACTACCAGATCGAATTCTGCGAGCAGCCGGTGGCCTACTGGGACTGGCCGGGGATGAAGTACGTCCGCGAAAACGTCGGCATCCCTATCATGGCCGACGAGTCCGTTCACTCACCGCACGATGCCATCGCCGGCCTACGCCACAACGCCATGGACATGATCAACATCAAGCTGATGAAATCCGGCGGCATCCTCCGCGGCGCCCAGATCGCCCACATCGCCGAAGCTGCTAACCTCCCCTGCATGGTCGGCTGCATGTCAGAGTCGCGCATCGCGCTGACCGCTGCCGCGCACTTGGTGGCTGCGCAGAAAACCATCGTCTATGCCGACCTGGACGCCCACCTGTCCCACAGCGTGGACCCCGTAGTTGGCGGCATGGAAATCAAGAACGGCATCGTCCACCTGCCGGAAACCCCAGGGCTGGGCGTGGACGTTGACCCCGGCTTTCTGAGCAAGCTGCGCCCAGTGACCTAGCCTTGCAAGTTGCGGGGGTGCTCCGACGAATGGGGGTGCCAGCCAAGTAGTGTCCTAGCTTGCGGAACGATTGTTGCAGTGCGTGTCTAGCTAGAGCATCAAGGTTCAACCCCGTGGTCATACGACTCGCATGAGCTCCTGCCACGGGGCCAGCGGCGGGAGCCGCTGGGTTGAACAAATTTAGGACGCTACCACCAGCCCCAACCCTTGCCGCCAGCACGCAAAGCCCTTACAATCAATCCACGTGGGCGGCTAGCTCAATTGGGAGAGCGCCGCGTTCGCAACGCGGAGGTTGCCGGTTCGAGCCCGGTGCCGTCCACCACTTCCACTGATTCTAAGTCATTCTGAGCGCAGCGAAGAATCTCCTCTGCCCATCAACTGAGTTAGCCGCCCACTAGTTCGCGTATAAGGACTTACACGCAAGAAGACAATTGCTGCTCGTCCTGACTTCAACAGGATTTTGCCGATTTCTACTCGAGGTTACTGAGGTACTCTTAAGTTGGCGACAAAAAATTTTTTTGCCTGAGTATCTGGATGTATTCCTCTTTCCCCAGAGGACAAGCGACAAGCTCGCGAAACTGTTCCTCGTTTAGTTTTAGTTGCTGCCTTATCAAATCCGGTATTCTTCCTTTGAGCTCGCCTCTACCGTGGGAGCGTTGTGTCCTCAGAATCTTCCTCCCATTGTAGATGAACCACGCGATTCTATGCTTAGTATCTCTTATCTGCATTTGCAGCTTTTCAAATGCGCGGTCTACGTCGGCTGCTCTCACAGCTTACTTCTCGCAAACTAACTCGGACAAGACACGGAGATGCTTAGCCGGAAGCGGTCCAAGTGTTTCTAGTGAGTCGCGAAGCTCGAGATAATACTCGACCAGAGATTGCCTCAGGTCGTCTAGTGCCTCGAATTCACTTTCCCCTTCACCAAAAAGCTCACACTCATAGTAGGTAGCAGTAACGGTGCCCTCGCTCTGCTCTAACACAGCGAAGATTGGCCGCTTTAATGTAAACCTTTCGTTCAGTGTCTCAATTGGAACGATCTTCGTGCCAAAGTATGCGCCTTTCGCGATGCCAAGATACTCGGTAATATCGTTACAAGCTCGGACTACAGCATCAAGCTTTGAAGCCACTTCTTTTAGCAGTGCGCGTTCTTCACCGCCCCAGAGACTGGCCATAATGTCGAGAATCACTTGAGCACGTTTTTCATCAAGTGGTTCATGCTCTGTCCGATCAAAGGCAAACCGCTCTCTTTCAGGTACACACTGAAGCTCCTCTCGGAAGCTAGGCTGGAAAACGTGCATTGACCCGTATCTCATGATTACGCCACGCCTTTCTCGCGGATGAATTTCTGCGAGATCGTCTTAGAGAGCCTTAGAACCGCCGGCAGAAATTCCTCGACGTTGGCAATCCTGTAGCGAAAAATAACGTAATGACGGATTCGGCCGTCGGGGATTGCCTCAACGACAATACTTACTTGCGGCTTGTGCGCCAAGAGTTTTTCTTTGAAGTTAATCCTTACGCCAGTTATTTCAAGCGTCTCCAAACCGGCCAGCGGGTAGAGAGTTGGCAACTCCGGATGCGGAGCATACTTGTCACTAGGGTAGAGGTATGTAGCGTGCACCTCAGCGACCCTTCTTCGCATAAGTTCCGGATGCGAATCAAGAAAATCAAGCGCCGGCTCAAGCTTTGCTTTGACTGGAGCAAAGACAAGCGACTCACCTAATCCAATGGAAACATGAACATGTAGCTGAGCTTTTTTCTTGCTTGGCCGCATTGTCCGGTGATGCGCAGCCAAGGAGCAATAGTATTTTTGTCTCTTGAGAACATATTCCTGATACGCGAGATACTCCCATTCAAGGCGTGATGAAAACCGTTTCCCAAATAGACGCAATGCTTCTGACTTGGACATATCGACTCGAAGGTCTATGAGTAACCGATTGCAGCCCACGCTTGCCAATTCAGGCCTGATCATAGCGAACCCATTAAACCACAGGCTGGAGAACCGCGCAACGAACGCGGCGCTCTCCCAATTGAGCTAGCCGCCCACCTAACTCAATTGTAAGGGCTTTGCACCTTGGCGGCAAGCTAGAACAGGCCGGTGATGTTGCCCTCAGCGTCAATATCAATCTTCAACGCCGCCGGCTCGCGTGGCAGTCCCGGCATAGTCATAATCTCGCCCGCGATGGCTACCACAAAGCCGGCGCCGGCACTTAGCCACATATCCCGCACGGTCACGGTGAAGCCGCGTGGCCGACCTAGCAGCTTGGGGTCGTCGGAGAGCGAGCCCTGGGTCTTGGCCATGCAGATAGGCAGCCCGGCCCCGCCAGAGGCTTCGATGCGCTTCAAAGCCGTCAGTGCCTGGGCAGTATAGGAGACCCCGTCAGCACCGTAGATTTCCCGGGCGATGATTTCAATCTTCTGCTTGATGGGCAACGACCAGTCGTAGAGCGGCTGGTACTGCCCTTTGAAGTTATCTACTACTTCCATTACCTTTTCTGCCAAGGCGATGCCGCCGGCGCCGCCTTTCGCCCATACCTCGGCCAAGGCGTAGGGTGCCCCTAATTGCCGACAGCGCTCTTCGACGGCGGCGATCTCCTTGTCGGTGTCGCGCAGGAAGCGGTTCAGGGCCACGATAGGCGTCAGCCCGAAGCGACGCACATTTTCCACCTGCTTATCCAGATTTTCCAGCCCACGCTCCACTGCGCCCACGTCTTCCTTGGCTTCCGCCAGCGCCTTTAGCTCCACCCCACCGTGGTACTTCAAGCCGCGGATGCTAGCCACCACTATCACCGCCGCTGGCTGGAAGCCGCCGTACCGGGAGACAATGTTCAAAAATTTCTCCCCACTCAAGTCAAAGCCGAAGCCAGTTTCCGTGACCATATATTCGGCCAGTTTCATCCCCAGGCGCGTGGCCAGGATGCTGTTCGTGCCGTGAGCAACGTTGCCGAAGGGGCCACCGTGGACGAACGCCGGGGTATTTTCCAGCGTCTGCACCAGGTTGGGATTGATGGCCTCCTTCATCAGCGCCGCCATCGCCCCGGCAGCGCCCAGCTCGCCTGCCGTCACCGCCTTGCCAGCGTAGGTGTAGCCGACCACGATACGCCGGAAGCGCGCTTTCAAATCTTCCAGCGAATTCGCCAGGCAGAGGCAGGCCATAATCTCCGAAGCCGCCGTGATGTCGA
>Ga0315310_10001361_pt1 | contig 15425 bp, 15 predicted proteins | sample TDP5_MG_FD_203630 | JGI IMG/M metagenome (GOLD analysis project Ga0315310, IMG submission 203630) | Freshwater sediment microbial communities from Lake Towuti, South Sulawesi, Indonesia - TDP5 | ecosystem: Environmental > Aquatic > Freshwater > Lake > Sediment | place: Indonesia: South Sulawesi... | reverse complement strand
GAAAGAACTTCAGGGTCAAGATTATTAAAAAGCCAAGATACGTTGACGAAAAGAAGTGCACCGGTTGTGGAGCGTGCGCTCAACTCTGCCCGGTTGAGATTCCTAACGATTTTGACGAGAGAATGGGCGTTAGAAACGCCGTTTATGTTCCTTTTCCGCAGGCTGTTCCCCTCATATATACCGTTGACAAGGAAAACTGCCTTGAATGTGAGCTGTGCCAAAACGTGTGCATGGCAGGAGCCATCAACTTTCAGCAGCAACCGGAAGAGATGGAAATCGAGGTTGGAGCCATCATCGTTACAACAGGCTTCAACTTGTTTGACGCTGGGAAGAAGGAAGAATACGGTTTCGGCCTCTACGACAACGTGATAACTGGTCTCGCCTTAGAGAGACTGTTGAGCGCTTCTGGACCAACCGGAGGACACGTGGTTAGGCCTTCTGACGGAAAAATACCCAAGAAGGTTGCGTTTGTTCAGTGCGTGGGTTCTCGAGACGAGAAGTCTGGAAACCTCTACTGCTCAAGAGTGTGCTGCATGTACGCCACCAAGGAGGCAGAGTTAGTGAAGGAACACGTTCCCGGCGTCGACGTAGCCATCTATTACATGGACATCCGAGCCTTCGGCAAGGGATTCGAAGAATTCTATCAAAGAGCCAAAGGCGAATTCGGCATCAAATACGTCAAGGGAAGAGTAGCCGAGGTGCTGGAAAACCCCGCAAACAACAACCTGTTCATACGTGCAGAAAACATTGAGTCAGGCGAACTAATCGAAGACGAGGTTGACATGGTTGTCTTGTCAACTGGCATTGTTCCAGCCTCAACAAACGATTTTGAGAAAATCCTGCCCCTAAAGATGGGCGAAGACAACTTCTTCGTGACAACCAATCCAAAAATCGACCCTGTGACAACCAGCATCGACGGTGTGTTCATAGCTGGCGTTGCTGAGGGCCCAAAGGACATTCCAGACTCGGTTGCGCAGGCTAGCGCCGCGGCTATGAAGGCGTCAATTCTTCTCAAGGAGTAGAGGAGGACAAGGGCGTGTCGGAGAAAGAGGAACCCAGAATTGGTGTGTACATATGCCACTGCGGCGTCAACATAGCCGCCACAGTTGACGTGGAGGATGTCGCAAAATACGCTGAGAAACTGCCCAACGTCGTTCTCGCGAAACATTACATGTACATGTGTTCGGCTCCAGCTCAGGCGATGATTAAGAATGATATCAAGGAACACAGGCTCAACAGAGTCATAGTTGCTTCTTGTTCGCCGCGCATGCACGAATTAACTTTCAGAAGGGTTGTGGAAGATGGGGGATTAAATCCCTACCTCTTTGACATGACAAACATCCGAGAGCACTGTTCATGGGTTCATTCGGAAGAGCCGGAGAGGGCGACAAAAAAGGCTAAAGACCTCATACGCATGTCGGTTGCCCGAGCCGCGCTCTTGGAGCCATTACAGAAGAGAGTTGTTGAAGTGACTGTTAGAGCCCTAGTGATAGGCGGGGGCATTGCTGGTATGCGAACCGCCCTTGACTTGGCTGAGAGGGGATTCGAGGTCTATCTAATAGAAAAGGAGCCAACTATAGGCGGCAGAATGGCGCAGTTGAATAGAGTTTATCCCACTGGCGATTATACATTAGACCTTTTAAAGCCATTAATGAACGCGGTTGTTTCCAGTCCTAAGATAAGGTTGTTGACAGATTCTAAGGTAACAGCCGTGGACGGGTATATCGGAAACTTCAAGGCTAAAATTCTCACAAACCCGAGGCATGTCAACGAGAAGTGTGACGCCTGCGGCAAGTGCGAAGCCGTGTGTCCCATCGAAGTTGCCAACGAATTTGACTTCGGGCTTAGCAAGAGAAAAGCCATATACCTTCCGTTCTCCGACGCTGTACCCCACAGATATGTTGTTGACAACGTCAACTGCAACAAATGCGGAAAGTGCGTTGAGGCTTGCGACAAAGGTGCAATAAACCTAAATGAGCAGCCGAAGGAGTCGGAGGTGGATGTGGGAACAATCACCGTGGCTATCGGCCACGACCTGTATGAGCCTCCGAAGGGTGAATTTGGTTACAGGGTTTATGAGAACGTTATAACAACGGGGCAGTTGGAGAGGCTTCTCAACCAAAATGGACCGACAAAAGGAAAGTTGCTGCGCAATGGAGTCCCCCCAGAGCGCGTAGTGTTCATTTCTTGTGTTGGCGGACGACAAGAACCTGGAATCTATCAACCGATTGATAAAGACCGTCCGCTCAACCGTTACTGCTCCCGCGCTTGCTGCATGACTGGGCTGAACAACGCTCTTGAGATAAAGGAGAAGTATCCCAAAACTAGGGTTTACTACATTTACCGAGACATTCGAGCGTTTGGGAAGGGACACGAAGACTACTACCGAAAGGCTGGGGAGGCGGGTGTCATTTTCATCAAATACAAACCCGAAGCACCGCCTGTGGTCTCAGGCGAACTCGGCTCTACTATGGTTACAGTGCAAGACATGCTCACTAGCAACGAGACGTTAGCGATTCCCGCTGACTATGTGGTGCTCAACGTGGGCATGGTTCCACGCGCAGAGGCTCTAGAAGTACAGGGCATGCTGAAAATCGCAAAGGGCGTAGAAGGCTTCTTCACAGAGGCTCACGCCAAACTCAGACCGTTAGACACGCCCACAGACGGCATCTTCTTGGCTGGCACTGCACAAGGTCCTAAGGACATAACTGACAGTGCGGCTATGGGAAGCGCGGCTGCTGCCAAGGCTTCGGTGCCCTTAGCCAAGGGTAAGGTTGAACTCGAACCAGTGGTTGCCCATGTGGAATTGGACAAGTGTGACGGATGCGCCATGTGTGTGGAGCCCTGCACGTTCAAAGCCATAAGCATTGAAGAGCACAAAGAGGGCGAAGAGGTCAAGAAGCGTGCTGTTGTGAACGAAGCCTTGTGTAAGGGCTGTGGAGCATGCGCAGCCACGTGTCCACCTAAAGCAATATATGTTAAACATTTCACATTAGAACAGATAGCAGCCATGATTAACGCGTTGTTAGCCGAGTAAGAAATGGAGGCAACTTGATTTGAGTGAAAAAAAGGAGAAACTTGCGAAAAAGACGGATGCTGCCATAGAAGCGTTCAAGACAGAAAGGCTCAGATGGGTGCTCGGAATATCGCAGGTTGGACCCAAGGTGGACGAACAAAAGTACAAGGCTGCCTCTTCCAAGATAATGAAGGACGAGATAGAACGCCAAATGATAGTAGGAGAGATAAAAGAAAAGGGTCCACAAACCATAAAAGAACTCGCCGAAGCCACAAAAATCAGTCCAAAAGAAGTGCTTAGACACATCATCGCTTTGAGAAAGATTGGCGCCGTCTCTGAAGCCGGAGAAAAAGAAAACGGATACCTCTACAAAGTCGGCTAAACAGCGCATAATTTTTTCAAACAACAACTCATATAACTACTAATGAAATTTACAAATTGTGATGAACAGGATATGTCGAGGAGCAAGTCTTGTTGGGAAAATCATAACTTCCAAATCTGAACTGCACGTTCAGCGAATTCGTCTTGTCTCTGCTCAATTTCTTTTGCTGTCCATTTAGTTAAGTTTTTCAAAGGTTTGTTTATTTCTAGTTTTGTGTCTTTGTTGTATATCTCCTTTGACTTAGCTAAGGGTGATTTGTTTTGAGCTTTTCTATTTATTTTACCCAGCAGAAGTGTCATGTTTCCTATTCTGTAAACCCACTCGTCTCTATCATCCCAAAGCTTATTTTGTATCATGTATTTTCTGCAATCGTCAGATGGATTGACTGGCAATATATGCTCCAAGGTAATATCTGAAGCGAATTTTTCCTCTTGCCCGCTTAGAGATTGCTCTATCTTAGTCAAGATATAAACAGCTTTCTTATTATCCTTTATTTGCTTGTTTTTGAATAGTTCTTTGAAAGTCTCATCTTTTATATACTTCTTCTTCAATTCTCTCACTACAGAAGATGCGTTCTTTATTTTATCGTCTCTAATCTTTCTTGATATGTCGCTAAATAAACGTTCCAATTCTTTGTTTTCTTGCTCTCCGATGGTTAAGTATCTAAAAATAAAGCTTGTAAGCGAGGTTATTACTTTTTCAATTTGTTTAGGCTTAAACTTTTGTCGTAGAGCCAATAGCAAAGGCAACACTTGTTGCTTGCTTAATACATAGAGCTCATTTTTCAAGATTTCCACAACTTGTTTATTTCCATCAAAATCGACTGGCTTGGCGTCTAACAGAGCCGAATAAATCTCAGCCTCTCTCTTCAATTCGATGACAAATTTTGTGGCTTGCTCTTTGTTTTCGACTTCGCCACTAAATTTGTCGAAAAGTTCCTCTTCTTTTACAATGCCTCTTGTTGATAGCCAATAATGCCTCAAGAACACATTCATGTTGTCGATACTCGGAAGATTCAGTATATTATCCCATTCCTTTTTTATATCCTTCCATTCATCTCCAGCTTTTTGTAGCAAATGCGTCTTTAGCAGGTCAGAAAGAGTTAAGTCCAAACCTCTATCGTTCAGTGTTTGAAATAATATGTATGCCGAACGCAGATTCTTGACTTCAGAAGTCATTTCAATAAATTCTCTTGTGACTTTGCGGAGTATTTCTAAAAGAAAATGTTCATTCTTAAGTTTTTCATGAAAGTAAATGTAACAATCTCTGATGAGTCTGTTTGAGGATTTCAGCTTCTTCTCTGTTTTCATGCTATCTATTTTTTCTTTGGGCTTTCCTTCTTTCTGGATGTATTTCTTGAAAAAATCTCCATTGATGTCAGAAAGCACAAGTTTTTCATAACTTTCCTTTGAGTAGATATCTTGCGGCTTTACGTAGGCGTCATCTACCTTTTTCCAATCGTCGTTTTTATGTTCGATGAACAAATCTCTAACTACCGACGCCAAAATAGTGACTGTGGCCAATCTCTGTTGGCCTTCAATTATTTGAATTTCTTCGCTGCTGCTCGGCGGTTTGAAGAATGTCATAAAGCCAAAGAAATGTTTTCTTTTCTCTTCTAATGAAGCCACAATATCGTCAAAAAGCGCACTCCATTCATCTTTCCCCCAAGAATAGTCTCTCTGGAAAAAGGAAACAGAATACCTTGCGCCTTTTCTAGTCAAAATATCTTCGACACTGTTCGTGTTGTAGTTGACTATTTCAAGGTCTTCCATAATTGAACCCCTTCTTCTTATAGAATGTTTCTGCTTAAATTATTAATGCAACTTGAAATGGATGGTCACTCCCTATTTCAGCGCTTATTTGACTCCTAATAGAGGGGCTAGGTCAACAATGCACACATACACAAGGCTTGGCAATCGGGTTTGTTTCCAAACTCTGTTTCAAAATCAGCGCCTTTCTGCGGGTCATCATGAAGCCACAAACCCGACACATTTCCGTGCAAAACGCTTATATTTTGTCGGTTTTTCTAGGATGTTGGAGCTGGTTGCGTTGCGAAAAAAAATTTCCAGACCGACGGAAAAAATTTTTGTGAAGGAGTGCCTAGCGTCGGGCATAACCTCGCCATCTAGCATGAGAGACGCATACAAAACAAGATATGGGAAAGAATACAGCACTGATGCTTTTGAGAAAGCACTGAAGCGACAAGGCGTAACTAAGGAACAGCGTAAAGCCATATCGCAAGAAGCCATAAAGCAGACTGAAGTCAAAGACATAAGCCAATATGATGAATGGAAACGCTACTTTGGTTTTGCCAAATTCCAACAGGTAGGCGAAGAACACAAACAACGAACAGCCAAATATCTGAGAGAACTGTGGGAAGCAATGGGCGGAGGCGACCCAAGAGAGTGGAAGCTCCTAGAGGGAGACAACTCGTTAATCAAAAAGATGGGAGAGCTAGTGGGACAAGATGAAAAGGGAAGATGGAAACAACCGCACAGAGTCTTATCGCTTTTAGGTGCATACAACCGAGTTTTTCAAGGCTACTTGCCAAAAGGCTGGAGCACAGGATTAAAGCGTGAAGCAGGAGAACTCAAAGACTTCTTAGAATTCGAAACATTCAGTGAATTCATCGAAAAATTAAGCGATACAAATGCTATGAGTAGGGAAGGCTGGCAAGCTTGTTATGAAGAGCAGACTTCAGCAGCAGCTAGAGAAGGAGAAGAATTAGACACAGGCATACTGAGTCTCAAATGGGAAGACATTGATTTTAAGACGAGACGGTGCAGCATCAGAGAAAAAGGCGAAAGAGGAAAACCGTCTAGGCTCTGGACACAAGTGCCTCTCGATATGTTCCCGTGGCGAAAGGCATGGCAAACTTTAATGAAATGGTGGGAGCAACAGGGTAAGCCTACAAGTGGGCGATGTTTCCCTGTTTCCTACAAGCAATATTCAGAGCAATTCCATAACACTAGGCATAAGTGCTTGAGTGAGTTCTCCCGAGACGATGAAACTCACGTTCCACATATCTTTCGTAAGACACATGTGCAATGGGCGAAGAGAATGGGAGTTAGCCTTGACAACATTTGTGGAGACACAGTCTCAAAGCCAAACATAGGAAGATATGGAGTAGGCTGGACAGATCCCAAGATATGTCTGCAATACTACATGACTAAGGAATCATGGGAATACGAGGAGCAAGATGAATTGATTGCTAAGAGACTAGAGAAAATGCTCTCCTCTCCACATGGGAAAAAAGCAACTTTGGAGCTGGTTGCGTTTAACCCATGCTTTGAGGAGAGCCAAAAACTTTTATGCGGAATTGTAGAATAAAAGGTTTGGCGAATGCACTCAGTTGGTCACTGAGTGGGGGGGCTGAAACACGCCCCCAGAAATGTCTTTTTGTCAAAGACTAAGCCAACTTCAGTATGTTAATAGTGCCACAGCCATTGCATTTTGCTTTTGGAATATTCTCATGGAGAACGGTTTTTGAGCTTTGTTTTTGGCAGACATTGCAGTATCCATAGACAGTATCAATATCCATCACTCTAAGTCTGAGGCAAGCTTCGCAGGCTTCAGGCATCAGAAATTTGGTGATGATGGGCGCTTTTCTGTTTCGACAGAACGGTTTTCCTTTGTCGTCTTGACTTCTGTAATCACATGGAACATCAAAGGTTTTCTTAAGCGGTTTTGAATCGTCAACATAGGCTTTTTGCTGTTCTGTTAAGACTATCCATTCCTCAAAGATTGCATGAAGTGCTTCGGTTGTGTCAGTTATCTTGTGGATTCCCTTGTAGCGTTCTAGCTCTTCAACAAAATGTTTCTTAGCTCGGAAATGGATAGGCTTATTAGATTCTTCAGCAGTAGACATATTTAGTATATCTCCGTATGCCGAGGGGCTGAGGGACGAGGAACCAGAACCTCAACCCCTCTAATTTTTTGTTAGCTTGAACTCACCTCTCATTCTTCGTAGTAGTCTTCTCCTTCGTCGTCGTCTTCCCACTCAGGACCCAGCAAGTCTTCAGGCTCTAGTAGAGACATTTCTCAAATCACCCGTATGGTAGAGCTAAGATGACTCTGCAACTCTGACATTTCCACAGCTTGACCGTGACTCCACCGTTTACTCCTTCACTGGAGACTATGGCGACTAACTCAAAGGTTTTAGCGGCGGCTTCAACGGGACATGTGTAGCTGACTGTTCTCATGTCTATCCCCCCTAGAGCAGTGGTGGTCTTTCAATTTTTTTAGCTTTTTTCTCTCCGCAGTTTGGGCATTTGTCAATTTTCTTAGCGAACTCCTCAGAGCCTAGAGGCAAGCCACAATGGGCGCAAGCGTAGTCTGAAGTCTTATTCATCTCTTCTATGATATCACAGTAACAGTCGGGGCAGGCGCAGGCGTGTTCTAGTGTTTGCTCTGGGATAGTTTTTTGGTTGGAGAGGAGTTTCTTTATTCCGTCGTGTTCGGCTAGAACTTCTTTCATCATGTTTCTCAGTTCGTCTTTGCTAATCTCAGGCATCTACTCTGTCACCACTATGTTGTTTTCTGCACCGTGAAGCGTAAGCCCAACAGCATCATAGACATGAACTGATTTTCCGTCAAGAGGAATGTTTTGTCGCTGTTCTGGAAACAGAAAGAACCGCAGTGCTAGTTTGATGACCTCGTGTCGCTTCAATCCATACTTGCCTGTCAATGCACCGATTTTCTGAATTTCGTCTTCCCTTAAGGATACGGTTACATTAACCATTCATATCATGCCTTTGATGTTTAGACAATTAACTTAACCTATGTTTTGACTTATTAGTCTAATAGAAATGACCAAAACCGACAAAGAACATTAGATTTGCCGACAAAAAATGGTGAATTAAACTTCGGCAAAGTTGTTTTCTAGGAATGACAGAGTTTAAACAAATATGATAAAAGACCATCTATGTAGAACACATATGTGGGAATTTTTTTGAGGCAGTCAACATGTCTACAGAACTGTAGCACAAAGCATGAAAAAAATATCCGACAAAAACCTTTGTAGCACGGAGCTGTAGCACCATAGAAAAAATGGTCTTTTAGACAAAAGAAACTCAAATCAACCTTATTGTCAAAAAGGAATGGTGCTACAAAATATTCTGTCGGCATTGTGTCGGCATTAAAACCGACATTTCAACATAGTTTTATGTTAAAACGTGGCTTCATGATGACCCGTAGAATTGCTTAGATTGTTGATTGGGGTTAGAGAACAAACCTGATTGATTTGTGTTTTGGGTGGAATGAGTTGGTTTCAGTTATTTTTTCTTGTGTGTGTGCGCACGTTTGACCTAGCCCCTCTATTAGGATCCTAATAGGCTTCAAATATGAAATCTATCAAATGAAAGGTGTGGTTTGCTGGAAAACAAGGATTCACGGTTTATGAAGGAATTTAGCTTCCACGACTTTTTTATTGTATAAATAATTTAATCCAAACCCAAACCCAAACATTTACGCTCTCTCGCGCGCGCGTTATTCTTAAATACGTAAGAGTTTTATTTTCTTCCTTCCACTATTGTGCGCACAAATTGATTTAAGAACCAACACTCACTTTAGAGCGAACAAGTCTTTATTACGGCTGAGCAGCTAATTAAAAGATATCATTGGCATCATTATCGGGAGATAGGAGATATCATGGGTATAAGAAACTGGTTTTCCGAGTTTGAGCAAGACCACGCATGTCCGATACATCAGATAAAAGAGGATCGTAGATACACACCATCTACGGCTCCTTATCAATACCTTAAGCTCAAGATAAGAGGCGTGAAATCCCTTAGAAACGATACAGATCCAATATTTCTCTGTACAACCTGCAACAAATGCCACATGGCGGGCTTGAGGTATAAAGTGAGACAGAAACTTGTAGAGAACGGCATAATCCCTCATAACCTTCCTTATCTACAAAATGCGATCAAAAAATATGGCAATCCCTACAGTAGCCCAAGAGAACGTCACGCCTTCCTCAGCAAAAAGTATGAAACTTCCTCAGACACAGCACTCTTCTTGGGATGTACATCCTCACTAGTTCCAAGAATCCAAAAAATGGCGCTTTCAGCAATAAGCCTATTGGAAGATACAGGAATTGATTTTCGGCTTCTTCCAAACGAGAGTTGTTGCGGCTACATATTGTACACTATGGGTGATGTTGAAGGGGCAAAGGAGGTCGCCCAAGAAAATATACATATGTTTGAAGAAGAGGGTGTGAAGCGGTTAATCACAGCTTGTCCTGGTTGTTACTTAGCATTCAATTCATTCTATCCCCTTAAAGGTGTTGAGGTTCGTCACATGTTGGAGGTCATAGAGCCAAAGGATCTACCACGAGGCTTGACTTTGACGATACACTATCCAGATCACCTGAGCAAATTAAAAGGGATTACTCGCAGACTACTCAAGGACAACGAAGTTCACAGAACTCACTATCCGTGTTGTGGTGTCAACTTAATCTCCTATGCTCCTGAACTTTCAATGGAAATAGCGAAAAAGATGATTGATGAGAGTGATGGACCCCTAGTAACCTATTGTCCATCATGCTATCTAATCCTGTCAAGAGTTGACAAAAGCAAAGTTGAAGACCTCTACTCCCTCTTATCATCCCACTAACGTGTACTCTAAAGTTTATGAACGGAACTGATCGAAAAAACACCAATCAAAATGCGCGCGTTGAGGATAGAATTTCTATTTCCTTCCTCCTTCCTTCTACTCTCTTACTCTGTTAGGCAGACACAGACAGACAAACAGACACAAAATAGCAAGTTATATGTGATAAATCAATGCAAGGTTAAGCATCAGGTGATGAAAGTCCTTTCATGGAAGGAAACGAATTTCACGGCAACATTTTTGGGAACAACCGAGGCATTGAGATAGAGGCAAATACAAAGTCTGGCTGGGGCACGTTCATGGGTGTGATTGATGACGCGCCTGTAGCCGGTTCAAAGGACTTTTACAATTTCGGAGTACAAAATAACGGCTGGCTTATTCTAGCGAAATTTATTCGCATAAGCGAATCAAGATTTAACCCTGACGATGTGGTCATTTCCCCATCAAGTTAGTGCAAAAACGTAACCATTTTCTTCCTTTTATTACATTTATAGATAAGGAAAGCTGAAAAATGAGTGAAACTTTTTTGAGCTTAAGGTTGTTGCTTTTCCAAAATAAGCGTAGGAGCTCTGGTTAGTTGGATATCCAACCAACCCAACCCGTGTACGTACGCGCGCGTGTATGCATCCGGTCGATCACGTGTGGGACAAGCATGAAAGCGCGCATCTGTTATGGTGCCCCTTGAATTCTTTTTTGTACTGCTTTCCAGGATTTTGTGGTCAGGAAGCTTTCTTCCATGTTGCGAACCATACACTCGAACTTGCGCATGGGTACAGAAAACGAAAGTGCATTCTCTGGAACATAGGGGCGCGCTGAAACATCAAACAATCCTATGACCGCTCTTGGACGGACAGAGTCTTTCTCAAGAAAGGGATACGTTACGATTGAGAAACATCCTGGCCCCCACGGAGTGAAAACACCGTTGGGTTCCGCCTCTTCAAAATTCGCCAACCCATAGAGACCTGAAAGGACATCGGGGCACGCGAAAAAGATTACGACTTCAGGTTCATCCGACCCATTCAACGAGTCCCACTTCTTGAACACTATGAACCTTGCTGGAGCCTTGAACGAGATTGCTGCCATAAGCTTGTTCGCCTCGGCAGCAATCTCGGGTGTCTTCATGTAGCGTTCACCTTCAATTTTTCCAGGAATTCCACAGGAGAGCAAGTATTTATCGTCAGGTTCTTCTATATATTCACGAAAACCCGGAGATATTTGTCTGCCAAGACAGCCCCCCGACTCTGCATCAAAACATAAAGCTCTCCCCTTCCTTACAAGTGAAAGCGCTGCGAAGAGGCATCCGCGAATTGTATCAGGCTTCACGAGTTCCGCATGTCCTTCTTCATTCGTGTAATAGAAGGCGATAGGAAGTTCCGCTTCACCAAAAAATCTCTTCCAGAGAACAATAAAATCCTCCTTAAACTTGATGTCCATAAACAACTCCTCTTGGTTACTTCAATAAAACTCAGGACTAAAATAGCTTTCTGGTCGGGGGCTTTTCCTGTTCTACCTTAAGAATGCCTTACGCTCTCCTAAAAATAGGATCATTAGTGTGAAGGCATGGAGAGAGATTGTGCGCGTTAGGAATCTTGTTTCCCTTTTTAGCGCGCGCGCCAACTGGGTTTGGGTTGGTTGGTTAATAATTTAGGGAGAAAGGGTTATTCCAGCTTTTTTTACGTAGTGTGTGATGATGTCGGCCAGTATGGCGCAGATTATAGCTTCCAGTGTCAAGGTTATCATTATTGGTGTAATTATCGTCCAAGTGATTGCTGAAGACTTTCCTGCGAAAAGTGTGAACCAAACGTAATCTGTCACTAACGTGTATGGTGCTTGAACTAGCCAAGCTAGCACACCCGCAAAAACTGGTCTAACTTTTTTAGCAAACAGTCCTGCACTGCCGCCTAGAATGGCGATTCCGCCTACGATAAACGGAATCTTAGTCGCGCTCATGTACAGGCTGCCGACTGCTCCAGCTACTAATCCAGCCCAAGGATTAGCCAAAATCCCAGCTAAAAATATGGCTAACTGAAAAAAATGAATAGAGGACTCGAAACCGCTAAACGTGACTGGAATGGCTAAGGGCGGAACCGAGAGAACGTTTGCCAAAGCCGCCATGAGAGCCGTGAACGCCAAGACCTTGGTCTTTCTCATTTTTTCAGCCTCTATGAACTAAAGTGTTACAATTCAAATAATTCGTAACACTATTGTTATAAACCTTGTGCTATTTAACATTTTAACGGTGACTTACCGAATGGCTTCGTTGAAGGGTGTAGTTAGGTTCAGCGTTTCTCTTCCACCCTCGTTGGTTAGGGATTTCGATGAGGCTTGGAAGGGCATGGGCTATGACAACAGGTCGAAGGCTGCACACGACGCTTTTCGCAGTTTCATAAGCGAATACAAGTGGACGCGTGAAGAGGCTGGAGAAATTGCAGGCGCCATCGCTCTGATTTATTATTTTGACAAGCCTGGTCTGTTGAATCAGATTGTTGAGGTTCAGCACAGGTTTGAAAACGTTGTGGCGTCCACAGTGCACGTTCACCTAGCCAAAGACAAGTGCTTAGAAATAATAGCGGTTAAAGGCAGAGCCAGCGACATCAGAAACTTAAGCCAAGAACTCATGACCAAGAAAGGCGTGAAACAACTCAAATTCACAACGATAGCACTGTAAGCGATTTCTTAACTCAATAACCAATTTATTTGACGCTCTTCACTTGTTACTGTTGAGGAGTTTAAAGGGATGGCAAGACGTGTTCGGAGACCCAGCCCATTCAGCAGCACCGAGTGCAAGACCTGTTCCTTGAAGGGAACGTTCTATTGTTGGCGTCAATGCCCCTACAACACTTGGCGACAAAGACAAATCGAATGAAAACGGCTGCTCAGCCTAATTTAACTTCACTTTCACTAATATCTCCCTAATTCATCAGTAGTCGATTCACCAGCGGATTTTATATTTTCAATGTTGACTTCACCCAGTCTGAGGTCGTGAAAAAAATGCCTGAAACTTGTAGAAACCCTTGGAACGGAAAGTGCACAAACAGCAACATTGAACTCTACATTTACTACAAGAACAAAACCCTGCCCATCTGCAGCCGTTGCTGGAGCCAAATCGCCGACAAAGACATAGAATGGTGAAAAACCATGCTGAGATTTGACCTAAACTGGGCGCGCTCCAACATAGGACGCAAGGTTAACATTCACCTAAAAGACGGTTCAGTCATAGTTAACGTGCTCATAACCAACGCATCAAGAAGCAACCAAAAAAGTTCAGTGCTCTACTACACAAGCCCACTTAGAAACAAGTTGGGCAAAGTGCATCTCCGAGAAATAGCATGGGCAGAACGCCTAGACTCTCACCTGCTCATGACAAGCGCTGTAGCCTAAACTCCTTCTTCAAAGCCCTTCTTGCAGTTTGTCCCAATACTTCTTGTTTCGAACGCACCCAGGGTCAGGCGCTAAGATGTCGTTGAAGTAATTGTAAGCCCGTGCCCTGCAGCCACCACAAGTGTAACGATACTTGCAGCTACCACAATTCTCTTTAAGCTTGTCTTTATCCCTTATCTCCCAAAACAGTTTAGAGTGCCGCCAAACCTTTTCAAAGTCGTCTTTGAACAAGTTGCCCACTCTCATGGCTTCGTTGTGTGGGAAGAATACACATGGAAATATGTCGCCGTTGGGCTCGAGAGACAAGTAGAAACGACCAGCACCACAACCACCGATAAAGTCTGCCAGCCATTTTAGTTGACCCGACAACTTTGGATTGTAAAAGTGTGTTGGAACAACGTAAGCTTCGGACGCGCTTTGAACCCCCGAAGCGATGAGTCCAGCGTCGCCGGTTAAAATAGGCTTAGCCTCGATTTCTTGGGCAATCCTGGCAAACTGGGGAGCGGTTGAGAGCACTTCTGCACCATCCACTTTCATCTTGTTCCAACACAGTTTCAGAACGTCTTCACGTTCGTCAGGCGTCAAATCCGACTTCACAATTTGGACGCCTCGACCCGTAGGCACAAAGTTGTACAGCATGAACCAGCTGACACCAAGTTTCTCGGCGAAATCAATCATGCCTGGAATCTCACTGTAATTGAACTTTGTCACTGTTGTAGCCATCTCAACGAACAAGCCCTCTGCAACACAGTTTTTGATTCCATGAACCGTCTTTTCAAAGCATCCTGGCACGCCTCTGAATCGGTCGTGCGTTTCCGGGTTGAGCCCGTCCAGACTGATTTGAACGAATTGAAGCCCAGCCTCCATGAAGTCTCGAACTTTTTTGCGTGAAGAAAACAGGATAGCGTTTGTTGCAATAGCCGTGTACATGCCACACTTTGAAGAATGCTCAATCAATTGAAGAATGTCGGGTCGCATGGTGGGCTCTCCGCCGGAAAAAGCTAGGATGAGCACGCCAGCGTCGACCAAGATGTCTATCCCACGCATGGCTTCTTCTGTAGAAAGTTCGTCATCACCCTTGGCACCAGCGCTTTCATAACAGTGCAAACACTTGAGGTTGCAGGCGTGGGTTATGTTCCAAACAACCTGAAACGGAGCACCAGGGACATAGGGATGTTTCACCCCAAACCATGCTATGCCTTTAAGAACATTGACGAGGCCGCGCCGCCAGTAGGCGTCTTTAAACCTTTCTTTCAGCTGGCCTTCAGTTATTCCAAAAGCCCTGCAGGCTACGTTGAGAATTGGAATCAGCAGGTCTCGTGAAAGCTGGCATGATAGGCAAGCCTTTTTTCTCACACCCACGTAGAGCTCGAGCGCTATCTCCAGCCTGTTGCCTCCGTCTTTTCCACAGTTTTTGCTGAGCGTCTTCAAAATATTCCTAGTTAAGGGATTGTCTGCTAAGGCTTTGAAGGTCTGAAGCGTGCCAACGGTGACGCTCTCGCTCAAGTGAGGATTTCACCTTAACTAGTACTAGAATTTAGTTAAATCACCCATAAGTCTTTTCTTTGGGACTACAAAATAAACAAACGCTATTCGATGTGGGAAATCAACTCTTTTTTAAGGAGCCTCCACGTTATTTCGAACAACGTTTGAGTGTAACTGGAAATTTTACCTAGACCTGCTGGATCTGTCACCGTGCGGAAAGTCAAGCCGTGTGGAGGCCCATAACCGATTTGACACTTTGCCTAAAAAAACTTGCTAACACCCCTATATATCTGATTCTAATATGGCGATCAAATCTGCCTTTAGTGGCAGTCTAATTCTCTGCAATCCAGAAACAGACGCTATCCAAAATCAAGTAGTCGCCCCTACCACGTGGTTTCTCAACTTTCCAATGTTTTCAATTTCTATCTCCACTACATCGCCAGGCGACAGAAACTTGGGTTCAGGCTTCATTGCAAAAGCCACGCCAGCAGGTGTGCCCGTGGCTATTACGTCGCTTGGTTCCAGTGTCATAACGCGGCTGAGTTGGTG
>Ga0315310_10001360_pt1 | contig 15427 bp, 18 predicted proteins | sample TDP5_MG_FD_203630 | JGI IMG/M metagenome (GOLD analysis project Ga0315310, IMG submission 203630) | Freshwater sediment microbial communities from Lake Towuti, South Sulawesi, Indonesia - TDP5 | ecosystem: Environmental > Aquatic > Freshwater > Lake > Sediment | place: Indonesia: South Sulawesi... | reverse complement strand
ACTGCGACGACGAATACGACACAGACGTAAAGGAACTTAACCCTGGGGTCAAGCTGATGGATGGGGGAAGAGACCCTTCTGAACTTCAAGCCGTCGAAAATGCTCATTTTGTTCCCCCAAACTTCTGAAGCAATAGTTTACTCGCCTCATAAATGTCCACGACATCTCTAGGCAGATCCAGATCTCCAAGGTTAACGAAGATTTTAGCTACCTCTGGAAGAACTAGAGATGCTTGGTCAACCAGCTTCGGGTCAGTTAGGACTTTATTGGCCTCGCCCTGAGACACGATCCTTCCGTCAGCCATGATAACCACTTGAGGTTTACATTCAGCCACAAACTCAATGTCATGAGTCACAATTATCACGGTTTTTCCCTGCGCGTTCAATTGGACCATAAACTGCCGTAGTCTCTCCTTCTGTGCATGGTCTTGACCGATAGTAGGCTCATCGAGAATGACAATCTTAGGGTCCCAAGCTAGAATCGAAGATAGGGCTACTCTCTTGCGTTCACCTCCGCTTAACATGAATGGTGAGACATCCCTGTATTGTGTCAAATCAAGTAGGTTAAGTGCCCAGTCAACCCGCTTTCCGATCGTTCCCTCATCGAAGCCGAAGTTCTTCAAGGCGAAAGATACTTCCTTCTCAACGGTCTCGCAGAAGAACTGATGATCTGGATTCTGGAAGACTAGTCCGACTTTTCTCGCCAGCGATGCAACGCTTGAATTCTTTGTGTTCAATCCGTCAATCGTCACGTCGCCTTTAGACGGTTTCAGTAGACCGTTGAAGTGCTTCACCAATGTTGTCTTGCCGGCGCCATTCTGTCCCATCAATGCGACAAACTCGCCGTCGTTCACTGTAATCGAGACACCTTTTAGGGCTTCCACCCCATTGGGATAGGTATAGTAGACGTCCTTAGCCTCTATCATATGTCAAAGCCTCCCTAATCATCTTAGAGGCTTCCTCTGACATTATGGGAGCTTCACTGAGATTAACCCCGTGATCTCTGAGGATCTGAAAGAGCCTCATCGCTTTCGGTATGCCAACACCTACTAAACGGGCTTCCTCCGAATCGAAAATTTTTCTAGGTTCTCCATCTAAAACGATTCTTCCCTTATCCATGACGATGATCCGATCCGCGTACCTAGAAACCAGATCCAAACGATGTTCAACAAGAACGATCGTAATTCCAACATTCCTATTCAGTTCGTTGACGACTTCAAAGATTTTCTGTGCACCGGACGGATCTAAGAAGGAGGTCGGCTCATCAAGTACGATGACCTCGGGATGCATAGCGAGCACAGATGCTATCGCAACCCTCTGCTGCTGTCCGCCCGAGAGCTCGTATGGTGCTCTTTCCCGAAGCTCCCAGATACCCGTTGTCTCAAGAGCCCAATCGACCCTCTTTCGGATTTCTTCTCTGGGAAGACCGAGGTTCTCCAGCCCGAAAGCAACATCTTTCTCAACAGATAAGGCGAAGAGCTGGTTTTCAGGATTCTGGAAGACGAGTCCGACGTGTCTGGCAAGTTCGTGTATTTGGTGTTCGACCACTTTCATGCTGGCAACTTCGATGTCTCCTTCGAGTGTTCCACCGTAAAAGTGAGGTATAAGGCCATTAAAACAGCGGCACAGTGTGGTCTTTCCACATCCGCTCGGACCGGTCAGCATAAGAAACTCGCCCTTCTTGACTTCTAGTGTCACGTCTTCGAAAGCGGGTTTTGTACCAATTGGATACGTGTAGGTTAGGTTTTCGGCCTTGATGATCGTCAACTTCTTTTGTCGCCACTTACATTCGAGGGAGAGGATCATTCCTCCCAGATGGGGAATACAGCCTTTTTCTGAAGGAATGGCACCCCTTAGAAATATAAATGTAATGCGTGAAGAATCCAAATATCTATAGATTTATTGTTACGCAGTAGTGAAAAGGACTTAGTCAAAAAGGGTCCCGTTGACCGCCCAAGATATAGTGATGATTTATATGTAACAACACTGCCTCACTACTTAGAGGTAGAATGCTTTCTTGCTTGACAAGAGAGAATTTTTGCGGTGGACAGAGTCCGCTAAAAGAACTCTAAAGTCTGCTGAAAGCGACTTGGAGGGGGCGGACTATAATTGGGCTTGTTTCAAAGCGCATCAGGCATCCGAGATGGCTGTTAAGGCGCTACTTCACGGTCTAGGGCTTCCAGCTTATGGTCATAGCGTCTCCAGGCTCTTATCAGATCTTGCTCCTCGAGGGATTGATGTTTCCGATGGTGTTATGCGCTCGGCCAAGATCTTGGATAGGTACTACGTGCCAACTAGATATCCCAATGCTTGGGCAGAGGGAGCGCCTCACGAGTATTATGCCAAAGTTGATGCCGAAGAATCGTTAAGTCAAGCTGGAAACGTGCTTGAATGGGTTGAGGCGGCATGGAGATCCTTAGAGAGAGGAGGAGAATAAAGGAGAAGGTTATAGAGAAGGTGAGTTGGTGGGCTAAAGGCATACCTCTCAAGGCTACAGTCATACTTATTGGTTCCTACGCCCGAGGAGATTTCAACCTATGGAGCGATATAGACGTAATGATGATAGCAGAATTTAATAGCAGACCCATAGAGAGGATCAAGAATATAGATCATCCGCCGGGGCTCGAGGTGATACCGCTGACACCTAAAGAGTTCAGAAGATTGGCAGAGAGAAGAAACCCGCTAGCATTAGAGGCGCTCAGCAGAGGAATAGTTCTGAGAGATGACCTGAATATAGGAGAACAGGTAAAGGACATAAGCGCAAAGTCTACGTAACCCGAGAAAGTCAAAGTGCCATCACCGACTTGAGGACTCTGAAGACTCGGTTCCTCTATCTCGTCGATGTGGACCATTGACGAGATACTGGAGAACTATGTGAAAGCATTGGCTTCTGCCAAGAAACTAGAGATGATTTGTTATTGGGACCGCTCTAGACATACTTGCGTACCCTGACTTTTCGAAAGGAATACGCATTTATCGATCCCATCATCCAACCATAGCCCTATCCCAGGGCTAAACAAATCCTCACTCACCATGAACACTCGTCGACAGAGACAAACCGTGTTACTTTTCCAGTTTTTCCTTTAGGAGTCTTACGGAGCGCTTAACCACCATATCGAAGTCGCCTATCCCGTCAACTCCTGCAGATGTGGAATGACCACCTCCCATACCGCGCAAGTACTCCCCTAAAGGTCTGGCTAAGTCTCTGCCCAAGTGAAACTCCGTTTTCTTGTAGAATTCCTGATTCGCGCGTAAGCTTATCTCAACCACTTCGCCTTTCTGACCCAGAACGACGGCTAGATGCGCTCCTGACTCAATTAGCGCCCTAGCAGCTGAAGCTTGATAGGACCCCGCATGAGAGAAGGCTATGATCCAATCCCTTATCCGTACGAGTTTCACGCGTTGACCAGCCTTTAGACGCGCTATCCGCTCAGACGGCACCATAGGAAGGGATAATAGCGACAGAGCTTCCTGCGCGTTCACTCCAAGGTCAACGAGGTCGCTTACAACCCTAAATGTGTCCGAGTTTGCTAGTGTGAAATGTCTGGTGTCGAATGCTATCCCAAGGAAAAGGGCTTTAGACTCTATCTGCGAGGGTTTCAGCCCCAATTCCTTAAAGAATCTATAGACGATCTCACATGTCGAAGATGAATTTTCCTCAGATATACAGATCGTTGCCATCTTTTCAGTTTCTGGATGGCTCGCGTGATGATCTATCACTACGATTGGAACACGGACCGATTTTATCTCTTGGCTCCAAACCCCCAGTTGCTGAACGGTGTTAGTATCTAAGATGAAAATCACATCCAACTTTTCGAAATTCGGCTTTACGGTCAATATCCTTATGGGCAGTCTTTCCAAGAGAATCTTTGAAAGTCTACTGATGCCCTCCGGCGTCGCGATTTCCGTCTGCAGCCCTTGATTGACACGTTCAAGCAACTTCGAGAAGACAAAAGTGGAACATAGGGCATCAGGATCGGCGTTCTGATGACATACAAGAACTGCGCGTTTTGCTTGAGCTATAACGGGCTCTATGTTCTGGAATAGCAACGTGTCTCCCTCAAGAACTTTTCAATACTTCCGAAGGCCGCCTCAACTGCTTCTTGGGCGAGCCTTTTTGCGTCCGCGTCTTTAAGCAGAGGAGAAAGCCTAACGTCAATGTCCACATTTACCGTGAGATTGTCTTCCTCTCCACCAGCTTCAACCGTTACGTCTAGGTCTGAGACCTCACGCCACGGTACCTTTGACTTGATATAGTTTCGAGCCGATTCTTCTGCGATTTCACACAACCTCTCAACTTGCTCAGAACTAAGCGAAGACGCCTGAGTCTCCTCCAATTTTTTCACCTTTATGGTGGAGGCGAAACAGGTTGGAGATCCCTTTGTAGCCGGGTCTGAAGCTCTTTAACTTGGGTTCTGAGTCGTTCCTCTTGCTTCCCAAGCACGGAGGTTCTCATGTTTGCCAGTTCTTTCCTTTCTTTCAATTCGCCAGCAACTTTGGCTTTCTCAGTCCTAATCAGTAGCGAGCCTACTGACTTATAGATTACGGCGTCGTCGCTTGCCTTTTCAAGCTCACCTAAAGCCTGATCAATCTCGAGAAGTTCAAGCTCGAGCTGCTGCTTCTGTGTTAAGACCGATTGGAGGGTTTGCTGAAGCTGCTGTAGTCTAAGTAGACGTTCTTGAACTGCGGGCGGCAATCTAGAGATCTCACTCATCTCGCATCAACTCTTTCCCTGCGAAGACCTTACCGAGTGCTTTAGCATTATTTCGTGCATAGAGTAATTAAAGTCTTTTCAAGATTTAAACCTGGGCACGTGAGGTATCTTTCGACGATTAGAGACTGTCTGCCATCGCGATGGACTAAGCTTTTTCACGTTCCGTGGGATTCCATGAACCCTATGTATTTTTATGTTTGGAAGTACTATTGTTATTAGAGAGACTGAGGATTGAATAATGCCTAAACGCAACGATCTAGAACACAAAGCTCTCCAGATAATTACGAATACTGGTAGCGACGGAGTTCTCCAATCTGAACTATGGCGCAAGATGAACGCAAGCAGTAGAGAAGGCTCGAGGATATCGATTAAGCTAGAGAGTAAGGGCTTGATCCTCCGTGAACGGGAGCTACACAACGGACGATGGACTTATAAGCTCCATTCCAAGAGGAGACCGGTCTCCATAGACTCGATAATCACGTGTCCATGTCTAACATGTGCTGATACTCCTAGATGCGAAGATGGAGGAGCAATCTCGCCTCATAGCTGCGAAAAACTGGTCGGGTGGATCTTGGACTTATCACTGGAGAAAGCGGATTCTTCTGTCGGTGGCAACTAGTTTGCCAAAAGACTGGATTAGAGAACGGAAGAGAGATTATTATTATCGCAAAGCAAAGGAAGAGGAATATCGCTCCCGCGCAGCCTACAAGCTGGTTCAAGCAGTCAATAAGTACGGCTTCATTAAGCCGGGCGATGTCGTCGTTGACTTAGGGGCTGCCCCCGGAGGATGGCTGCAAGCTTCAAGAAAGATTGTGGGAGAAAAAGGCTTTGTGCTAGGCGTAGATCTGAGAGCGATCGAGCCAACAGGTCACTCAAACGTATATACAATCGTTGGCAACGTGGAAGACTCCGAAATAACGAGACGGATCAACGCAATTTTGCCCCATCCTCCCAATGTTGTGATTTCGGATATCGCCCCTAATATTTCGGGAGTATGGGAACTGGACCACGCCCGCCAGATAGATCTAGCTCGGTATTCCCTTCGAATAGCAGCTTCGCTTCTTGTCGCTGGTGGAAATTTCTTCACTAAGGTTTTTCAGGGAGATATGTTAGGTAACTTCGTAAGCGAAGTAAAGAAGCACTTCTCAAAGACCAGATTGATCAAACCCAAAGCTAGTAGATCTGAAAGTGCAGAAATATATATACTCGGTTTAGACTACCGGGACCTTGGCCCTACAAGTGATTGCTAAGGTCTGGAGTCTATCCCCATCCACGTTTCGTAGGCTTCGAAGATCCTCCTCAGTTCTCGAACAGGTTCATTATCTGAATCCACTCTTAAGCTTAAGATGGGACGGGTCTGCACAAACTCTTCGCCGCCAACAACTAGCAGAGCAGCAGAAACTTTCCCTCTTTTGTCTCCGCCAGCAACCTCTCCAGCCTCTAGTGCTTTCATTAACCTTTCAGCTAGCCGTCCCTTTGAAATCTCAAAGGTCTCCACCATAGCCTCTAGAACAGTTCCTGAAGCAAGCATATTACCCGCAGCCACGCAATTCTCGGCAATTATTTGGCCTTTCCATTCCACAGTCTGCTGGCCCGTAAATGCAGCTTTCTCGCCGGCACTAGTAATTATAGTGACCTGTCTCAGCTCCTTCTCTGGGTCTTTGCTCAGCATCGCTTCCAGCGCTACTCTAGGAGAGAAGCCCATCTTGAGAAGTTTTAAGCCCTCAACTCCGTAGAGGATGTTTGTGTACCCTTGGGTGGCTATGGCTCCGACTCCGGCTTCAGCGTGGGGAACAACACTACCAACGGCTGGGACAGCGGTTGAGACACAAACACCCAAAGCAGAGGTCTTTGAGCATCTTGCCACGAGAGAGAACGTGCCCAAAAGTTTCATCTCACTCTAACTGGATTTCTAGATCTACTTCGTCGCCGTCATTTAGGCAGAGCCTTTCACGCAAGTTAGTTGGTGCTATGACTTCTAAGGCGTTGTATGGATATCTCGATGAATCGGGAATTACTATGGCTCCGTTAACCTCCCCCATGATTAAAGCTTTGAAACATCTCCCACGGAGAAAACCTTTCGGGGGTTCAATCTCCATGCCCGTGAAACTTTTCAGCAATCTTGCCTTCTCACCATCTTCAGACAAAGTGATGTTCAAGGTACCGGGGTAGGGCTCGAAGCCAACCTTCTCCCGGAATTGCCTCCTCGCCCAGCCTAGACTGGTGAACGTTCTTCCTTCGCCAACCCCGCTGAAGACCTTCCCCTTCAGAGTTATAGTTACCATTCAAACCAGCTACGTCAGTTAATTATGCTTTGTTTTTTATAAAGCTCATAAATCAGTCGTCTAGAATTGAACTTTAAACAGGTCTCTATGCTCAGTTGTCTAAAGTTGGACTAGATATGCATATCACGTATCGGTCGATTTCCAATACGGAAAAGGAGCAAGAGAAACTTTTCTCTAAAAGGGTCTCCAGTTCCACAGCTGTGAAGTACCTCTTGTAGACTATGTATTCCCTTCCATCTTCCAGGGTTCTCACCTGCAATTCTTTGGACCGGTGAGGTTCATGAAGTCTCGTATCCACGAAGAGCATCCATCCACCCTCTTTAATCACTCTTGCCAACTCATCTAGGAAAATCTCCATCTTATCGTCGGGAAGATGCCCTAACACAAACAGGGTTCTTACGCCGTCAAATATTCTCTCTTTGAAGGGTAGAAGGCTTAAATCTCCACGGACAAGGTTCAGATTCTGCATAAACGCTCGTGAAAGGGACTTCTCTCTGCCTATCTGAAGCATCTTCAAAGATCGATCGAAGGCCACCACCGAGGCCCCCCTTTCAATCATAAAAGTGGCCCATTCACAAGTCCCACAACCTGCATCAAGAACCAAGGAGCAAGTTGACGAGAGCTGAGATATCTTTCTTCGGAGGAAGGAATACAACTTCTTATTTTGTACATAGGCATATGGGGAGTACCAAAGTTCGTCATACTCACGCCCAATCTCCTGATAATATCTCTCTGTTGACCGTATGTTTTTCTCCAAGTCTTGTTCTTTTCTTCGGAAGGCGCTGCACTGAACTTCATCATCAATCTCCTTGAGAAGTTGAGAAAATCGTCTGCATTCTATCCGATTTTCCTTTGGGCGATAACTCATCCACCAACAATCTCTACATGTAACCAAGCTTTGCCATCGCAAAATAGCGTCTTTTTATTACTTTAATATTTTTTGACACATATTGTTTGACATCCTATCTTTGAATCCAATCTTCTAAGTGCACTATCAGCCTCTAGAGATATGAGATTTCGTCTACATACCGACGATTAAAACCGAGAAAATATCGTTCGAACAATAAACTTTTAGAATCAGTTCAGAAATGGCTTGTATGATGAACGTTACCAGTAGATTTTTTTGTAATAAGGAGGCAGTAATCTTAACACCGATACTAATCATGACATCGCTAGCTGGGGGCTTTGTTACCGACATTTCCAAAAACCAGGCGGAAACGATAGATGTCAAGGTTTCGTGGAATGAGATTGTTCGCGAGGTTTCTCCCATAGAATCTGTGAGTCCCTATGCGAAATGGAAGTATGGGCCGTCGAAGGATCCAGAGTTTTTCCCACTATGTGTCTGGCTTCAGGATCCTAAGAACGCCGAGAAGTACCAGACACTGAGCATAAACACATATATAGGCCTTTGGGACGGACCAACCGAAGAGCAGCTCGAGCGGTTGCGTAAGGCTGGCATGCGTGTTATCTGCTTTCAGAACGAGGTTGGCCTTAGCCATGGCGAAGATCCCATCATCATCGGATGGATGCACGATGATGAGCCTGATAACGCGCAGCCGCTACCAGGCGGCGAAGGTTACGGTCCGCCTATCCCGCCACAACAAATCGTTGACGACTACATGAAAATAAGAACGGCTGACCCTTCGCGCCCGATTCTTCTAAACTTGGGTCAGGGAGTTGCATGGGACAATTGGTACGGTCGTGGGGTTCGAAAGAACAAGCCTGAAGACTACCCAGAATACATTAAGGGTTGCGACATTGTCTCATTTGATATTTATCCCGTTGTTCATAGTGACCCGGAAGTTGCGGGAAAACTGTGGTATGTCGCTAAAGGCGTTAAGCGTTTGTGCGCGTGGTCGGAGGGACAGAGAATTGTGTGGAACTGCATTGAGTGTACCCGCATTAGTAACCCTAACAAGAAGCCGACGCCTCGTCAGGTGAAGGCGGAGGTGTGGATGTCAGTGATTCACGGCTCGACTGGAATTATCTATTTTGTTCACCAATTTAAGCCAGAGTTTGTTGAGGCGGGCTTGCTGGCGGATTCTGAGATGGCTCAAGCGGTCAAGGAGATTGATAGGCAGATTCTTGAATTGGCCCCTGTCCTGAACTCGCCTACTCTCTATGCTCAAAACGCAGTGAATGTAGGTGGGGAAGAAGATTTGCTTTCGCCGTTGGCCCTCATGATCAAAGAGCGCGGTGGAAAGATCTACATGTTCGCTGTGAATGTTGAGGAAAAAGCGGTTAAGATGAAGTTCACGGCTGAAGGCATGTCTAGCGACTATGTGATAGAGGTGTACGATGAGGATAGGTTGATTGTACCGAACGCATCAACATTTGAAGACTATTTTGACGCGTTTGATGTCCACATCTACTCTATAACCAGGGGCGAAGACGCTTACAAAGACTTCAAATCTGCTGTTGGCAACGAAACATCTGCGGCAGAGGCGGCTGGATACCTAAGTTCAGATGCCAAGTTCCTTGTTCGGCAGGCCAGAGAGAAGTACGACTTTGCAGTTGAATTGTCTGAGCAAGGACGATGGCAAGACGCTTGCCTCCAACTTCAAAGCGCTCTAAATCTGATTCAGAGAGCACAAGCAGCAGAGAGCAGCTTTCGGGAGACGATGGCAAAAGCCTCGATTGCCGCTACTGCGATCAGTCTGGTCGGTGCAATTGTTATAGTGCTGAAAAGAAGGGGAATGCGAGCGCTCAAAGGATTCACATTAACTGTGAGCGGTTGATACATATTATAGCGAAAGGCATCTGCCGCACATTTGCCAAGTGAAGCTTTTTTCCTGATTCTTTTTGGCGTGGGTGCAGTGATGACAGAGTTTCTGTATCGAGACGTCACTCTGATTTAGAGTATTGGGGCCTATTCCCATGTGCAGCCTTTTGGGCAAGAGGTGGTTTCCCTTGATGAATCAGCTGATATGCTTCTCGATGCCGCTGGTGATATTGGGATGTGGATTCAAAGCCAAACTCCTCTTGGAGTTCTTCCGCTTTCAATATGTCATCGATTGGTTCCACCAGAAAGTGAGCGTCATCTAGATGGGACCTTATATCTACGCGACCTGGGTAGGCCTTCATGATTTTGTCTGGGATGCTGTAGTTGAAATCGTAGTGCGAAACCACAAAGTCTAGGTTGATATCACGATGGATGATGTTCACGTGTCGATCTGTCTCGGCGAGGATCACTCCACATGGATCGATAATTCTGGATTTGTCAGATCGGACGGAGGATACGACGTAGTAGTGGTGCAGGTATGCATAGACCTGGAGGGGGAACCCTCCGTTGTAGGCTGAAGGCCAGAAAACCATTTTCGCTCCCTTTTCGGACAGTTTCTCCCACGTCTCCGAGAAGCCGATGTCGAAGCAGATCTGGATGCCAACGCGACCGAAGTCAAGATCGAAAACAGGAATCTCGCCGCCCGAGGTGACTCCGTCCTCAAAAATGGTATAGTCGCTCGAGCTGGTAACCGGATGCGCCTTGTCGTATGTTCCGAGAATGTCTCCCGATCTGTCTATAACAACTGCTGAATTCCAAAGCTTTGAGTCTCGCCTTGTCCTGATGGGACAAATGATGTAGCATCTATGTTCCTTGGCTTTTTCAGTAACGGCGTCCGTTGTGGGACCGGGCAGAGTCTCGGCTAATTCCTCGATAGACTTGTCAGTAACGGAGGCGGTCGTGAAGGCCTCGGGGAGACAAACCAAATCGGGCTTCTGACGTAGTGCAAGATCCAAAAGTCCCATGACGTACTTGCGATTCTCTTCAATGGATCTATAGGAACATCCTCCTTGGCAGACCGTGGCAATGCGTGCTCTTGAACCCGTAACATCACTCCCTAGGGTGATACTTACAACCGTAAGCCATACCATTACTGAGTATTAATTTAAATGTTTAACCAAAAAAGGGAGAAGGCAATATTCCGCCCCCTCATTGAGCCGCAACGGTGCATGACCGTAAGAGCTCATAAAGACGAACAGACATGATCAACTTTTCTCTATGATGTCGTAGATGTCGGTTCGTCTTCTATAGCTGATTTTTTTCTTTCCATCCTTCTGCTTGATCTAGGTTTACCGTAAGAGTCCCGGGTTTATCACTAAGGGTTGCCATGATACTTGCATCGTACTTTATGACACAACTTTCCTGGTTATTGCAAGTTGGCTCGTGCGAGATCAAAGATCTTTCCAGGGTTTAAGATGTTGTTCGGGTCGAAGGTCCGCTTTATTTCCTTCATCAACTCTATCTGCTTCTCATCCAGGGCCATGGGTAAGAACCTCTTTCTTATCAAGCCGATTCCGTGCTCTCCTGAGATAGTGCCCCCTAGGGAGACGCTGAGTCCGTAGATCTCGTGTACGAGCCTGGGTACTTTTTCGTTCCACTCATCGTCGCTCATATCCTTCTTTAACACGTTAGTGTGGACGTTTCCGTCGCCAGCGTGACCGAAGTTCTGGCATTCGACGCCGTATTTCTCAGCGATGTCGTTCAGGGCCTTAACCAGTTCTGGTATTCGGCTCCGTGGGACCACACAGTCCAAGACCTCGACAAAGCCTTCTGCTTTTGCGGCATCTATTATGCAGCTCCGACCTTCCCAAACCCTCTCCTGTCGTTCCTTGGTGTCTGCAACAAGTACATCCAATGCATTATTTTTCAAGCAGATATCTCCTACGGCTTCGTAGTCGTTGTCAACGGCTTTCCTATCATTGCCCTCTAAGCGGATCAAAACGTATGCAGGGGCGTCATCTCGAGGCATCGGCTTTTTCAGGTAACGTTCAGCGTTTAGGATCGAAGATTGGTCGACGAACTCGACGGCTGGTGGGACGATCTTGTTCTCAATGATCTCAGAGACTGTTCTGGACGCATCTTGAAAACTCTTATAGGGAGCATACAGCGTGACGTTGATCTTGGGCAACGGTACTAGCCTCAGAATCGCCTTGGTAACCACGCCAAGGGTTCCTTCAGACCCTATAATGAGGTCGATAAGAGAATACCCCGTTGAGTTCTTAACGGTCTTCCCGCCGAGATTCATCACCTCGCCTCCGGGTAGAACCACTTCCAGCCCTTGGACAAAATCCCGTGTGACGCCGTATTTGACCCCCCGCATTCCGCCTGCGTTAGTGGAGATGTTCCCACCGATGCTTCCGCTCTTCTGCCCAGGGTCAGGAGGGTACAGAAGCCCACGCTTCTCCACGTAGGCATGTAGGTTCATGATCAAGACGCCGGGTTCTACCGTCACCATCAGGTTCTCTTCATCTAGTTCGAGAATTCTGTTCATTTTCTCAAGACTGAGGAGTATCCCTCCGTAGATCGGGACGGATCCTCCGCAGAGCCCGGTCCCGCCACCTCTTGGAGTGACGGGGATTCTTTCCTGGTCTGCGAGACTGAGTATCTTGGAGACTTCTTCAGTGGTTTCAGCTCTGACCACAGCCTCGGGGTTATGCGGTTCGACTGAACTCTCGTCGTGAGCGTAATCGACAATTGCCTCTTCATTGAAGATGAGATCGTCTGACCCAAAGATGGCTTCCAGTTTCTCCAGAACCTCTTTGTCCACTTTCCCGTATTCCACGTGATCACCCTAAAAGGAATAGTTATTAGATAATCTCTGACATCGGAAAATAAAAGTATCTCTAGGTGATGATTCCCAAATCGGACTAGGTGCAGATTCAGAAGACTAAATAGACTTAATGTCCAACTTCTTAAGAGGGGAAGGATCCTGACCTGCCTAATGGGAATAGACATAGGAACCTCCAGCGCCAAGGTGATAATAATCGATGAACATGGAGAGACTGTGGCTGAGGCGTCCTCAAAGTATCCAATTCTGACTCCGACTCCAAGATGGGCTGAACAAGATCCGGAATCTTGGTGGTTCGCAGTCAAAGAAGCCGTCAGAAAGACCCTGACCGATTCCAAAGTCGTCCCGAACAGAATTTCAGCGATAGGCCTCTCAGGGCAGATGCATGGAACGGTCCTGCTCGACGCTGAGTTGAGGCCCGTAAGACCAGCCATAATATGGGCTGATAAGAGGAGCCAAAGCCAGTGCGCCGAGATCTACGAAAAAGTCGGAAAAGAGAGAGTCTTGGGGATCGTGTGCAACCCAGTCATGCCGGGCTTTATGGCTCCATCCTTACTGTGGGTGAAGCAGAATGAGCCCTCGATCTTCAGAAGCGTTCACGTGGTTCTCTTGCCGAAAGACTACATTAGGCTCAGATTGACCGGATCACTTGCCACGGATGTGTCTGATGCTTCAGCCACGCTTCTGTTCGATATCATGAAAAGGAAATGGTCTGACGAGATCATCTCGAATCTGGGTTTCCAGACCGAACTCTTCCCAGAGATCTGCGAGTCTGTAGAGGTGACCGGAGAAATCTGTAAAGAGGCTTCCGAGGAAACGTCGTTGCCTAAGGGAACCAAAGTAGTAGCTGGAGGTGGGGATTCGCCCGTTGGAGCGGTAGGTTGTGGCGTCATGAAGCCGGGAATAGTCTCATCTAACATAGGTTCAGCGGGCCAAGTTTTCGCCGTTTTAGATGAGATGAGGGTCGACCCGAAGTTCAGAATCCATACATTCTGTCACGCTGTTTCAGACAAGTGGTGTATTCAAGGGGCAATACTCTCAGCCGGCTTATCGCTAAGCTGGTTCGCGGGGACTCTGAGATCTGAGCAATCTCGTAGCAACGATTATGTTGACCCTTATGAACGCCTTTCAAGGGAGGCGGAGTCGGCTGAGCCGGGGTGTAATGGTCTGCTTTTCCTTCCGTACTTGATAGGAGAACGCTCTCCACACATGGATCCTTCTGCAAGAGGTCTCTTCTTCGGTTTAACCCTATCCCATAAGAGGGCGCATATGATCAGAGCCGTAATGGAAGGTGTCATTTACGCGCTGAGGGATTCCCTAGAGGTCTTTAAGGAGTTAGGCGTTAAGGTTGACAGGGTCATTGCCCGGGGAGGAGGAGCTAGAAGCGCTTTGTGGAGGCAGATCCAAGCCGACGTGTTCAACTCGCAAGTGATGACTGCTAAGGTTAAGGAGGAAGCTGCCTTCGGAGCTGCCCTTCTTGGCGGAGTTGGGGCGGGCTTTTACAGAGACCTGGAAGAAGCTGTTAAGCAAACCGTGGGCATCAGAAGCGTGGAATATCCGAATGCAGATAGAGCGAAGATCTATGAGCATTATTACCGAAACGTTTACAGGCGACTGTATCCTTCGCTGAGGCGGTATTTCAGACTACTATGAAATTGTGCTCCATCGCGAAATTCAGCTCAATTCTTATATATGAATCGAAGGAAAGGTCTTTACGGTATCGATGGCACCAAGAGGGAGAAGACAATCATGCCTCGAGAAGTTGTGGCCATAGCTGCAAGGTGCTTCATCCTCAGAGATTATGAGGATTTGCCGCTAAAGCCGAATGAGGTTCGTATAAGAAGCCGATTTTCAGCCGAGAAGCATGGTACAATGCTACCCATATACCAAGGTTTATCACCTTTGAGTGAGAAGGCTTATGATCCCAAGCTCGGCCTGTTCCTTCCGAAGGAGACTGCAAAGGGATGGACCGCCTCATTTCCAATGCCTGTTGGTAATATGACCGTTGGCCTAGTAACCGACGTTGGAAGCGCCGTCACTCGTTTCAGCGTCGGCGACAGAGTTTATGGATACCTGCCGATTAGGGAGACACATACCGCCTCAGTGGACAGGATTTATGAGGCTCCTCCAGAACTGAGCGATGAACAACTCGTCTGCATCGATCCAGCTACTGTTGCCTTGATGGCTGTACGCGAGGGGAACGTGAGGATCGGCGACACGGTTGCCGTCTTCGGCCTGGGGGCGATAGGGCTTATGGCCGTTCAGATAGCTAAGATGTCAGGTTCCATTCTAGTGGTTGGCGTTGAACCGATCGAGAAAAGGCGTGGACTCGCTCAGAGATACGGCGCTGAAATCTTGTTTGACCCCAGGGGCTTGGATGTGGGTCTTGAGATAAGAAAGGCAACCCAACACGTTGGCGTCGACGTATCTCTGGAGATGAGCGGCTCTTATCAAGCTCTACATCAGGCTGTAAGGGCAACTAGATACGGCGGCACGATTGTTCCGGTCTCTTGGTATCACGGGGAGGCCGAAGGCTTGAACCTTGGTGAAGAGTGGCACTTCAACCGTCAAATACTGGTTTCAGGTGCCCGAGTTGAGAGCGAACCTTACCGAGATCATCCCAGATGGGACAGAAAACGAGTCTATGAGACAGTCACGCAACTGCTAGGTCGGAGCAAGCTGAATGTTGATGGCATACTTGACCCTGTCGTTAAGTTTGAGGAAGTCATTGAGGCCTACAGCATGATTCAAGATGAACCTGAGAAGACGATAAAGCTCGGCGCAAAATATGAGTAAGACTAGAAAGTAGCACATCATTCAATGGTAATCTCCGCTTTCTCATCTGTTCTTTTCTCGTCA
>Ga0315310_10001359_pt1 | contig 15428 bp, 13 predicted proteins | sample TDP5_MG_FD_203630 | JGI IMG/M metagenome (GOLD analysis project Ga0315310, IMG submission 203630) | Freshwater sediment microbial communities from Lake Towuti, South Sulawesi, Indonesia - TDP5 | ecosystem: Environmental > Aquatic > Freshwater > Lake > Sediment | place: Indonesia: South Sulawesi... | reverse complement strand
CCAGGGCTACGGTAATCCCTGACCCGGAGGCTACAGCCCCTTGAGCATCGTTGCGAAACAGCACAGGCTTGGAAGGCTTCTGAACCTGAAGACCGGACGGATCGTCATAGCGGCACTAGACCACGGCCTGCAACACGGCCCCGGACTAGCGGGGATCGACCGGATCAAGCAGACTTTCCTGCGGATAATGGAGGGCAAGCCTGACGCCGTGCTGCTGAACCCGGGCCTTGCCAAGAGCGTCTTCAGAGGCTTCGAAGGCTCCGTAGGCCTCATCGTGAAGCTCACGGCGTTCACGCCATTCCACCCAGACTTCGACGCCACGATCGGCTCTGTGCAAGAGGCCCTCAAGCTGGGCGCAGACGGCGTCTCGGTCGGCTTCATCTTCGGAAGCGGCTACGAGAAGCAGGGCGCTATGCTGAGAAACCTCGGGGCCGTCGCGGAGGAATGTCTCGAATGGGGGTTGCCGTTGTTCGTTCACGCCTATCCTCGGGGCGAGCAGATACCTAAGGAGCAATACTACGCGCTGGAACAGGTCAAGTACGCGGCGAGAGCCGCAGCTGAGGTCGGCGCTGACATCGTAAAGACCTCCTACACGGGGAGCCGTGAGAGCTTCCGTGAGGTCGTGGAGGCCTGCCCCGTGCCCGTCGTGCAGGCCGGTGGCCCCAAGGGAGACAGCGACGAGGATTTTCTCAGAACCGTGGAGGACGCCGTGAAGGCCGGCGCCATAGGCGCGGCTGTCGGCAGGAATGTCTTCATGCACCCAAGGCCTGAAGCCATGCTTCGAGCCGTAAAGGCTATCATCCACGAAGGCCGAGGCCTAGAAGGAGCGCTCCGGGAGCTATCCTAGACTCGGCTATCGTTCTCGTCTCTATCGATTCATGCGAAGTCTTAAAGCTCATGGACACATCGCTTAAGGCATTCACTCAAGGAGCGCGAAGCCCGTTGAGAATAAGCGATGTTAAGGTCCACGTGCTAGCTCCGAAGAAGGTGGCATTCCACGGAAACCAGTACGATATGACCCTGTCCTTGGTAAGGGTCTTCACCGACGAGGGATTGGAAGGCAACTTCATGCTCTACGGTAACGAGGAGGCTCGAAGCATGGCGCGCCCCTTGAAGCAGACGCTTGTGGGCCTCGATCCCTTCGACAAGGAGAAGTTCTTCGGCCAGTATCCGCCGGTTAGGAGAAGAGGCTACTGGCTGGGGAACAACCTCCTCTGCGTCATCGATGTCTGCCTATGGGACATCATTGCGAAAGCCTTGAAGCAACCGATTCACAGGCTTCTAGGCACATGTCGCGATAAGGTCCTTGCCTACGCGAGCACGCAGCACATGCCGCGAGTGGAGGACTACGTCGAGACAGCGCAAGAATGCTACGAGCAAGGCTTCAGGGCGGTCAAGATTCACCCGCCTTCAACGATAGGCAAGGGCGACTGGAGAACCGACATCGAGGTCTGCCGGGCGGTTAAGCAAGCCGTAGGCGAGAAGATGATTCTCCTACATGACCCTGTAGGCGTCTACGACCGTGAACAGGCGATCCGCGTCGGCCGAGCCATCGAGAAGCTGGGCTACTACACGTATGAAGACCCGTTGCCGACGACCGATGTGGAGGGCTACGCTGAGCTGTGCCGCTCTCTGGACATCGAGGTTCTAGGCGGCGAGTTCATGACAAGCCTCTACGGGTACACGGAGTTGATCCGGCGGCATGCCACCGACGCACTGAGATGCGTTATGGAGAACATCGGCGGGATCACGCCCACGATGAAGGTGGCTCACCTAGCTGAAGCCTACGGCATGAAGTGTGAACCTCACAGTTGGGGCCACCAGTTGACCCAGGCAGCGCACTTCCAGTGTATGCTCGCGATGTATAACAACGACTTCTTCGAGCTGCCCGTTCCGCAGGGAGTCTTCGACGTACCCGCAGTCAAGGACATCATCCGTGTCGACAAGGAAGGCTATGTGCACGCCCCCACGAAGCCGGGGCTAGGACTCGAACCTGACCTAGCTGCCCTGGAGAAGACTACTGTGAGGGTCTATCCGGAACCGTGAAGGCCGCCCTGGTCACCACTTGTAGTGCTTCGCCGCTTCCTCGTTCCAAGGCTGGGCTAGGAGCTCCTCCAGCAACGCCTTCACGTCCTCGAACGACTTCGTTCTATGGTCTTCCATGATCGAGAGCAGCAAGGCTTTTCTGTCCCCGTCCACGAAGGCCTCGAGAATCCGTTCCATCCTCATCATCCTCGGCACGATCACGTCCAGCATCAGGCGCTTGGGCAGTGCGCCGACGTGTATGGGCTGGATTCCCCTTGCGCTTACAAGAACGGGGATCTCGACTACCACGTCATCGGGTATTCCGGAGATCGCGCCTCTGTTAGGAACGTTGAGCTGAAGTGTCATCTCTTTGTCGTTCGCGATGGCATCGACAATGGGTATGTGCTGCTCGCCGCTCATAACTGGCGGAAATGCCTCCGTCAGAGAAGCCTTGGGATTATTGAACAGCTCCTGCATCTTTTTCCATCCTTCTTCCCGGTATCTGAGGTAGGTTGACCAGCCGACCTCTGAGTCGAACCCGCCGGTCGGGCCAAACCACTTCTTCTTCGTCTCAAGATCGGTATGATACCACCATGGCGACGCGCTCCTTATGGTATCACCGATAGGGAAGAGACCGTACATCTCGTACATGTCCACGGCAGCGGGCGAGAGCTGCTCGCCTTCCCAAGGGTACCCCTTAAGGTACTTCTCACTTCTCCAATACCTTCCGGCTTTCTTCTTGATCCATTCGTCCAGAAGAGGATAGGCATCTTTGCCTCTGTAAAGGAAGTGGGTCATCCAGATGCAGTGGTTGAAGCCGGCTACTTGGACCCTGACATCACCAGCGGTGAGTCTCAGGGCCTTCACTATGTCCTTATATGGGAAATGTCCGTGGCAGACTCCGGCCACTTTCGTCTTGGTTTCTCTGGTTACTAGATTGGTGCCTTCAAAGACAGGGTTTGCGGTCTCTATCAGCCAGGTATTCGGACAGATATCCTCCATGTCCCTGGCCAGGTCCAAGAAGAACCTGAGCTGATAGTAGGCCCCTATACCGCCGTAGTAGTCGCTGACCCTGTCCCCTATGCCTCCGTAGTAGCCGTAACGCTCTGCAATCCTGCGCTCGGTCTCCATCGGCTCGTACCCGCCAATCTTGACCGAGGAGACTACGAAGTCGGCTCCTTGGAGCGCCTCTTTTCTGCTCGTGGTTATCTTGAACCGCAGATCCGCCTTCGTTTCTCTCTTATACCTTGTAGCAAGGTTATGCACCATGTTTAGGCGTTCTCTGTCTATATCCATAAGCACAATCGTACTACCCCAAAGGTTCCTTGTTACGCAGAGATCGCGTACAAAGCTGCCCGAGAAGACAGCACTGCCAGCACCTATAATCGATATCTGGACCATATTCCCTAGAGTTCTCGATTATTCTTTTAAGTATTTTGGTATGTGGTCCGCGGAAGCTATGTTTGCCGCTGGTAAGACGATACCCTGGCGGATTGGCACCCGCTTTCTTCGACTGCTCCGGAGGTCCCTTCTTGGTCTTTTCACCGCCTGGACGGTCGCCTACGGAAGATGGCTCATGCCACCCACGTGATATGGGACTGCCTCCAAGCAGTCAAACTAGCCGTCCAGCCGTTGTAGGCTCTCCCAAGAGAATCATGTAGCGCGAAAAGATTGTAACCGAGAGCTTAAGAGGAAAGAGACGCCGCATTATTCGCTTGGGGAACCGCAAGCTTGCCCATGAAGTTCACTCTGCGGTATACAGGAATCCGAGTTACTGACCTTGATCGAGCGCTGAGGTTCTACTTGGACGTTCTGGGAATGAGATTGTCGGCGCGGATCAAGGTTCCGGAGACGAAGGGCGAGTTTGCAGTCGTGAGGTCGGAGGGTTCAGACCACTGGCTGGAGATCAACTGGTATGCGGACCAAGAGTATCGATCAGGCGATGAACTCGACCACATAGCTTTCCAAGTCGCGGATCTTGATGAGGCACTCTCGGAGCTGAAGACAAGAGGGATCGAGCCAATATCGTATGTGAGAGACACGGAGCACTCGCGGTGGACATACATATCGGACCCGGATGGGATCTGGATAGAGGTTTACCAAGAGAAGCAGTAGGTTAAGCTGCCTCCCTCGCCGTTCCTCAGGTCTGGTCATGACACGCCTAGACATTGTGTTGAGGCTGCACGAGAGGCCACAAGAGAGATGCGCTGCCCACACTACGCCGTTGCTTGGTCGAGTCACTTCGCGACGGCGGCTTGCATCCGTCGGGCTACACCGAAGAGTTCATACGCTCATACTCGCAGACATCTTCCGCGACCGAGAGAACGTCTGAGATAGGAATCGTTATCGTAGCATCGGCATAGTTACTCGACTCGGTTCCATGCGCAGCAGTGAGCGGTCAAACCTCATCAACCACGACCTCTCCGGGGAACAGCCCTGTCGCGGTCGGTCTGAAAACCGGTAAGGCCTCACACGACCCAGGAGACACCGTTGGAATAGGGATCTTCCTGATCAATAACGGAAATGAGACTCAATCACCGATTCAACAGGCACGGCGTGCGGCGTGAGCATACTCCTCAACCCGAATCCAAACTTCCCGATTACATTTTCACCCAAGATTGAAACTCTAGTACCCACTTATGAGTGGAGTCAGCAGGTATTCGTATCCACAGTAGACTCTAGGACGATCATAGCGAAGGCTGAGCCTGGCACCTGCGCGGTCGACGTGACGATTGGATCAACGCTTGGAACTGCGTGTTCACACACCACCTTTGAGATTAGAGGGGAGACTCTCCGTGAAAAACTCACAATCAACCTGCTGCTCGTAGTAGCACTGGCAATTATCCTGGCGTACAAGCGTCGATCGTCACGTTACCCGGTTGCCGAGGCGCGCCCTGAGAGCGGCGTGCAACCGCCTAACTGCCGACTCAGGCTGTTGGAGGCCCATTGCCTCAGCGAACGCTGAATCCAACGCGAATCTGTAGTCGCTCGTCAACTGTTGCTTCAACGGAGGCAGGGCTCGCATCGTGAGGAGTCGCTCGAACGCAGACAACACCCTGCTCCTAGACGAACGGCCTAGGTTCCTGGCGTTGATCACAGGAAGTTTCAGGTAGTCGTCCTTCAGGAGCCGGGTCCAAGTTTCCGAGAGCCGTCTGCCGACGAGCAGCAAGAGCGCTAGGAAGAGGCTGCTGTTGAACCATGCGGCCAGAATCCTGCAGTCCTCTCGGTTATCTGATCGTACTATGTAGAAGTTCTTCGAAGCGGTTACCGGTTCTTCGGTGTAGTTGGCAAAGGCTCCTCGATGCTCGAAGCGCGGGTCGACCTTGTCGGGGAGAAAGAGTCTACCGTGCGGCCTCTTCGCCTGCAACTGCCGGTGTACGTGCGCGTACCAGTAGTTCCCGAAGGCTTTGGCGGCGGGCCTGGCTGCGTTCGAGTTTAGCCCCCAATCGATGTACTCGGCCACGTCGTTAGGGAGGTCGTCTAGTTCCACAGGCGGCAGGGCTAGGAAGTAGTGGCACGCGTGAACCCTGATAGTGTCGGTGTAGAGCCCTGGCTTCCGCAGCGTAGCTACAAGGAACTCCTTAGGGATTCTTAACGATCGGTCGCCGTGCAACTCCTTGACGAGGAGAGAATCGTTCTCCTCATCGCCTAGGCTCCAGTGATCGTTGGGAAGCAGGAAGAAGCTAGGCCCATACATCTCCACTCCCCTAATCATGCCTCGGCTGCCGAAGAGGTTGGCCCACGAGTCGACAAGCCTCCCCTTCTCGGCCACCGTCAGCACCTCTGTAACGATCCGGCGTAGACGGGTTTCTCCGAAGAAGACGAGCCAGTTCATATCCCAGATGCCTGGGAGGTCGTACACCTTCACTCTGTTAATGCACGCGACTCCGGAGGCGACTGCAGCGGCTCGCTCTGCGAGCGCAACTCTCGCTGCGAGGCTTGGGTCGAATGAGCTTCCTAGGCTTATGAACGTGGTCTCTGGCGTGCGGTGAGGCTTCACCTTGGTCGCGGCTAGGATGAGCTCTTTGAAGCCGCTTTCCGTCGAGAACGACGCGTCGGGAAGCGACTCTATCAGCGCGTGAATCACGTACTCTTCTCTGAGAAGCCTCTTGACAGCCTCGCCGGCGATCGTGTAGAAGGTTGAGGCGGGAAGAACTGAGACGAGAAGGCCCGATTCCTTGAGGACGCGGTCTATGAGGAACATCGCGACGAGTTGGAGGTTCAACTGCCTACGGGCAAGGAAGCGGTTGTATGGGGAGCCGACGACGACTTCTCGCAGGTACGCTCTGTAGTCGCTATCGAGTAGCTCCCAGCGAGTGAATGGAGGGTTGGTAAGGACAACATCAGCGCCGATGAGCGTCCTCTCAGCGTTAACGGTTGCATCTGAGCCTAGTCCCAAAGAGGCGAAGGCATCTCCAATCTCCACCCTGACTCTCCGACGGTCCCCGCCCAACTGGTAGAGCAGAGCCGCGTACGCGATGACGGCTGAAAGCGGATAAGGCTCGATTCCCCAAGCCATCGCCACAGAGTCTTCCCCGATCCGTTTGATCGCCCCCGTCAAGGTCAGCCCCGAGCCTAGGAAAGGGTCGGCGACGATCAGCTTCCTTCGTACGTGTGCTTCCCGGTAGAGCTGAGCCATCTCGGCCATTACCGCGACGGCGGTGGGCTTAGTGTAGTATGCCGCAAGCCTCTTCCTACGCCTCGCCTCGATGACGCCTTGAACCCGCTCTTGGAGCTGAGCGATCGTGGATTCACTAGCTCTGTCGATCCTTGAATCGATCTCTGCCTGGAGGAAGCCTCGCTCCTTCGCTGTTAAGGAGCCGAGGTTGATCGCAGGGAAGCCCTGCAACCTGTCCAAGGCATCTAGGTTACTTTGGCCTGAAAACCTGAGGATCGCGGCTAACGCTGTGGAGAACGCGTCGATCGCTCGATCAGGGGCGACCGCTGCGACTATGCCAGACTTGGAGAGGATACGTTCGGTCAGGTCGGCGGACGCCACCTTCATCATTCATCAGCCTTGGCCGGTTCCCTCCTGTTATCCCGCCTTCAGGTCCACCATTGCGTTAAGCTGCAACCTCAAAGTGTTGTGGGAAAAGCCCACCTTGCGCGCGCTGGACAGCCTGTCAATGGCTTCGACGATGCCTTAACCCATCTTCTCAATCGGTTGCCACCGCCATCCCTCTCCCTTCTGGACGACGTGGCCTAGGCCTGGGAAGGGGAAGTGAAAGGCAAGCACCAAGGCCTCCTCGGCCGCGGCCTTGTTGAGAAGCCGGCGCCTGGTGGCCACGACCTGCTCGGGAGCAAAGTCGACGTCCGCACACCAATCTGGCGACTCTACGTGGATAGGATGGATCACCGTATCGGAGATGCACAGCAGTTGCTCGCCTCCCGAAGAAATGGCCACTGCCATGTGACCAGGCGTGTGACCGGGTGCCGCTATGGCGCGAATGCCGGGCAAGATTTCCATTTCATGGTCGACCAGATCGAGCTGGCCTAGAATCGGTAGGAGGTTATTGCGTGCGAACGTGACGAGGAGTCTCCTGATGTGTTCATCAACCTTCAGTTCCGCCAGGTTGGGCTCTGAGGCCCAAAACTCCCACTCGTCTTTCCACATGACGAAGCGGGCATTGGGGAAAGCTGGCTTGCCCTCACTGACGGTGTTTCCACCTATGTGGTCCGGATGTCCATGCGTGATGATGACAGTCTCAATATCCCCAGGTGCGATCCCCTCAGCCCGCAGGTTCTGAAGCAGTTTCCCCGTGTTTGGGCCAAGATCACCCGCGCCCGTATCAACCAGCACGCGATGTTTCCCGGTGTTGACCACCAGACAGATGTAGGGACTTATCCACTCTGCCCACTTTTCTGGCTGGAGGTTGTGTTCGCGAACCACTTGCTCAAGGCGTTCTTTTGGCGCATTAACGAAAAGAAAGGAAGCAGGGCTAGCGTATGTGAAGGTGCCATCGCTTACCGCTACACACTCGAAAGTCCCTACTTTGAACCGATGTCTTTCAGTGCTCATGTTCGTCCTCATCTTCAGGTTTACCGTTGATTAGATATTAATGGGTTGTGCAGATCGGAGGCCCAGGCCGTACGCTGGTTCATGCTTCAGCTTACCGCTCGATGAGGAAGGTCTTTTCATGGATTGCCTTGGCGGGGATTCGGTCGATGAGCATCATCTCCTCTGGGCCTCGTTCGAGGCCTATCGGTTTGAGCGTCTCGGCCGTCGAGAAGGCTTCCTCCAGCTTCTGAGCCCGCTCAGCGTAGATCTCCATCAAGGGGTCTCCCTTCGCCACCTCGTCGCCGATCTTAGCCCTCAGGAGGAGACCTGCCCCTTTGTCCTTCGGCGCTCCTGCAGCCCTCGCTACCTGAGCGATGTCGCCGTTGTTGATCCAGAGAACCCTCCCGTTCCGGTCCGACACCAGTGCCTCAACATGGTTCCCTACGTGTATCTCGTCAGCCTCAACCTCAGGGTTTCCGCCCTGTGCGGCGATGATCTCTCTAAGCTTCTTGTCGGCTTTACCGGTTCGAAGAAGGTCGCTTGCAGCCTGCCTGCCCTCCTCAAGCCCAGCCATCTCGAGCAGGATGCCTGCCAGCATGACCGCCTTCTCTCTCAAGTCAGGTGGCCCACCGCCCATCAGGGTCTGCAAGGCTTCTCTAGCCTCAAGGGCTGGGCCTACAGCCCATCCTACGGGCTGCTCACCGTAGGTCACGGCGCATTCGACCTGCATTCCTAGGCGGCCTCCGAGCTCGATGAAGTCCTTTGCCAGGTTATGGGCTTCGCCGATCGTCTTCACCTTGGCTCCTCTCCCTGTGGGTATGTCGATGACGACGTAGTCTGCTCCTATCGCCTTCTTCTTGCTCATTATCGACGGAAGCAAGAGGGGGTCTATCGAGAGCGGATACTCGACCTGGATGAAGACGTCGTCGGCGGGGGCCAGGTCGAGGGCTCCACCCCAGGCTAGGCATGCGTTGGTCTTCTCGACGACGCGCCGGATCTCCTCCACGCCTAGGTTAACGGGGCAGAGTACCTCGACGCGGTCCGCGGTTCCAGCAGGGGAGGTTATGGCCCTCGACGAGGTCTTGGGAACCACGTGGCCCGCAGCCGCGACTATAGGCACGACGACGATGCTCGTCTTGTCGCCGGGAACACCCCCGATGCTGTGCTTGTCGAAGATAGGCCCCTTACCTAGCCCAAGAGATCCTCCGGTCTCCACCATCGCTCGGGAGAGCGCTTCAGCTTCGTCCATGCTAGTTCCACGCATGTAAAGCGCCGTGACGAACGAGGTGAGCTCCACATCGCTTAGGTGATGCTCTACCACGTCGGTGACGATCATCCTTATCTCGGCGGCGTCGAGGCGGCGGCCCAGAATCTTGTCTTGGATGAACCTGAGCGACTCAGGCTTCTCGGCTGCGGATACCTCAACCTCTTCTCCTGTTCTCGTTCGCAAAGCCTTGCACACCTCATCGTAGGCCCCGACCATGTCCGCCGGAAAGTCCGCCGCGATATTCACTATCCCGACGATGCGGTTATTCCCATATCGGACCTCCACACGGTCGAGAGAGTAGACCCCCAGCCTGCTAGCGGTTTCGTCGTCGAGAACGACGATCGGCCTCCCACCTGCCTGGATCTCCAACGCCCTGACCTTGAGCCTCAAACCCGCACGCCCCGGTTTCATCTCATTCAAAGCCGTCTCTGACTTAAGACTTCAAGCACGCGGTGGGAAAGCATCGTTAGGACGCATAGGGGCCTCAAGTCGTGAGCCATTCCAAAACCAAGGAGGCAAGGTCTTTGTTCTCGCGCAGTGGTCCTCTCAACTCCGATTCGGGTCTGTTCACAAGGATTGGCACCTGGGCTTCGTGAAGGGAGCCGTGCGACCGCAGTGAGGCTTCGGTGACCTCCTGTTCAAGAAGGCCGAAGACGTACTCTTCCTCAGCGAGAACGAGGAAGTCGCCTATGCGGTCCTTGTCCAAGTGGTAGAGCTTAGATGCCTGATCCCGCGTCAGCGCGGCCTCGACGCCTTCGGCCTCTTGAAGCACCTTAAGGCATCTCGCCGAGTCGTCGGGGTTCTCTAAGTAGATATAGACAGCTCCGCCTAGGTTTCTGTGGTGGGCAACGTAGCGGTCCGCTATGATCGTGTTCAACCTAGACGCGATTCCGTGCCTCTCTAGGGTGAGCTGCAGGTTGACGGCCTTTTCCTTCTTGGACATTCCGTGGTCCGCAGTGACGCAGACCAGAACCTCATCTCCTCGCTTCTCCAAGTCTTCAATCGTCTGGCCTAATGCCTCGTCTATCCCCTGTAGGTGCCGCTTAGATTCGCCTTCCCTGGGCGCGTACTTGTGCATCGCGTAGTCCGTAGTCATAACGTAGACAAGCGTCAGATCGTCCTTGAGCATGACTTCCCTGAGGGCTTTCATGAGCCAGATGTCCACATCTACGGAATAGATCGGCGGCGGTGGTCCCAGAACCTTGACAAGAGACGACGGTGGCCTCTCCGCTGAGAAAGACGCTGCCGCTCCTCGGCCCAACAGTAGCCTCAGCTTGTCCTTTGATGTAAGGAGGGCTGTGCGCAGCCCTAGGTTCACGCCTTCCTCTAGGAGCGTACGGGCTTTGATGAAGTCCGGAGACTCCATATAGACCTCGCGGCCGGTTCCCCGTTCGAGGTAGTAGTTCGTCGTGATGCCGTGTTCCTCCGGGTACCTTCCCGTGAGGATTGAGACAGCGTTGACGTTGGTGACGGACGGGATCATCGAGTCTCCGTTGACGTAGCGGCCCTCTGCGCCTAGCTTTCTGATGGAGGGCACGTTGCTTGAGCGAATGTATGCTGGCCCGCAGCCGTCGAGGCAAACGATGACCGCTCTCTTGCTCACATAGAGGCCTCCAACGGCTGGAGGGTCTTGGACCCAGGCGCCTAGAGCCCTAGTGAGTCGATAACCTCTTTCACCACACCTGCGGACGTATGAAACTGCTCCATTTCCTTAGCGTCCAAAGGTAGCCTCACCAGACTTCTTACGCCATTGCGGTTGACGATGCTGGGAACGCTGAGACAGACGCCGCTTACGCCCAGGTAGTCATCAAGGAGGCTTGAGACCGTTAGGACCGAGTTCTCGTCTCGGAGGATGCTCTCCATGATCCGGGTGGCGCCTATGCCTATGGCGTAATACGTCCTTCCTTTCAGCTCTATAATCTCGTACGCAGCGTTCCTCGTCTTCTCGAATAGGGCATCGAGTTCCTGCTGGCCGTGCTTCTCGCCGCAGACGGGGCAGAAATCCCTAAGCCTCATCCCGGCAACGGTGGCTAGGCTCCAGACGGGGACCTCGCTGTCGCCGTGTTCGCCGATGATGTATCCGTGGACGTTTCTCGGGTCTACCTGCAGGTACTCGCCTAGGAGGTACCGGAGACGCGCCGTGTCTAGGATGGTGCCTGAACCGATAACCCTCTCTTTCGGGAAGCCTGAGAGCTTCAAAGCCACGTACGTCATCACGTCCACAGGGTTCGTGACCACCAGCAAGATTCCGTTGTTGTTGTGCTCCACGATGTGCGGCACAACTTCACGGAAGACCTCCCTGTTCCTTTCGCTTAACGCGAGGCGAGTCTCGCCTGGTTTCTGCGCCGCGCCGGCGGTTATGATGACTATCTGAGCGTCCTCGCAGTCAGGATAATCCCCTACACGTATCCTGGTCGGCTGAGCGAAGGGCAGCCCATGGTTCAGATCCATGGCTTCTCCCTCAGCTCGTCTCAAGTCTTTGTCGATGAGGATGATCTCGGACAGTAGGCCTCGGAGCATAAGCGTATACGCGATGGTTGAGCCCACGAAGCCAGCGCCCACTATAGCCACCTTACGCGAAGGAGCCGTTGTCAACTCTACGCTCAACTTCTTCACCCGGCTTCGGTTGATGGAAGCTGCAGGACCCGCGGCTAATTAAGCTTCATCTCTTACGCGGCGTTCAGAGGCCGTCAGCGGCCGGCAACTCTCTCTGCATAGCGAGAGGCCTTATGAAAGCACCTCATACGCTCGTTGCCCGCGATCAGGCTGAGCATGAGGGGGTTGATGATGGGTTACTCGGTGGAGCTGATAGATTTCGCGGAGAAGGAGTGGCTGCTCCAAGAGAGAGAGGGGCCCGATTCCTCTATACCCGGAAGGCGGAGATCTACGGCTGCTGTATTAAGCTTCTGACAGAGGTCGAGTATGTTGCGGCTCGTTGGGATGACAACTTCTACTCGATGGCTGAGAGTGTCAGGTCTCACGGCCGGCTCATCGTGCTTGAGGAGCCCGGCAGGCCTATGTCCGTTAGGTACGAGCCGTTGACAAAGACCGCCTTTCTTGTCAACGTGGACTACTACGGCTGGGTCAAGAGCATCGCTCTAGCGGTTGGAGGCGATGTTCTTGAGGACCAGCATAGGATATACTCTGTCCACGGCGCTGCGATAGACATTGGCGGACGAGGCGTCTCCCTTATAGCGCCCCCTGGGACAGGCAAGACCACTCATTCATGGGGCCTCCTCAGGCTTAGGGAGGCGAGGCTAGTGGCAGACGACTGGTACTTCGTAAGGCTTTTCAAGCCGTGAACCCCTCGTGTTCGGCTCGGAGAAGAACTGCTACATCGAGATGGACATCGGAAAGATCTGGGGCGAGTACGAAGCCCTCGTAGGGAAGGCCCACTTCGACAGGAACCGTAGGGCCGTCGTCAACGTCAGGTGGCTCGTCGGCTGGGGAGGCGTCATCCCGATGACCACGATGAGTCACCTCGTCCTGCTCAAGAGGGACTCAAGCGATGAGACCATCGTTCGAGAACTCGGCGCGCACGAGGCGCTCGACTACCTGCTAGCGAACGGGTTCTGCAACCCCCACCTGCTGGTCAAGGATGAGAGAAAACTCGAGCTGCGAAGACGCTTCTTCGGGGACTACCTGAAACAGGTAAGCATTCACCTTGTGAACTCCACGCGAGCGCCGGAGGAGACCCAAGCGGTGATCAGGCAGATCCTAGCCGTGAGCGGGAACTGACTGCGACAAGCTGATTGGCTCTATGAGATAGGTTAAAGCCGCCAGCGGTCTTCTGTAATCGCTACGTGGTGGAGTGTCTTGAAGCTGCTCTACGTCGTTATCGACGGGATGGGCGACTTGCCGATCGAGGAGCTTGGCGGTCGCACCCCGCTTGAGGCCGCAGAGACCCCGAACATGGATGCGTTGGCGAGGAAGGGCAAGCTAGGCCTGATGTACAGTGTGGGGAAGGGGATTGCGCCCGAGAGCGATGTCGCTGTCATCTCGATCCTTGGCTATGACCCTTTCGAGTATGAGACGGGCCGCGGCCCCCTGGAGGCGTTCGGCTCAGGACTCACTGTGAGGGACGGCGACCTGGCTTTGAGATGTAACTTCGCGACGGTGGGGCGGGACGGGAAGATCCTCGACCGTAGGGCTGGAAGAGACCTTACCAGCGAGGAGGCGGAGCGGCTTGCTGAGGCGGTGAACCGCGATGTGAAGTTGACCGTTCACCCCGTAGATTTCGAGTTCAAGGCCACGATAGGCCACAGGGGCGTCCTGGTCATAAGGAGCCGCGAAGGGCCTCTCTCCGGCGACATCACGAACACAGACCCTGCGTACAAGAAGGTCGAGGGCGTAGGCGTCGTCGACGCCAAAGCAGCGATGGTAATCCAGCAGAGCAGGCCGGTTCATCCCACGGAGACAGCGAGGGTCTCAGCTCGGCTCGTGAACGAGTTTGTTGAGCGGAGCCGCCACGTTCTCGAAGAGCATGAGGTGAACAAGCGCCGGGCGGTCATGGGAAAGATGAAGGCGAACGTTATCCTTACAAGGGATGCAGGGGACCGTCTGCCGAAGCTCTTCAACCTAGGCGATAGGTACGGTCTGCGCTTTGCAGCCCTTGCCGACATGCCCGTCGAACGAGGCCTATCTCAGCTGGCCGGTATGGACTCTGTCGAGCTGCCGCCGCCTTCAGGGGACCTCGCCGCAGACTGCGAACTGAGAACGCGGAAGCTCTTGGCATCGCTTGACTCTTACGACGGCTTCTACTTGCACATCAAGGGGCCTGATGAGCCGGGCCACGACGGCAACTATGCGCTCAAGACCCGCATGATCGGCATCATCGACGAAGCCTTCTTCGGCAACCTGCTCCCCGCGATCAACCTAGACGAGTGCGTGATCTGCATCACAGCAGACCATTCGACGCCCTGCAAGCTGAGGGCGCACAGCGACGACCCAGTCCCAGTGCTCGTATCGTGCGACCGCATTCCACCCAACGGGGCCCAAGGCTTCTCTGAAAGAGAATGCGCGCGGGGAAGCCTCGGAGTCCTGGAACGGGGCACAGAGCTCATGCCAAAGCTGATCGACTTCCTAAGAGCGTAACAGGCGGCCATCACTCCTATGCCAGACTCGAGTCCCCAGGCGGCCGAGCTCGGGTAAACGAGGTCTAGGCTTGTTTCTCAGCCTGGAACAATCATTATAATGGTTTCCAAGCGAAGCGGACGTGCGTGGACCCTATGAATACCCCCGCCGGGCAGCTCGAGGGATTTGTGGTAACGCGGGAGGTGTTGAGGGAGGCTCTCCACAGGCATAAGCTGAGGCATCTCATAGGCGGGCTCAGCGTCGAAGACATAGCGGCATATGTGCTGGAGGCTAAAGGCTTCACCGACGTTAAGATTCTCCAGAAGCAGAACCTCATACGGGCGAGGTTGAACGGGAAGCCGTGCCTAGTGGCCGTGAAGCATCTAGACCTTGGCAGCCCTACGTCCCAGCCCGTAGACAAGGATGACGCCTCGAGCTTTCGGCAGCCCGCAGTTACGCAGCCCGTCTACACGATGGAGGTCGAGTCTTGGGAGGACGAGGATGAGGATGGAAGGCCGACTATCGTCGCCAGATGCATCCTCAACTCGTCTGAAGCAACGCCTCTATGAGTCTGTCGGGTAGCGTGACCGAGGGCGACTCGGTGTTAGGCCCGGGTCCGAGGCGGCGGCTGGCCTCTAGCTCTTCTTGCCTCGTCTCAACGCTACGACCACAACGACGACGATGACAGCTGCGACAGCGCCAGCCGCTATGTACATCAAGGGCAGTTCTTCGCCGAGGACGGGTTTCAGGCTGAGGTCTGTGTAGGTCAAGCTCATCGATTCAGCTGAGGGAATCGAGACGGCCCAGTCTGACAGCCTCATGATCTCGGGTACGGCTCCAAGCCGGGAGTAGGAGATCGGGGATGGCCTAGGCCAGTTCGCAACTTGGATGACGACGTTCTCTGTAGCCGATATCCTGTGGTAGCCGCTAGTTAGGGGAAGGGACTCGTCGGCCCTGAGCTGTGACTGGACGTCGTCGACGGTGACCGTCGTCTCCTTGTACGCGAAGAGATACGCCTCACCCGTGTAGACGCCGTCCGTGGGAATGTACACGTACGCGTTCTGA
>Ga0315310_10001358_pt1 | contig 15430 bp, 11 predicted proteins | sample TDP5_MG_FD_203630 | JGI IMG/M metagenome (GOLD analysis project Ga0315310, IMG submission 203630) | Freshwater sediment microbial communities from Lake Towuti, South Sulawesi, Indonesia - TDP5 | ecosystem: Environmental > Aquatic > Freshwater > Lake > Sediment | place: Indonesia: South Sulawesi... | reverse complement strand
GGGTTGGCCGGGTAAGTGGCTTTGAGACGGATCGATCCTGTGGTGTCGGCAGTAAAGCTTGTGATTGTGATGGTGCTTGCGGGAAGGATGTAGAATGGTGAGCTTGTGCGTGAATACTGGACACCCGAGTATGGCGCCTCAGTGTCCGATCCATCATAGTAATTTCCAACAATGCTGAACCTGAACGGCCCTGTAAAGCCCGTTCCTGCGAAATCCTGTATTGTTTCCCAGTCCACTGTCCACAGATGCGCCCTTGTTGTCGCATCGGGCGATGACTCATAGGTCGGAGTGCCATCATATTTTGTCGTCATCTTGTATCCTGTGTTGTCCAGGACCTTGTTGTCTTCAATAAAATCCTGCCATGTACCGGATGTATACCTTTGGAGTGTCGCTACGGGCCAGTCCACAGCAGGGTCTCCGCCATACCATTTGATGGTTTCAATGGAGAACCTCTCCAGCGTCGTGGGTTGCGAGAACATGGCCGGTGCGGGAGATGAGAAGGTCGGGACAAAATCTGGATCCACCGGGATTTCGGGCTGTGTTGTGGGATCGAACTTCTTTGCTGCCGGATCGCACCCAATATTGTCCTCTGCCTCAAGGGTCACGAGCTGTTTGGCAAGCTCTGTGCTGTTGTCCAGGAGAAACTCTCCAAACTTGAAGCCCCAGCCACTCATTGCCGTCTCATAGCCGCCCTGGAGCCAGTCCTCCCGGTCAGAGAGATAAAGGTGATGGTCCTGGCTGTATCCGAACACGGCAACGATCGCTTCAGATGGCAAATCCACCTCATCCTGGATCCTTTCCCTGAGAAAGCGCCCGAGTGAGCTCTTGGCCTCACCCGGAAGGGTTGCGATGAAAAGGTTTCCAATCCTGGCCGCAGTGAGCCGTGTCTGGGAGAAAACGAGGACAGGGTACTCCCTTCCCTTTTTTGGGACCAACATTTCCTGGAGCTCCTCAAGAGAGAAGCAGCTCATTTGCCCGTCAATCAACTTGGTCTCTGGATTGTCGCAATCAACAATTTCAATTTCCTGCCTGAGGATCCCACCTCCGCAGTCAAAGGCTCCATATTCAAAAGGTTTCCCTTCCTCATCTATAAACTCATCTGGGGTATAACCGAGGGTGTTGCGGTTGACATCAAATCTCTTTGACACGATCTCAAGTGGCACATCCGTCTCCATTGTCAGGGTGGTATAAAGCTCTCCCACCTTTGCTGCTGCCTCCTCGCCGATTGCCTCAAGCTTCTGGGTTCCATCATGGCCTTTGAACTCGCCAGCAGGCGAGACATCCCCGCCGGTCCCCTGGGCAAACAAGGCCGTGATCTTCTGCCCCTTCTTTCCAAAATACTCCTCTACCTTGTTCTCCACTGCCCCAACTGCGTCCTCTGTGAACATGAACTGGAGCATGTGCGTGGCGTGCATCCCGAAATTGACTACAACAGCAAGGGGGTCCCCGTTCTCCTTGTCCACCCTTATCAGGACGAGGCGGCTGTCCTTGAGCTTGCCCGTGACAGGGTCGTCCCAGTCTGGATAGAGGAAGTTGTTCTCGCAAACCCTGTCCCTGTTGATATGGTCTTGCGGATCAAAGTTTTCCATTGTTCCATAGCCGATCTTTGCCGGCTCAAGGTTGTCCACTGCCTGGACGACCACAGGGGCTATGGAGTTGACAATCCTGTTGAACACCTCTTCGCCGTATTCGTCCAGTCCCATCATTCCAAGGTTTGGAGGAAGCCTCCATATCCTGCCCGGTCCGGAGTGGCTGTGGGTTGCTACAACAATCATGTTCCCGAGGAGATCCATGCCGGAATCTGCCTTTACCTTTTCCGCCACCCTTCTCACGAGCCAGTCAGTGTTGAATATGAGGGGTGTTTTGAGGATGACGATCTTCTCACCGCCGTTGTCCAGTGCAAGAGCCTTGATACTGAGGCGGTGGTAGTATCCAATTGAACCGCCGAGATTCTCCTGGTAGGGAGAAAGGACCCCGGTCCTCGCGCCGTAGCCGCCCATTGATGTGCCGATAGGGGCGTCAAGGAGCCCTACTGCGACCCCGGCCTTCAGGGGCTGGATGGTCTTCTGGCCGCTGATGCGCTTGTTCTTCAAGCATGGGCCGCCATTATCTGCGCAAGAGCACGAATAGATAGCTGCCAGTGCGATGGCTGTTGCAACGAACAATATATTTTTTTTCATATACCCCTCCTTGTTTTAGGTTTTGAGATTACCAGATTCCCTCGTTGAAATCAATGTTTATAAGCGCCAAGGATGCCTTCTTTGTGACACAAAATGACCATTCTGTGATATGCTTTTATAGGCACAACATGGACAGCTTCAGATTTATTCCGGACAGGATTAGAAAGTATATTGAGGGCTACCCCTTTGAGAAGAACTCAACCTGCCCATTTACCCGCCCTTCCAGGCCCCTGAACGAATGCATTGTTGGGCTGGTGACCACTGCTGGCCTGTTCATTGAGGGCCTTGAGCCGAGCTTTGACCTTGAGAGGGAAAAGAAGAACCCGGCCTGGGGCGACCCGACATTCAGGCACATCCCGCTGAACGCAGATCGGTCTTTGATAAGGGATGCGCACAGGCATTACAATCACGGCGGCGTTAGGAAGGATCTGAATGTGCTCTTCCCGGTTGATCGGCTGCTGGCTTTGAAAGAGAAGAGACGGATCAGGGATGTGTCTGGGATGAACTTTTCATTCATGGGGTATATCCCTGACCTGAACCCGGTTAAAGAGACATACGCCCCGCAGGTGGCAAAAGAATTCAGGGATGCCGGAGCGGATGTTGTTTTGATGGTCCCGTCCTGACCCGTATGCAATCACTCCGTGGGAGTGATCCAGAGAATCCTCGAGGAAAGCGGGCTTGTCACGGTGTCTGTTACCCTTATACCGTTCATCACGGAAAAGGTGATGGTGCCCAGGGCTGTTGCAATTGAGCACCCTTTCGGGTTTACGCTCGGCAGGCCCGGGGATGTTGAGACGCAGACCGAAATCGTTGAAGCCATGCTGAAGCTTGCTGTTGAAGCTACAGAGCCCGGGAAAATCGTGGAGCTGCCCTATATATGGGAGAGGAAAGACGGGGACGACCCGGAGTGGTATAACGGCAAATACTTCAAACCATAGTCTCCTGACATCATCATACAAACTATCAATGAGCGGCCAGGCGCACCGGTAAAGGGCACTGGGGATCGTCGGCAAGGGCGTCCCCTGTGAGGGCAAGGGCAATGGCCCGGCACCCGGCGCATCCTTCTACTGCGCATGTCCTGCAACGGACGCCTTTGAGCCTGGATCTGATCTCGGCTGGGCAATAGGTTTCAAGCCTCTTCAGGATCCCCTCAAATGGCTCGGTTAGGATATTTCCCACTGCGATTGGAAGCCTACGGCACGGGTAAATTGTTCCGTCGGGCATAAGCGCCATTGACTCGCCGCCCAGGTTGCATAGGGCTCCGCGCAAGGGATTGGCGCAGGGTCCGAGGCAGAGCCAGAATGCCCGGAAGGGCAGGAGCGTTTCAGGGTCAACGCCGATATTGCTGACATGCACGATTGTGCGCAAAGCGGTTTTCCAGTCCTGGGGGAGGAGGGCATGGTTTGCAAGGCCCATGCCTAATCCCAAAGGCACGAATCTTTCAACGATGACCCCGTCCAGGCCACACTCCCAGGCCCAGCGCACTGTGTCCTCCAAAGATGCAAGGTTCAAACGGCTCAGGGTCATCATGAGAACAATGGATTTACCCGATCGGTGGAAGCTCGCAATGTTCTTTTGTACTAAAGAGAAGTTTCCATCGCCCCGGATGCGGTCATTAATCCCCGCGTCTGCAGACTCTAAAGAAACCTTGAGTGTTGATATTTTCGGGAACGCCCCGATCCCCTTGATGAAATCCTCTGACGCCACTGTGCCGTTGGTGATAATGTTGACCTCCTCAAGGTTGGGGAAAGTATGGAGGTGCTCAATTAGGTCAAAGAGGAAGGGGAAAAGGAGCGGCTCACCTCCCGTGAGATTGATTGATACCCTCCTGTCCGTCAGCGCCTTAAAGATCCTGCCTGCAGCGGCCTTCAAAATCTCAAGGTCCTGTTCGCCTTCAGAGGTGAAATCCTCCTGGTAGCAATGAGCGCAGCGCATGTTGCACCGGTTGGTCAGGTGCCACTGGAATCCGAAGGTCTTCATGGGAATGATATCCACAGGGATATACTACACTAATTCCAGAAAATATGGCTCCTCCTCCAAGTCTCCCTCTATGGCTGAATCTTTTATATGCGTTTGAGAATTGTTTCTACGAACACTCGATCTGCCCTTGAAGATACCAACTCCAATATTGAAAACCCTCTCTTCCAGGCAAACCAAAATGTTAATCCCAAACTGACGATTGTAATCAGAAAATTAGGCCAGGCATTCAATTGCCACTGATGGCTCCAGGTGAGTTGCCAGGCAGATGAGAAGGGCAGGAGATACGGGATAGGCCATTGATACCCGTCCGGCCCACGAGATCCAACAATGTCGCATAGAAGGTGAAGATGGAATATTAGAAGGAACATGGCCCCTGTCCTCAACCGTCTTTTTGCAATTGCAACAGCGACAATCGTCCCCAAGAGGCAGGTTCCAATGTTGTGGGTCAATAAGTGGTGATATTCTGAAAACCAGGTGAGGGGTGTATCCGATGACCGCGTGAGAAGCTGTGGGAGCGCACCTATTCCATCAATATCAGGGATGATACCGCCAACCATGGCAATGGCCCTGTCGCGCTTCTCAAGGGGGACAACATTTACCGCGCACCAGCTTATGAGAAGATGCGTGATGGGATTCATAAGTTCTTCAAGATGTCATAATTAAAAGAGATAAAGCCATGAAGCAGGGTGATCCACGAAATATGATACTCCCTGTGTACTATTAAAACCTCCCTTAGGATGTTTGGCGGACAAGATCCAAATAATGTAATCTTTTACCTTAAGTGCCTGGACTGATTTAATCGCCGAAGCAATGTCTTCCCCAATCTTTTGACCAGTTTTTACTTGAATAAAGCTTCCCCATAGATCAGATAATCTAACTGCATCACACTCCCGACCGCCTTCCAGCCAGAATCCTATATGCCACCCAGGGAGTCTGGAAGCATTCAGTGCCGAGAGGACAGCGTTTTCCAGAGCAGGCCCCCAATTGTTGGGATCAAGAAGCCCAGCCTTTTCAATGCCAAGAAGGGCCTGTCTGAGGGCAGGGTCAACGAGATATACCTTCCTCCTCCCTTTATAAGGTTTTGCAAAGTTTGGGATGGTAAAGACAAGATAGGATTTTTCCAGGTACATGAGGTATCGGGCTGCAGTCGGTCGGGTTATCCCGATGTCCTTTGAGACCTCTGATTCATTCCAGAGCCCTCCTGGATGATGGCATACCCTGAGAAACATCCTTTCCAGAGCCCTGGGGTCATCAACTTGATACATATCAAGGAGGTCACGGCCAAGGGCACGATCAAGAATGTCCTGTCTGAGGCGGCGTCTCGCCTCCCTCAGATCCTCCACGTTAATAAGTTCAGGAAATCCCCCTCTTAAAAGGAACTCCTCCAAAGCCCCTTGTAACCTATTTAATTCATCCGCAGGAATCGGTCCCATCTCTTTCAATATGTTTCTATGGCGTTTCATTAAATCCTTGGTATCAACTTTACTTTTAGAGCTCATCTCTTGGAATAATGCATTAGTTTTATCATGGAGATCAAAGCTCCATGCTTTCACTCCCCGAAGGCGCACGAATTCCCTGAATGAGAAGGGATAGAGGACCCGTTCCCACCACCTGCCCAATCCGGCATCTTGCCCTCCTTTGTGTAGCATTGTTGCGGCGCTCCCTGTGACAAAAAACCTGTATGGTCTTTTCCTGTCAGCGATCTTCTTGAGCCAGAGCGACCAATCCTCTGCATATTGCACTTCGTCAATGAAAAGATACCGTGGTTCCTCTGTCGGTGGAGGAAAACGCGCCTCAAAGAGATCAAGAAGGTTTTCTAATGATTGGAATTTGAGTGTGGGGTCATCAAGGGAAATGCAGAGGATATTCTTGGGATTTTCCCCATTTTTCAGAAGTTCAGAAATGATCTGAAACATCAGAATGCTCTTCCCTACCCGCCTCGGCCCTACAATAGCCATTCCTCTCCCTGGCTCTAACGAAGTAAGTTCTTTTAGAGCCCCGGGAAATATCTCCCTTTTAAATGGAAGATCAAGTGCAAAGGGAACCTTTCCTGTCGCCCACCATGGGTTACTGGTTTCGAGTCCTGTCCATATTAAATGGTCATTCATAAAACATATTTTGACAAAAATAAATATATTTGTCAACTATATATTTACATTAATAGCAATATTCGATATTTGTTTGAAAATATCAACAGTTACAGGCCGGTTAAATTGTTACTGGAATAAGACAATTGACCTTAAAATCAGTATATGATTAGATTTCTTCCCGAAATTCGGCAAATATGGAATACTCTATAATATCCAGAGACTATTAAAATAATGGCGCCCTTGTCTATTTGGGGCGGGCTGGACAAAAGCGCATATTGTGTGGTCTTATGAAAACCAATGGGGCTTTATGGAAGGGACTGAGAGGGCTTCCTGATCTTCCTCGTCTATCATCGTGTTTGTCCTAACGCTTGACAGGCTGGGCAGGAGCGATCTCGGGATTGCCGGAGGCAAGGGCGCGAACCTGGGGGAAATGATCCGGGCTGGACTGCCAGTTCCCCGCGGCTTTGTTGTGACAACACAGGCCTATCAGGTTTTCCTGGATGCTGGTGGTCTCGGGCCTTTCATAAAGGATATCGTGGCGGCATCCTCTTCCCATGAGGCGTCCAGGGCGATCCAGGATCGCATAACGGCGTGCAAAATTCCCGAGCAGATAGCTCAAGAGATTCTCACAGCCTTCCGCAGCCTTGGAAGCGGCAGCGTGCCGGTAGCGGTCCGATCCTCAGCGACAACCGAAGACCTTCCCACAGCTTCTTTTGCCGGACAGCATGACACCTTTCTGAACATCCGGGGGGAGGCCATTCTCTCGTCTGTCAGGGCATGCTGGGCTTCGCTCTGGACAGAGCGGGCCATCGCCTACCGGGCAGCGCACAGGATTGATCATTTCCGTTCGCTCATGGCTGTTGTCGTGCAGGAAATGGTGGATGCAGAAGTGTCAGGGGTAATGTTCACGGTAAATCCTGTCAGCGGAGCTCGGGATGAGGCCGTGATTGAGGCATGCTCAGGTCTTGGAGAGGCACTTGTGGCCGGGAAGGTATCTCCGGACCGGTTCAGTGTGAAGAAGGGGCCGCCGCCCGCAAAGGCTGAAAGGACAGCAGGGACGAAGGCAATTGAGTTGCAGGACAATACGCTATTGGCACTGGTCGGACTGGGCATTAGGATTGAGGAACTCTTCGGCAGTCCCCAGGATATCGAGTGGTGCCTCAGATCAGGGAATCTCTTCGTTCTCCAGTCCCGTCCGGTCACGGCAATTGGAAGCGCGGGACCCGTGGTGTATTTCGGGAGCAGGATGAACCAGGAGGCCTTAAGGGGGAGGCTCATAGTCTGGTCGAGCTGGAATGTCCGGGAGACGATGCCAGTGCCGCAGATGCCCTTTGGGTGGTCTTTCTGGAACCATGTTGTCATACCTCTCGCCTTTGAGATTGCACTGGGCGTAAGGAGGGACGATCTGAACTTCGACAGGTATCATGTCCTGGACCGGGTGAATGGCCGGCTGTATTTCAACATGAATGTCCTCTATGGTTGGCCTGTCCTGGGATGGAGTCTTCGGGGGATTCTCAAGTACCTGGATCGGGAGTCGGCCGCTGTCATAGACGGGCTTATCCGCTCAGGAGAATTTAAGCCCATGAGGTTCCCGCACCCGCTGCAGACGATGTGGAACATTATGAGGACCCTGGCAGGCAGCATGGTCAGGCTCCCGCAGACAATGAGGGAATTGAGCGCCGCTTATGCGGCAAGGGCATTTGAGGAGGTCGGGAAAGACGCTTTTGAGTTGTCAAAGAGAGACCTTTCCAGGATGAAAGATGAGGAGATCTTCAGGGAGGCCGAGGCTGCGGTTCGTAGCTTTGTCATGAAGCTATGGCCGACATTTATCTGGTATATGATTGGTTTTACTGGCTTTTTTATGGTTAAGGCCGCGGTGAAGGGATGGCCGGATATTATCCCGGAGAAGTTCCTCTCCGGACTTCCACCAAACAAGACTACTGAAACAGCCCTTGAGATGTGGAAGCTCTTTGAGGGCGCTTCTGAGGCCGTCCGAAAGGTATTAAGAGAGGTCGAGCCAGACCAGATCCAGAAGAGGCTCGCTGAACTGCCCGAAGGCAAGGAGTTTTTGAAGAAATTGCATAGTTTTCTTGCGAGGTATGGGCACAGGGCCCTCATGGAGTTCGATATTACCGTGCCGCGGTGGAAGGATGATCCGCGCTTCGTGTTTCAGGCATTGAAGAATTATACACATCACAAGCCTGAAGAGCCTACTCCGCTGGAGCACTTCCGGAGGCAATCCGATGAGAGAGAGGCGATCATCAAAACTGTTCGCAAGATGTTTTCACAGGGGATCATCAAGCGCTTCCTTCCGATCCAGCTCCTGCGCAGATGGCTATTTGAGCGCGGCTTAAAGATTATACACGGCTACTACCCAATCCGGGAAAACGCAAAGTTCTATGCGATGACGATCTGGCAGCGGGCCAGGGAGATGTACATGGAAGTGGGCAGGAGGCTCGTTGCAAGGGGCATCCTTGAAGAGGATGAAGACCTCTTCTGCTTTTCACATTTGGAGATCATGCGCATCTCTCGGGGTGAGTGGCAGGACATTCCCGGGATAAGAAGGACAGCCAAAGAGAGGAAGAAGGAGGCGGAGAGGTGGCGCAGGGAATCCCCTCCGCTCATTGTTCGAAGCGATGGGAGGGCAGAGGGCAAAGCAGCAGCTCCGTCCGGAGACATCCTCCATGGCTCGCCCGCCTCACCCGGGACAGTGCAGGGCAGGGCCTCGGTGATCCTGGACCCTGTCCAGGGGGCCAGGATAGAAACTGGAGATGTGCTTGTAGCGCCCCTCACTGACCCTGCATGGACGCCCTTGTTTCTCACGGCAGGGGGCCTGGTCATGGAGGCAGGGGGGATGATGAGCCACGGCGCAGTTGTGGCCCGGGAATACGGGATCCCTGCCGTGGTTGGGGTCACAGGCGCGACCAGGGCAATCAGTACCGGGGACATCATAGAGGTGGACGGATCATCGGGCCAGGTTCGGGTGCTCGAGCGGCCCGAAACCCGTATTCCACCCCCTCGTTGACTTACTTTGGGCCTGACCATACAATAAAATTGTGAAGAAACTCACCCAGGAGGAGATAGACGATTTTATCAGGGGAAAGGGACTTATTGAGATAGAAGCATCTGATCCCCTTGAAGGGCAGCGGATTTTAGATTTTCTAAAGAAGAAGGGGGCTTTTATTGCAACATCAAAGGGGACATTTAAGGTTACACAGGCAAACCTATCCCTGCTTAAAGAAACAGGGTTTGTTTTTACTGAGGTAGAAAAAAAGGAAGAAGAAAAACCTTAAATCCCCTCTCCCTGAAAGGGAGAGGGTTAGGGTGAGGGTAGAATAGAGAAGCATTCCCTCTCCCCTTGGGGAGAGGGCCCGGGGCCCCTTGCGGCGAAGCTAGTGCAGGGGGGTGGGAGGGGAAGATTTAGTGTCGGGGCGTGGCTCAGCCTGCGCCCGTATTGTAGATGGACACCTGGGTAACCAGGTGCGATGTAACCCATAACGGGTATTTGATGGGAGGCTAAATAGTTTGATTAGCGTCGGGGCGTGGCTCAGCCTGGGTAGAGCACCTGGTTCGGGACCAGGGGGTCGGAGGTTCAAATCCTCTCGCCCCGACCATTAAAAAGGAAGTTCCTGGTTCTGAAAAAAAATATCTACAAGGCTGATGTCGCAATTATCGGTGCAGGGATCGCCGGCATTGTAACCGCGCTTGAGCTGCTTGAGCGCAGCAAGCGCGTCCTTCTTCTTGATCGCAACACTGAAACAAAGCTCGGCGGCCAGGCAATTACTGCCTTTGGCGGGATGCTGCTCGTTGGAACGCCCCTGCAAAAATATAACGGTATCAAGGACAGCCCAGAACTTGCCTTCTCCGATTGGTGCAATACCGCACGATTTGAAGACAATGATGTTTTGCCCAGGAAATGGGCAGAAATGTATTGTCATCAAAGCTTTCCTGAAATCTATCTTTGGCTCCGCAGAAAAGGGATCAGGTTCGTTCCCAGCGTGATGTGGCCGGAGCGGGGTTTCTACGGACAGGGGAACTCTGTGCCGCGCTATCACATTGTCTGGGGCACAGGATATGGCATGACAAGCACCCTGATCGATCAAATGCTTAAGCATCGCAACAATGACAGGCTCGAGATGCATTTCAATTGCCGCGTTAAGGACATTGAGAAATCAGCAGGTAGGATCACGGGCATTAGCGGAGAGGTTGAAGGGACGGGTGAGAGGTTCTCTGCAGGGGCCGACAACATTGTTATTGCCACCGGAGGAATAGGTGGCGACATTGATAGGGTTCGCAAGTTATGGCCCGGCGAGCCTGGAGGGCCGCCCGACGAGATTCTTATCGGATCTCATCCATTCTGCGACGGCTCAGGGATTGAGATGGCCGAGAGGCTTGGCGGTGTTGCAACCAATCTCGGCTACATGTGGAATTATCCAGAGGGCATTGCCCATCCCAGACCCGAGTTCAAGGGACAGGGCTTGAGGGTAATTGCCCCGAGGTCCGCACTCTGGATGGATTACAGGGGCAGGCGAATTGGACCGCAGCCCCTTGTGGGGTATTACGAGACTTCTTATGCTGTAAAGCGAATTTGCGAGCAGAAGAAAAAATACTCCTGGCAGGTTATGAACTGGAAGATTGCGGCCAGGGAGCTTGGCCTTTCCGGCGCAGAGCACAATGAGGCCATCCGGGACAGGAAGTTCATCCAGTTATTGATGAACACATTCTTTGGGAACAACAAGCTGATCAAAAGGATCACAAATGAATGCCCGGATTTCATTACTGCAGGATCCCTGACAGAGCTTGTAAAGAAGATGAACTCCCTCGTGGGCACCGATGATGTGGAGCTTGAGTCCATTGAGAGGGATATCCAGTTGTATGATGACCAGATTGAACGGGGCGTCAAGTTCCATAACGATGATCAGCTCCGCCGGATTGCCAGCGCCCGCAGCTGGCCCGGAGACAGGATAAGGATGTGCAAGTTCCAGAAGATTCTTGACCCGAAGGCAATGCCCCTGATTGCAGTCCGCTACAGGATCATCACACGCAAGAGCCTGGGAGGCATAAAGACAGATCTTGGAAGCAGGGTTGTGGACAGGGATGGCAAGGTCATCCCCGGCCTATATGCTGTTGGAGAGGCAGCGGGTTTCGGGGGCGGCGGGATAAACGGCAAAAGCTCGCTTGAGGGGACATTCATATCCTCCTGCATCCTGAGCGGCCGTATGGCTGCAAGGTCAATAGCGGGATGAAACGGGTCCTTCTTACAAATGTCCGGCCCGATTTGATCGAGAGCGGCTATGTCGCCTCGCTGTTTGATCCCTTTGGAGAACGATTTACGCGGGGGCAGGGTATATTTACGCTCACAGGCCACCTACACGCTGTCGGGACTCACCTCATTGCCCAAAATATAAGATCCCCTTCCGTGGTGTTGGAGTATCCAACCCTTGATGATTTCCGAAAGGAGGTGCGTAAGGGATTCGACATTATCGGGATCAGCTTCTGGGTCAACCATACGGACGGCGTACTTGAGATGTGCCGGATTGCCCGCAAGGAGTCTCCATCAAGCACCATTGTGTTGGGAGGACACGGCGTTTTGAACATCGAAGATGCCCTGCCATCCGAAAGCGCCAGGAAGGAGTTATTCGATCATGCATGCAGCGGTGAGGGCATCCGCTTCATGCGGGAGCTATTGGGAGAGCACCCTGATGCCCCGATCAATCAGGGGATCTTCCCGCGCTGCGGCGCACTTCCGCCCTGGCTCCTTCCCTACCCGCCGGGCATGATTGCCCCGATCCTATCCGGATACGGCTGCCCCTGGGCTTGCGAGTTCTGCGCATCCTCCCGGTTTTGGAATTATCGTCATATCCCCTTTGCCGATGCCAGAGCCCTCTATGCCCACATCCAGAGGCTCTTTAAGATATACCCAGGCATAGAGAGCTTCCTCATCATTGAAGAGGACTACTTCCGGTATCCGAAGACCGTTCGCGAGCTGACTAAACTGGTGAGCAAGGACAAGAGCTTCGGAGGACTCAAAAACTTCGGATTCATCACAGAGACCAGCATAGGCGCCCTGGGCCATTTCGATCCGGACGAAATTCTCATGTCCGGCCTGGAGTATGCTTTTATCGGTTATGAGTCCAAGTTTGCAGCGGAGCACGGCATGCGCAAGCGCAAGGGGGATGCAACGGAGTTCTTCAAGAACCTGAGGGAGCGGGGCATCCTCACCAACGCTGCAATGATGGTAGGATGGGACTACCAGACCCCGGAGAACCTCTCTGAAGACCTTGACCACCTCATTGCCTGCCAGCCCACACAGGCCCAGTTCTCCCGCGTCATTCCATATCCTGGCACTGCGCTCTGGAAATCACTCAAGGAGAAGGGCAGGCTGGACCTCTCTATAGCCTGGAAGGACTACCACAATTACGGAGGGCCCTATAAGCACCTTCATCTCACCCCGACCAATATCTTTAAGTTCATTGAAGCCGCTCACCGGAGATTGTATGAGACCTATGGCCCGAGCCTGCTTCGGATGTTCCAGACATTTCTCAATGGCTACGAATACTGCTTGAAATCAAAAAGCCGGGAGCTTAGGGAGGACAAGGCAGAGCGTTTTAAAAAAAGGTTGGGGCTTTCCTATCCCCTGTTCAAGGTCTGCCAGGCATTTGCCCCAAACACCCATGCCCTTGCCATTGCCAGAGAGGCGGAGCAGCGCCTGAGCGATCTGCTCGGCCCTCCTTCGCTGAAAGACCGCACCATGGCAAAGATCCTGACAACAAGGGTCGCAGCGTTCAAGGCTCTGCGCAGCCTTCGCAAGGAACCTTCAAGGCCCAGGGTCTTTCCTTGCAAGCGCTACATCTACGACGGACGGCTTGATGCGATAGGCCGTCCATTCCGGGCCGAATACGACCATCCTGACCTGGGCTTCCGCATCCAGCGAGCCATTCTCAGCCTTTTCTAAAGTAGCCAGGGGTCAAAGGCTCAAATCCTTTCTACCCGATAATATAGAAGGACGCCCAACTCAGTTTAACTGATCAAGTCTCGTGGAAAAGGGAAGAAGTGTTGTTATTCCAAAATCTTTTTCAGGGCATCATCAGGGCTTGATGGAGAATCTCCAGCCAGATAGAGCATCATTCCACCCCTTACAGGCCGTGTATTGATTTTGCCTTGCTTGGCCAGCCTGTTTGTGGCCTCAACAGGATCAGAGCCAAAATACTGCCTGAAGGCTTTGTTGAAGCCGCTGTAGACGCTGTGGATACCCTTGTAAGGGGGCTTTCTTAACCTATTGATTGCCCTGAAGATGAATTCTTCCTCTGATAGTTTTTTCTCCTGTTCCATACATCACATAATAAATCATCAAGTTCCTTTATTGTCAACCATTCGGGTGCATTGACCCCGTTAGAAAATGAGCGCCGACCTGTTGCAATTGGTTACATGCCCCGGCCAAACTTTTCCCGAAGTGGTTGACTATTGAGTAATAATTCAAGATTTTGTATGCTCATATGGAAAGAGGAGGGGCTTGCAATGACTTGGCTCTATATCTTAATTGTAATTGGCGCTTATCTACTCGGTTCTATTCCCACAGGGATGATTATTGCTCGGAGAAAGGGAGTGAACCTTCGCAAGGTAGGAAGCGGCAACATCGGGGCAACCAATGTCACCAGGGCCCTGGGCAGGGGCTGGGGAGCCGTAGTCCTCCTGTGCGATATATTCAAGGGATTCATTCCGGTCCTCATTGCGAGGAAGGTGATTGGCAGCGAGGGCTGGCAGGCAGAGCTGTGGCTCTCTTCAACGGTCCTTGCAGCCCTTCTTGGCCACTGCTTTTCAGTTTTCATGGGGTTTCAAGGAGGCAAGGGGGTTGCCACAGGATTCGGCGCTCTTGTAGCATTGACACCCCTTGCAGCCTTAATCGCCCTGTGTGTCTGGATAACCTCTTTTTCAATCTACCGGCTCTCAGCACTTGGGGCCATTTCAGCAGTCACATCCCTTCCAATCACGATCTTCATGGTCTATCCGTCCAGGATCTTCCTTGCCATGAGCCTTGTTATTGCTGTCCTGATCTTCTACACGCACCGGGACAACATCAAGAGGATGGTGGAAGGGAAAGAGAAGGGGTTCTCGACCCGCTAAAAGCGGGTGCCCGAGATCAGAAGCGCAAGGAGGGCAAAGCCCAGCTTCGCCACCAATCTTTTGGAAGCGGAGCGCTTTCGGAAGAAGGGCAAGGACTTCCTGAGATTCTTGACAACCTTCTTTTAGGGTAATAGAAGATAAATTACAAACAAGGAGAGCGATATGTCCTACAACAGTATCCCGGAGATGTGCATAAAACAGTCAGAGCGCCTGAAAGACAAGGTGGCATCAAAGGTCAAGCGGGGAGGCAAATGGGTTGACATTCTGTGGTCAGAGACGGACAAGGATGTCCATGAGATCGGCTACGGCCTTATCTCCCTGGGGATAAAGCCAGGGGAAGCGGTTGCCCTTCTCTCGGCGACCCGGCATGAATGGCTTTTGTGCGACATCGGGATTATGTCAACTGGAGGCGTAACCGTTCCCATCTATCCCTCAAACACTGCGGAAGAGGCCGAATATATCGCAAACGATTCGGATTCAAAGTTCCTTATAGTGGAGAACAAGGCCCAGCTTGAGAAGATGCTCTCGGTCAGAAAGAATATGCCCAAAATTGAAATGATCATTGTGATCGAGGGGCCAGTTGATAAAAGAGAAGGGGTCGTGCTCCTTGATGACCTCAAGAAGAAGGGACGGGAAAAGGCAGGAGAATACGAACCGATCATGAGGAAGAGAGTTGAAAGTCTCAAAAGGGAGGATGTTGCAACCATTGTTTATACATCCGGCACAACAGGCCCACCCAAGGGCGTTGTCCAGACCCACGGGAACCATCTCTTCATGGCTGAAAATGGAGCCAAGGCTTTGGATGTCAGGCAGGAAGATACCGGTTTGCTCTTCCTTCCCCTGGCCCACTCATTTGCCAGATGGTTGGAGTATCTCGGCATCTATGTCGGATTAACCGGTGCATACGCGGAGAGCATAGAAAAGTTCGTGGAAAACATGCAGGAAGTGAAGCCCCATACCACGGCCGGCGTGCCCAGGATCTTTGAAAAGGCGTATGCAACCATACTTTCCACCGTAGCTGCAGGCCCCCCTATCAGGAAGAAGGTCTTTAATTGG
>Ga0315310_10001357_pt1 | contig 15431 bp, 14 predicted proteins | sample TDP5_MG_FD_203630 | JGI IMG/M metagenome (GOLD analysis project Ga0315310, IMG submission 203630) | Freshwater sediment microbial communities from Lake Towuti, South Sulawesi, Indonesia - TDP5 | ecosystem: Environmental > Aquatic > Freshwater > Lake > Sediment | place: Indonesia: South Sulawesi... | reverse complement strand
TAGATAAATTGCTCAAAGACGCTTGGACGCTGGCCATCGAAGCCCTCAGCTGGGTTCAATTGCAGCGTCTAGGTGAACGTCTAGCACTGGCAAAAGCAGCTAGGCAACTTCAGATAGAAGACTTGAGGGCTGTTGGGTTAGCGCACAAGCTTGTCTTTGAAACCTTGCGCCGATTGAATGCCATTGATTCTGCAGTGGACCTCGTTCTGTCGCCTCGTTCCCTCAACGATTATAGCTTTGGTGTTCAGTCGTTCCTCCGCCTTTACACGTATAAGGTATTGTTTGAAGCCGCCGACTACCACGAGGCAGTGGCCATCGCAAGGGCTGGCCGGGCAATCCTCGGATGGCATGAGCTGAATCCAGTTGAAGAGGCGCTCGGAAGAATTCTAAGCCTACAGCTAGCTGATGTGATCGAAGCTGTTAGTGATGAGGAGCGAGTGGCCCTTCGAACCCACAATCCAACGTGGTTTGTTAAGTATGGCTTCAAAATGCTAGGCAGAAGTGAGGCACTGAAGTTCCTAGAGGGTGTTTCCAAGCCTTTACCCACATATTTGAGGCTGAACACCCTAAAAGGATCAGAAGAAAACTTGTTCAGAAGCCTCGAAAAAGAAGGCATCAGCCTAGAGAAGCAACCATATCTCAAATACACCTACAGATTGACAAAGAGCCAAAAACCCCTTCAACAGACTGAGGCTTTCCGCAAAGGCTGGTTTTACATTCAAGACAAGGCAAGTTGTTTGGCGGTTGAAGTTGCCAATCCGAAGGCTGGCAACATTGTTCTCGACATATGCGCTGCGCCTGGAGCCAAAACCACACACATGGCGCAGCTGATGCAGAATGAGGGCACAATTTACTCCTTTGACTATTCAAAACGCAGGATGAATATCTGGAAACGTGAGGTACAGCGGATGGGCGTAGACAATGCCATACCAATCGTGGAGGATGCACAGAAGCCTCTCCCAGCAAAACTTGAGGCAGATTTGATCATGCTAGATCCGCCGTGCACGAGCACTGGAGCATTCAGCAAGACCCCTTCGGCTAAGTGGCGATTAACTAAGCGTTCAGTCTTCAACATGGCTGCGGTTCAATGGAACATGCTGATCAACTGCGCTGAACTCTTGAGGGATGGGGGACAACTTGTTTATTCGACTTGCAGTGTCTCGTTAGAGGAGAACGAGGTCCTGATCGAGAGGTTCCTGAAGTGGAACCTTAACTTCAGTTTAGCAGAAACTTCGCCTCGCATAGGCTTGCCGGGACTCAGAGGACAAGAGGAATGTCAAAGACTTTACCCGCACATTCACAGATGTAACGGGTTCTTCGTGGCAAAACTGGTCAAGCAAACTTAGCAACGCGGCTATTTGGCTTTTTCTAAGTTGGATAATACTTCAAACATTGTTCTTGCTGCAACTACGCTGGTCACGCCATGATCAAATGGAGGAGCTACCTCAACTACGTCGAAAGCTACGACTCTTTCGTCACAAACTTCGGTTAGCAGATCGAATAGATGATGTGTGCACAGGCCGTCTGGCTCTGGATTTTGCACTGCCGGCGCAAAAGCTGGATCGAGCACGTCCAAATCAACCGTCAAGTAGATTTTCTTTACATCTGAGAGCATTTTCGCTATCTTTCTTGACGCTTGCTCAACGCCATTGTTTCGGATTTGCTGCGCAGTCACGAAAGCTATACCAGCCTTCTTAGCGTAGTCTAACTCCTCCCCGCACACGGCCCGTGTGCCAACCTCAACTATTCTCGCCGGCTTTGCCCGTTCGTTGATTCGCCGCATAAACGTGGTGTGCGAAACAGTCTGGTTCATGTATTCGTTTCGGAGGTCTAGGTGCGCATCAAAGTCGATTATGGCCACATTTTTGCCCACAGCCCTCCCCGCGCCCAGCGTTATCGTGTGCTCTCCGCCTATCAATGCGGGGACCTTTTTAGCGTCAAGCAGCTCCTTCACGACTTGTTCGGTTCTCCTAAGCGTTTCAGCTGCATCACCCGTAACGTCGAGATCCCCCAAATCGTGTAGCTTCAAGTCTTCGATGTCAACGCCGGTTCTGAAGCTGTAGGTTTCAATGTTGAGGGAGGCTTCTCGAATGGCTGTAGGTGCGAAGCGGGCTCCAGCTCGATACGTGCTCGTGACGTCAAAGGGTACTCCGAGAACCACGTAAGCGGCTTCTTGAAAGGACTTCTGGTAACCGCTGAAAACGATGGTTGGGGAGACGTAAAGCTCACGATAGCTCATGCCGTCAGTTATTGAGTTGCCTAACTCTAAATGTTTTCGCACTGACTCTGCCAGAGAGGGTTTTGCGGCTGTGTCAATTTGGTGCTTTTTTATACGTTTTTCTTGTTTTGTGTGACTTGATTTAGCGTTATACTATATTGTTTAGTGTTGTTTCCTGTGACTTGGTCTGAGTGGCGGGTGTGGCTGTCTAGAAGAAGTCAACTGGTAGTGTTTTGTGCCTTCTTCTTCTATGTTGACTGGGGGTTCTCTGGCGCTGTGGCTGTGTGGTGTCGTCGTCAAACTGTGCCTTAGTGACATCAACGTCCAGAATGTTGTGGTTATGGGCAGCAACTTGGACAGTTGTAGTTGTACACGCAAGACTGTGCTGTACGACTTCTTCTACGTTGGCTGTATTGGGCTGGCGTCGCTGTGTTTCATGTGTCGTTAACTTCCGCTTAGAAGCAGTAATAATACCGACGTTCTGCATTGTGCGTGTGGCTGTGTCGAAGTTGTTGTTGACTCTCTGTAATGCGTTGCCACAACAACTACTTCTGTGTTGAATCAGGCTTCTCTGGCAGTGTGCGTGTTGATGCCCAATCGCTCTTAGTGTCATCAACAAGTGCTATGTAAGGAAGGGACGACTGCTTCTTTGTGCTTGTGCGTGCTCGTGTTACCCCTCGTTCGAGAATTCTGCATAGAATTTCTATCCCAAACCCAACCATCTAACCAATGAACAGAGAACGGAACACTCTTCTAAGAGTTCTATGAGTTATCTCCATAAGTCTATATATATTAGTGCGCCAAATCTTTTTTTTCGGAGAAAGAAAAATGAAAATCAGGTTGAACAAGGTAGCTTTGATTTCGTTTGCACTGGTATCAATGATGGCTCTGCTGGCTCCAATGGTTTTCGCTCCTACCCCCATAGTACAACAAGTGACTGGCGGAGGCTGGATCCTCACGCGCGCCACCTGCCAAGGGAAAGATGTATCTAAGAAGACTTTTGGCTTCAATGCGGAGGAACTTGAAGACGGCACGTTGAGAGGTAACGTTGAATACGTCGACCACGGAGCATGGGATGGCTACAAAAAAGGGTATCCACACGTTCACGGCTACGAAATAACGGGATTGAAAATTGACGGAAATCAGGCATGGATTAAAGGCACTTGTAGACTCAACGGAGACCCTGGACCATACGCTTTCGAGGTCCATGTTGAAGATATCGACGAGCCCGGAAAATATGACTATTTCCGAATATCGATTCCCGCCATTGGTTACTGGGCAGGAGCTGAGTTAGGATTCCCTGACGATAAAGGCGGCGGCGGCAACATCCAGATTCACAGGCCCGCGCTCTAAGCTTTGATCAACAGCAAGCAAACAATTCCCATATCCTTTCTTTTTTTTAGCGTGCGCTTAGCTTTTGATTGAACCATCGATCTAGGTCGGTCTGTTCGTTTTCAAGCCTGTGAACTATTCTTTTGACAAGCTTGCGACTTCGTTCAAAGAGCTTTATCTGCCTGTTCTGTTTGCCAATCGCGTGTGCTGGATTCCTAGAATCGCTTTCCGGAAACCTCTTAACCTTTTTTTCTTATGAGTATGTCTGTTTTTTGACCTATATATCACACATCACACTCGAGTTAGTTAGTTTGGGTTACGCTATGAGTAAGTTCGGCATCGCTTGAAATATCTCTAGTCCATCTTATTGCAATAGTTTTGTCTGGGTTCTCAATGATTTTGCCTCTCTTATCATTGCCTAAACTTATTTTAGCTCCCACATACTGTCGAATTTGCTTCAAAAATTCAGCGTAGGCTTCAGTCTCTTTCCGTTGTTTTCTATAAAAATACAAATTAGTAAGCCATCCCAAAATGAAGCCTATTACTAACCCTAAAATCCATAAGCCAATTTCAAAACTCAGCGTTTCTTCTATGGCATACCCACGTTCTCTCAAGATTTGAGCATTTTTCTCTGCAGAAACCTTCTTGAACCTTGTTTCCATCTTCCCAAAAGAATGACTTAAAAACTTTGCATCCATTTCAAGGATTCCATTTTCTAAACACTTTGAGTTTCCAGTTTTCTTTAGCTTAACTAGGAATCCGTCAGGGAGATTGCTTAACGTCTGTGTTAATTTTTTGAAACTAATAAAAAGTCTAGGTGTTGGAATCAAGCCATTTGAAAGAAAGAACACTTTTTCATTTTTGAAATCTGGGTTAAAACCTATTGAGTTTGGAACAGAAAACCAAGTGCATGAAACAAGTATTATGAAGTCCCAGTTTTCTTCCTTTTTCAACCTAGATGCCAAGACCTGTTCAAAATAACACTCCAATAGTCTTTCAGTAATCCCTGCTTTCCAATTGTTCAATTCTTTCGGGCTTAAGGAAAACTTCATAATCAAATCTCTCTATATGACCCCTTTCCCGCATTGTTTCTAATTTGAGTTTTCGTTTTCTTCGTCAGTACTTTGTTGAGGTTGGAATGGTGTTCCAGTTGACGAGATTTTCTCAAAACAACCTTCTCCAGAGCCTAAGGCTAAGGTTATGATTCCCATGTATGAACCATTAGAAACATCAATATGTAAGAAGTGTGGTAAGACAATAGCAGAGCCTAAAGAAATGATAAGAATTCTGAAGAAACATCAGTCTCCACTAGAATAATTTCCCTCTTCATTCATGTGGCGTTCTTTACGTCTTCCACTTCTCTACTGTCTCTTCCTCAGTTTTCTCCTCAACTGTTCTTCGATATGGAGACCCACATTGAGGACAAGTTTGAGAGTTAGAATACTGCGTCTTACAATGACCACATTCGTATAGAGTTACTATCTTAGTTTTCACAACCTTCTCCTCTATTCTGAGTTTTGACCACCTTTTTTTTGACCACCTATGAATCATCTGAAATATGAAGAAAACAACTAAACCAAGAGCATATATCATAGAAAACATCATAACCAAAAAAGACAGTACTCCAAGGATCAAGTTTTCTGTATACCCGCTAACAGCCACAAGAGCTAGCGCGATAAAGAAGACTACTAAAGCTATTACTCCTTGTTTCCATTTTCTCACATGATAGTCTCCATCAAAAGTGCTTCAACAATTCTCTTTATGGAATAGAGCATTTTCTCCTTAAATTATTAATGCAGGCTGAAGCGAGAATTGCAGCATCCTTCACTAGACGCGCATACTCAACCCCGTCACTTCTCAATACTGAGACATTCTACATAGCTTCCAAAAACTCGTTTAGAAGGTCGACAGACTGGAACATCACTAGCCGTGATAGGACCTATATTCGCAAAGCCTTAAGAATATGATTGAATGCGTGAGGCGGAAGATATGGATCTTAAAGAGATTTTTGACCTTCAGAGAAGGTTCGACAGGAAGAGAGGTTGGAACCTATACGAGAAATGCCGTACTCCAGCTGAAATCATAGACTTCATGGAGCATTTCGTACTTGTAATGGTTGAAGAGTTAGGCGAGGTATCGAGAATCAGGAAACAGTTTCTCAGAGACAAGAAAGGCTTCAATGTGAAGGCTCTGAAACAAGAGATGGTCGACTTGTTCGTTTATCTCCTGCAGGCCTGCATGGCGCTTGACATGGATCTTGAGAAGGAATACCTGCGGAAGATGAAGGAAAGCGAAGGAAGATTTTCCATCCAGACATCATAAGGCTGTACATGATCTTGGCATTGGCAACGGCGTTACCGTAATAGATTTATTTGATTTGTTGCACTAGCAATAGCCTAAAAAGAGGCTTAACGATTTGACTTCGAGGCTGCAGATAAAGCGCCGAGATGCACTGTTGCTGGCGGTCTTCTATGCAGTTGTTGGACTCCTAGAGATTGCCATCGTTGTTCTTTCAATCTCATCTCGCATTCTACCTCATGTTGGAGCCTTAGCAGTCCTCAGCTTCATAGCAGCCTATGGCTTACTCAGAGCTAAGAAATGGTCGGTTTGGCTCGTCATAATCCTGTTCTTCCCCCAGATAGTCTTCGGCGCCTTCTCGCTGTACAGTATGATTATTCTGTACGCACTCATCCCCGATGCGGTCTTCTTGCTGGCAAACGTTGCCTTAGCCCTGTTCATGATCCTGTCTTTCTTGAGTTTCGTCTACGTGGCCGCGAAACGGGAAACCTTCCAATAGACTCACGTTCTGATGAATGACGACTCAGAGGATTGCCTCATAGACTTTGACAGTCTCCTTAGCGCATCGATCCCAAGAATAGTTGTCTTTCACAAACTTGTTGCCTCGGTTCCAGAGCCGCAAAGGCCTCTCTGCCATTTTGAGACAGATTTCCATAAATTCATTCTCAGAAGTAGCGACGTAACCCAAACCCTTCCTTGCCAATTCTTGGGCAACACCAGCATCCATGGCAACGAAGGGTCTTCCACAGGAAATAGCCTCCAACAGAACAAAACCAAACCCTTCTCTAACAGATGGATGAGCCAAAAAGTCACAGGCGGAAAAGAACAGCGGCATGTCATCGTCGGAGACATCCTCAAAGTAGCGAACCCTATCCAGCACACCATACCCTGACGCAAGTCGCATAGTCTTGGCCTTCAGCCCTGCTCTCCCAACAACAACTAGGACTGGCTCCTGCCCATGCTCCACCAGATACCTTACCGCCTTGATCACCCAAGGCAGATTCTTTCGTCTCGTTCCATCGGCTGGCACAGACAAAATCAACGGCTTATCAAGTGGAATATCTGCCTTCTCGTTCAAAATGGAGCGTGCCTTGCGATTCGGAACGAAATGCTCGTGATCAATTCCATTACTCACCACGGACACATCGTCTTCAGAAAACCCCATTTCAAGCAGTTCCTGCTTCGCTCGAAAACTTACGGCTATAACGTGCTTTGCCTTTCTCAAGCACCGCAGCTGAGGAATCTGCTCAACAAGCGCCGGTCTATGGTGAAAGGTCTCAACAGAAATCCGGTTGAGGAACAATCCAGCGCCACAATGAGAATGAACCACATCAAATTCTGTCTGCCTGAGTTTATGAGCGGCTGTTATCGCAAAGGTTGCGGGTCGAAGCATGCCAAAGTTTAAAACGCTGCAGGCAACGTGGCAGATCTCAGGGTTGATTGTCTCTGGGTCTCCAACGTTTGGCACGAAAGCTGTGACATCCACATATTTTGCCAGAGCCCTACAAAGGTTGAAGGTATAAGTTGAGCCTCCTGTGTGATCCACGTTGGGGTAGAGAAAGGAAACAAACGCCACTTCCATGCCTTACTTCACCGTTCCCGAAGGAGACTTATCCACCTCTGAACTTGATTCTGAACTCTGTCTTCAGTGCCTCGACGATGTTCTCTTTAGAGAACGTAGGGCGGCTAAACCTGCTCTTGACGTTGGATACATCTTCACCCATGAACCGGATTTTCTGAGGATCAATTTCGCCCAAGCCCTGCTGATGGGCTTTCCACAGCGCTTCAATAGCGTAGGCATTAAACCCAACAATGTGACAGCAAGCCGCGTCAACCGTGACTGGATTGCGACCAGATATGATTAATCCAAGGTCAACTCTTTTGCCGTGAATAGGCCCCAAGCCTTCCATGGCGACTATGCCGTCTGCTATTATGAGGTCTTGGCGAATAGCTTGGTTCAAGTGGACGAGCACGTCTGTGAGGTGGCTGTGAAGTCGACTCTTCTTCCCGGTTGCCAACACTCCAAACATGTTTTTCATAGCTATTGAGACAACTGTCCGAGTGCAGGTTTTTACCTTGGGTAAATTGATGAAGTAATCTGCCCGCAACACGGTTTTGGGAATCTCAATTTGCAGTCCAGCGACCTTGTGTTCTTCCACATCGTCTTTGCTAAGGTTGAGAAACTCCGCTTCGCATTTCCGGATAATATCAAAGACGCCTGTACTTGCCAATCGTTCCTCGGCGGTGCCGGCTAGAGCGTCAGACTCCACAACCAACACATTTCTGGTCTTTCTTTTGACGATGCGCAGAACAGCCTCCAGAACCCTGGGATCGACTATGACCATGTTCTCGGGATTTGACGGGAAGCATACGTTGGGCTTCACCACCACCAGATCATCTTTTTTGATGCTTAGGCCGCCAAGCATATCTATGGATTCTTGTACTGTGGCCTCAATGTTGTCTTCCGCTCTCAGAACAACAACGTTGGCAGCTTCTGTCAACGGCGTGGATGACTTGCCTTGAAAACACTCAGTTACTTCATTCAGCGCACCGATTAACTCAATACCATCATCAACTGAAACTTGTGGTTGAGCCTTACCCTCAGCGCATTCGAGAAAATGATGGTGCTCGTTAAAGTAAGAAGGATGCTTCTGACGGAGCACATCAAAGTATTGGCGGAACCTTCGCCCAAGCGCGATGGTTCTTACTTCGCCACCTTTCACCATATTGGCGTTGTAAGGTGTGCGCATCAAGTCCATCCGTATCTTGCCGCTTTCTCCTTCCAAATCAAACTGAAGTGTAGGCACTAGGCCTGTCCATCTAGCTGCAAGCGCGGCAGAGACATCATTTGCCAGCGACGCTTCAACATTTACGTTGCTTATGATGCCGTCCTTCAGGTGAGGCTCTATCCATGCTATTCTCTGAAAAGGTCCGGCTACTCGATGGACCAAATAAATAAGGTGTGGTAGCAGGTCCTCCAGTACACCGCATTTGGCTTGGCTTCGAAAATCGGTCTTGGCTCGATAGAACTGCAGATTCGTGGCGACACAGGCGTCTATTCTCCTGATCTTCCCGATTTCTCCTCTCTCAATTAGCTTGAGGGCTTCAACAAAGCATGGCGTGAACACGTAATTGTGAGCTGGCATTAAAAACAGATTTTCTAAGACTGTTTTCCGCTGCATCTCATATGTTTTCTTTACGGTTAACCCATCTTCAACTGATGAGGCCAAAGGTTTCTCGCAGAAGACATGCTTTCCCCGTTCAAGCGAGTCCATAACAATTCGAAAATGCGTTTCGGGAGGGGTGCAAACGAAAACTGCGTCAATGTCAGCCTCAGCAAGCATACGCCTATAGTCGTAGTAAATTTCATCCAAGTCAAATCTATCTTTGGCCTCTTGCAGTCTGGCGTGGTCTGGATCAGACGCGGCCACTAAATCGTAGCCTTCGATCTTCTTTAACGAGGGCATGTGCACTGACGTTGCAATTCTACCGCAGCCCACGACACCGACTTTCACTGCCTTTCTTTCACCCCAATTAGAGAATAATAAAACTCAGGCTTAAACAATTCCACATCGATATCTTGTCCTTTGTCAACAAACTGCTGACTCTCGTGTAAGACTGTGAAGCCCTCTGCCTTTGCCAACGTCGAGATAGCACCAGACAATCCTGTTGGGACAGGCGAAGCTACGATTCGCCCAGAACTGCCTCGTTTTAGCGTCACAGTGATATACGTGCGTCTACCTCGAGCGGGAAATAGTCTTTCAGAAGCAACGGCCTTGACTTTCATCTGTGGCTCCTCTTTTTTCCCGCCCATCCCAAGGAGAACAGGCCTAACAAAGAGGTGGAAGATCAACAGCGCAGAGGCTGGATGACCCGGCAGTGAAAACACAGGTTTGTCTTCTATGACGGCAACTGTTGTGGGTTTGCCTGGTCTGACTGCAATTCCATAGACTATGACCCCCGGTTTGCCCAGTTTGTCCAGAACCTTTGGGATTATGTCTGTTGGCCCGACTGACACCCCGCCTGAGGTTATGACGACATCTGCCATTCCTAGGGCTTTCTTCAGTGCTGCCTGCATCTGGTCATATTCGTCTCGCACTATGCCCATATTTAACGGTTCAGCGCCCAACTGGGCAACAGAAGCACTCAACGCATGAGCATTGATGTCGAATATTTTTCCTTCGACCAAACGCTTTCCCGGTTCCACAACCTCGGCTCCAGTTGAGAATATAGCGACTTTAGGCCGACCATAAACCTCAACACTAGCGAAGCCCACCGCCGCTAAGACACCGATCTCAAAAGGCGAAAGCACCGTGCCCCTCTTCAACATGACCTCACCCTTGCGAATGTCTGACCCGGCCTTCATCACATTCTCGCCCAGCACAGCTGGTTGATAAACAAGGACAGAGTCATCTTTGCGTGATGTGTGTTCCACCATCACGACTGCGTCAGCACCATCTGGAATAGGAGCTCCAGTCACGATCTCAGCGGTTGTCCGCTGCACGATTCTTACACGTGGCTTTTCGCCAACATTGACTCTTCCAGCCAGTTTGAGCGCGACAGCGTGGTCTTCATCAGCGCCAAAGGTGTCCGCAGCTTTCACCGCGTAGCCGTCAACGGTTGAACGGTTGAAGGGCGGAATGTTCAGTGGAGAAGCCACATCTGTGGCTATAACTCGGTCGTGTGCCTCGGAAAGGGGAATGAACTCTGTGCCAGCAGGCTTCGGCTTTAGGCTTTTTTCCAAAATCCTCCGTGCCTCGTCCACCGAGACCAGCTTTCTAAACACCACTCGCATGCTCCTACTTGGCTAAGGGACCGAAGAGATGCACAGTCACAGTTTCGCCTTCGTCAAGTCCTTCTCGGTCCTCTGGTATAATTACAAAGCCGTTTGCCTTGGTCATAGTTGAATATAGGCCTGAGCCCCTTGTGCGAACAGGCTCAGCGAGAAAATCACCAGCCTTCTCAAATGCTTTGACGCGGAGATAGACCCTCCGTCCTAGTGCACCGGCCACACGTTTCGTTAATTTAGCCCTCATCACTGGCCGCGGCTCATCTTCAACTCCGAGCAGTTTCTGGATTGTAGGTCGAGCGAACGCCTCGAAACCGATTATGGCGGCAACTGGATTGCCAGACAAAATAAAGATTGGTTTACCTTTGAGAATGCCCAGTGCTGTTGGCATCCCAGGTCGCATTGCCACTCCATGCACCATTACGCCTGGTCCACTGAGCTTGCTCACAACTATGGGAACGAGGTCTGCTGCACCCACGCTTGTTCCACCCGTTGTGATGACAACATCAGCTTTCTCCAAGCCGTCGATAATTCGCTTGCCTATCTCGTCCTCGTTGTCTTTAGCTATGCCCAAGTAGAGTGGTTCAGCGCCTGATTCTCGGCATAGACCCGCAATCACGAAGCGGTTAGAGTTCACTACTTGATCTGTCTTTGGCTTTCTTCCAAACTCAACTAACTCGTTGCCAGTTGATAGCAACGCGACTTTTGGCTTTCTCACGACGTTGATGTTGGTGATGCCGAGGGCAACGACAAATCCAAGGTGATGTGGCTGAAGTCTGGTGCCTGATTGAACAGCTACTTCACCCTTCTTGATGTCTTCTCCTTTTCTCGACACGTTCTCGCCGGGTGTCACCGCGGTTATGACCTCAATTGAGCCCTCCTTCAGCTGCCTCGCATGCTCAAGCATTATGACCGCTGTGGCACTTCTCGGCAACGGATTGCCTGTCCAAATTCGCATGGCCTGTCCTCTGCCCACGGCTCCTCTGTGAATTAGTCTGAGCTTCTTGGGTTTGAACTGTGAGGCTTCAGAGGTGTCTTCAGACCTCACCGCGTAGCCATCCACAGCTGAACGATCAACCGGAGGCAAGTCATCTGGAGCTACTATGTCTTCGGCTGCGACATGACCCAAAGCTTCCTCCACGGAGACGCTCTCAAAGCCCAGCCTCTTGGGTTTGAGTGCCTTGAAAAACGTTGATAGAGCTTCGTCAACGTTTGTGAGTCTTTCGAACCCCTTAAGCCGCGCCAACGTCGATCGCTCCGAGTTGCTACCAAAAATGTTGAATCTCCCCAAATTTAAACGATTGTGGAGAACAGGCATAGATAACAAGCTGGGCGACAAAATCGCATAACGGGTAATCTATCTAGCGGTTTTTGCCTTAGTCTTGAGCTCAGCCAACACGATGTCACGTAGCTTTTGTGCATCCACGTCGAGGTTTGGTGTTTCGCAGGCGATAACTGGTCGGAGCTCGCGTTCCACGACAAGTTCTGCGATGAATCTGAAGTCAGGTCCATATTCGGTTTTGTCCAGGTTGTGATGGCGTCTTTCGCCCTTGTCGGTGAATTCGATGTGGCTGTAGTGGCAGTGCAGGTTTTTCAACGCGTTTGAGCCTAATGTTCTCTCGATTTGATCCATGACTTTGCGCACCTCGTCAATTGTCCTGAATCTGCCGTGGTCTCGGGCGTGTAGATGCGCCCAGTCAACGTTAGGCTCGGTCAAGTCAACTCGCTCGCACAGAGCCAAAACCTCTTCCACGCTGCCAAATTGCGACGACTTTCCCATCATCTCGGGCGCCAAATGCACTTTTGTAATGTTCAGTGAACGCATCGTCTCAACGACTTCCTCCATTGCCTTTGCACAGACTTCAAACACTTGCTTAGGCGGGCGTCCCGCGTATGATCCTGGATGAAAAACCACGATGTGGGCGCCCATCCAACTTGCGCCTGTTACACAAGCCAGTAGTCGCTTCTTGCTTGCTTCAAGTGTTTCCTTTTTGGTCGATGTTAGGTTGATGAAGTAGGAGCCGTGAGCAGTCAGCCAAACATCGTTTTCAGCTGCTTTTTTTCCAAGCTGCTGAGCCGTCTCCTGCCTGATCTGGGGTTTTGGCCCCCAGCGAACCATCTGATACTCAAAGGAGTCTAGGCCTTCGTCTCGCAGGTATTTGGGGACTTCTGTCACGGGCTGTTTTAGGAGCTTGAACCCCGGCGGCATGCCGGCGGGACCAAACCTTGGGCGATCGGCCATGCGACGCATACTCCAGTCTTTAGAATACTTTTGTTATGGAGCTGCGCTTAAGATTTGTTTCACGTTTAACGAGTTCTTGATCGGCGGCTTGGGCGTGGAGAAAAGAAGTAACCATACATTAGTGCAACCAAGGCTGAAGCCCAAGCAACGAAGTTCTGCGTCAGAACATATTTACCCGCTATATCCAAGCTGATAACAGGCGTTGAAAGATTAGCGCCAGCGCCTTGAAGAGCGTGTCTGAAGCCCGGTCCGGCACCGACTAGAGCATTGTTTATGGCAGAGCCAAGTCCGCCGAGGGGAGGCACAGCTTGCCCCAATCCGTGCAGCGACTGAGTCACGCCTAGGACGAAGTCTCGAACCGACGGATTTCCTCTGTAAAGACTCACGACTCCAACGCGGATTAGGTCCGGATATTCCACGATGATTATGAGTAAGGCTGCAGCAATGAAGATCACGAGAACCGTTGCGGCACTTCGAACGGCTGCCCTGGCGAAAGCTAAACGTTCAGATATGTAGGAGACACCATAAATCTTCTTGAAGCCATTCTTTAATGCTCTGCCGATTCTTTGAAGGCTTCGGCTTAAACGCCTCAGGGAGCGTCTTAATGCTCTTAATCTTCCTCCTTCCACACGTCGAGATGGTGTTGGAACTCGTCTCGCCGGCTCGGCTCCCCTCGAGACGAAAGCCGTATGTCTGGTTAGGTAGATCCAGCTTGTGGTCAAAACCGCGATGACGCTGAGTGGCAGAATGTGAAATGACATGCTTATGGAAAGTGTGAAGGACCAGTTTATGCCTGGGACAAGAAAAGTGGTAGACCAAACGTTTTTGTCCTCTAGACCAAGCATCTGAAAAGAGTAGATCAGCACTGCTTCGAAGATTATGGCTAGAATCAGGAACAGAATGATAGCTGCAAAGCCTCTTGAGGCTGTCCACCGAAAGATCAAACGTCTCCGACTAGTCTCCGATGATGCCACGTTGACAGCTCCTGACGTTCCAGATCCATGTCAGTTAGCAACGAGCATTGGATCTTACCATGTAAAGCAATCAGATACTTAAGTCAATTGGGCGCTTGATACAGAGACTCTCCTGCTTGCTTTTAAGGCACAAGAATCATTGCCAAGCCAGCCGCCAAAGGAATAGTTATGTTGTCGTTTACGGGTGTAGGCAGGCTTTCGACGACCATTCCCACGGCGGCACCTACAAGTGCTTTACCAGGACTCGCGAAGACTAAGGCGCCTAGAAATGCACATACAAATCCGATGATTGTTCCTTCGACTTTTTTGCCCTTGTTGTAGAAGAAAGCGTGCTTTCCGATTTTCTTTCCGAAGATTGTAGCAAATCCATCTCCGAGGGTGAAGACTGCAATAGCAGCATAATTGACGGGTGGTGGAAAAATGATCAGTGACAAAGTTATGCCAACTGCGAAAAAGATGGGGGCGGTGACGAACTCATGGATCTCGGGTTGAATAGCTGCGTGCCAAGTTATCTTCGACAGGATTGGAACGTTCAAACCCAGCATACGAGCGAGCTCGGACGCTATGTAAACCAGCGTAACCATGGAGATCCAGAAAGCAACTTGAAGATTTAATAGGCCGAGATACATTGTGAACACTGGAACGAAGAACCCCGCGACATGGATGGTCTCACGGAACAGATTCCCCATAGACACGGAATGGCTGCCTATCGGAGTTTCCGATAGCAGTGGCACAACTTCCGTCAGACTGCCTTTTACAACAGCATCCGACTTGTATGCTAGAAGGAAATCAGGATTGTAGCCGACCCTTGTGGCGCAAAGTGGAAACATAGGCAGGTTGTTCCTGTCGTCGGCTACTAACGCACAATCCTTCGAAGTGAAACCTTCAGTTTCCTGAATCCTCTTCAGGACCAGAGCTTTGCCTTTTGTCTTGATCACGTCTCCGCCTATTTGCCCGGTCAATCGACCATTAATCTCTTCCAGTTCTAATCCAAAGGCGTATTCACAACCAAACTGCGACGCCAGATCTTCGACAAAAGCCTGGGGGAGACCGGAGCTTATTAGCGCAGTTCTGCAGCCCGATTTCTTCAGCTCCTCAAAGACCTCTGTCACGCCCTGCAACAGCGGAATCTTCTTGTATAATTGGAACAGATCTTCTACCGACAGGCCTTGCAGTTGTTTGAAGACTTTCCGAAGAGCCTTTTCAAGAGAGGTCAGTCCAGCTTCGTAGAGGAAACCAGCCCAGAGCATTCGCAGAAAACTCAGAATGCTAAGCCGACGAGATGCTTCGAAAAGCAGATAACGTCTCTTCGGAATCAACACTCCTTCGACATCAAATACGACAAGTCGAGGCTTTGGTTTTTGGGGAGAAGCCTTGCTCGTAGCCAAATAGTTGCCTTCCAACCTTACAAAATAGTCTGTTTCAGCCTTAAAGATTCGCTGCGTTAAACGCGGTTCTTAACGTATTTCCTATATGCCTGTCCATACTGCCCGGGCAACGGAAATTCTCGTCCACACTTCGGGCATTTTGCCATTCCACACTGGACAACAGACGGGCAACCGCCGCACGCGAACGTTC
>Ga0315310_10001356_pt1 | contig 15433 bp, 13 predicted proteins | sample TDP5_MG_FD_203630 | JGI IMG/M metagenome (GOLD analysis project Ga0315310, IMG submission 203630) | Freshwater sediment microbial communities from Lake Towuti, South Sulawesi, Indonesia - TDP5 | ecosystem: Environmental > Aquatic > Freshwater > Lake > Sediment | place: Indonesia: South Sulawesi... | reverse complement strand
AGCAGCGCTTCAGGCCGCGCGCCACGTTGTATTCGCCACCGCCCTCCCATGCTCGAAAACTGCGTGTGGTATGAACGCGACCTTCGCCCGGGTCCAGCCGCAGCATCACCTCGCCTAGGCTGACCAGATCCCACTTACACCCTGCCTTTGGTTTGATCTGCAGCATTGCCTCCTCCTTGTTTTCAATTTGACCGGCTGCCGGGAGACGGGCCAGGGACTTTGGCCGATCGACTCTTTCCCTGACCGCTCATTGCCTACTGCACGCCCCTATTCGGCCTCGACTCGAGCTTCGGCGCGAGAAGCTGGATGACGACAAGAGCCACCAGGTAGGCCGATCCCGCCATGATGAAGACCGGGAAATGGGATCTGGTCCATTGCAAGACATAGCCAACAACTTTGGCCATCAACATAGTTGACGGTTGCGACGAAAAACAGCGACGCACAGATGATCCAACGATAATGGCCAGTGGCTGGCGCTTCCAGCGGTTTCGTTGCTGGCGCCTCGGCTACCGCTAGATGTTTGTTGGTCATTGCCCTGCCATCCTCAAAGTCCGCTCTGGTTCTGCTCAGAACCTCAAGTCTCCACTACTCCGACTTTCCTCTGCAAAAATACACCATACCTTGCCGCCCGAACCGGGGAAACTGTTTCTCGCCGCATTGGGGGCGCCTCGCACACTCGCGACAGCCTTGAACCGCTTGATGCACGAGTACTGAAGCCCAAGTCACTTAGCCTGTGCCTTTGTCTGCTGTGTCCAATCGGTGTGGAATACCCCTTCCTTGTCGATGCGCCGGTATGTGTGCGCGCCGAAATAGTCGCGCTGGGCCTGCGTCAGGTTTGCCGGCAGGCGCTCACTGCGGTAGGCATCGAAATACGCCAGCGACGCACTCATCGCCAGAACGGGGAGACCCATGCCGACGGCCGTCTGCACCACCAACCGCCACGCTTCTTGCCGACTTTCAACGGCTTCGCGGAAGGCCGGGTCGAGCAATAAGTTGACTAGTGCAGAATTGCGGTGGTACGCGGCCATGATATCTTCCAGCAGATTGGCCCGGATGATGCAACCAGCGCGCCATATCTTGGCAATGTCGGCCAGGCACAGGTCGTACTTATACTCGTAGGAAGTGATGCTCATCAGCGCCAAACCCTGCGCGTAAGAGGTAATCTTGCTGGCATACAGTGCCGCTTCGACGGCCCTGATGAACTGCCGCTTGTCTCCCGCGTAAGCAGGCACAGGTCCCCGGAGCACCTTGCTCGCGGCTACCCGCTGCGGTTTCAGCGCCGACAGGAGTCGACTCTCGACTGCCGCATTGATGGTCGGGATCGGGGCGCCCACGTCGAGCGCGTGCTGGCTTGCCCACTTACCAGTGCCCTTCTGCTGGGCCTCGTCCAGGATAACCTCCACCAAGGGCTTGCCCGTTTCGGTGTCCTTCTTCGCGAGAATATCGGCGGTAATCTCGATCAGGTAGGACTTCAGCTCCCGTTGATTCCACTCGCCGAAGATATCGTGCAGTTCATCGACCGGCAAATCCAGACCGCGGTGCAGTAAGTCGTAGCTTTCGGCGATCAACTGCATGTCGCCGTACTCAATCCCGTTATGCACCATCTTGACGTAGTGTCCCGCGCCGCGAGGTCCCATGTATTCCACGCAGGGCTGTCCGTCGTCGGCGCGGGCAGCAATCGCGCGCAGGATCGAAGAGATCGCTTCCCAAGCCTCACGTTGTCCGCCCGGCATGATCGCGGGTCCCCAGAGCGCGCCTTCTGCGCCACCGGAAACACCCGTGCCAATGAACCAGAAACCTTGCGCCTCAAGTTCCTTGTTGCGACGCTCTGTGTCCAGGAAGAAGGAGTTGCCGCCATCCATCAAGATGTCGCCAGTGTCCAGGTGCGGCTTCAGATGGGCGATGGCGCTGTCCACAGCCGAACCGGCGGGTACCATGATCAGAATTCGGCGCGGCTTCTCCAATGCTTTCATCAAGGCCGCGGGAGAATCCACGCCAGTGATTTTCGTCCCTTTCGCCGGGCCTTCGAGGAACGCGCGCGTCTTTGGGGCGTCCAGGTCATAGCCAACTACCGGGAAGCCGTTCCGTTCCATGTTGAGAGCCAGGTTGGCCCCCATGACACCCAAGCCGACAATTCCGATTTTGTATTCCATTTCGTCTCCTAGCCTGGTACGGCGGTCTTTTTGTTCAGTCGGTACAGGACTTCTCCGGCGCGCGGCACTACTAACACGCCCTCGTGCTCACGGCCGCGCCATTCATCAATATTGATCGAGGCCGGATCGAGATAGCCGAGGTTGATGCGCCGGCAGCGCCCTTCCGGAATGCCCGTGGCCAGCGTCACGCGGATGCGGGGAGTCTCAACGCCCGTCGCCGCATCATACTGGCCCAGGCCTTTCACGTGCGTCGAGTGCGCAAGCACGCTGCCCGGATAGTGCTTGAAGCGGTCCCACTGCTTGATGAAGTAATCGCGACAGTGGTACCCGATTTCGTCGATCAGCTTGCCGTGGGTATAGCTGACCTCACTGATGTGCGGGCTGTAGATGACAACTTCGCCGCCATCGGCAACCGCAGGCTCCATCTTGTACACGCCCTTGGCGGCGGTCCATAGGTCGTCGTACATCTCGGGCATGATCGAGAGCACGCGTCGAAGTGGCTGATCCACATAGACGATGTGCTTCTGCGCCGAAAGCGCCGAGGCTGCGGTCCAGGCATCCTGTGGCGTGCCGTAGTACAGCCCTGCCACACCATCGTGGGTTACGACGAGTGCAAAACACGCGGCAGGTCGTGGAATGAAAGTGGCTGCGCAGTCGATCAACGCGCGCACCGGCGTATATCTGACACCGATGATGTTGTAGTTGGTAATCATCGCGCCGAGCCAGTGCGTAAAGTTGATGATCTCGGAGCCCGCGATGCCCGGGAAAAAGTACTTGTTGCCGCCGGAGAACCCTACCACCTCGTGCGGGAAAACCGGACCGCAGATGATGATGTAGTCGTAGTCCAGGATCAGCTTGTTCAGCGTGACCGGCACTTCCTGCGACATCAGGCCGCCAGAAATCTGTTCGATCTCTTTGGCAGGAATCGTTCCCAGATGGACAAACGTCGCCGGGCTTTCCCAGTGGTGATTGAAAACGTGCGTTTCGCCTACCCAGCCGTTGACGACCGGGTGGCCCACCAACTTCGTCAACTGGGCGTCGCTCATTGCGGGGTGCGTGCCCAGGGCCACCAGGTAGTCCAGCGCTTTGACGCGCGGCATCAGGATTTTCTGGAACAAGCGGAACATCAAGGGCATCGGCATGGTGCGCGTGCCGTCAGGGATGATGATCAGGACGCGCTTGCCTTCGACCAGGGCCGATGCGACCGCTTCCGCCACAATCTCGCCGATTTCCCTGGCACTGAGGTACCGCTCGGTTGATCCTATTCCGATCACCATTCTCTGTCTCTGCTAAGCCGGGACAAAGTCAGGGCGGAGCGTCGCGCTGCATTGCTTGCCAATGCGCTCAACGCTTCCACGGCGGAGTCTCCGGTAACAGCTTCACGAAATCCGCCAGCAGCCCTGCTTCGTAAGTTCCGGCGAACTCGCCCGCCAGGAACTTTCGGACGCCTTCCTCGTAGAACCACTTCCACGAATCTTCCTCGTGCCCGGGATTGATCGGGAAGAAGAGCGCACTGTTCGCGCGCGCCGCTTCCAAGTCGCCGAACGCGTCACCGATCATCAGCACGTGGTTGGCTGCGTATTTTCCGGCAGTCGCCATCTTCAGGTGCTGTTCCTTCGTACCCATTTCCTGACCGGCAATGACGTGCACATATTTCGCGATGTCGTGCTCTTCCCATTCACGCACGAGCGCCTCGGTGGGTGTCTGCGACACCACAATGGTGTCCGCCTTGGTCGCGAGCAGCTCCAGGCTTTCTCGAACGTACGGGAAGGGCGGCACGCCGGATACGATGTCCGCGATGCTCTTGTTGACCGCCACACTCCACTCCATGGCGCGGCTCAATTCTGGGTCGGGATGTTCCGCTCTGTACGCCTCCAGTCCATCGTTGCTGAGCGGTTTGCCCGACGCGATGAATTCGCGCAGTCTGCGGCCCTGCGGAATTGTGGCATGGCGTGCCATGACTTCGGCGCGCTCGCGCAGCAAGTCGAATACCATCACGAGCGCCGGCCAGCGGTTGGTCCCGCGCCATTTCGAATAGAGGTTGACAAACTCGACGGCTTCGCGGGCGTACTTCGAAACCGGCTGAAGGTTCCAATATTTGATGATGTTGGGACAAAAGCACTCTTTGTGCTTGATCTCCATGCTGTCAAATGCACAACCGTCGGAATCAATGCCAACAAAGAATTCGTACTGCGGTTTGAAATCGGCCAGAGGCCGCGCCGCACCGGTGCTCATGCGTTTCTCTCTCCTTGTCGCGGTCTGCGGGTCGCGCATTCACCTTGCGCGGACATCGCACGCTCGGGAACCGCTAGACCCCGCTGTAGGCGGAAAAACCGCCATCAATCGGCACGACGGTGCCGGTCACAAATGCCGATGCTGGCGACAGCAACCAGAGCACGGCTCCGAGCAAATCTTCCGGATCTCCAAATCGCCCCATGGGGGTATGGGCGAGAATCGACTTGCCTCGCGGCGTCAATTCGCCGGTTTCGCGATCCGTGAGCAGGAAGCGGTTTTGCTCCGTCAAGAAGAAGCCAGGAGCAATGGCGTTGACGCGAATGCGCGGTGAATACTCCTGAGCCATGTGTACCGCGAGCCACTGCGTGAAGTTGCTCACGCCGGCCTTTGCGGCCGAGTACGCGGGGACGCGCGTCAGCGGGCGGAAGGCGTTCATCGAGGAGATATTCAGGATGACGCCACCGCCGGCCTCCGCCATGATTTTGCCGAAGACTTGGCAGGGCAGAATCGTTCCGAGAAGATTCAGGTCAAAAACCCAGCGCAGCGCATCAACGGGAAGGTCGAAGAATTTCAGGTTGGGGCTCGTGGTGGCTTGTGGCTTGTTGCCCCCGGCGGCGTTGACCAAGCAGTCCACGTTCCCAAATCGGGCAAGAACATCATCGGCCGCCTGGCGCAAGCTCTCGATCTTCAGAACGTCGACAGAAAACAATGCGGCGTTGGCCGCGTGCTTGCCCATGCGGTTCAGCAGAGCCTCGCCCGGTTCGAGGTTCAGGTCGAGAATGGCCAACTGCGCGCCGCAGCCGGCCAGTGCACAGGCAATTTCGCCGCCCAGAATCCCTGTGCCACCCGTGATGACCACCGTCTGCCCTGTAAAGTCGTACAGCTGCATCAGCTTGTCGAGAGTCATCGGCATCTGATTCATTTTCTCCTCGTCGGTGTTTGCATTCACTGCGTGGGTTACCGATTGCGGTAATCGTGTCCTCCCGGGACTCCGCGTGCCCAGGACCGCGCAACGTTCGGCCGGACTTCCGATCGCACCTGAAAGATCAATCGACACCTAAGAAAAAGACGGAGACGATCCTGAAATCGGTCAGGTGCGGCTCTTGGCCATTGCTTGCGACGAAACCATTTGGGCTCGGGTTTGCTTCACAACCGCGAGAAACTTGCGGGCGTTTTCGCTGATGATCTCCGGCTTGCCCGACCGAAGCGCATCCCCCTGTACCAGCTCGCCCCCAACACCAAGCGCGGCGGCGCCAGCCTGGATGAACTCGGCAGCAGTGTCCAGATTGACTCCGCCGGTCGGCACGAGCGGGATCTGTGGCAGCGGGCCCTTCAGTGCCTTGATGTACTTCGCGCCCCCAACCTGGCCGCACGGAAAGACCTTCACGAAATCGGAGCCAGCCTTCCATGCTGTGATGATTTCGGTCGGCGTCAACGCCCCCGCCATCACCAGCTTCTCTTCCCTGACTGCAAGCTCCACCGTCTTGAGGTCGAGCCCGGGGCTGACCAGAAATTGCGCTCCGGCATCGAGGCACCGGCGCGCAGTCTCGGCGTCGAGTACGGTACCGGCGCCCACGAGCAACTCCGCCCCACTGCTCTTCACCAGGTCACTGATGACGTCAATGGCACCGGGCACCGTCATCGTGATCTCCACGATGGGAATGCCGCCCAGGCAGACCGCCTCCGCGGCGATCCGCGCCTCTCGCGGCGATGATGCGCGCACCACCGGCACGATACCGATCTGCGCTATTCGATCGCGAACCTGCTGCTTGTTCATTCGCCTTGACCTTTCCGCGCACGCTGCCGCGTCAACGAGCGGTGCGTGCGCCGACTCCTTTCATTACCTGGATAACTTCCTGGAAGGTCGCCATCGTAGTGTCGTCCGGATCGAGCCGGAGCATGACTTCGCCGAGACTGATCAGGTCCCAGCGGCATTCCTGTTTCGGTTTGATCGCTAGTGCCATGGGTCCACCTCAACGAGCCAGCCGCCATCCACCACCAGGACGTGCCCGTGAACGTGGTCACTGGCCGGTGGACATAGGGAGACGGCAGCACCGACAAGCTCGGAGAGTTCGTCCCACTGACCTACGAGAGCCCGCTCGAGGATCTGCCGGCTGCGTTCGGGATGTTTGCGCAGCTCCGCCGTGTTGTCCGTGGCCATGCAACCGGGCGCCATTGCATTGACGTTGATGCTTCTCGGCGCCCACTCATTCGCAAGCGCTTTGACGAGCTGCACCACGCCGCCCTCGGTGTTGGCCACGAAAAACATTTGGTTTTGCAATGTCGGATTCCCGCGCACGAAGTTGTCCTCTATCTGGGAAATCACACCCGAAACGCGTGGTGTTTCAGCTTCGTTGTCGACTGCGAGCAGTCCAAACTCCAAACTTAGGGTTTTCACCACCCTGCTAGGGCTTACCCGTGGCTGCCATCGCCGCCGGTCCCGCCAGCGTGAGCTTGCCTTCGAGTTCGATCTGTTCGGCGGAGCGCCCGACGAACACCTCGAATTTGCCCGGTTCGGCTCGCCACTGCTTCGAGCTCACGTCGTAATAGGACAACGCCCGCCTATCGAGGGTCACCGTTACTCGCCGCGTTTCTCCGGGGCGCAGATTCACCTTTACAAAGCCTTTCAGTTCCTTCGCGGGCCGAGGCACCTTTGCGTGTTTGTCTCCCACGTACACCTGCGCCACCTCGGCCCCTTCGCGCTTTCCGGTGTTGGTCACATCGAACGACACACTGAAGTTGCCTTCGGGCGCGGTGGGCACGACGGACAGATTGCGATACGCAAACGCGGTGTAGGACAGTCCATATCCGAACGGGAACAATGGCTTCTTACCGCTGTGATCGTAGCCGCGATACCCAACGAACAAGCCCTCCTTGTATAGGATGCGGTTCGTGCCTGCTTCGGGATAGTAGCTGTCGTGCACCGGATTGTCTTCCCAGCGGCGTTCAAACGTCACCGGCAAGCGGCCCGAGGGATTCACGTCGCCGAAGAGAACTTCGGCCAGCGCTGTGCCACCCTCCTGGCCCGGATACCAGGACTGCAAGACTGCCGGGACGCGATCGAGCCAGGAACTCATGTCCACTGCGCCACCGGCGGTGACCACAACGATCGTGTTCTTGTTCGTCGCCGCCATCTCCTGAATGAGTTGCTCCTGTCCGGGCGGCAGACGGAAGGTGCGGTCTGAGCCTTCGCTCTCACTATCCGGGTCAAAACCCACCGCGACCACGACCACATCCGCCCTCGAGGCAAGTGCTTTGGCCTCGGGATCGACGATGCCATCGTGGCGAGCAATTCCCATCCTCAGCCGCGATCGAAGCCAACTCGACCGCCCGCTGTGCTCCAGCACGACCTTGTGCGGTGTCGCCTCGAGCGAAACGCTGGTGTGGTTCGCGAGCGCCACCCAGGACTTCCAGTTGTCGAAGACGAGTCTGTCATCCACGTAGAGACGATAAGAACCGCCATCTTCTCCCGTTGATTCCACAAAAATGTCGTATGAACCCGAGCTCTGTGGGACGTAATAGCCTATCCACCGTGCCGAAAGCGTTTGCTCTGGAAAGACCGAGCGAGACGGCATCCCGAAGTTGACGTGCTGTTCGGTGCGGGTGATGACCGGACTCCCTTGCAGCTCGAGGTTGGTGAAGTATTCTGCGTGGAGGCCTGGTTGGCCATTCGCGGCCGCGGTCGAAAAATTCGTCGCCTCAGCCATTTCACCTAAGCTCGGCACGCCGCGGCTGTAGTATACCTGCGCCGCAGTCCCGAGGTAGTTGCTGATGCCTTCCAGGAAGCTGACCGCTTCGAACGGCTGGACGCGGGCGCTGCCTCCTCCCACCGGCACGGCGGGATAGGCGTCGGGACCGATGACGGCGACGGACTTGATCTGTCCCTTATCGAGCGGCAGCAGGTTGCCCTCATTCTTCAGCAGCACCATACTTTCGCAGGCTGCCTGCAGTGCAACCTGGCGGCCTTGCTGGTTGTAGCGCGGGATGGAAAGATCCGTCTGGTCGCGGTCGAGCCAGCCAAACTGTACCGCCTTGCGCAGAATGCGCCGGACCTTGTCATCAATCGTCGCGACGGATATTTTGCCCTCCTGGATCGCGGGGAGGAGCGTCTGCCGGTTCATGAAGCGGCCGGAGGGCATTTCCAAGTCCAGGCCAGCGTTCGCTGCCGTGACGCCATCGTACGTCGCACCCCAGTCGGACATGAGGATGCCGTCAAAGCCCCATTCCCTTTTGAGGACGTCCGTATTGAGAAAGGTGTTCTCCGTCATATGGGCGCCGTTGGTCAGGTTGTACGAGGCCATGACGGCACCGACATGCGCTTCCTTGACCGCCGCCTCGAACACGGGGAGATAAATCTCGCGCAGGGTGCGCTCGTCAATGACCGAGTCCGTGTTGTGGCGGTCGAACTCCGAATTGTTTCCCATGAAGTGTTTGATGGTCGCGCTGACGCCCTGGCCCTGCACGCCTTTGATGTACCCCACTGCGATACGTGAGGCGAGGAACGGATCTTCGCCGAAGTATTCAAAATTTCGTCCATTCATGGGCGCGCGATAGATGTTCACGCCTGGCCCAAGCAGAAAGTGCACGCCTTTGGCCCTTGCGTCCCTGCCGATTTCCCTGCCGACACGCTCGGCCAGCGCAGGGTTCCACGTGGCAGCCAAAGCAATTCCGCCCGCCATGGTAGTGGCAGGTCCGTAATTACGGACGCCGATCGGGCCATCGGCCATCTTCAGACGCGGCAACCCAAGCCGTGGCAGGTCGCGGATAAAAAAGTCGTTAACACCTCCCAGCAGATCAATCTTTTCTTCCAGCGTCATCTGGCTCAGGATGGACTCGACCCGGCGCTCGACGTCACCAGGCGCGGGCGAAACCGACTGCGGCGCGAGGGCCTGTATGGCGATAAGAAGAACAGTCGCGACGGCAGAGCAAATCTTTCCCATCGGGCGCACCATGCCCTCGGATGCGTAATCCATGAATCCTCCGCAAAACCGTCTGACGTTAACCGGAAATTGCGATTTCAACTCTCTCTTTGCTCAATACTATGGGGTAGCCACCGTTTCGTGTCAAGCTGGAATAGCCTATTCACATCGTATCCCCCTAGCGAAGTTGTTGTGTCTGACTGCGAAGTGACGACGGGAGCTGGCCACCTGGCTGGGGGGAGAGCCATAGGACTCCTGCCTGAATATTTCAAATCTCTCTATTGCGCGCCGCTTGTGCTCTGGCGTTGGATGCACGTATCTCATGGTCATTTGAATTTGGGAATGCCCGGCGAGTTCTTTCAGCGTAGGGAGGTCGATGCCAGCCATAGCCATGCGAGACAGAGCAGTGTGGCGCAGGTCGTAGAGGCGAAAGCGTGACTTGCTCCCACTGCGCTCGACGGCCGCGTCATGGGCTTTGCGAACCTCAGTGACAGGCTTTGAGGAATCATAGGGGTATGGGAATAACCATTCACTTGTGGCGTTCGAGATTCGCCTCGCTAAGACCGTTGCGGCGCGCTCCGTCAGGGGAATATGACGCACTGCATAGCGTGTCTTTCCGCACTGAAGTGAGGAAGCCCCCAGCTTGTCTTCTTCTTCAGCCCTCAATGACCTGCTCCTCGAAAATTGGTCCAGCGTAAATGATAGGTTCTCCGGGTAAAACCAGGAGGAGGACCCATCATGAAGCGGAGCCGATTCACCGAAGAGCACATCATCGGGACCCTGAAGGAGGCCGAGGCGGGTACCCCGGTAGCTGACTTGTGTCGGCGGCTGGGGATCTGTGAAGGGACCTTCTACCGGTGGAAGGCCAAGTACGGTCGGCTAGCGGTCAGTAAGCCCCGGCGGCTGCGGCCCGGTGCTACCTTCGGTGCTACTCGGCGTGTCGCCAGCGAACCATTCGCAGTGCGGCTGCCAGCAACAGCCCAGAAGGGGGCAGCATGCCGAAGAAAATCTCTTGTCAGCAGGCAATCTCCGCTTCGACTGAGGCGATCTTCTCCCGGATGTGCTCCACTCCTAGGCGCAGGGAGCCGCGGCTCGTTTGAGTTCGCTGTGGGACGTCATATGATCCGGTTCAAGCTTTCACCACGATGCCAGGCGCGCACGTTCTCAATGGTGGTGTCCAGGATGCGCTGCAAGGCTTCGCGGCTGTTGAAAGCATTGTGGGGCGTGAACACGACATTTTCCTTCTTCAGCAGCACGCTGCGGCGCACCAGCGCCTGCAAGGCTTCTGCGGCCTGGGGTACGTGCAGTAGCTCCTGCTCCTCTTTAATCAACTCTTCCCCTTCTACTACGTCCAAGCCCACGCCGCCCAGTTGGCCGTTGTCAAGGGCCTCGATGAGGGCGTCAGTATCGACTAGTCCGCCCCCGGCCGTGTTGATCAATATGGCACCCCGCTTGATCTGCTGCACTCGCTCGCGGTTGATCAAGTGGTGCGTCTCCGGTGAATACGGGGCCTGTAGCGTGATGATCTCGCTTTCCACCAGCACCTGCCCCAGGGGGACATAGGCGAAATTCAGCAACTCGGCCAGGAACAGATCCTGGCACACATCATATGCCAGCACGCGCATGCCGAAGCCGCGAGCGATCTTGACTACATGCAAGCCGATACGCCCTGCGCCTACTACCCCGAGGGTTTTGTCCTTCAAATCGAACCCGGTGAGCATAGCCAAGTCCATTCGCCCTTCTACGGCATGCCGGTAGGACTTGTGCACGTTGCGGGAGAGCGAGAGGATGAGTGCGAAAGTGTGCTCCGCAACGGTGTATTCGCCGTGGGTGGGAACATGGGCGACGGCAATGCCGCGCTCGCGGCATGTGCCAGTGTCAATGTGATCGTATCCGGTCGAGCAGGTGGCGATTAATTTCACTTGAGGAAACTCTGCCAGCAGCCCGGCATCGATGTGGGAGTAGATGAACACGGAAAGGCAGTCGAAATCCCGCTGTGGGGGAGGTGATGCTCGTCGAGGCGCTCGCCGCTGAAGTAAAGATGGAAGTCGGGAAAATGCGGCCTGATGTAGCTGCACTCCCATTCCTTCACCTCAAAAAACGCGATTTTCATTTACAGGCACTCCCAGCAAAAAGACCGCTCGAAGGGTGTGCGGTCCAAATCGTCTGGCTCCTTCCTTGGTGGCGTCCCCGTATCCGCGGCTGTAATGCTCCCGCAGCTCCAACGGGGTGATTCGATCGAACTCGGCTACTCGTGGGCGCGTGACCCGTGTTTGGGGCCCATAATAGGCCGCGCCCGCAGGCAAGTCAACGCGAAGGCGGTAGCTGACCGCTTGGGACGTTGAGATCGGACTCCGCCAGTAAGCCAAATTCAGAAATTCCCTTTCAAAGTGCGCGGGAAGGCTCTTATATATTACCCAGCCCCATCGCGCAGGTGCCCTGTGACGTACTTTGTGCCATAACCCTGCCGTGCTAGCCCATATAAGTGCTTACTTCTCGGTGTCGCTCCATCTTGCTTCCCTGCCCGCCCGGAGCCTCCTATTTCTTATCGGGTCTATCACTTGAGCTCACTCCATCCTCTTCCCTGCTACGTCGCTCTCCGAACTCCGGAACCAGAGGTCAGGCAATAATCTGCCCGGCTGCCAGCGACACTAGCTTTTCTGGGGGCTTGTCAGGATTAAGCTGCTGCAGCCACTTCAGCCGCGGGACTAATTTCCTGAGCCGCCGGGCCGAACCTCGGATCCGGCGCTGAATCTCCACCTTTGCGGCCGCGTCAAGCTTGCCCAGCGAAGCTCTGGCAATTTGCTGCCCCTCGGCAGGCGTCAATCCCGGCAGCAGGTCATGAATTCCCACCCGGCTTCAACTCCTGGCTCTTGCGCCCACCGTTGGTGAAGAGAGCATAGAGCCGCTTAGTCCCCACCTAATTGGACTGGTTGCGGGGCGAAGCTTTCTGCAACAGATCCGCGAGGCTGCGACCCGCCGCAGGCACGGGCACCCCGGCGTCGATCACAATTTCTCGGGCAGTGATCTTGCGCCCGTAGATTTTCTCATTTGCCTTGGTGTCCGGACGTAGGGTGGAACCTTCCAGGGAGACCCCAGCGAAGAGCCCGCGTGAGCGGGGGTAACTGAGGATTTCGGCGCGCATGTAGGCATCGGTGGCCGCCATCGCCGCCCGGCCCTTGGGACCAGCCACAGCCGCAGCGTCAGCGCCTAGCTTGACTTTCCTCTCCAAGAGCGAGTTAGCACCCTTCGGGTTCATCACCAACAGCAGGAAATCGGTGGCTTGGCCACCGAGTTGAAAGCCGATGTTTCCCCCTTCCAAGCGATACATCGCTGGCGGCCCCCAAGGTCCAGTGAACTTTTCTCCGGTGCGGCAGACCATCGCCCCGCGGCCGTAGCTGCCGCCAAAGCCGGTGGCGAACTTTTTCACTGAAGGGATCACCACGACACACTCAGCCTTGCCAAGCAGCTCTTGCGGAATGGCGTCGGCAACGTTGAGGATTTCTTCCAGCATCCTGGCGCAATTCTGCAGCCGGTCTTCTTCCGTACTGGCGGCGTGCAACAACGAGGCAACCAGCAATATGCTGAGCATTGAAGCGACGGGAAGATGCATCCGTTCACCTCTCTTTTCTTTGGTTATGTTTCCTTAGAGTGCGCTGGCGAGCCGCCAGTTCTCAACGCAAAGAAATCGCTTTCGGACCCTTCGTGCAAGCGCCGGCGGTTGTATTCCCGCACGAATGAGCCGGCATTAGCCCGCGTAGTTGACCTGGAGCTACCGCGCTACACCTGCCTGGTAGCGCTGGGACGGAAGTACTCTTGTGTCGGTAGTCACCTCCGGACGATATTGTGCATCAGAGTTGAGAGGGAGGCTATTTCTCCGGTGTGAGGGGTCACCAATGGAAGAGCTCAGGTTTCGGATTCTCGGTGCCCTGCCGTCGCTGGTAAGCTTGCTGGTTACGTTGGCAGTGCTGGTGAGCTGCGGAGGGCACACCGAAGTCTCGTTCACTTCGACGGGCGGCACCGGCCGGGTCACCGTAAGCGTCAGCGACCCACCCACCTGCAAGGGACCACTGGCCCCGGGAGAGGTTGATTTCAACCAGGTCTGGGTGACCATCACGCAAGTGCGAGTGCATATCTCCGCCAGCGTGGACGGCGACGCCAGCGGCTGGGTGGACCTAATCGATCTGCGCGATGACCCAATGCAGATTGACCTGCTGGACACTTCCGATACCGCATGCATCCTGGCAACATTGGGTTCGACCAGCAGCCTAGCGCCGGGGAATTACCAGCAAATCCGTCTGCACTTACTGAGCAACAACCCTACTCAGGGTGCAGCCACCCCCTCGCCCAACGCGTGTGAGGGCACGGGCGGCTTCAACTGCGTCGAGCTGGCGGCAACCGGGGAGCGAAAGATTTTGCTGCTGAGCAGCGAGGCACAGACCGGGATCAAGATTCCGCCAGGGCGCATTGCCGGGGGCGCAATCGTCCTCGAGGCTGGCCAGTCGGCCGACATCAACATTGAGTTCAACGCGTGCAACTCCATCGTGAGACAAGACGACGGGGATTTCCGCCTCCTGCCGGCACTGCACGCCGGCGAGGTCTCAGTGATCACCGAAACCATCCGCGGCCGGGTGGTAGACACTGCCACTGGGCAACCCATCCCCAACGCCACCATCGTCGTCCTGGCCGAGCAGCCGGAAGACGATGGTGTCGACCGGGTGATCATGCAGACACTAGCCAGCGTCACCGAGGGCACTTTCACTTTCTGCCCCCTGCCGCCGGGCAACTACGACATTGTGGTCGCCGCAATCAGCGGCACCGGAGTGACCTACGGTGCCACCATCACTTTCGCGGTGCCGGCAGGGACAACGATGGGCGACATCCCCTTGGAGCCGCAGAAGGGGCTGGTGACCTCGCCGGGCGCCATCGAAGGGTTAGTGACGACCCAGGACGTGACCAGCAATCCCACCGGGTCGGATGTAGCCCTGAGTGCATTGCAGCGAGCAGCGCCGGAGGGAGCTTCGGCGGTGCTGGTGACCGTACCGCTATTCGGGAACTCGACGGCGAACGTGGCTACCGAGGTCGGTAACACTTGCCCGTTGGGGACGGCCTGCGCCAACTACAGGCTGTTCGTGTCGGCCAGCAATCCCAAGCTGGGTACGTTCAACGCTTCAGGGACAAACTATTCGGCGCCGGTAGCGGGTGACGTTTTCTACAGCATCAATGCGCGAGCGTTTATTCCCGGCAGCGGCAGTCTGCCGAATTGCTTGGCGTCAAGCTTGATCACGGACCGCAAGGATACCGGCGACCAGCTAACTGTGACCCCTGAGGGAACGACCACGGCGGAACCACTCGCCTTCACCAGCTGCCAGCCGGGGTTCTAGTGGCTGGGCATGGACGCCCCTTCGCTAAGGCAGATCCACACATTTTCTGCCTGCCATTTGAGAATACCCTGCAAAAAATCTCAAATGCCCGGGCTTCTTTGTCCTACCTTCGAGGTCTTGGGAAGCGCCAACCAGCGCGGCGGAATCTTGGATTCACGAGCCGGACATAAGAAACCTTAGGCTTTTCTGCGGACGAGTCGCCTTTAGCTTGCCCACGAGGCAGGTTTATGTTGCCTTGCGGATCTCCTGCCCTGTGTTGCTCGCTAAGCTGGGCTCGTACTCGTGCTGCCAGGCGGTAGGATTTCGACTTTGCAGTCTGGCGCGAGTAGCCAGCTGCGATCGCCGCCTGGTAGGCGTTGCCGGTTCTGAGGTACTCCTCCGCGAATTGCTGGAAGCGCAGGCTATTTGCTCGATGCTTCCCGATCTTGGGCATCAAACTCTCAAGGAACAGTCTCTACACTTCGCCACCCGGTTGCGACTTTTTGCTACCTCGACGCTGCGAAGAGACTGTAGCGGAAATTGTAGCGACCCTACGTGCATTCCGGCACACCTAGCCACACCCAGACACAACCTGCTTGCCATGCTCGACCGGAGGTAAGCCCTTTGTTTCCTTGCAACTGATTGAGGGGATTGGCGGGGCTGACGGGACTCGAACCCGCGACCTCCTGCGTGACAGGCAGGCGTTCTAACCGACTGAACTACAGCCCCGCGCTTTATGGCTGCTGGTGGGCGATGTCCGATT
>Ga0315310_10001355_pt1 | contig 15435 bp, 12 predicted proteins | sample TDP5_MG_FD_203630 | JGI IMG/M metagenome (GOLD analysis project Ga0315310, IMG submission 203630) | Freshwater sediment microbial communities from Lake Towuti, South Sulawesi, Indonesia - TDP5 | ecosystem: Environmental > Aquatic > Freshwater > Lake > Sediment | place: Indonesia: South Sulawesi... | reverse complement strand
ATATTACCAAAGACCCAAGAAGCATCAGAACGAGAAATGCTCAAGCAACGACAAAAAGCCGATCTCTCCGCGCCGTTGAGGGCAAGAGATTTCTTAACAAACGTAGGATGGTTGAAGCTCGCATCCAAACACGGCTTATGGAAAACCATGCTTCTCATCTACCTCCTATCCGTCGTGATCATCGGAGGAATACTATTCACGTTAAGCACATTCTCCAGCCTCATAACCATAGCAGACGCCGTAGCCAGCACAGCCGTCGCCCCAATCCTCGTCATCTACATGCTCTACAGACCACTCAAGAAAACCCTAGAGAAGAAATGACACTGCCAAACAGACGTTGCACTCGCCCTAGCAGAGGCCGTCTGTTTTCATGTCGGCTTTCTCCATTTTTGGGCAGCTAAATTTTCCACAGGGCTCCCGAGAGCATTTTTTTAGATATTTTAACGCAGTATGCCCTAAAAGGGATAACTGCTTCAAAAATCGTGAAAACCCAATGCCACCAAACTCGAAACGCTATACAATATTCTTCTACCGTGCTATGCCCTTTATAGGTAGCCTGCTAATGCATTGACAGACAATTTATAAATGAGCTGCCAATACACTTCCAGCATATGTTCATGCCAGTAGAACTAATGGATAATCCTAGGTGGAGAAACCCCAAGGAATTCTGAAAGACAAATCACGGCGCAATTTTTAAATATTTTAACGCAGTATGCCCTAAAAGGGATAACTGCTTTAAAAATTGTGAAAAACCCATGGTCACCAAACTCGAAGCCCTATACAATACTCTTCTACCAATGAAAGTCGTGGGTTTCAACGACATCATTGGAAAAGCCTCAAGCGTCGTCAAAGCGGCTCCAAACCGCAGGTACATTTACCGCAAATACGTAAACAAACTCATCGAAAACGGCAAGCTTAAAAGAATCCGAAAAGGACTGTACCTAGTTCTATCTCCACTTGAGGAACCCGAAAAACACGTAGTAGATAAGCTCCTTGTCGCATCCAAAATTAGAGCTGAATACTATCTAGGTTTTCACACTGCCCTAGAGTACTACGGCTGTGCCAGCTCCATCTACAACGAAGCCTACATTTGCGTGAGACCAAATGATAGGTTCAACCCATTCCAATACAAACGATTCAGCTTCAGACCCGTATTCGTTAATGACGTTACCTTCCAAGTAGAAGAAAAACACTACCAAAACAACACGGTAAAGGTTAGCAGCAAGGAAAGAACCTTCGTCGAATGCGTTGATCGAGTCCAATATGCAGGCGGCTGGGAAGAATGCATAAAAAGCCTCCAAGGACTCGGAGGACTCAACCCAGAAAGACTGCTGACACTGCTACATAAATACAAAAACGACAACCTGTACAGACGAGTCGGCTACGTTTTAGAACTCCTTAGAGAACTTTCACCATTCTACGAACACGTAGATGACCGATTATTTAACGAGATTCAAAGCCACTTGAAAGGACCTCCACGATACCTCATAAACAGAGACAAAGGCGTTCTCCAAAAAAGATGGAGACTCTACATTCCAGAAGACTTCGAAGAAAAACTGAGAGGAATCTAAACTGAAAAGAACGTACAACTATAACGCACTGGCGCGAAACTATGGTTTCAACACACGAGAAATAGAAAAAGTCTGCAAAATCTCCGATCTGCTCGAAGACATTTACGCTGTAAAGTTCCTCAGGGACCGCCTAAGCCTATACGGCGGAACCGCCCTCTCCTTCATCTACTCCAAAGAAATCCTACGCCTCTCCACAGACATAGACCTAAACTATCGCCACGTAGACTCAAAAGATTGGGGAGAAGTACGAGACCAAATTGACAACAAGATAAAAGACCTACTCTACAGGCAGGGATACAGAGAATCCGACATAGCCATAAGCCCAAGCTACCCCCTCGCTAGATTCACGGTCAAATACACTAATGCTCTACGAACCGAAGACAACTTCACGATAGAAATCGGATACATGCGAAGATACCCCATCCTTAAAACAGACACAACAGCAGCCTTCAAACACATAGGCACACAAGAAACCTTCCCCGTAAAAACACCAGCAAAGGAAGAACTGTTCGCAAACAAGCTCTGCGCCCTCCTCTACCGAAAAACCTCACGAGACCTCTTCGACGTCTACCAAATAACAAAAATGAAGATAGACCTCACAATCTTCCGAAAATGCGCCATAGTCGACAGCTTAATGCGAGGAAAACCAAAACTCCATGAAATAGACATTGAGAAAACAATAAACGGAATCCCCGTAGACTCCAGCCTAAAAAACCTACTACAAACAGAAAAACTCTCAAGACTTGACTTTACTCAAATTGCCAAACAAAGCATAAAATTCAGCAAATCAGTAATCTCAAAGCTAACACAAAACGAGATCAAAGCAGTCGACCAATTCTTTCAACTCAAAACCTTCAAACCAAACCTAATCGACAAAAAAGGACTGCTCCACAACAAAATAAGAGAACATCCAGCTATCCTATGGGCGCTAACCAACCTAATCTAGCCAAAAAAGGCGATCTTACAGGAGCTTTCGCCTGACACCCTGACACAATCACCACAAAAACCATCCTCGACAAACGCTTCGGTATTATTACTGTTTCTAAGCCGAAGTTAATAACATCTGAAACAGAACCCCGCCTCCAACATCCAAGAAGTTGTTGTGGCAAACCCTTCAGAGTCAACAACAACTTCTCACCCTTTCTCTGAACACATGGCACTTGTTGATGACACTAAGAGCAGTTGGGCATCAACACCCACACAACCCCGCAGCCCACTCACAGCTAGCATAAGAAGAAGTTGTACAGCACAGTTCAGCGTGTACAACGACTCAAGAACACACACAGCCCCAGACCAAAAATCTTAAACAGTCTGCGTTTGCGTGTTCATCTACAACTGTCCAAGCCTGCCCGCAGCCCCATCAACACAGCACATGTGAGTGTTACTAAGGCAACGTCAACACTAACACGCACACAACTTTCAGCCGCACAACCACAGCCGCAACAATGGTAGAAGAAGGCCTTAAGAGTCTGTCACCTTCTTCTTCCACACAGTTTTCACAGCTGCAGCGCACAATCAGCGAGCGTGATGATGAACACTATAGTGCATGTCAACTTCAACACGCACACAGCCACAGCCGCAAAACGCAAGCCAACATAGTAGAGGAAGGCGTAAGGGGCTTATCGCCTTCTTCTTTTGAAATTTCTCTTCCCGCAGAGTCGTCAATATAGGCAAACGTCACGCTAGCCAACATGAAACTTCTAATAACCTATAATCAACGATTCCGTCGCCATCACACCGGGTATAGCCCTCATCTTATCCATAATCATACGCGACAGCTCCTCCAAGTCCTTCGCCTCCACATGCACAACGAGATCATACCGCCCAAAAACACCGTACACGTTCTTCACACCCTTAATCTTCCCTATATCCTCCTTAGCTGACTTTGCAAAGTTCAAATGCTCACTCGTCCCAACCTTAACCAACACGAAAGCCGTAACCAAACCAACTTCACCCTTTTTTCTCCCGTGAATACGCTAAGCCCACATTTAACAGTTACTGCCTAAAACTAGGCATCCACTATCTGCTCCCACTCACCACCACAGATGGTCAACGCCAAAACAACCACAGCACCATCAGGCAACGCAGAATCCAAATCTCTCCTCACATCAATGAACCTCTCCGTCTGACTGTAAGCCGTCAAAGCAGCATGCGAATAGAAACGACGCTCAACAGGATGAAAAACCAAGTGAAGCAAACTCCTACAACCCCTAACAGGAAAAACATCACACTTCTTCGCGATGAGCTCATCCACCCTCCTGATCACATCGATAATGTTTGCTTCCTCATCCATCAACAACACCACTTCGTTGCCCAACACCCTGTTAACATCAGGATCACGAATAATGAACGTAACCCTCTTCATCACAAACTGACCCTACATGAGAAAAGGATCAGTTGCAGAGTTAAACATTTTGAAAAACGGCCATCCTCAACGGTTAAATTCGTCCTCAAACCTTAACTTGTGAAGCCTCCTAGTTTCCATGACTCACAACGGAGGACTGACTCAACTCTTGAAACGCCGCTTTCCAGAAAGCGAATATCATGTCCCCTTCTTCGACGAAGCAGGCTACGTCAGAAAGCTCTGCCCCGTCTGCGGCGAACACTACTGGACCCAGAAACCCGACCAGCCCACCTGCGGAGAATCAACCCCCGAAGGCTGCGCACCCTTAACATTCATCAACAACCCACCCACACGTAAGAGTTACAGTCTGGCAGAAATGCGCGAAGCCTTCCTATCCTTCTTCGAGAGGCACGGCCACGAACGAATCAAACCCTACCCAGTCGCTTCCCGATGGCGAGCAGACCTATACTTCACAAGCGCCAGCATCGTGGACTTTCAACCATACGTTACAAACGGCATCATCCCACCACCAGCCAACCCACTCGTCATCAGCCAACCCTGCATAAGACTGGTCGATGTTGACAACGTCGGACCAACCTTCGGACGCCACCTAACAATCTTCGAAATGGGCGGACACCACGCATTCAACTACCCCGACAAGGAAGTCTACTGGAAAGACGACACAGTACGCTACCACCACAAGCTCCTAACACAAGACTTGGGCGTAAAATCCGAAGAAATCGTTTACAAGGAAGACGTTTGGTCGGGCGGAGGCAACGCAGGACCCGACCTGGAAACAATCGTACGCGGATGCGAAATAGATACCCTAGTCTTCATGAAGTTTAAGGTAGTTGACAACGACTTCATAGAATTGCCGATTCGCACAGTGGACACGGGCTACGGAATCGAACGCTACACCTGGCTTTCGCAAGGCTGTCCAAGTGCTTTCCACGCGATATACGGCTCAGTTCTGGACGAAATAATGCACACGGCTGGCCTAGAGAAAATCGACAACGAATTGCTCACCAAAGTAGCTCAGCAGTCAGGCCTGATGGTCTTGGGAAAAACCAGCAACCGCCGAGAGGCAAGAGAATCAGTAGCAAAAAAAATAGGAATAGACGCTGACGAACTCACCCAAAAAATGAACCCGATCGAAAACGCCTTCGCAATCGCCGACCACACCAGATGCCTAGCATTCATGCTCGCCGAGGGAGTCGTCCCATCCAACGTGCAAGAGGGATACTTGACTCGACTAATGATCAGACGAACCTACCGTCTACTACGCACATTAGGCATCGAGGAAAAACTAAACGACATCGTAGACACCCAAATAGGCTTCTGGTCAAAAGACTTCCACTACTTGAAACAGATGAGAGACGAAATCCTCACAATGCTCTCAGTCGAGCGAGAAAAATACGTTCAAACACTCAAACGAGGAAGTCAACTCACCAAACGAATAACAGACGAGCTGAAAACCAGAGGAATCGCCGAGATGCCAGAGGAAACACTGGTTCAACTCTACGACTCACACGGACTACCCCCCGAAATAGTCGCAGAAACAGCGGAAAAAACAGGAATCAAAGCAAACGTGCCCGAAAACTTCTACGCCAAAGTTGCAGCGCAACACCTACAAGCGCCACCCACAGTTGAGGAAGAACCCATAAAAGGAATCGAAACCGCACTCACCAACATCCCAGACACACGAACCCTCTACTACGAAGACTCATACATCCAAGAGTTCGAAGCCAAGGTGCTCCGAGCCATCAACAACAAATATGTAATACTCGACCAAACTGCATTCTACCCCGAAGGCGGCGGCCAACCCGCAGACCACGGAGTTCTCAAGTTCGAAGACGCCCAAACCGACGTCATTGACGCCCAAAAAGTTGGAAACGTCATAGTTCACATCGTAAAGGGACAGATTCCCAAACATGGCGCCAATGTCACTGGTCGCATCGACTGGAAACGCCGAATCAGCCTGATGAGACACCACACAGCCACACACGTCATAATGGGCGCAGCCCGCCGCATGCTAGGGCAACACGTCTGGCAGAGCGGAGCCCAAAAAGAAGTGGAAACATCCAGACTAGACATTTCGCACTACCAGCGCTTAACAACCGAGGAAACACACAAAATCGAAGAGTTGGCAAACGAGGCTGTAATGCAAACCATACCCGTTGAAACATCCATAAAACCACGCACAGAAGCAGAGAGACAACACGGCTTCCGACTCTACCAAGGCGGAGCAGTTCCAGGAAAAGAAATCAGAGTCGTCAAAACAGGCGACTGGGAAGTGCAAGCCTGCGGCGGAACCCACGTCAAAAACACAGGAGAAATCGGACTCATTAAAATCCTACACACCGAACGCATACAAGACGGCGTAGAACGCATAACATTCAGCGCAGGGACCCAAGCTTTAGGAGCCATCCAGAAAAACGAAGAACTATTGGCACGAGTTTCAGAAAAACTGAACGCACCCACAGAAAAACTAGAAACCACAGTCGAACGCATGCTCTCAGAGTGGAAGGAATCACGACGCGAAAGAGAACGCTTAATCAAAGAAATAGTTGCACGAGAGGCTGGAAGGGAGCTTGACCAAGAAGCTAGGAAGATCAGACAAATAGACGACCTAAAGTATGTGTCCGAGGAATTTGAGCCTCTTGACGTAGATCGAATGATAAAAACCGCCAGCGAATTGGTCAAGAAAGAACCCAAGGCAGTCATTGTGTTTCATGGAAAAGAAAAGAAAACCGCGAGAATCGTCGTGATGGCTGGCAAAGAAGCTATGAGAAAGGGCATAGACGCACGTGAAATAGCAAATGAATCTGCATCAGTACTTGGCGGCGGAGGAAGCGGCAGACCTGACTTCGCACAAGGAGGAGGAACCCAAACAGCAAGGGTTTCCGAAGCGTTGCGTAAGGCTGAAGAAACCATCAGAAAACAGTTGAAAACTCAGAAATGAACTACAAGGACATCTGTGGATGAAAAACAGAACATCTGTCTTGAAAAAGCTGACAAGAGGAGTTAAGGTAGGATCTATATCAGGCATCATAATGGGTATTTTGTCTTTTCCACTAAACTACTATTTGCTCGCCGTAAAATATCGCAACGAGATATCTGAGGTTTTAGGAATAGCTTACTCACCGCGTGTGCAGGGGTTAACGATGATTGCCATAGCAACTGCAATCATACTTGCAACTTGTGGTATTCTATATGTGCTGTTCTATAGGAAATTACTCGGCTCTACGCCTTTCCAGAAAGCATTTCCCTTCGGACTAGGCATATTCATTCCAAGTCGTGTGGGAGACATGATTGTAGATTACCCTATGTCACATGGTTTGGTCCTTGACAATGCTTTATTCAGTGCGCCCCTTCTGTTGTTTTTCTATCCCTATTTGGTAAGCAGACTTTATCGGGGAGAACCATAGCGGTTTAAAAACACTCTGTTCACTCAGTGCATTAGGCACTTCCACACGCGTGTGCAACTCTGGAAATGAACCGCTGAATCGCAAAGAATTAAAGCTAGTTTCACATTTTTACTTCGCTTGGTGCTAGAAAATGAGGGATCGCTACCTCAATAAACGTTGACAAAACCTTTAATAGTCCACAGCCCAATCCAGAAACCTTTATGGAATTTTTGAAACGAATCGAGCAAAAATGGCAACGCAAATGGGAAGAAGCCAAGATTTTCGAATCTAACCCGGACCCAAAGAAGCCCAAATGCTTTATCACCGTTGCCTATCCCTATCCCAACTCTCCACAACACATTGGACACGGCAGAACATACACGCTGGCAGACGTGCACGCCCGATACATGCGCATGCGCGGCTACAATGTCCTGCTGCCGATGGCTTTCCACTACACAGGCACGCCAGTCTTAGCCATGTCTAAGCGTTTAGCCGAAAAAGACCAAGACCTAATCGACGACTTTATAAACGTCTACAGGGTGCCAAAAGAAAAACTGAACGAGTTTTTTGAACCCTTCAAAATGGCTCGCTACTTCCACGAAGAAATCAAGGCTGGAATGAAGGCAATTGGCTACTCAATCGATTGGAGACGCGAGTTCACCACCATAGACCCAGATTACAACCGCTTCATCGAATGGCAATTCCAGAAACTACGCCAGAAAGGCTACATAACCCGAGGAAGCCACCCAGTGGGCTGGTGCTCAAAAGACGGAAACCCCGTAGGACAACACGACACCAAAGGAGACGTAGAGCCAGAAATAGGAGAATTCACTCTAATCAAATTCAAATACGATGACTGGATTTTGCCAGCGGCCACGCTGCGGCCAGAGACCATCTTCGGCGTGACCAACATGTGGCTAAACCCCAAAGTTGAATACGTTAAAGCCAAAGTTGATGACGAAAAATGGATTATCAGCGAGGAAAGCGCCGAAAAACTGCAGTATCTAAATCGAAACGTAAAGGTAATAGAATCTTTCAAAGGAAGAGAGCTAATGGGGAAAAAAATTGTAAACCCAGCGACCAACGAGAAAATTCTGGTTCTACCAGCTGACTTCGTTGACCCAAAAAACGCCACAGGCGTGGTTATGTCGGTTCCTGGACACGCACCGTATGACTACGTGGCTTTAGAGAATCTAGCAAAAGAGCCGGCTCAACTAAGAGAATACGGATTGACCCCTGATACAATTGATGCAGTCAAACCTGTTTCCATTATAGTAGTTTCCGAATACTCCGACATTCCCGCTTCCGATGTTGTCAAGCAGATGGGCATAGAGAGTCAAGTGGATCCAAAACTTGAGGACGCGACAAAACAGGTTTATCGACACGAGTTTCACGATGGAAGGATGAAACCGAACACAGGCAAATACTCAGGCATGTCTGTGGCAGAAGCTAAAGAAAAAGTCAAACAGGACTTGATGGCTGAAGATAAAGCTGAGACAATGTATGAACTGTTAAACAAGCCTGTTGTCTGCCGTTGCGGAACTGAGTGTGTGGTCAAGATCTTTGAGGACCAATGGTTCATCGATTACGGCAATAGTGAATGGAAAGCGTTGGCGCACAGGGCTCTAGACCGGATGGAAATATTGCCCGAGGAACTGCGCGCTGAATTCAACTACGTCATCGACTGGCTACATGAGAAGGCGTGTGCTAGAAAGTCGGGCATGGGCACTAAGCTGCCTTGGGATCCAGAGTGGATGATAGAATCGCTGTCAGATTCTGTAATCTACATGGCTTACTACACCATAATTGGGCATATTAAGAAGCACGGTGTCGAGCCGACTCAGCTCACAGACGAGGTGTTCGACTACATCTTCTTTGGCATTGGGAAATCCGGAGAAGTTGCTAAAGAAGCACGCTTAGACGCCAACGTTCTGGAGAGAATGCGGAAAGAGTTCATGTACTTCTATCCTTTAGACAGCCGCCATTCAGGACGCGACTTGGTTCCAAACCATTTGACCTTTATGATATTCAATCACACCGCTATCTTCCCAGAAAAGCTGTGGCCGCGCCAAATAGTGACGAACGGCAGCGTCACAATGCACGGTGCAAAAATGAGCAAATCCTTCGGAAACATCATACCATTAATCGAAGGCATTGAAAAGTTTGGAGCCGACCCGCTGAGACTGAGCATCTTGGCCACGGCGGAACTATTGCAAGACGCCGATTTTAGCTCCATACTGGCGAAATCTATGAGAGATCGTCTGGAACGCTTCTACAGATTTGGGGAAGAAATCGCCAGAACAAAGGGCTCAAAGCCAGCACGGAAAGCTCCAACACTACCAAACAGGTGGATGCTGAGTCGACTGCAAGCACACATTAAAATGGCTACAGAAGCCATGGACAAGTTGGCAGTGCGCAAAGCCATCCACAGTGCCATGTACGAATTGGACCAAGACTTTCAATGGTACATGCGTCGTATCGCAGAGCAAAAAGAAAACCCTGCGCGAAAAGAATCCATAAATCAGGTATTGAGAGAGATTTTAGACGCTCAGATTAGAATGCTAGTTCCAGCCATGCCTCACATCTGCGAAGAGCTTTGGGAAAAGTTGGGCGGCAAAGGTTTCGTTTCCTTGGCTGCTTGGCCCACTCCGGATCAAGCCAAAGTTGACGTAGCCGCTGAAGAAAACGAAGAGTTGATTAAGGGCGCGTTAGAAGACACACTGAACATAATTAAGGCTACGAGCATAACCCCAAAGAAAATCTACTACTATGCTGCGGCTCCATGGAAGTGGAAAGCGTACTTGATGGCGTTGCGAAAATCGGTTTCAGCTAAGGTTGTTCAAAGCGAACTCATGAAGGAGTTGATGAAAGACAAAAACATGAAAAATATGGCAAAGCCGCTAGCAAAATTCGCCGGTCAAATCGTTGATGAAGTCAATCGGACATCTGCCGTGAGAAAACAGAGGCAATTGCAAGTAGGGGCGATAGATGAAAATCAAAGTCTAAAGGAGGCAGAGCCCTTCTTGAAACGTGAGTTCAACGCTGAAGTCTGTATATATCGGGAGGAAGATGCGAAGCGCTATGACCCCAAAGGCAGAGCCCAATTGGCAAAACCGTATCGCCCAGCTATTTACATAGAATAAGAAAGCTCAGTTTCGTTTTGCGCTTTCTTTCTTATTGAATGCAAGGATTAATATTTTTGTGAATTCAAGTCTATGATGATTCGTATGAGACGGGCCCGTGGCGCAGCACGGATAGCGCGGCGGCCTTCTAAGCCGTAGGTCCAGGGTTCGAGTCCCCGCGGGCCCGCCATCTATAGTTATGGCATGTTTTAGAGAACCTGTAACTCTGCAACCGAAGAGACAATTGCGTCGGCTAGTTGTTCAAGTTCTTCTTTTGAGGTGAACCCAGTTAGTACGCCTATGCATGCTTTGACCTTTGCGTTTTTTCCCATCTGCATGTCGGTTGCAGAATCCCCAACTATAACGGCTTCGTCTGGCTTGACCCCGGTTTTTTTCAAGGCTTCAAATATCATGTCGGGCGAGGGCTTTCCAAAGGGGACATCGTCGCTTCCTACGATTGCATCGAAGAGAGAAGCTATTTTCAAGGCTTTGAAGGCTTCTTCTGTACGTCTGTGAGTGTCAGTCGACGCAATTGCCAGCTTCAATCCGTGATGTTTTAACTGTTTCAGGGTTGCTTTCACGCCTTGCAGAAGAAGCATGCCGTAAGGCGGTTTCATGCAGCTGTCTGCTTCGTCATAAGCCCTGAGGGCTATTTGTCGAGCTTCACTCCATGTGAAACCATTCAAATAAAATGCCGCAGCCGCAATCAGAAGCTCTTCTCGACGTGAAGCTGTCGCTAATGGTCCATCATGGTCAATTTTTCCTTTCTTTAAGTCTACACCCACAGTTTTCTCCCAGAGTTCAGTTGTTTTTTCTTCAACGTGTTTTTGGACGCTGTTTCTGCGTGCCTTCGCCAACTCAAGCAGCGACAAATGCTGGTCAATCAAGGTGCCATCTTTATCAAAGATAACTAATTTGGATTCCATCGTCTTGTTTCCAGCAATCAGCTTTACCATAGTGTATCACTCGGCATTTACTCGTTTCACAGCTTTAAAAAGGCTCTACAGTCAAGTGACGGCTTAAATGATAAATAGATGAGAAACAATCTTTCTCCCATGACACTCTTTGAAGTTGTGCTCAAAGCAACACACGACTGCCCCTTCGGCAATATTTCACGAAAATTTCCATCTATCAAGATGTTTAGTTGGTGCAACAGAGAACATGAAGTATACGAGGTGATTATGGAAAAGCAAGACGAGTCCTCAGCGGTGATGGACGAAATATCTAAAATCGGCGGGATACTAGGCGTATCATCTGACCGTCATAAGGCCCACTTTGTTTCAAGAATATGCACTTGCACCACGGAAAACTCGGTTGTAAGAAATCTAGACGACTTTGATCTTCTTCATGTTTCACCCGTAGTTTATGACCAAGGCTGGGAATACTACCGCCTCATAATTTTTAGACACGAAGACCTGAGAAAGCTTATGCAGCAGCTTGAAGAGAAGGGTTTTGTGTTTGATATTGTGCGCAAAGTTTCCTTCGATGGTTTTATTGCAAGTTCGTTGACGCTCACAGCCGATGCCTTATTTTCGGATTTAACTGAAAAACAGATGGATGCTCTACTGACGGCGTACAGCCATGGATATTATAGGCTGCCGAGAAGAGCCGATGTTCAAAGCATAGCTAGCAAGAGGCGAGTGCCAAGAACAACATTTCAGGAGCACCTCAAAAAAGCCGAGAATAAACTTGTCGTATCGCTTGTTCCTTATATACAACTATACAAGCAGGCTTCACCGGAGAAACGGGAACGTCTAAAAATCAGATAGAACAGGTCCTACTTTCGTGTGCGTTTTGAGGTGAGAGGTTGGTCGAGGTGGAATTGACGAAGATTATTCAAGTTCCAAAGAAAAAGTGATTTCTTACTTTGCTAAGCCTGAATTGTACGTGACTAACCATTCGAAGAATTAAAGACCGTTCAAACTGTAAGTAAAGAAGAAAATGTAGCTCTCATTGATGAAGAATGGGAATTTGAAGGCCACAGATTGAATTTCACGCACAAAATAGTCCCCAACTTACCCAACAGCATTAATTTAGATATAATCAAAGGATTTTGCCTTCTCATCCATATGGCAGGCCACGAAACATTTCAGGGGTCGAAACGCCAACAGATATAAAGCCAACTCCAATCGTTTTCTGCTTCGAGTCTTGAGTTAAAGGCATCATCAAGTCTCCTTTCAGTCAAGTTGATGATGAAGCGGCTGAAGAATAAACTTTCTAGCGTCATATACTACCCGCCTATGCTAAACCCGCTCTAGCAAACTTAATCCAGATACGAAAAAACTAATGATCCGTTGTGCCGTCAAATGACGGCACAATCCCTATTCCTCTCTTACTAGCTAGGTTTGTTCAGGGTGTAATGAAATGAAAGATACAAATGTGCGAGGAAGAGTCTCCTTGACGAAAAGAATGCTTGGAATATTTGGAGTAAAGAGAGATTCTCTGCCGCCATCAAGCATTCGCGTTAACACTCCTATTGATTACAACGGCTGGAAATCAGCTGAAACCGCTTTGTTGAAGACACAACGCGAGAAGACTGAAGCACTCATGGAAAGACAAAGGCGCTCATTCCTTTGCTAAAGACAACGCCTAAAATTCCTTCTTTTTTATCTTTGCTATTTCAAAACGTCACAATTCGTCTCGGCAGACTCATGGGCATGTTCAAAAAAGATATATAATTGAAGCGACTGTTGTTAATCGAATTTCACCACAAAAATAGGAAACCGTAAAAAAATTTGGAGGAGAAGCGACGATATGAGCAAACCTGAGAAGCCGCATCTGAACCTTGTCATAGTGGGGCATGTGGACCACGGGAAGTCCACCACGACTGGTCACCTCTTCTACTTGACAGGGACAATTGACGAAAGGACGGTTAAAGCCTACGAGGAAGAAGCCAAAAAGATGGGCAAAGAAGCCTTCAAATTCGCTTGGGTGCTCGACAAGCTCAAGGAAGAGCGCGAACGCGGCCTAACCATTGACCTGGCTTTCTTGAAATTTGAAACGCCAAAGTATTTCTTCACCGTCATCGACGCGCCTGGACACAGAGACTTCGTAAAGAACATGGTGACCGGTGCAAGCCAAGCTGACGGCGCAGTGCTCTTCGTTTCGGCTAAGAGGGGTGAGTTTGAGGCTGGAATAGGACCTGGAGGACAAACGCGTGAACATGCCTTTTTAGCCTTTACGTTGGGTGTGCGTCAGCTGGTTGTGGCCATCAACAAGATGGACGATGTTTCAGTGAACTGGAGTCAAGAGCGTTACAACGAAATTAAGAACGAGATTGGCAGACTGCTTAAGACCGTGGGTTACAATGTGGATAAGATTCCCTTTGTGCCTACCTCTGGTTGGACGGGCGACAACTTGGTCAAGCCAAGTGAAAAGATGTCATGGTACAAGGGACCAACTCTGTACCAAGCTTTGGATGTCTTTGAGATTCCGCCTAAGCCAACTGGCAAACCGTTGAGACTGCCCATACAAGACGTTTACACAATCACAGGCGTCGGCACTGTCCCAGTTGGGCGCGTTGAAACAGGCGTGTTGAAGGAAGGTGACATCTTAGTGTTTATGCCTGCTAACGTTCAGGGAGAAGTTAAATCCATTGAGACACACCATGTTAGGGTGCCGAAGGCTGAGCCGGGCGACAACATCGGCTTCAACGTGAGAGGCGTGTCCAAGACCGACATCCGACGCGGAGATGTGGGGGGACACACCAGCAATCCACCGACTGTTGCCAAAGAATTCCTTGGGCAAATCATTGTCATACTGCACCCAACTGCTGTAGCTGCAGGTTACACGCCCGTGCTACACTACCACACGGGTCAGGTTGCCGTTCGCTTTGTTGAGCTTATTAAAAAACTCGATCCGAGGACTGGGCAGGTTGTTGAGGAGAAACCCTCGTTCTTGAAGACTGGAGATGGTGCGCTTGTGCGTCTTGAGCCTTTGCATCCTATAGCCCTCGAAGCCTACTCAGACTTTCCGGAGTTGGGAAGATTCGCAATACGAGACATGGGCACCACAATCGCTGCAGGTGTGGTTAAAGAAATCACAAAGAAAGGTCCATAAGCGTCCTTTTTTCTTTCTGTTCTTCAGCTAGGCACAGTTGCGTTTTCTATTGAAGGCTTTGTCAACCTAACGTAACGAAAAGAGTGGACGAAATCGAGTTAGGGGGCTCTGCTGTCTATTTAGCGGTGTTCCTTGGGTTCGACGAAGCTTCTCAGTTCCTGAATGGATTTGTTGAGTGTGATTACGTCACCCATGGCTTGAATGAGGTTTACGGGGAGACAAACAACGACTGAGCCTAAGAGGGGTTTTCTGAAACCGAGTTCTCGCGTGGCCTCGTCGGTTAGACTCACGTGCAGGTGCGTAACCTGCCATTTTTCAGTGTCCACGTCGGCTCCGTGCACTTCGCCGAGTGTGTAGGCGTTTGCGCCGATGACCTTCTTTCCCATCAACCTGCTAAAGGTTACCAACAAACCACCAACACTACGCTATTGCCTAACACAGCAGATAAGAATTGCCGTAAAGAGAAAAGACTGTTCGGGAGAAGAAGGCATTTGTCCCTTAAAGTCTTCTTCTTCTGTTGAAGTCTCATTGCAGTCGTATGATTTTGAGAATGGAGACTAGATCCATCCGTTATGGATTTCTGCAGTGAATTTCTGCTTCTTTGCCCCCTTACTTCGAGAAACTGATGCGTCCGTTAATAATTCAGCATAGAAGGCTGAGTAGGTGAACGACTGGCTTGAACCAAGTCTAATTCCGTTAAAATTGGAAATTCAAATTCCCCTTCTATCTCAATCCATTTCTATTCTCCGATTGCTTCCCTGACTGTTCCCTAGCTTTCCATTCCATTTTACACTTTATGATAAGGGGCTGGTTAACAACAAAACACAACCAACTACGTAGAGACTTCTTGGTTAGTGGCTACTTTCAAGACTCAAAATATATTGGCCTCTCAATCTCATAACCATCTTTATATGCGGCATTGGACAACAAAC
>Ga0315310_10001353_pt1 | contig 15444 bp, 12 predicted proteins | sample TDP5_MG_FD_203630 | JGI IMG/M metagenome (GOLD analysis project Ga0315310, IMG submission 203630) | Freshwater sediment microbial communities from Lake Towuti, South Sulawesi, Indonesia - TDP5 | ecosystem: Environmental > Aquatic > Freshwater > Lake > Sediment | place: Indonesia: South Sulawesi... | reverse complement strand
CATTGGCGATTAATGGCTTATTGCTGCAGATTAGTATTTAGATGTTGCAGAGGTCGGTGTGTCCACACACGGTTATGGTATGTTTTGATTGTCAAAGCTAATTATCGTCCAGATTTCTCCTCTTTTCTCCATGTTTGCGGTTATCTTATCATTGATCTCTCTTGAAAGAAGTTCATACCATTGCTGGCTTGGCAAATCATTTGGTGTTGCTTCGATCCAAGGATAGGTGCTGTTGCTTATCCGCAAGACTATGTGAGTTATGCCATCCCGAACATATTCTTCTTTGCGATCAACACTTGCGTCGATTTCAACAGAAGTCACTGCGCCAAAAAGTCTCAAGAAATCAAACCTCGTAGAACGCACCAACTGTTCACTCGAGAGCCCTTGCCCCGCAATTTTTATGGCAACACTATTGACGTCTAAGGCATCGATGACGGCGAAGCCGGCGAGAATAATTGTTTCGTCTGGTGCGTATGTGCCCTCGCGCCAGTAAATCGGCACATACCAAGCAAGTCGGTAGGAGTTATCAGTGATTTTAACTGGGTACAGAAGTGGCATTTGAGCGTAGTACAGACCGGCGGCAGGTTTGGGAAGTTTGCCCTCAACAATGTCTTCGGCGGTTATGCCAGAGAAGTACTTCTCCTCTAGGTACTCGCATAAGAATATTCCTTCTCGAGTGGCTTTGAAGACCCCCGCGAGTGTTCTGTCGCTTGCCACTGGATTGACCATTACCATCGCGACTACTTCGCCTGTATCGGGATCAACTATGTAGCGTGTATCTTCAGACATCTCAACACGGTCTCGGCTCGGCGGGATGATCCAGAGGAAGCCGCCTGCCCAAAAATCGAAACTCTTCCCTCTTCTGAAGTTGCCCCATCTGCCTATCATTCGCTCCATCCAATCTTCATCGTACACTTGTGTTGCCCAAGTTGGAACATCTGGCAGGGCTGAATAAGTCCCAACAACATCGCCTTTCGAATCATAAACAATGAGCCCACTGTACCTTTGGATCAGGTCAAATCCAACCTCATAACGGGCGACCACGTAAACCAGATCGTTCAGTGCAGGACTCCATGTTGGGTATGCAACGCCGTAGCTGTATGTGTTGTCGGACAGATACGATCTAAAAACGACGTTGCGATCCCACCACAATCCATCGCCAACGGCGAATTCCTTATGAACTATTTGTGGAACGGCTACTGGGTCTGTCGCGTCGATCAGGATAAAGCCTTTCACGTAGTTTTCAGCTAACACGTTTGTCGAACCTATCACTGCTATCCACACCAGTTTGCCCTCAAGAGTTTTTGTGATGTGGCTATCCAAGACTTGGACGTTGCTTCCGAACTCTGACATGTGCCGCCTAGCGACAGACACGGCCAGCTCCTGCGTCACGAGTCGAACTTGATTGTCAGGTATTTCTCCGATGAAAGGCATACCAGTCTTTCGCTGAATGAAACCGTTGAAGTAGTCAGCGTTGCTTACCTGTTGCGTCAACGAATAAGCGATGCCAACCATGGCGAAGAGCATGAACAGAATGAAGAACGCCGCAAAGACCTTCGCCCGCACTCGAAATGATATTTTCAGTCTCCGGCGACGACCAAAACGACCATAATAGTTCTCTTCTCCCTCTTTTCTCCTTCTGAAAAGAAAAGCGTATTCTAGGATGGCGAAGAAAACTCGCAGGTAGATCATCCAATAGATAAACAGGCTAAACGGCGTCTGAGCAGCGACGAAAATCAGCAGCAAGAGTAAACCTAGAAGAAACGTGATAAGCCTCGGTAATATGCGAAGCTGAACTTTAAGCGGTGGGATAGGAGCAGCGAAAACAGCAGACCACAACACAGAAAACGCTAGCAGATTCAAACCTGCATCACCGAATCATTAATCATTCATATGGGATATTTAAGATTGCGAAAACCAAGAACCCGGGTGCTTAGTTGCCCAAAGACGAGATTCGCATGCGTGTCTGGCGACTAATGGAAGAGGACAATATTGCAGTGTTTCCGAGACCCGTCTTTCATCGAATTCCGAACTTTGTCGGCGCCGAGAAAGCCGCACAGAATCTCCGCTTCTTACCTGAGTACAAGTCTGCAAGAGTCGTGTTCTGCAATCCAGATTCGCCTCAGCGGCCAGTTCGAGAGAATGTGCTAAGCGACGGCAAGACGCTGGTCATGGCCACGCCTAAACTGAGACAAGGCTTTCTCCTAATTGATCCAGCAGAACTTCCCAAGCGACAGATCTCAGGTGCCGCCACAATCCACGGTGCATTCAGGCTAGGGCGCCCAGTGAAGCCAACACAGATTAAGGTTGATCTCTTTGTGGCGGGTTCAGTTGCGGTTTCACCCAACGGAAGAAGACTTGGCAAGGGAACAGGCTATTCAGATCAAGAATATGCACTCTTGAAAAATGCGCGTGCGCTCTCACCCAATTTGCTTGTAGCCACGACCGTTCATGATGTGCAGGTTATTGAAGACATCCCAAGCGACGAATGGGATGTACCAGTTGATGTCATTGTCACGCCCGCCAGAGTCATAAGAGTGAAAGGATGGCAAGCTTTGAGGTCTTGCAATAGCAACTTTTTTACCTAGCCACATGCAATTGTCTGCCGTTGGCGGGTGAGTGGGACTCATCTCCACCCGTTCCGCCAGAAATTAAGATATAAACCCCGGTGTATGGAGGTGAAAAAGTGAAGTTCGACAGTAGAGATGTGGCTTTAACAGCGGTTCTTGCAGCTCTTTATGCCGTGCTCGTGATTGTTCAAGGCTTAAGCGCTGCGGCTACGGTTCAGTTGCGGATTGCTGATTGTCTGATTCCCTTGTCCGCCCTGTTCGGGTTGCCAGGAATCCTAGGGGTAACGTTCGGGGCTGTGGTCAGCAACGCCTATACTTCCGCGGCTATGCCTAATGGTGTTTACGATGTTGTCTTTGGGCCTTTAGCCAATCTGATCGCCGGCAGCCTAATCTATCTACTCAGGAACAGGCGGTTACTTGGATGCATATTGGGTTCAGTAGTTATCGGTTTGATTGTCGGCAGCTATGTGTGGTTGATATTTGGGCCTTCGTCAAATGTGTTTGGCTTTGAATTTCCATCAAACTGGCCTGTGTGGGCAACGAGTGTTGTAGGCATCACTGTCAGCAGTCTTGTGGCGATTGCAGTGATCGGCTATATCCTGTTAACAACCTTGAGCAGGCGAAGCATCATCGAGCCACTAGAATCAAGAGGACTCAAAGTTGTTTCGAAGAAAAAGAAACAAGTTACATGAAACGTTCCAGTTTCGTTAGCCCTATTATTTCGTTGAAGTCCAAGCCCAAAGCGTCTAGAACTTGGTCAAAGGTTGAGTGAAGGTAGCCCACATACTTGTCCACGTCTATCTCGCTGTTTGATGCCAACTGAACCGGCTTCACATGCGGCTCCTTCACAACTTTCACGAAGCTTATTAGGTCGCCCGCCTTCAACTCGTAGCCCTTCCCCTTCAGAATGCTTGCCGCGCGCACATGCTGCGGCGTGGTCTTGGTGTAGCGTTCAGGCGCTTCTCCAAGCACGACATTGAAGGCCAAGTCGTCGATTCTTTTCCATTCCCGCCGCTTCAAGCGAAGGTAACTGTCCCTAATGATGTTGCGAACGTCTTTTTTGGCGTCTTCGAAATCAGCTGGCGACTTGACCTGACTCAGCCGAGTCTTCATTAGGTCGAACGCCTCTTTAATAAACGGCGGAATGTGCTTTTTCTTGCCCGTTAAGCCTTTAACATCAACCGTGCCCTCAGCGGTGACTCCTAGATAGTTCTTTTTCCGTGAGCTGAATACTGCGTAACGGTAGACTTTGTCGACGTCGAGTTCCATGCGCAGCTCCTTCTCAGACCACTTGGCTAAGGAGTTGATTTGAATCTCCGCTGGATTCTTCAGGAATATGCTGTCTGTGTCACCGTAGATGACCTCAATTCCCAGCTTTCGAGCCTCATTGATGATTTGGGTTATCGAGTGTCTACCTATTGCAGCTGTAGCCTCAGCCACAGGCGGACAGTACAGGTCAAAGGTTTCAGCCCCGAAAACGCCATAACTCGCGTTCAGAATCACCTTCAACGCAGCTTGAATCACGTTGTACCAGCTTCGCTGCTCAGCTGACAGCGTTTTGTCTTTCGCCTTGGACTTGTACCATTTGACGCGGAGGTCACGCAGTGAACCTATTAGCAAGCTTTCCAAAGCCTGCCGTTTTGAGCAAACCCAATGTGGAGTGTCAGGCACTTTGTTGATCTTGTCTTCCTCATGGGGACACAGAATCGTTTGGTAGCCCAGGTTGTAGACCTTGATTATAGATGGATACAGACTTGGAAAATCCATGACGGCAACATTGAAGTGGACGCCTGGCACCGGTTCAACAACAATGGCTCCCTTGTATTTCTTGCCCTTAATAATCGCCTTCGTTGTAGTTTTTCCTTTCAGCGCCAAGATGTCGTCTGCGTTTGGAATCAGCATGCCAAGTTTTCTGTGTTCAAATTGGAGAAAGTTGCGTATCCAGCGTGACACACCTTGCCGGCTCACGTCTTCCATGGGCATGCGGCTGACTCGTGTAATAGCCAGAATCAGTTTCATGACCAAGTCGTCGTCAAATGCGGTGAGCCTGAACGCAATCTCGGCGTCTCGCATACAGTACTGCGCCAGTTCAGTGTACGTCAAATCGTTGAGCCCTTTATTCAGCTCAAGTTTGGTCATTCCTATTAATGCGGCTCCAACATCGTCCAAGGTTACGTCTTTGTACTTTTGTCCGAAGGCGTAAATCTGGATGGATCTATTGAAGAAGAACTTGTAGAGGTCTATATGCACGCCATAACGGAGCAAGCAAACTTTTCTGCCAAGCTCGATTGGAACTTCACTTCGTCTTATGCCCAGTTTTTGAGCCCTATGAAACAGATAGCGAAGATCGAAGTCGTCACCGTTAAATGTGACTACAAACGGAAAGTCCCACATAATCTCAAAAATGGTTTGAAGCAGCTCTTTCTCAGTGTTGAAGTATTCTACGCTGACATCAGCTGGAATCTTAGCGCTGCCTTCGCGAACACTGGGACGTTTCAGCATCAGAACGCGTTTCTTGCCATCCGAATCCATTAGAGCAGCGCAGAAAACTTGATGATCGGCTTCTCTCGGGTCTGGCACTCTAAAAGTCAATCTGCCCTCAATCTCAACGGTTGGCGTCTCAACTTCGATGTCCAAGGCTACTCTGCGAAACTCCGGTACCGGATACTCAAGTAGCCTTGCCCAAGTTTCGATGGGCTGCATAAACACTTTTGACTCGTCTGTGAACAGAGCTTGAATCCTACTTACGCTCTTCTCGGCTTGTTCATTCTTAGCCACTACGAGTTTGCCATCCTCAACTTTGTAGAGCATTCCAGGCGCGATTTGGCGGTCGTAAAGGTAACATTGATAATACTTGATAGCAGCTTCCCAAACCTTAGCCGGCTGCTCCGTGCCCATCTTTGCCCAGTCTTCAGGAATGATGTCTCGAAGGCATCCTACTGGGCGACCTCCAACTGCCAGCGGGTCTTTCGCAACCACTTTAGTTACGGTCACATCTCGCCATTGCAAGGGATCGTATTTCTCGACTGTTTCGAAGTGATCGAAGCCTAGATGCTTTACAACCCTATCCAGCTGCTCGAGTTCTATTGGCGACAAATTCGTGAATAAGTAGGGTTTGTGCCCTGTGTTGTCATACCAGAAATAGATCCGTTTAGACTTGGGCTCATATAGCTTGATGAGTGCCTTGGCTTTGTTGCCATCGTATGTTGTGGACACGAAGTATGATGCTGAAAGGTTTGGAGGGGCTTCAAAATCTCTTCTAGCGGGTCTTTTTTCTTCACGGACTGCTTCCATAAATGATTTTGGTGTTGTCTCTTGTTGTATCCTAGCTTCGGATTTGGTCTGCGCAGGCGCGAATAGGTAGTCGTCGAGTCTGCTCTTGGTCATCTTGTTTCGTGTCCCAACTAGTATTCGGGAAACTGCCTAAAAACATTCTCTAGAACCGTTCTGAACACAAACTCATATCTTTCCAGAGCTGGTTGTATTCATCCCGAAGAGGCTTTAGACCAATTGCTCAGAGACGCTTGGATGCTGGCCATCGAGTCCCTCAGCTGGGTTCAACTGCAGCGTCTGGGTGAACGTTTAGCATTAGCAAAGGCGGCTAGGCAGCTGGGAATAGAAGACCCGAAGGCCACTGGGTTAGCGCACAAACTTGTCCTTGAAACTCTGCGGCGACAGAACATCATAGACTCTGCGCTCGATCTTGTTCTTGCGCCTCGTTCACTCAGCGATTTCAACTTGGGGGTTCAGTCGTTTTTGCGTCTTTACGCGTATCGTGTATTGTTCCAAGCCGTTGAGTACAACGAGGCTGTGGCGATGGCAAGAGTCGGCCGTGCAATCCTCGGATGGCGCGAGCTGAATCCAGTCGAAGAGGCGTTGGGCAGAATCTTGAGTGTGCAGCAAACTAGTTTAACTAGAGCTGTTAGTGATGAGGAACGGGTTGCGCTTCAAACCTGCAACCCAACGTGGTTTGTAAAGTACTGCTTTAAAATGCTCGGGAGAGCTGAGGCGCTGAAATTCCTGGAAAGTGTTTCTGAGCCTCTGCCGAATTATTTGAGGCTGAACACGCTTATATCCCCAGAGGAGAGTTTGCTTCAAGATCTCGAAAAGGAAGGCATCAGCGTAGAGAAGCAGCCACATCTCAAGTACACATACAAGTTGACATCCAGCAAGAAACCTCTACAGCAGACTGAGGCTTTTCGCAAAGGTTTGTTTTACATTCAAGACAAAGCCAGCTGCTTAGCCGTAGAGGTTGCCGATCCGAAAGCTGGCTACGTCGTGCTTGATCTGTGCGCAGCGCCTGGCGCTAAGACCACGCACATGGCTCAGTTGATGCAGAACGAAGGTGCAATTTATTCGGTTGACTACTCCAAGCGCAGGATGAATGTTTGGAGGCGCGAAGTGAAGCGGATGGGCGTCGAGAATGCCATGCCCGTTGTGGCAGACGCACAGAAGCCTTTGCCCGAAAAGCTCATGGCTGACTTGATCATGTTAGATCCGCCGTGCACCAGCACAGGAGCCTTCAGTAAAACCCCTTCGGCTAAATGGAGGTTAACTAAGCGCTCGGTCTTCAACATGGCTGCGGTTCAGTGGAATATGCTGAATAACTGCACTGAACTCTTGAGGGACAATGGCCACTTGGTTTACTCGACATGCAGTATTTCGTTGGAAGAAAATGAAACGTTGATCGAGAGGTTTCTGAAGTGGAACTTGGACTTCAGCTTAGTGGAAACCAAGCCTCGTATTGGCCTGCCCGGATTCAAGGATCAAAGCGAGTGCCAGAGACTATATCCGCACATTCACAAATGCAATGGATTCTTTGTGGCAAAGTTGATGAAGCGAACTTGATCTGAGCCCCTATGGAAGTGTGAGGTCATTTTCGGGCTTTTTCCAACCTGCATAATATTTCAAACATTGTTTTGGCTGCAACTACGCTGGTTACTCCGTTGTCGTACGGTGGCGTGACTTCAACTGCGTCGAAGGCCACTGTTCTTTCGTCACAGACTGCGCTTACCAGATCATATAGGTGATGGGTGCATAGGCCGTCTGGCTCCGGATTCTGCACAGCAGGCGCAAAAGCCGGGTCTAACACGTCGAGATCTACAGTCAGATAGATTTTCCTCGCATCTGAGAGCATTTGCGCTATCCTTTTCGATGCTTGCTCAACGCCGTTGTTTCTGATTTGGCGCGCAGTTATGAAACTGATGTCGGCTTTTTTGGCGTAAGCCAGTTCTTCCTTGCACACGGCGCGTGTGCCAATCTCAACTATCTTCGCTGGCTTCACCTGCTCGTTGATTCGTCGCATGAAGGTGGTGTGCGAAACAGTCTGGTTCATGTATTCGTTGCGGAGGTCAAAATGCGCATCAAAGTCAATTATGGCAGCGTCTCGGCCTGTCGCCCTTGCTGCGCCTAGAGTTATGGTGTGTTCTCCACCTATCAGGCAGGGAACCTTTCTGGCTTCAAGCAGTTCTTTCACAACTTGTTCCGTTCTCTTCAGGGTCTCAGCTGCGTCGCCGGTCACGTGGACGTCGCCCAAATCGTGCAGCTTCAAGTCTTCGATGTCAACACCAGTTCTGAAACCGTAGGTTTCAATGTTGAGCGAGGCCTCTCGAATGGCTGTGGGCGCGAAGCGGGCTCCAGTTCGATAAGTGCTTGTGACGTCAAAAGGTACGCCTAGTATCACGTAGCTGGATTCCTGGAAAGACCGCTGGTAGCCGCTGAAAACAATCGTAGGCGAAGCATAGAGTTCACGGTAGCTCATGCCGTGAGTTATGGATTCGCCCTACTCTAAACGCTTTCCCCAACTCTGTCAAAGCCTATATTCGCAAAGCCTCAAGAATACGATTGAATGTGTGAGGCAGAGGACATGGATCTTAAAGAGATTTTTGACCTTCAAAGAAGTTTCGACAGAAAGAGAGGCTGGAACCTATACGAAAAATGCCGTACTCCAGCCGAAACCATTGACTTCATGGAGCATTTCGTACTTGTGACCGTTGAAGAGTTAGGCGAGGTGTCAAGGGTTAGGAAACAAGTTCTCAGAGACAAGCAAGGCTTCAATGTGAAGGCTCTGAAACAAGAGATGGTTGACTTGTTCGTTTATCTTATACAGGCCTGCATGGCGCTTGACATGGATCTTGAGAAAGAATACCTGCGGAAGATGAAGGAAAGCGAAGGAAGGTTCTCAATTCGAACCTCATGACGTTATCCATAAATCTGGCAATAGCCTCCAGCATTACCGTAATAGATTTATTTGGTCTGTTGCACTAGCAATAGGCTACAAAGGGGTTCAATGACTTGACTTCGAAGCTGAAGGCAAAGCGCCGAGATGCTCTGTTGCTTGCTGTCTTTTATGCTGTTGTTGGAATCATGCAGATTGTCATTTTGGTGCTTTCAAGTTCTGCGTTGATTCCGCCTCATGTTGGAGCCTTGGCTATTCTCAGCCTCATAGCCGCTTATGGTCTGTTCAATGCCAAGAAGTGGTCCGTTTGGCTCGTCATAATCTTGTTCTTTCCACAGCTGGTTTTCGGAACTGTCTCATTGTATGCCCTGCTTATCGTGCATTCACGCATTGCCGATGTGACGTTGCTCTTAGTGAACATAGCCTTAACCATGTTCATCTTTCTGTCTCTCCTGAGCCTCGTCTATGTTGCGGCGAAGCGGAAAACCTTCCAATGAAGGCTAACTGCGAACTTGGACGTGGTCTAAAGAATCGATTCGTAAACTTTGATGGTTTCTCTGGCGCATCTGTTCCATGAGTAGTTTTGCCTCACGAACTTGTTACCTCGTTCCCGAATGCGCAGAGGTTTCTCAGCCATCTTCAAGCAGTTTTCCATGAATTCCAACTCTGATCGAGACACATAGCCCAGCCCTTGACTTGCCAGTTCTCGCGCAACGCCCACGTCCATAGAAACAAACGTTCTGCCAGAGGCAACCGCTTCCAAGAAAACGAATCCGAAACCCTCCCTAACAGAAGGATGAGCCAAAAAGTCACAGGCAGAATAATAAAGAGGCATATCCGCGTCTGAAACACCCTCAACATAATGAACCCTATCCAACACACCAAACACTCTAGCCAGCCGAAGAGCCTTAACCTTCACTGTTGCGCTCCCAACCATCAATAAGATTGGCCTTTGCCCATGCTCCAAAAGATGCTTCACCATCCTGAGAGTCCAAGGCAGATTTTTCCTCTTGGTTCCATCGGCTGGCACGGACAAAATCAAGGGATGCCCGTCTTGGATGTCAGTTTTCCTGTTCAGAAGAGAGCGGGCATCCGGGTTGGGTGAGAAACGTTCGCAATCGATTCCATTGCTCACCGCGGTTATTTTGTCTTCACGAAATCCCATATCAAGGAGCTCTTGTTTGGCTCTGTCGCTCACCGCGATTATATGCTCAGCCTTCTTCAGACAGAGGAGCTGAGGTGGCTGCTCGATTAGGGTTGGTCTATGATGAAAGGTTTCAACCGAAATCCTGTTGAGGAATGTTCCGGCGCCACAATGAGAGTGAACTATGTCGAACTTCATGCGCCGCAGCTTTTGAGCGGCTGTAACAGCAAAGGTTGCCGATCTAAGCCATCCCGCGTTTAGCACTCTGCACGCAATATGGCTCACTTCGGGATTGATTTCCTGCAGCTCTCCAACGCCTGGCACAAATACTGTTACGTGAACGTGCCGAGACAAAGCCCTACAGAGGTTGAAGGTGTAGGTTGAGCCGCCAGTGTGGTCGACATTGGGATAGAGAAAAGAAACGAAAGCGACTTCCACCTTGCGTTCACCTAGCTCAGACGCTAGCCAATATATCTTCTGAAGCGCGTCCTGAACTCTGTTTTCACTGCTTCAACAACGTTTGTCTTCGACAAGTCCGGAGGAGTAAACCTTCTCTTGACATTGCCTATATCCTCGCCCAAAAATTGAATCTTCTGGTGGTCGATTTCACCCATGCCTTGCTGATGAGCCTTCCAGAGCGCTTCAATAGCGTAGGGATTGAACCCAACAATGTAACAGCAAGCAGCGTCAACCGTGACAGGATTGCGACCAGAGACGATTAGTCCAAGGTCGACTTTTTTGCCATGCATAGGACCCAAACCTTCCATAGCTACGATGCCGTCGGTTATGATTAGGTCCTGCCGAACAGCTTGGTTCAGGTAGATGAGCACGTCTGTGAGGTGGTTATGAAATCGACTCTTCTTCTTGGTTGCCAACACTCCAAACATGTTTTTCATGGCAATTGAGACAAACGTTCGAGTGCAAGTCTTAACCTTGGGCAAATTGATGAGGTAATCTGCTCGCAACACGGTTTTGGGGATCTCAACAGTCAATCCAGCCACTTTATGTTCTTCCACATCGTCCTTGCTAAGGTTGAGAAAGCTCACCTCGCATTTCTGAAGGATATCAAAGACTCCAGTTTTGGTTAATCGCCTTTCTGCGTCGCCAGCCAGAGCATCAGACTCCACAACCAAGACGTTTCTGCTCTTTTGCTTCACGATTCGCAAAACAGCTTCCAGAAGCCTCAGGTCTGTTATCAGTTTGTTCTCTGGGTTCGCTGGGAAGCAGATGTTGGGCTTTATCACAGCGAGGTGATCTTTTTTAATGTTTAACCCGCCCAACATGTCAATGGATTTCTTAACCGCGGTCTCGATGTTATCTTCTCTTGCCCGCAGTACAACAATTGTGTCGCTTTCGGGTGAAGGAGTAACCGTCCTGCCTTGGAAGCATTCGGTGACCTCATCTAAAGCTCGAACCAGCTCAACCCCGTCATCTACGGAAACTTGAGGCTGAGCCTTGCCTTGGGCGCAGTCGAGAAAGTGCAGATGCTCGTTAACGTATGACGGATGTTTTAATCGGAGCACATCCAAGTATTGACGCAGCCGTCGCCCAAGCTGGAATGCCTTGACTTCGCCGCCCTTTACCACGACCATGTTATACGGTGTGAGCATCAAGTCCATCCTAATTTCGCCGTTCTCTCCTTCTATGTCAAATCGAAGTGTGGGCACCAGACCGATCCATTTAGCGCTTAGCTGCGTGGCAACATCTTGGTCCGTTAATCCTTGAACATTCACGTGGCTTATTATGCCACGTTTAAGATGTGGTTCGATGCACAGGACCTTTTGGAGCGGCCCAGCTACGCGGTGAACCAGATAGATTAGATGTGGCAGTAGGTCTTCGATTACTCCGCATTTGGCTTGGCTTCGAAAATCCGTTTTTGCTCGATAATGCTGCAAGTTGGTGGCGACGCAGGCGTCTATTCTTTTAACCTTCCCGATTTCACCCGTTTCGATTAGCCTGAGAGCCTCAACAAAGCAGGATGTGAATATGTAGTTGTGGGCCGGCATGAGGAAAATGCTCTCAGCCGCTTTTTTTCGCTGCTTCTCGTAGGCCTTCTTGATGGTGAGGCTGTCTTCTACGGATGAGGCTAAGGGTTTCTCGCAGAAGACATGCTTTCTGAGCTCAAGCGCGTCCATAACGATCTGAAAATGCGTCTCTGGCGGCGTGCACACGAAGACGGCGTCAATGTCACCTTTGACCAGCATCTGCCTATAGTCGCAGTAGGTTTCGTCTAGGCCGAATTTCCGCTTGGCCTCTTCGAGTCTGGCTTGATTTGAGTCAGATGCGGCAACCAAATCGTAGCCATGGATCGTTTTTAACGAAGGCATGTGCACCGAGGTTGCGATCCTGCCACAGCCCACTACGCCGACCTTCACCCTGCTCCGCTCACCCTGCCAATGAATAGTAGACCTCAGGCTTAAACAACTCGACTTCAACGACTTGCTCTTTGTCAACAAACTGTTGACTTTCATGTATAACTATGAAGCCGTCTGCCTTTGCCAGTGTCGTGATGGCGCCCGAGAGCCCCGTTGGAACGGGTGAAGCCACAATTGCACCAGATTTGGTCCGCTTCAGCGTCACAGTCACGTAGGTGCGACGGCCACGAGACGGAAAGAGCCTCTGAGAAGTCACTGCTTTAAGCTTCAAAGGGAAATGACCCCTTCTTCCCGCTATTCTTAGCAACAGTGGCCGCACAAAAAGGTGAAAGATCAACAGTGCGGAGGCTGGATGGCCGGGCAGAGAAAACACCGGCTTACCATCGACCACGGCTACGGTCGTGGGTTTTCCAGGACGTATGGCTACTCCATAAACGATTACGCCAGGTTTGCCCAACGTGTCTAAAACTTTCGGGATTATGTCAGTGGGTCCAACCGAGACTCCGCCTGAGGTGATGACCACATCAGCCATGGTGAGCGCCTTTTTCAAAGCTGTCTCGATCTGCTCTCGCTCGTCTTGAACAATGCCCATATTTAACGGGTCTGCCCCACATTGAACGACTGCCGCGCTCAGAGCATGCGCGTTGATGTCGAAAATCTTTCCTTCAGCCAGCGGTTTTCCCGGCTCAACAATTTCTGCTCCACTTGAGAATATGGCCACTCTAGGCTGCTTGTAAACCTCAACTGTGGCTGAGCCGATCGCCGCCAAGACGCCGATCTCAAAGGCAGAAAGCACCAAGCCTCTCTTTAACACAACCTCACCCTTTCGGATGTCAGAACCGGCCTTCATAACGTTTTCACCGAGCGAAACCGGCTGATGAACAAGGACAACGTTGTCTTTGCGAGCGGTGTACTCTACCATCACTGTTGCATCGGCGCCGTCGGGCACTGGTGCTCCAGTTACTATTTCAGCCGCCGAGCCCTTGACGACTCTAACCTTGGGCATCCTGCCCACACTTATCCTGCCAACAAGCTTCAGCGCAATAGGATGGTCTTCCTCAGCGCCAAAAGTGTCTGCAGCTCTAACAGCATAGCCGTCAACAGTTGATCGACTGAAAGGTGGAATGTTGAGCGGGGAAACAACATCGACGGCTAGAACTCGGTTGCAGGCTTCAGAAAGCGGCACGGGTTCCTTCCCTAAAGGTTTCGGTTTGAGGTTTTCGGCTAAAATTCTCTCTGCTTCATCAACCGAGACCAGCTTCCTGAACATTAAGCCCATACATCTCCTAGCTTGCTATTGGACCGAATAACTGCACAGTCACGAGTGCGCCCTCTTCGAGCCCTTCCCGATCCTCCGGCACAATCACATAAGCATTAGCCTTGGTCATAGAAGAATAGAGCCCCGACCCCCTTGTGCGAACAGGCTCTGCGAAAAACTCCCCTGCCTTCTCAAAAACCTTAACGCGAAGATAGACCCTGCGTCCAAGCGCACCTGCCACGCGTTTGGTAAGCATGGCTTTCACCATAGGCCGAGGCTCATGTTCAACTCCAAGCAACTTCAGAATCGTGGGTCGAGCAAACACCTCAAAGCCGACTGTGGCCGCAACGGGATAGCCAGACAAGACAAAGACTGGTTTGCCTTTGAGAACCCCAAGTGCGGTCGGCATGCCAGGCCTCATCGCCACTCCATGCACAACAATACCTGGCCTGCCAAGGTTGCTCACAACTATAGGCACCAAGTCGGCTACACCCACGCTGGTTCCACCGGTCGTGATGACAACGTCAGCCTTCGCCAAGCCACTGAGAATTCGCTGAGCGATTTCTTCCTCATCATCCCTGACTGTACCCAGGTAGAGTGGTTCAGCACCTAACTCCAGACACAAACCAGCAATCACAAAACGGTTAGAATTGATAACTTGGTCAGCTCTTGGCTTCCTGCCAAACTCAACCAGTTCGCTGCCAGTTGATAAAATCGCAACTTTCGGTCGGCACACAACATTGACACGCACAATGCCAAGCGCAGCCAAGAAGCCCCCATGGTGCGGTTGCAGTCTTGTGCCCGATTTGATGGCAACTTCGCATTTGCCGATGTCTTCTCCTCTTTTTGACACGTTTTCACCCGGTGTAACCGCGCTTGTGACTTCGATTGCGCCTCGCACTGGCTTGACGTACTCAAGCATGACCACCGCGTTGGCACGGTTGGGAACAGGGCTCCCAGTCCAAACCTGCTTGGCTTGGCCTTCAGCCACACTGCCTTTCTGAATCAATCTGAGCCTTTTGGGTTTGAACTGCGAAGCTTCAAATGTGTCTTCTGCTCTTATCGCATAGCCGTCCACGGCTGAGCGATCTATGTGAGGCAGGTCCTCAGGAGCTACTATGTCTTCTGTTGAGACTCTGCCCAGAGCTTTTTCAACGGAGACTTTCTCTGCACTTAGCTTTCTGGGTTTGAGCACGCTGAAAAAGATTGATAACGCTTCGTCTATGCTAGTGAGTTTTTCAAATCCCTTAAGCCTTACCAATACTGGTCGCCACAAACAGTTGGACAACAATGGTGAACGTTCCGAAATTTAAACTATTTTCGAAAGTGGCACGCACCGAGCCCTAACGGACTAAACTAGTTAGCGCAGCTGTTTGCCCCTAGCCTCAAATTCCGTCAACACCATGTCACGAAGCTTCTGCGCGTCCAAGTCAAGATTGGGGGTTTCACACGCGATAACCGGGTTAAGGCCACGTTCGGCGACAAGCTTGGCGATGAATCTGAAATCTGGTCCATACTCTGTCCTGTCCAAGTTATGGTGACGCCTCTCGCCCTTATCTGTGAATTCGATGTGGCTGTAATGGCAATGCAGATTCTTCAATGCATCTGTGCCCAGTCTTCTTTCAATTTGGTCCATCACCTTGGCCACATCGTCTATTGTTTTGAACCTGCCATGGTCTCGGGCGTGCAGATGCGCCCAATCAAGATTTGGCTCAGTCACGTCAACTCGCTCGCACAGGGCCAAGACCTCTTCTAAGCTTCCAAACTGAGACGACTTGCCCATCATCTCAGGCGCCAAATGTACCTTTGTTATGCCGAGTGAACGCATCTTCTCAACAACTTCCTCCATTGCCTTTGCGCAATTCTCAAACACTTGTTTAGGAGGGCGCCCGCCATACGAGCCTGGATGAAAAACGACG
>Ga0315310_10001352_pt1 | contig 15453 bp, 23 predicted proteins | sample TDP5_MG_FD_203630 | JGI IMG/M metagenome (GOLD analysis project Ga0315310, IMG submission 203630) | Freshwater sediment microbial communities from Lake Towuti, South Sulawesi, Indonesia - TDP5 | ecosystem: Environmental > Aquatic > Freshwater > Lake > Sediment | place: Indonesia: South Sulawesi... | reverse complement strand
ACATTAGCGTCAGAATTTCTCGTTAAAATTGAAAGAGCCGTGGTGAGTCCTGCAGGTCCAGCACCTATTACTAATACCTTAATCATGTTTTCTCTCCAAGATGATGTGATGCCCCGTGCAAAGGGTGATTAGATTCTCAAGAGCGTTGGCTACTCTATAGTTTTTTCGTCCGAAATAGCGGAACGGAATAATATGATGGACATCAAGTTTCTTTTCTTTACTACCACAAATCTGACAAGTGTGATGATCCCTCTCCAACGCTTTAGCTCTCTGTTCTTCCCAGTTTGGACCATAGTAGGGTTCATGGCTGACCACAATACTCGCAGGCTTTAGTTAGTAGTTTTCCTCGACCTTTACTCCAAGGAACGTACCCTTTGACAAACCTTCCGCTCTCGTCTCTTCCTAGAGCCATGGGTTAAGTTTATTACCTCTCGAAGATAAAGTTTAACTTCGGTAGATAAAATGAGCGAACACGAAGAAGAGCCGGAAATAACCCTCGAAGAACAGATCAAGATCCTGCAGGAACAGGGTCTTGCACCAGAAAAAATCGTGGAAGAAATTCTAAAAGAAGATATAAACGCTGACATAAACATTCTTGCCACCACCTTGAAAATGGACAAAATGGATATTGGACGTATCAAAGGTCGCCTCTCCAAGATTAAAAAAAGGGAAGCGGCGAAAGTGGCGCCTGGAACTGGAGAGAAAGCCACTGGGGAGGGGCCTCTCTATAAGGGTGAATTGGACACAACGAGCATTCTGAAAGATATTTTGACGAAACATCCCGATATTCCATCGAAAGTTGTTGATGAAGTCTGTAGTTGGGCTGAGTATGGGCCTATTCATCCGACGCAACTTGTCTCTCTCCTGCAAAGTTTTCGTGGAATCACAGCCACCACAGCTTATATTATAGCGCAGAAGTATGCTCTTGCTCTCCAGAAAGCTCAGCTAGAAGGTAAAGTTACGCCGATGGTTGTTGGTGGACAAGTTCAACAAGGCCCCCAGCTATTGGGTTTTCCAACAGGTCTTCCAACTGGTTCGGTACCCGGGGCACCAATATTAAGTGGTGGAGCTCCATCTGGTGTACAACAGTTAGGTGCACAACAGTACGGTATACCACAAGCCACAGCGTATGGGATACCATACGGCATGCCACAAGACGTACGTAGCATAGCCAACGAAGTAGTCCGCATCATGGACGAGCGGAAACCTAAGGAGAAAGAAACAGAAGCCTACGTGGATATTGAAGAGCCTGTTCGACTGCCAGATGGAAGAGTAGTTGTAGGCGAGGATGAACGCCCTATTATGAGGCGGTTACATGTGCCGGCGAGCCAAGCAGCTCAACTGGTTGGCCCAACAGAAGACGCAGAAACGCGGTTCTTAGGGAAGATGAAGCTTTACAAAGAAGTGTTCGGCAAAGAAGAGCTCACAGAGGACAAGATAAGAGCAATTATAAGGGAGGAGCGTCCTGCTGCTCCCGCGTCTACAGAGAAACCCATCACCCTTGAAGACGTTAAGAAAGCCTCAACTGAAGCGGCAGAGTCAGTCGCAGAGACGGTCCTTGAAGCCCACGAAAAAGAGGACAAGGAAGAACGGAGACACAAAGAACTATTATCTGCTGTCAAAGAAGGTGCTTCGGCTAAGGCTGTGGAAGGCTACAGAGAAGACGGCTACCGCATACTTGGACAGGGCATGAAAGAAGGCGCAGATGTCCTAAGGGAAAGAAAACCTCTTGAAGTCATCATCAAGGACGGCGGACGCATACTATTTGGAGGAACACCGGGAAAAGAAGTGGAAGCCGGCGCAGGAGAAGGACTACTTACGAGACTTAAGGAGCGCGGTTGGGTGGTAGAGCAATAAATGCAGTATGTTCTTGTGCTTTCGGGGAAGGGAGGAACAGGAAAAACCCTCACAGCGATTAATCTAGCCCATGAACTTTCAAAGAAGAAAGGTTCCGTTGCACTTATAGACGCTGACCTGAGCAATCCCAACGCCGCAGAACTGTTGGGGGTGAAAAATCAAATTGAAGTGTCATCGGATTCTTTCACGCCTCTTATGGTTAACGGCATAGAATTCTTCTCAATGGCAACGATAAGCGGAGACAAACCTGTAAGCATGGATGCAAGCGAATACGCCCAAATCCTACGTGACGTCCTCAAGCACTCCAAATGGAAATCAGACACCGCAGTAATCGATATGCCTGCCGGAGTCCACAACGAATTTTTAGAATTGCTTACAAACTTCGGCGAAAATCTGTTGGGGTCAATCGTCGTGTTACAACCTGCCCATGTAGAATCAGCCCGGAAAATGCTTCAACTCCACAAGAGCGAAGGCGTTCCAGTGTTAGGCGTCATTAAGAACATGTCTCAGTTCACTTGTGAACACGGGGCAACCTACGAGGTTTTCGGCAACGTAGACCTCGAGGGATTATGTAAAGAATTTGAGGTTGAACCTTTAGGATCGATTCCACTTTCTATGGAGATCCGTAAAGGTGTAACGGAAGGAAAACCATTTCTGCCCGAGGACCTAGCGCAGCCAATAGTTAAAGGTGTCGAAAAAATCCTTGAAGCCAAACCAGTCGGAGTCAGCTTCATGGAGAGGTTGAAAGAACGACTTAAGGAAGTTGCCCGAGACGCTCTAGTGGACATAATGGCTGCGGTAGTCGAAATCTCCAACACCGAAATTGGTATCCCAAACATACAGAAAACGTATGGTTTTCCTGGGGGACGCACCATAGAACTAGACATAACCGACGAAACCCTTCGAAATGTCAGGATTCAAGCTTTCTTCCGTATAGAAGGCGGCGTTTTGAAAGTCGTCAGAAATCCTAAAACGGTCGACGACGAAATCAGAGTTTGGGAACGAGCCCTAATCTGGTGTTTTCTAGGCAGAAGACCCGACACCAACACACCTTGGGATCTCTTCGACGCATGGCTGAGTGGTAAAGTCAAATATTATAGCAACATAGGGGGCACACCCCGCGCCTTACAATTCATGCGCTCAGTATGGGGCGAAGTCAAAAACACATCATCCTTCACCAAGCTCAAACCCATCCTTGAGAGGATAGCGTAGGTAGTTCACAATGGCTTGGGATTTTTTCGGTATTAGAAAGGAATTGAAAAGCAGAGTTGACGAGATTCTCGTTGCTGGAGAGAAATGGAATCAAACTGCTCGAGAACTCACTGAAGCACTGAATAGGCTTACGGACTCAATTAAGAAGGGGAATCCTAACCCGGCGGACGTTAAATCAGTAGCTCAGACTTCTAGAAAACTGGCTAAAGAAACAGGGCGCCTAACTAGGGCCTTTGAAGCCGAAGGGATAATCCTAGGAAAAATATTGAACAAGGTCTAAACCATGCCACTACTTTCTGCAAAAGCAACCGTTAAATGCCCTGAAACTGGCGAAGAAGTTAGAGTAGACCAAAAGTTTACGTCTCTAAAAGGAAGCCAGCTACTTGTCAGTTGTGGGTCGATTAAATGACTTTGCGGCATTGGATTGAGTTAGCTCGCGTCCACACTGCTGGTTTAACGACAGCTCTGTTCGTTGGAGGATATCTAATAGCAGGCGGAACAGTTCTTTCCATACCGTTCCTTCTATGGTTCGTATGCGGTGTTTTTTATCATGTCTGCGGTTTCGTACACAACAATATCGCCGACTTACCCTACGACTCAGCGGATCCAAGAAAGAAGCATTTCCCCTTGGTGTCAGGAGTAATTAACTTTAGGAAGGCAGATGAAATTGACAGATTCTTGATGATTCTCTTCTGTTTTTACGCCCTATACTTGACTAGGCTGCAACCCGTTCCAACCTTTTTCTTGATCCTCGCCATTTCCGGGGGTTTGCTATACGATTACTTTAATAAAGTAACGCCGTTGGCGGTTCTAGGCGTGTCCACTGCATGGGGTATCCTGCCAATTATATCCTACTACTCAACAACATCCAGTTTTAGCCCAGTCATAATGTGGGTTACCATTTACTCTTGGGTTCAAGTTTTCGTGCAAATATCCGTGCTTGGATTCATCAAGGATATTGAAGCTCCAAGAGAAAACAACCTAATGCGGAAACTTGGCTGCAGAGTTGAAGGAGACCGATTCATCTACTCTTCTATGGCCTTCTCATACGCAGTTATAATGAAGGGTTTTCACATGTTCTTGTTAATTCCAATATGGCTAACTTCTAATTCTTCTGAATTGGCTTGTCTTCTGAGTCTCCTATTCTTTTTGACATCATGTGCTCCATACTGGAAACTCATGAGCCCCAAGTGGGAGAGAGACAAAGTTTTAGGCAGATGTGTGCTGAATGAGGCTTTTGCCTTCTTCGCAGTAATGCCAGCCATACAAGGAGTGATAGGTCGGGGACCTGTTTTTCTAATGCTTGTATATCCGCCGATTTGGGTTTTTGTTTGGATGAGGCTACAGTGGAAAGGATGGAGACTAGGACCCAAAGTTTAAGAATTTAGTTTACTCCGTGAGCTCTGTTACGGGTATCCTACCTCTTATAAGCCATCCTCTGATGTGGTACGTTTTAGGAGGCTCTACAACATCGATGACGGGACCAAGGTTAGGTGCCAACTTAAGTTGAACTGATTTTATAGGAGAAACACTGTACGTGTTTCTGTCTATCGATGTTACTGTACAGTTCTTATATTTGAGCCATTCAGCCCATACGTGAACGTTTCTCAGGTGGTATCCCATGTTTTTCACCCTGGAAAGCGTACCTTCGATAGACCTAAAGCCCTGGCAACTGCGAGGTGCATTTTATACCATCCAACCCTCATTATGATTGTTGCTCTTGTAGTTACTCTGCCTCTTTCAATGGTTCTCCCGATGCCTATGAACCTTAACTGGGAAGTATCTATGTTGTACACGTTTGCTCCTCGCCAAACAAACATCCTGTTTGGTATTATCCATTCAACGTGTCCACCAAGATCTGTGTTTTCACTTGCCCATTTAGCAGCTTCATAAAGAGTGATCACGTCTTTCGGGGAACTCATCATGGCTACTGTTCTATGATACGTGGCAGATAGTATAGCCCGTAAATAATCGTGAAAAAGCTCAGGTTTCTCAGGAGGCATACTTCTCACGGGTTGAATGGTGAGTCTTAGCCTCTTATTATTTTTCTGAGGCGAGTTATGACAGGAAACTGGACACCCGGAACCCCAAGGAAATCAGCTAATTTGGTTCTAACTTTCTTCCTCACTGGACCTTCAAACAGTATACCCCAAGATTGCCGGAATTCTTCAAGACTGCTCACTTTCTTTTCCTCCAACCTCTGATAATTAGATGGCGAAGCCAATTTAAACTTTTGTCGCCTCACCCTGACTTGGCTTACCACCCTCTTCTGCCCTCCTTAAAAGTCGAGGAAGCAAGCCCAGTCCTAGAATCCCTTTCCCCTCTTTTGGCAGTCCAAGTAAATCTCTAAGTGAGGTTTCCCGTAGTGGTTTATTGAATACTTTTTGGTCTAGGATCTCGCCAAGAGGCCTATCTAACAGGGGAAGCGGAAACTCTTGTACCTCTTTGAATTTAACAAGTGCTTCATGTAATGCTGCTAGGTCGTCTTTAGTGAGTTTTACGAGGTCAATAGTTGTTCCAAGAATCTTGTTAATCTCTTCTGAGATCTCTTCCTTCGTTTTCTCTGGCATAATAACACCAAAAGTTTATTCTATTCTCTCGTGTATTTAAAAAGAGTGGGGTTCTTATGGAGCGTAAAAGCAAGTTAAGAGAAGCCATAGGAGAAGTCAAAAAAGATATCCAAAACGTCACCGGAGAAGCAAGACAGACTGCCACCGAGTTGAAAGAAACAGCAAGAGCTGCTATACCTCGACCATTAAAGCGTAGAATCCAAAAACGCGTCGACGACGTAATCTTGGGGAGGAGGAGAAAACGCTTTGGGTAGATTAACCCGGCAACTTGAAAATGTAATGCGTGGAACCGTAGCGACCCCTGTTATAATCAAGACAAAACATGCGTTTCTTCCAGAACTGAGAAATCATCTGCTGCTAGACTTTAGACTTACTGGCCTATCAATTCCCCGCTTCAGCATGTTTGCCACGGTTCTACCCAACGAAATCGTTGATGAAGTCAAACAACTCAACTTCGTAGAAACAATCTACCTTGACCGTGAGATGCGAATTCCAGAAGTCAGAGGCGCGGGGATAACTTTTGACCCTATCCACCGTTTGATGGTGAGATTAGCTGATATTAGAGCCCGTAGAGCCATAACATTCCGCAAACCAGAATGGATTCCCACATCAGAGTCGAGAAAACTTCTCGAAGCTGACCAAGCAGGAGCTGAAGGCTACGAGGGGCAGGGTGCCAAAATAGGCATAGTAGACACTGATTCTAGTCCTAGATACCAAGCTCACCCACAACTCAGTGGGAGAATAACTGGACACACAGTTATCGAAGAAGTAAGCGATAAAAACGGGCATGGAGGCCATGTTTCAACCACCGCACTCGGAGGTCCATATAGTCCACGCTTATTCGGATTAAAACTGTTAGGAATCGCACCAAAAGCTACAGGTATAGGTATCAAAGTTTTGAGGGGTGCTATCGGAATGGGCAACACATCCGATGTTATCAAGGGGGTTGAATATGCGGCTCAATGGGGCGCAGACGTTATAAACTTGAGTTTAGGCGGAGAACCAACCAAAGACCCCTCAGAAGACCCGATGTTTCCAGTTTTCCAAGAAATAAAAGACAACATAATCGCTTGTGTAGCTATTGGCAATGAAGGACCAGACGCAGCAACCACTTCAGCACCAGGAAGTCTACCTAACGTATTAGCCGTGGGAGCAATAGACCTCCATGGATCCATCGCTAACTTCAGTTCCCGAGGACCCACTCCAGACGGTAGAGTTAAGCCTGATGTTGTGGCTCCTGGAGTAAACATATTCTCCGGAATTACGTTGGACACGTATCTGGATCACATAGGTGACTACCTAGGTAACGCTGTATCTCCACTATCAGGAACCTCAATGGCTACGCCTCATGTAACTGGACTTACGGCATTAGCAATTCAGCTCTTCAAGAAGGAACTGCCCGAGGTTAAGTTAACAACAGATCTCATGTTTCAAATCTGTCAGAAGTATGGTCAAGCAAAAGACAACACGTATGGTTGGGGCCGAATCAGGTGGAGCTGGTTCAAACAATATATAGCGGAGCACACGTAAGACCGAATCTTCACAGAGTCTTTAAGTATAATTCATTACAAAGACCACACAAAGAAGGTAGTCAGACACGATATACAGGAAAGTGTTAAAATGAAGCCTTATTTTCGACTTCTACGCCCCGAAACGCTCGTTGCACCTTTATGTGGCGGGCTCCTCTTCGGTTTGACGGGTATAAGAGTTAGCGGCTTACCCCTTACTTCTAAAGTGGTTTTGCTAGGTTTTCTAAGCGGTTTTCTTCTAGCTTGCACCAACGCAATTTCCAACATAAATAATCAGATTCACGATAGAGAAGTAGATAGGCTGCAACCCCTTAAGAAAAGCCGACCTATTCCCTCAGGTGAAGTTGACATAGATGAGGCATTAAGCATAGTTGTCATTTTAATGGTCATGACTTTGGGTTTAGCTTGGTTCTTCTTCCCACCCTTCTATGGGGCAGTCTTGTCCATTATCCTAGCCTTCTCGTGGATGTACAATAGTCCACCCTTATCTTTGAAGACCCGATTGTTTTGGAGCAACTTCACCATAGCTACCCCTCGTGGCGCCCTTGGAATTATTGCTGCTTATTCAGCTTTTGCTAACCCTCTGGACTCTAGGATTCTGGTTCCTGCCTTAGCCCTCGGGTTCTACGTTTTTGGAGCGAACACATTCAAGGACTACGAGGATTGTGAGGTTGATAAGAAAATGGGTGTGCGAAACTTCTGCACAGTATTTGGAAAAGAGAAAGCCTCAAAGATTGTTTTACCCTTCCTCTATGTACCTTTCATCATCTTTGCTCTAAGCAGAAACTACATCGTCCTCTTAGCTTTACCCTTAAGCCTAGTTATGACAGCGGTTTTAAGGAAGAACCCTGACCTTAAACAGCGCGGCATCCTAATGTGGAAACTCTTCTATACAGAGTTTGCGTTAATGATGTTACTCTATGCAGTTCCTTTCCTCGGCAAGCCTTATTAAAAAAAACGGCAATTATTGTTTGGGATTAAAATGACCTTAAGGTCTCTTCTTGCTGAACGAGTTTCTCCACTTAAAAAACGGTTGAAGATAGAAACACCAGCGATAGATGAGGTGCCTGTATTCGCTAAGGTTCTCAGCAGTCTGGAACTTGAATTCCCCGAAGTTCTTGGTAAGGTTCCAATAGTAGTTAGAGGGAAGGTTTACGGTGATGCTGCGGGACGGTGGTATCGAGTTACTTTCCCTCGAGGTTTATCTGAACCTTCAGTGGTTGCTGTCAGCGAGGCTAGAACAGGAGCCATCCCCAGTGTAGCGGCTCCAAAAATCGCAATACCCACGGTAGAAGTCACCAAGACCACTGTTGCGGTACCAGCCGCTGTTCCCGTTGAGATCCCAGTTACTGTAATTCCCTACGTAAACGAGAGCTTTCCATACCTCGTGAGTGACATCGATTGGGTCCGTGAACAAATCTGCAAACCAGTAAATAAAATCGTGGAGTCTCTGTATAGGATTCAAAGCAGAGTCAACGACTCTATTTGGCGCATCAATCAAGGGTTTGCCAAGACAAAGAAAGCTGTTGAGGACACCAATACCTCCATAGGCGATTTGAGGTCTAAGACTGAAATCGCTGTCAACACAGGCTTAGGTGATTCAAGAGATAAGACTCAAAAAGCTTTGAATACCACCGTCGTAAATACTGAAGATTCCGTGAACAAGGGACTAGCAAGCCTCATTCCTTCACTATACGCAGCTTGGGGTTTACCCTCAACAATGATAATCACTTCAATCCATGTTCGCAACGTAACCTCAACAGGGTTTGAGTTCCAAAGCTATGGACAAACAACATGCTACTACATCGCAGTTGGAAGTAGACTCTAGAAGGGCACTACGACGGCTCTTCCCCACAGTCCCAGAGGAGTGAAAATAAAGGCAACCCTGGTTCCGGCTACAAGTTCCTTCGTAAGCCGCTGGCCCCTAAACGTGCCAATTAACACACATTTACCACTAGCAACCTCCGCCTTCACAGGCGTTGTATAAACAGGGGCTATCTTCCCGAAATTTGTGCTCACTATTCTAACGTCTCTGATGTCAACTACTCCGTCTCCGTTCAGGTCGCAGTCAGGGTTCCAGTTTGGCATCCCTGACCTAGAATCATAAGCAGCCTCCACGAGGTCCAAATCTGTTGCATCTATGTATCCGTCCCAGTTCACGTCTCCAATGGCGTGGAAGATAGAATCCACAACTGTAACGCTCGCCCTCACTGGCAAAACAAACATAAAGGCTCTAAGGTCAAGAACAGGCATTAAAACACCATTACTTTTATAAGGCAATTGACTTCATTTAAGAGTAGTGGTGTTTGTATGCCTGAAGTTGCAACTAAATTGAAGACGAACATAAGAGACCGAATTAACGCCATTCCCGTCCTTGTAACCAAGCCCCTAGACACCATAGTGACAAGCATCGAAAAACTAGCCGCGCTACAGCCCGTTAAAGCCGCCACAAACCTCGTTGAGCACGCTGGAGATGGAGCAGTGAGCTTCGTCAACACACAAGCCGACATCACAAGAAGGTGGATGTAATGGCAATGCCAATGGGCGAAACAGTCAGGGCAAAGGCTGAAGAGCTCAGAACCAAAGTACGTACACGACTAGAAGAGATACGCGGAGGATCCAGCTCAGGGCACAGTCCCCTTATAGGAAAACTTGGACTTGCCAAAGGCCCACTCGCCACAGAAGTTAGAGAAAAAGGCTTGATGGCAACAGCTAGAGCACGCATCGAGAAGCTCAGAGGTGGCGGAGGCCTTCTCGGCGGATCTTCCAGCATCGGAGAAAAAGTAGCCGTCGAAAAAGATACAGGTGCACTAAAGGTACAGCGACGTAAGATAGCCATAGAAGCTTAACTCTAGGATTCAGTCGAAACCTCAACTGCTAAACGGCTTCTTTCATGTTCTTTATCGTATAGTCTAGCCTTTCTGAGAAGTTCATTAAAAGCAAGCTCCTTAGTATCGAAATTTTTAGCCCAATCCTCCCAATCTTTTTCAATCGGTTTGGCTGCCCAGATTCTAATCACTGTTTTTTTTCCTTTTGGTACCTCATAACCGCATCTTGGGCATCGATCCACTTACTCATCCAACTATGTTAGGCAAAATTGCCAATTACCTTTTTCCTTTCTTCTTAAGATAACGTTTTCGGAGAGAATTCAAATGCCAATAAGTCTTGATCAACTGAAAAGTGACATGGCAGACGCGGAAGCAACGGCAAAAGCACTGGGCCTAGAATACGAGCTACTTAAGGACGAAGAGTTGGACAAGTTTGGCAGAAGCTTTGAAAGACAGTTTGTCTTGAACGAAAAATACAGAGAGGTCGTTGACATTCTTAACCGCCACCGTGCTGAGATCCTAATGGGCGCCATGGTCGCAGTAAAGCAAATGAGCAAGAGATTTGACGGAGAACGTCCAGAAGCCGGTAAAATCGGCATGGTCGAAATCAGGGCTGGCTTCCTCGGCATAGGCGACGACTGGGAAGACGCAGGCAGCATTACTGGAGGTTCTCTACAAAACTGGATCCACGCAGGCACAACCTTGATGGCTGGGACTTCAGGAAACGCCGTGAAAATCGGCAAGAATGCAGTCCACGTAGTCGTGGCCATCGGAGACTACGAAACAGACCCAAAAATGGAATCTATACAGTTAACCATAGATGGTAAACCAAAACCAGGAATCCTAGTGAAAAGAGCCCTCATGCTTTCCGACTATCAAGTGAAAGAACTCGATGTCGCATTCATATTCAAATACGGCACAACCGTTCTAGGCAAAATCTTCCAGAAAACCACTGGGACTTCAACACCATACCTAATCGGCGCAAGCTTCGTGCCGGAGAACATACTCAGGGAATATGTCGATGTCGCTAACTTGCCCGGAACAACCCCCGACGTAATCCTGACAACTTAAACTACCTGACTTAACCCATATAGCCTCTAAAAGTTAGGTCAAACCGTAAAATCGGTACCAAAAGAATGGTGAAAGTATGGGAAAATTGGTTAGACGAAGTGTAAAAACAGATGTTCTACTAGTCGGGCGAAATATTCAGCTTGGAACATGGGACTCACCTAAAGCATTAGGCATAGCGAGTGTTAAAGCAATACAAGCAGTCCACAGCGTCTTCATAGCTGGAACATCAGAAGCTATTTTCGGCGGCGTCAAAGGAAGCATAACATCAGGTAACTTGAACCTCATCGGCTTGCATGGCAAGACAACCGTTCTCACCGCTAAAAACATAGGCACAGGATACATGTACGGAGCCTACATTGAACAGGAAGTCCTCGGAACAGGCACTATAGCAGGTCTAATGGAAGGCATAAGGATAGAACAATATATTGAGTCCACCACCACGCTCACTGGAGCCATCATATATGGCATACACATCGCCAACTACATAAACAAAGACACGATGACTAGCTATTACTTCTGTAGATTCTCAGAGGATGCAGCTTCAACCGTGGATGCAATATTTCTAATCACAAGAGGCGCTTCCTGCCTCAACATCAACTACATCTTCGAGCTGTCTTCAGGCGCAGCCGTCAATGCTTGGACCACCACGGGGACACTGTCAACCATGGCTGGATACCTGAAGTGCAAGGTAAACAACCTAGACAGATACATCCCACTATACTCGAGCTAAGCTCTCTGACTGACACTTGAACCTCACCACCCCCTTTTTTGTATTAACAAAAGATTTTTAAAGCTAGGGCATATTCAACTCTATGAAACATGCACTCAATATTTCTGAGCGGATTGCACTACTGAACATTCTACCCGCTCAAGGCAATCTGGTTACCCTAAAAATAGTCAGAGACCTTCAGAGCAGACTTAGCTTCTCCGAAGAGGAAGTGAAAAAGTATAAGATAAAGTCCACACCTGTGCCTGGAGGTGCCACTGTGGTCTGGGACTCGGATTTTGCTAAGGAGACAAAAGAAATCGAAATCGGCGACATTGCCATGGACGTAATAGTTGAGCAACTGAAAATGCTAGAGGGAACAAAAAGACTACGCTTAGAGATGCTTGACCTCTATGAGAGATTCGTGAAAAACCCAGCTCCGGACAAGGAGCTCCAAAAGACTAAAAAACAAAAAGCCCTCTTTTAATAATTACGGTGAAAGATATGCCAGAAGCCAAATTCATATCGTATAAGGAATCCACGGGTAACGCGATGTCTATCGAGATAGACCCTGGCGCAGACAAGGAACTGATTGCATTCCTTCAGAGACATGGCTGCAGTGACTTTGCGCTCCTGGACGCAGACAAGAATCCCATCTAAACCAACCCATAGTCCCGTGCTGGTTAGTTCCCTCTCCTTTTTCCAAGTGCAACCTTTCTAGCAAAATTTTAAAAGTAAGATAGACGGATTCTAGTTCAGAAGAGAAAAGGTGATTGCATGACCGACAAAAGAGGAATCGTTCCTATCGTAGAGAAGTTTTTGCTCAACAACATGCTCATGGCACTAGAATTTGACGAAGGCTTCATTTTTGCCAGAGTTGTTCGTCGCCGAATCTGTAACTATAAGCCCTACAGCCTCATCACCTCTGCTGGCGCTACCGTTGACATAGCTGCCACGTCAGCACAAGCCGAACTGTGGCTCAGAGACTCACGAAACACTAAAGTGGACATAATCTACTTGGACAAAACCACAGACGACGGATATCCTTGGCTGTTACATGGCGCCATAGGATGGAAACCCCACCAAATACTAGTATATCCACGCATCCCCGAAGGTGCAAACATTCCAGGCAAATTCCCAGAATTGGACCCAATCAAGCCATCCAGCGGAGACCTCGCGGCCTACTACAGCGGAGTTGAATCCCCCTACGACCAACCAACAGACTTCATGGAATACGTGATTCCCCCAAAAACCCATATTGGACATGAATTCTACAACAAGGATGACAGAGCCCACAACCCAGTAGCCAACATACTCTTCGCCCTCTACCACTTCCAGATATTCACTCCAATTCTTGTGGGAGTTGGACCGCACAACCGCATAATCCGCGACATCGCCCTGCGCCACATTCCAGCAGCCTTCTTCACAGTAGGATTCACCAGCACACCCCTAGACTTAGGCACAACGCTCATTGAAGATTGGAAAGCGTCACCAATAACGTTGGATGCGGCTGCAGGCTTGGAGGTTGGTTAAAAATGGCTCTCACAAAAGACCAGATTAGAGAGCGCATCAAATACGTTCAGAAAGACATTACAGGCACCAGAGCCGACTACTTTGCTGCCGCTATTTCCGAAAGCGTAAAGCGAAACATTTTAGGGATCCTTATAAGCGGAGATGGAACAGCCCGCACAATAACTTTTGAGAAGAAGATTGAAGCTGGAACTTACGAAAACATATTCAAGAGTGTTCAAGTACCAGCGACAGGAAACGTTTGGCTACCCATAGACTCCAACTATAGCCTAGAAGATCCAATAGTAGTTTTAGAAGGCGGAACAAACATAGCTGGAACAGCATCAGCAGGAACACTACCCACAACAATAATCTACTATGACGACGAACTCTAAATTGGGCGCTAAACAATGGCACTTCAGCAACTGAAAAAAGCGAAAGAAGAACCTTTACTAGATGAGAGAATCCCCCATCCCTACCGCCAAATACTTGCAGAACTTAAAGCCATACGCGCCGCCCTAGAACGGATACCCGCCGCAGCAGTTCCGGGTGTCACACCAACCATTCGCATCCCCGGAGTTCCACCCGCACCCGCACCCCGCGACTACATAGACGTCATCGCACATGGATTGCGCGTGCATGGTTCTCTATTACTTGCAGACGACCTATACGTTGAAACCATAGATTTGGCAGTAGATAGGTCAACAGCAGCTACGATTCAAGAGTTTGCAACCCTCAGCGGAATTGCCCTCACAATCTTCCGTTGCGATGGCTCCTTTGACCTTTACCTAAACGAAAAGGACGACCATCACAAGATTGACATTACTTCTCTAACCTACCCGCAAACACTCTTAATCGATTGGTGCCAAATCAAAACAGTCTATATTGGTAACGCAAGTCAAAGCGGGAAAACAGCCAAACTAATAGCTTGGAAGCCTGTAGGTCCACCACCAGCAGTTCCAGTGGCAAAACCGATATTGGCCATAACACCCGCTGACTATGAAACTTTCCATAAGCTGGGTGACGTCAACAGAGACGGCATCATAGATACAACAGACCTCAACCTTTTGAAGGCTGCTTATGATTCTAGGCCAGGGATGCCAAACTGGAACCCTGACTGCGACCTGAACGGAGACGGAGTAGTCGACATCAAAGACGTTAGAATAGCTTCAAGCCACTACGGCTTAACAATAGAGAAATGGAAAGCGGGAAGATGATGTGCCTCTTGGAGAACCTTTGCTTGGTCGAACGCGACATGGTTTGTTAATGCCATGCATACATAATCCTGTTTCCTTCATTCATAATTGTGAGTCTCTTTCAGGATTTGACTATGTTTCTGCAACTAATGCCACAGTAGATTCTACAGTGAAATATGATGGAGCCAGTTCCATTAGATTAGATAGATACGGGAGAATTGTTGGTTACGTTTATCCTCTCACTTATCCAAATCTTTCTCCCGTTAAGACATTGTATGCTCGCGCTTTGGTAAGAATGGCTTCAAATCCAATGATGGACCTACTATACGTGAATGAAATAGGCTTGTACTGTCCTGGTGCCCCTTATTACGGATTCTTCAACAGCACCAGCTTGCACATAACGAGGAGTGGGTCGAAATGGTACTGGATGGTCAATGAAACCATAATTGCTTCCGAAGTTGTAGCTGGAACTTGGTATAGAGTAGAAATCCTAGTTTCAACATCGCTGAATAAACTTCAAGTTAAAATCGATGGCAACCTAATTTATGACGGTTCATGCCCTCTCGCTGTTGGAAGAATTCAAGCTGTGGGATTTAGGTCCTACCCAACCCAAACTTTCCCAGTCGGAGGAGAGAGATTAAACATTGACTGTATAGCCACTTCTTTTGAAGACTGGATAGGAACAAAATACATTGGGTCGTGATTAAATCCTCTTAAAGTCACTTAAGAGTATAAGGGAAAAACTGTATATCAAGAAGAGGATAGTTAAAGGGGTGATTAGTTGCCGGGTTTAGAGTCTAAGGGTCTGGGTGGAATTACAAATGCGAAAATGGGTTTTTTCACCCGAAATGCAGGTGGAAGCCAGTCTGTAACTGGGCTGGGGTTTAAACCTAAAATCGTCCTTTTCTTGGCCGTATCTGAAGGGGTAGCACCATCATTCTTAGAAGCGTCATGGGGCTTTGATGATGGAACCAC
>Ga0315310_10001350_pt1 | contig 15463 bp, 15 predicted proteins | sample TDP5_MG_FD_203630 | JGI IMG/M metagenome (GOLD analysis project Ga0315310, IMG submission 203630) | Freshwater sediment microbial communities from Lake Towuti, South Sulawesi, Indonesia - TDP5 | ecosystem: Environmental > Aquatic > Freshwater > Lake > Sediment | place: Indonesia: South Sulawesi... | reverse complement strand
TCTCAAGGGCATCGGCTACGAATACAACTGCATCTTGCTCGGTGGTCTTCATTGTTTTCTTGAGTTGGTCGACTTCCTGGGTGGTTATTCCGTAAGCTGGCATTTCATCAGTGTGGAATAAGCCGCCGACTCTACCCCAGAAGCGTGCTCGATCAGCCATTTCAGTGCCGAGGCGTACTTGAGGCATGAGTTCGGTTCTGAGCAAGCCGACGAAGTTTGGAAGTTTGACTGCTAGAACTGGCTTATGCTCCGCTAGGGCTTTTTTGATGACTTTGCTTTGGGTTTTTTCGAAGATTTTTGAGACGTCTGTGAATTCTTCTGCTAGAGCTGATTCCTTTGCGCCTCTTTTTTGGAGTTCTTCTTTGATTTTGATGAGGTTGAGTTGCCGTTGCACTTCGTATTCTACGACTTTTGAGACAAGTTCGAGTTCTTGCAGCCCTTTGATCTCGGTCAGGGCGCCGCTGGGTATGCTTATGTTGAGGTCTTGGCGTATTGTGCCTAACCCTCTTTTGACTCTGCCAGTTGCTCTGAGGAGGCGTCCTATGGCTAATGCTGTTCTCTCTGCTTCCTGAGGCGTGTACAATACGGGTCCTGTTGTGACTTCGATTAGTGGTATGCCGAGGCGGTCGATGCGGTAGCGTATGGTTTTGCCGCCTTCTTCCTCGCCCGTTTTTCGGGCTGCATCTTCTTCCAGTGCGATGAGTTGGATTGGAATCCTCTTGTCTTCAGCTTCTATTTCGCCGTTGAGAGCTACTACGCATGTGCGTTGGAAGCCTGTTGTGTTAGAGCCGTCTATGACTGTTTTGCGCATGACGTGGATTTCGTCTGCTGGTCTAGCGTTTACCATAAGAGCTACAGTCAAGGCTATGTCGACTGCTTCATGGTTGAGGCTATGTGGTGGTTCTTCGTCCATTTCTACTAGGCACGATGTGGCTTTATTGGCTTCGTAGAGGATTTTGACGCCTTTTTGAAACTCGAAGTAGGCTGCGGGATCGATTTGTCCAAGTTCGCTTTGAGTTGGACGTAGTCGTCTGAGAAAAGTGATTTCTGGGTCTTCTTTGAAGAGTTCGGGTTTGCAGGCGCAGAACAGTTTTTGTGCCGTGTCGAGTTGCTGGTGGATTTCTAAGCCTACTTTCAAGCCCAGTTTGCCGTAGTCAATGCTCATGGGTTTTCTCAACCTTCATCTGTTTCGCTTAGTGTTCGTGATGAGATTTCGCCGGCTATGTTGGTTGTGAGCAGTTTTTTTGCTTCTTTGGGGTTGCTGGTTTGTCCTAGTGTCCACATAAGCTTGACCAATGCGGTTTCGCTGAGCATGTCTTCGAGTGGGACGACGCCTGCTTTGAGGAAGTCTCTGCCTGTGTCGTAGACGTTCATGTCGACTCTGCCCCAGATGCATTGGCTGGTCATGGCTACGATTACGGCTTTTTCGATTGCTGTGCGAACTGGGTTGAGGCTGGTGTGATTGATGTGTCCGAGCCCTGTGCCTTCCAAAACTATGCCCTTGTACCCCTTGCTTACGAGGTGGTCGATTGTTTCAGGGTTGAAACCAGGATAGAACTTTACTAGTGCTACCTTTTCTTCGAAATTCGGCTTTAGAGTGAGTTTTCTGGATTTGTCTCGTTTGGGGTAGTCTTGTGTGAGCATGGTTACGTTGCCGTTTTCGACTTTGGCGAGTGGTTCAGCGTTGATTGATTTGAATGTGTCCCTGCGGCTGGTGTGGCATTTTCGTACTTTGGTGCCACGGTGCAGGATTATCGCTTTGTCGGATGGTGTTTCATGCATGGCTAATGCGACTTCGGCGAACGGTGCTCCTGCTGCGGCTGTGACGGCTCCGGTTAGATTTGTGGCTGCGTCTGAGCTGGGTCTGTCTGCTGATCGCTGTGAGCCTACTAGTATGACGGGTACGGGTAGGTCTTGGAGTGCGAAGCTTAAGGCTGCTGCGGTGTAGCCCATGGTGTCCGTTCCGTGAGCCACGATGACTCCGTCTTCGCCCTTCTCAATGTGTTTTGCAGCGGCTTCAGCGAGTTCTGTCCAGTGCCTAGCGGTCATGTCTTCGCTGAATATGCTGAACAGAATTTCTGCGTCGATTGTGGCTATGTCAGACAACTCTGGGACTACGCTGTATAGATCGCTGGCTGACAGGGCGGGGCGCACGGCTCCTGTGCGGTAGTCTACTCTGCTAGCGATGGTGCCGCCTGTGCTGATTATTGTAACTTTGGGCAAGTTGGGTTTTTGCGTTGGCAGAGACGGGGCAACGAAGGCAGGTTTGGTTCCGGCGCCTATTCTTCCGACTTTTGTGTTCGGCGTGATCTGTATGCCTATGTTGTAGCCTGTTTTCAGTTTGATGACGATGTGTTTGGTGTCGCTGTATTCTGAGCGTGGGATGAGTATGCCTTCGTAGGTTTCAGCGTCTTTTGTTATTTTCACTATATCGCCTATTTCGGCTTGCGCTTGCTTGAGATGTTGCAGGGCTTCTCCCTTGTAACCGAGACGTTCTTCATCCAAATTGTGTTTCACCAACGCTGCAAGATTGCGTCTTATATAGGATGGTTACACATAAATCGTGTTTCGCTATTCTGTTTTTCGTGTAGTGGGGAATTGGAGTTGTCGTGGGCATGAGCGGTGATGTGGGTTCAGAGTCGGGGTCTTCTTCGAACAGGGCTTTGCTTCCGACGTTGGTTTTTTGTGCGTTTTCTATAGGTCCGCTTGCGGTTTTGATGAGCCTCTTTCTGTACCCTATTGCCGCCGAGTTTCGAGTGGAGGTGGGTGTTATGGGTCAGGTTAACACTTTTTCTTCCGTGGCTGCGGTTGTTTTTGCGTTGGTTATGGGTTTTTTGAGTGTTCGTTTTAGGCATAAGTCGTTGTTGATGACCGGTTTGCTTTTCTTCGCTGTATCGTCTGTTGGTTGTTTCTTAGCGTCAGGTTTTGCTGTTATGCTTTTGGCTTATTCCATAAGTGGTGTAGGATTGGCTATGATTAATCCGATGGTGAATGCGCTTGTTGGGGAGCATTTTTCGTTGGAGAAAAGGGCTAAGGCTGTTTCGTGGACTGTGGGCGCTGGTGCGCTGTCTTACGTTGTTGGACCTTTGGTCTTGAATCTGCTCTCAGACTTTGCAGGTTGGCGGTTTTCGCTTCTGGGCTTTATTATTCCTCTTTTGTTCGTGAGCCTTGTGCTTGCGTTCTTTGGGATTCCGTCCGTTTCTCACGGTCATGAGACAGCAGTGAGTCAGAGTGGTTTTCTTTCCGGGTTCAGGGGGGTTCTATCATGTAAGTCTGCTTGGGCTTGTTTGGCGGGTGACACCCTTCGGGCTGCTTCCTTTGCCGCAGTTTTGTATTATGGTGCGGCGTTTTTCATGCAACGATTTGGGGCGTCCACGGATGCTGCAACCCTAATAATACTAGTGGCAGCTTCGTGCTACACCGTTGGTAGCCTGATCAGCGGTCGATTTGTGGACAGGGTTGGGCGGAAGCCCTTCACAGCGACGACGGTTTTGTTGGCTGGTGTGCTCACGGTGTGTTTCGTTCTTGTGCCGAATTTCTGGTTCTCTTTACTGCTTAACGTTGCTGCTGCTGTGCTTTTCGGCATGGTTACTGCAGCAGCCATCAGCTTGACTCTTGAGCAGGTTCCTGCTTATCGCGGCACTATGATGTCTGTGGACTCGGCATTTGTCAACTTGGGTTATGCGATGGGCGCGGCGGTTGGAGGAATGGTGCTACTAAGGTTTGGTTATCAGGGTCTGGGTGCAGCGCTTGGATTGTTCGGTATTCTTGCTGGTGCAGTCTTCTACTTGCTCGCCAGAGACCCAACGAAGAAGTGAGTTAAGCAGCATCAGATCATGATGGCATTTTTCCTATTTGTTCGTGAATATTCCTGATTCCAGAAATCATAAGAATCGTAAGTCTTAGCATTGTAGGTGTTGTCGTAAAACAATTAAGCGACATGCACAGTTTCAGAACTGGAAGGAGTCGAGAAATGGGTCTGGTGCGTTCTCCAGATGAAATCTCTGCGTTAGAGAAACACTTTTCAAATGGATACGTGCTGGGCGACGCCGTTATGGTAATGGCAATGTTTAGAACCAGAGCAGAGGTGGTCAAGAGAGTGTTGCCTCCACCGTTGGAACCAGCTCCTGAGCCTACAGGCCGAGTATACGTGGCGGAATTTCACAGGACAAATTTTGGTGTGACTTACAATGAGGCAGCATTGTTCATCACGGCACAGTATAAAGGAGAAGTGGGTAGTTACTGTCTCTCAATGCCAGTGACAAACGATATGGCAATGGTTGGAGGAAGAGAAGGGTACGGCTTCCCTAAGAAAATCGCTGAAACGATACATGTTGAAAGAAAAGGAAACAAAGCCAGAGGAATTTGCGTTAGGAAAGGAATTCCCATTATCAAATTAGAAGCTAGTCTCACTGGACCCGCAGAACCCGAGGCTATTCCGTCCTTCGGACCTAATTATCTTTTCAAGCATTTTATGGATCCAAGTGGGGGCCAATTCGATTACAATCCCCGTTTGGTGAAGCAATTCAACGAAATCAGTTGGGGAAAGGTGGAACTAGGTGAAGGAGAGCTAACCTTCGCAGAGTCAAAATACGATCCCATTTCCGAGATACCTGTTGAAGAAGTGTTGACGGCGGGCTACGCTAAGGGAATCGAGATCAGGATGCAGCTTGGCGAAGTCGTTGCTGAAGTTGATCCTTTGGAATTTTGGCCTTATTCTTTCATCAAAAACGATTGGCCACTGTAGGTTCAAGCCTACGGTATGGTCTTTGACATGTACGGTCCGTCATAGCGGTAGCCGAAGCGTTTGTAGTACTGTTTCGTTCCTAATGCGCTTATGACCAGGATTTTTTTATGGCCGTAATCTTCTTGCGTGATGTGCTCGGCCTCTTTGAGGAGTTGTTGTCCGATGCCTTTGTGTTGCCATGCTTTGGCTTGGCGTTTTCCAACCGGCACAACTGGTCCGTAAACGTGTAGTTCGCGTACGATGCTGCAGGGTTGAGCGGTAATTTCTGGTCTGTGAGCTTCGGGGGATGGGATGCGTAGGCGTAGATATCCGATTAGAATATCGTTGGTGGTGTCTTCTGCTGAGATGAAAAGCTCTTCGCCTTCTGACGCCGAATACTTGGTGCTTTGGCTTTCGAGTTTGTCCAGATCGGGTTTGACGTGGTCTTTGAGCCATCTGTGTCCTACTTCTCGGCATCGTATGCAATGGCAGCGCATGTTTTGTTCGCTTAGCTTTTGTTGGGCAAGTTGTCGGAGGTTGCTGTGTTTGACTCCTGCTTCGATTAGCTGTGCTGGGATGTCTCTTTGGACTCGCATGATGCGCACCCACGGTGGAATGGTTTTCTTGATTTCTGCGATGAGTTCGGCTGCCTGTTGAGTTGTGTAGGGCGTGTATGTGCCCTTTTTCCACCATTCGTATGTTTTGGTGCCTTTCAAGACTAGGCAAGGGTAGATCTTGATCATGTCAGGTTTGAAGTCTGGGTCTGTGAAGATGGTTTTGAAGGCGTTTAAATCTCGTTTCTGGTTTGAGCCGGGTAAGCCGGGCATCATGTGATAGGCTACTTTTAAGCCGGAGTCTTTGAGTGTGCGGGTGGCTTCGACTACGTCTTGGACTGTGTGTTCTCGATTGACTAGCCTATATACGTCGTCGTGGATGTTTTGGACTCCCAGTTCAACTCGAGTCACGCCCATCGTTAGCATGTGGTCTACTTGAGGCTGTTTAGCCCAGTCGGGTCGGGTTTCAACTGTTATGCCCACGTTGCGGATTCGGCTGGTTTCCGCTTGTTTCTTGGCTTCTGCTAAGGAGTTGGATTTTTGTTGTGTTATGGCGTCTAGGCAGCGTTGAACAAAACGTGTTTGATACTGTTTGGGTGTGGCTGGGAATGTGCCTCCCATGATTACGAGTTCAACTTTATCCACGTTGTGTCCAATCGATTCTAGTTGATTGATGCGGCTGCAGACCTGCTTGTAAGAGCTGTAACGGTTCTGTATGCCTCGCATTGCGGCTGGCTCAAAACCCGTGTAGCTTTGAGGCACGCCTACAGTTGGTCCGCCGGGGCAGTAGGCGCAGGGCGTCGCTTTTGGACAGGGATAAGGCTTGGTCATGACCGCTACGATGGTCACGCCTGAGATGGTGCGGATGTGTTTTCGACGAAGAATGGGTAGGAGTTTCTTTTCATCAGGCTTCAAGTTGCGTATCAGCGTTGAGTTAGGTGGAAGCGTTTGGAGGTTTAGGGCTTGGGCTACCTGCATTTTAGCTAGGTTAACGTCTCTTAAGGTTGGCTTTTCGATTTGCATCAAGCGTTGAATGATCGTTCGATAAGCGTTTGTGGTCATTGAGCTGTCCTGACAATACCATTAAGCACGAATAAATAAAGCCTGTTTTGTGTCGGATAGAGATTCTATCGCGCAACAACCATTGCTGTTGCGCAGTGTTGTGGGTTGAGAGGCTGAGTGCTTGAGGGCTTTTTCCCAACTGCAAGCAGCGTTGAGGGATGGGCATTACCGAATTGCTTGTTTCTTTCTTTCAACTCTTCGCCTTTCTTTTGAAGTCTGAGGCGAGTCTCAGGGTCGGGAATATCCTGCAGTCTTTTGAGGTTGTCGTCGATTTCTTTGATCTGGTCTTTGATTATTTCTTCGTTTTTTGGGTCGCTGCATTTGAATTTTTTTTCGCAGGACAGGCATTCGACGGGGTATGTGGATCCGAGTATCTCAACTTGCTCAAGCTGAAGGTTGCTGACAAGTTCTATGATTTCGTGTTTGATTAGGCTTGCCTTGTGTGTCTTGCCTAGTAGCGTGTCGATTTCCGCGTCCCATGCGTGTTGTAGCAGGTTGGTTTTTTGTGCTTCAGTTTGGTTTCCGTCGCTGAATTCTTCTTGGATAATTAGGGTTCCTCGCGGTTTCAGTACGCGTTTCACCTCGGCGAGCACTTTGTCCACTCTGTTAAGATGGTGCAGTGAATAAGCCATGCTTACAGTGTCGAAGGAGTTGTCGCTGAACTCTAGTGATTCCGCGTTCATCTCCAAGAGTTCAACAGGCTGGTCTCTGAATCGTTTCCTTGCTGATTCTAGGTCCTTTCTTGAAATGTCAATCCCGACAAAGCTGTCATAGTCTTCCAGTGTTTTCATTAAGATATTAATGAAGTCCCCGCCACCTGTTGCAACGTCTAGAACCTTTCCGCCGGAGATTGAGCCCAGTTTAGTCCGCATCTTGACTGCGCCAGATTCTGCCAGGTGTTTGGGCAGGTCCTCCAACTCTGTTTCTCCCTCTTGGGCAGACTGGTTATCGTGCAGGTTCTTAAGTTTTCGCGCGTCAACCCTTGATTGATGCGGCTGCAAAAGTGCCTCTAGGGGTTGTAGCGATTTTGTGTGCCTCGCATTGCGGCTATGTTTTTATTACGTCCGCGATTCATAATCTGTGGTCTGTGACACGTAGATTCTCGTGATTGGATGAGGGATGAATGTTGCATAAATCGCCGCTTGAGGTTCCTACGCAACTAGATACTGAGAGACTTGTTGTTCGGAAGCACGCGGAAGGTGATGGGCGAGAGCTTTTCCTGTTGCTTGAGAGAAACGGTAACCGGGAGTTTCTTAGAGAAAACGTGGAAGAGGTGTCATCCATTAGAACTGAGGAGGAAGCTGAGATTAGGGTTCAGAGGCATTCTGCTGAATGGTTTGCTCGTGACAGGTTTGTTATGGGCATTTGGTCGAAGAGTGAGGACAAGTATGTGGGGGAGATATGGATAGAGCCCAAGAATTGGGAAGTCCCGTCGTTTGAGATTGGATGGTTCTTGGATAGAGGTTACCAAGGAAGAGGAATAGCGGAGGAAGCTGCTCGACGTTCGTTAGAGTCTCTTTTCAGCAGCTTCAAAGCTCACAAGGTGATTGCTATTACACGCGATACTAACCTGAAAAGCATCAAGCTAATGGAAAAACTGGGCTTTCGCAGAGAAGGGCATCTTAGAGAATCTGGAATCCAAGATGGCAATAGATACGGTTTGCTGTACTATGGAATGCTGAAGAGCGAATTCTCCTCAAGACAGAGCTAGGCAAAATATACCTGAGAGCTTGGGTCTTCCGCTGTTGTTTGAATGGAAATTTTATCTCTTCGTCAACGTGTATCAGCTAGGTTCTCACTACGTTTTTGCCATGCGACCAGTAGCCACGAGAACGCTAGAGTTTGAAGAACTGTTTCGGGTAGGGAAATGGCATGTTCCGAATGCTTGGTTTTCTAGACGTCTTCGCGTTTGGCTAGGTAGGAGAGAGATAAGGGTTTAACTATCGTATTTGACTGAAGGCTGATGAGCATGCTGTCAACCTCTTCCATGTAGCCTCCACTGTTGAACTTCAAGTTGGTCATGAAATCGCGAAAGTCTGTATAGTCTTTGTGGAGTGAAATCATTACTCCGTTTCTTCCCATGCCGTCAGCGCTTGCAACGAATATCACTCGTGGTTCCTCCAGCACGAGTTTCTTTGCTCTCTCTTGTTCATTGGGGGTGAGGGTTGCTTTGGCTTTAGCGATGGTGACTGCCATGATTTGGTATCCTAGCTTCGCGAAGTCTGGTATTGCTGTGAATTCTCGTATGATTCCTTCTCTCACGAGTGCGTGCCTCATTCTTGAGATAGTGGGTTGCGAAGTCTTCAAGATCTTGGCTAGTTCGCGATCGCTTCTTTTGGAATCTTTCAGCAACTCAGAAATGAGACGCTTCATCTTCTCTTTCATTGCAGAGTAGACTCCCGACAGTTATGTTGGATTTCAGTATTACATGCAAGCCTCCTAAGAAAACCTTTCTCTCGTGTTGGGTTAGGCTTAATTCTTTATTCTGATAATCTCTGTGTGTGGTGATTGCTTTGGGTATGAGAAGCGCTAAGGATAAGCCGTTGACTAAGAAAGAAAGAGAGGAGAGAAGAAGGAAGCGCAAAGAGAAGCGCTTGAAGAAATAGAGGCGTGTAGAAGTCAATAACGATTAGCTGGGCAAATCGCTAGGGGGCTGCAGAGTTGACCGCTATCCGACAGCCTGGGAAAGTGAATGAGAACACTACGTTGATTGACTTCGGTATGTTGGGTGTTGCTGGAGTCGGCGCGGTGTATCTGGTTGAAGCTGAGGAGACACTTTTGATCGATTGTGGAACACGGTCGGAAGCACCTCGGATTGTAAGAGCTTTGAGACAGTTGAATTCCTTTCCTCCAGATAACATCGTTCTCACACACTCACATTGGGATCATTGCCAAGGAATCCACTACATACGTGAAGAGGCTGAGAAAGAGGGGAAGCCGATCAATGTTATGGCTTCAGATACGGCTATTCCTCTGCTTGAAGATCAATCTTGGGAGAAAGTTTTCGATCCGAAAGGACGCTACGAAAATATCAGAGACGTGAATCCGATCAAAGAGGGCGAAATCATCGATCTTAACGGTCTCTCATTGAAAATCCTTAGTACTCCGGGGCACAGCAAAGATCACATCGCTATTTTGGATGAGAAGAATAGGAACTTGTTCGTTGGAGATCTTTTGGGTCTCAAGCTGGGAGACAATGCGTTTGTGCCACCCTTCATGCCTCCGTTTTGGGATACTGAAGCATTCTACAGTTCAGTTAAGAAGCTGAGGAGAGTCCCTTATGAAAGCATCTGTTTAGCGCACTTCGGCTTGATCTATGGTGAAGAAGCCATGAACCTGTTGGATGAAGCTGTCGCAACCTTTGAAGCAGGGTGGAAAATCTACAAATCTGCGGAAAAGCTTGGCAAACTGGATGATTCGGATTATTTGGCTGAGACGATTAAGAAAGGCATGAGCGTTAAGATTCCTGAGTTTGCGCTTCTTAAGCCCAGCTTGAAATTTCTGTTGAGTCTGGTGAACTCTGGGAGAAGATTGGTTGGGAAGCAGCCTTATTCTGTTGGTGAGATAATGCTTCGAAACTACGTTGTGGAATGGCTTGCGATGGGCTACAGGACCTACAAGAACATATGACACCGGAAATCCGGACTGCGCGAGAAACAAGAGGACATAGCAGTTAAACGGAAATGAGTTCTGCTAATTCCTTCCATTTCTCGATGAATATTAGTCCTTTTTGTGTGGCTGCGTACTTGGTTTTGCTGTGGTGAATTTCCAGAAGCCCGGTTGATTGTAGAAAAGTAAGATACTCTTTGAGCATTCTGGTCGATAGATTTGTCTGGTACATCACTCGGGTTTTGGTCTGAGGCTGTTTGCACTGGTTTAGGATTTCTGCCATGATCTGCGTTCTTGAACGGATGGTGTTCTTCGCCATTGAAATCACCGATCAGGCTTCGCAAGCTACTGCAGGCGCTGAATTTAAGCGTTTTCACCTAGAATAGTGTAACATCTCACGAAATACGTTGCTTGCTGACGGCATCATAGCTCCGTATAGAATTGTTGGTTGGTTGGACAAAATTTCTGTGCGCACATGATAATGCTGAATTTTAAGCGGCTTTCATCAATATCGTTGGTTCTTTCCATTCCTCTCTTATTCTTGAAGGTAGGTTTTGACTAGATTGTTGTAAACATCATCTTTGGTGTAGTCGAAGGTTATGATGCGTTTCGGTGCGACTTTAACTATTACCATTTTCACTGCGTCAAGAGCGGCTTGAACAAAACGTTCGAATTTGTCTCTTGGAGCACGAAAAGTTTTTTCCCATACGGAAAGAGCCATCTGGTAAACGTTGTCGTACTCCAGTTCTGCCTTGCCATGGATGAGAATACCCTGTGCACTTCCGGTGTCAATCAACACTGTAACATCATTGTTTCGTTTGATGTTTCTGGTTTTTCGGCTCGTGGCATAAGATAAGAATACGATTTGTCCGTTCATGTATCGGTAGCTGACAGGAATGGCATGTATGGTTCCGTCTTTGTTGTGGGTGCAAATCCTTGCTGTGTTGTTCTCTTTAAGCAGAGATTCAGTCTCTTCGCTGGTGAGGGGTGGTGCCTGACCAGTGTATGACAGTCTTTATCACCACTCTGTAGTTCTTCTGTTTCTGCTATAACTTCTCCGCATCGCCGTTAAACTGGTTTTGGTTGGATAGAAATTCTATGCCCAGCCTGCTCATACAATGTCGCTGGGCTAAGAAGCTGGTTTCTATGTGCGCACAGCTACTGAAAGAAAGTAGACATATTCGGCGATAGATATTTTGTTTATCATATAATCGGCTTCTGATTGCTTTGTCGGTCGCAAATGATGCGTGGACAACAAAGAAGCTAGCTACATAGTACCCGAATTCGCTTATAAACAAATTATCCTTCTCCTCATTCAAGCGCGCGAATTGCTATCCAACCAATACAGCTTTAATCTGGGCGTCTTTTGTTATGGCTTAGGCAGGAAGTTTTGTCATTGCGTTGCTCCAATTGTGGTAAGTGCTGTGAGGGAACTGAGATGGAGCTTTCAGGTGACGATATCAGAAGGCTGGAGGGAGCGGGTTGTCACCGAGACCGGTTTTCGGTGTTTGACAATCATGTAGTTCGACTCATGAATGTTGACGGATGGTGCTATTTCTACAGTCTCGCTGAGAGAAAATGTCGAGTCTATCGGAACAGACCTTTAGGATGTCGACTATACCCTGTTGTGTACTCGGATGATGAGGGTGTCATGGTTGATGAATTATGCCCGATGGGACACACGGTTTCAGAACGGGAATTTAGAACAAAGGGAAACGCTCTTCGCAAGCTTTTAAGAAAGATAGATGAAGAAAGAAGGTGCGCTACGCTAAGGTATTAGTGCAAAAGGACGCAGATGGGTATCGGGCAGATCATACAAGTGTATGAAAAATGAGTGGGTGTGAATAATGGAGCAAACCAAGAAGGAATCTCTGCTGGAGCGTTATTGGAGACTTCGAGGAGAGGCAGATGAGCTTTATCAGAGACGGCTTAGGGAAGTCAAGATAACTGAAGAAATGAGAAAGTCTATTCAAAGAGAGCTTGATGCCTTGGAAGACGCCATAGAGACAGCGGATCTTTCTGATGTATTGCGTCATAAACTGATTCTGGAAGTCCTACTGGGATAAGATCCCAATTTGTTTTCTGAGCATCAAAGCGTATGGGCAAGCAGAATGAAAAAAGGAGAAGAGCGCAGTTAGGGCTGCGTTGGGCTCACACTTTTCGTTTGCTTAACGCGACTCTGAACTTGGTGTGGCATTTTGGACATTCGAAGAGACCGATTTCCATCTGCATTCTTTTGCCTGTCTTGTCGGGGCGTGCAGTCATTGTCCATCTTTTCTTCGGTGAGCCAACTTCTGCTCCACACTTGATGCATTTAGCCATGTGTTCTGCTCACCACCGTTCATTGGGTTGCGGACTTGGTGGATAAAAGGTTTATCATGAACTTGCAAGCATGACTTTATCGGACAATGAAGAGATCGAGGTAGTTTGACTGGGGACAATCGGATGATGTCTGTACCCCCGACTGAGTCCACCTTTCTCATAAGTAAGGATGGATAGATGAGACAAGATAGACTGTTGTACGGGTGCGTTTGCGCATGCCCTTATAAGTGCGGATGCACTACTAGGTTCGGAGAAGTTTTCTTTATCCGTGGGCTTTGCCTGCTGAGTAATTGAATCTTTTCCAATTGTCAAGAATGATTGAAGGTTGGTGATGCTATTGGGAATAACGATGAGATCCGTACAGGTTATGGCTGATATACTGAGTTTGTGCAAGCAACCGCAAACCGAGAGGCAATTAATGGGCAAGACGAGCTTGTCGCGGAGAACGCTTCAAGTGTATCTTTCTCAGCTGCAATCGAAGCGGCTTCTAGAAGTTCATCACAGTTCGACTAAGTTTGCGACGACTCCTGAAGGCTTCAGATTCTCCGAGAGATACGCTGAGGTGCTGGAACTCTAATGCTCTGTGATGGCGATTGAATGTCTGAAGAACGAGAAACAATCATACATAGGCTCGTGCCGATCAGAATGGTGAGAACGAGCCCCGCTAGTAGAAAAGATTCGGCTGAGCCTTGGTATTTCACTCACACGTAATGAAAAGCGCGAAAGTGCGAGAGAGAGAAAGGAGAAGAAGATCTGGATAGAACAGCGGAAAAGGGGCGTAGAGAGAGAGGGATAGCTCAATTCTGAAAGACGCCCTCCTTCCACCCCCCCCTCCCAGTTTCCCGCGTGAAGGTCGGAGTTCTAGCTGGCTGGGTCAGTAGCTGCGTGCCCGTATTACGCACGTGTGCACATATCCTAATATGTGGCGGAGTGCATTATGTTTGTAGGTAGAATTTTCGTAGAGAAGAATACTGACAAAACGGGTCTTGGACTTTTTTGTCGTTTTTCTTGATCGTTCTACTTCAATAGCATGAGAGGTGAAAGGTATGGAATTAGTCAAGAAGCAGATGAGCACTGCAGCTCGATCGTGGAATAACAGAGCGGATCGACGACATCCTGCGAAAGTGGATTATTCTTCTGAACTGAGGAGCTGGGTGCAATGTGTTATACTAGATGCGGAAGAGATGAAAGATTTCAACAGGAAGGGTAAGTTCTTGAGTCTTCTAGAAAATCTCTAAACATGTCCAAGGGTCAGCTAGCCGATCTTTTCTCTAGCCTGCGCTGTTTTGACCTCTGGCTTTATAATCTTGTACATAAGCTTATGATTACACGGTTGAAAGATATGCCCAGTCTTTATCTTAAATGCAAAACTTGTGGTGTAAAATTCGAGTCAGGGATTGTGATGGAAAAGAGAGGGTTGGAAGCCATTAAGCTCGTAGATAATCAGCATACATGCCCGAACGGACACATACACACATACAGTAAGAAAGACTACTTCTACTAAAGCCTACACTTTGGACGAGATGCATCTTCAACTTTCCGTGCTTTCTTCTTCAGTTTCGTATTCAACTATTCCCTTATAAGAGGCGAGCGAGATATAGTAAGTAGGTAGACTTCGGATAAAGGATATTGCCGAAGCGCAGGTACACCCGTTTGTCTCTATCTTTTCCGTTCTGCCTACGTCTGAGAAAGCATGAAAGAAGAAAACGGAAATCTACATGAAGCCGCGGAATTCGAGATAAAAGCAATGGAAGCAAGAATACTTGGCTTAAGAGGTAAGTGCCGAGAAGAAGCAATGGCTGCTTACCGCAAGCTCTTAGGTGCTTCAAGAGAGAAAACCGTGTATTTTGCGCGATATTGACACTGTACTTACAAGAGGTGAAATTAATGGATGTTTGGACAAGCCTTGACAAATTGCAGACAAAGATAAATGGCGAACTGAGAAATGCAGGATCTCCCTTCTACGTCAGGATTGACGATTACAGTTACAAGACCGGAGCTTTTGAGTATAAGCTCGGGCGCAGGGATTCACCTTCAAGCGAAGGAAAGGAAAAGGCCAAAGCAGTAGAAGTTGTTCTGAAACATTTTGCAGTCTGGAAGAAAAGAAGTGTCACTCGAGCTTAATCTTTAGAGAATCGGGAAATAACGCAGATTTCATATTTGTGAAAATGGGCGGCGTAAACCTTGGACGTTATTTTGAAGTGGCTTTGTTGATTTTTTCAGCCCATTCCTTGTTTTCATCTATGCTTAGGATTATTCTTTTGTAAGGCTCGTTTTCCAGTTCGAGCACTAGGACTCCTTTGTCTGTAACGTACCAGAATTCTTTTCCTCTTGGAGTATAGTAAGTGCCAGCCTTTGTCGCTCCTGGCAAATGTCTTCCGGGAGCTCTTGTTTCTTCCCACCCTGTTCTGTGAGCTTCAGTTCCGGCTTTTACGATATTCTGCAAGGGGATGTCAAAGCCGCCTTTGATGGCTAAGGCTTTTTCCAGATCTCCAAGGTTTATTCTTAGTTTTCCATTGGAAATTTCTAGTTTCAATTCGCTTTCCCCGATTAGTACTATATTCGGGGTTCTTCTTATTTGCTTGTTTGGCGCCGACCATAAAGTTTCCATTTTCCTTCTTAGGCGTGGTTGGTTGGCTGGATAGAAATTCTGCTGGGATAAGCGTGCGCATAAGCGAGAGCGAGAGTCATTCTTATATGCAGTTGAAAGAGCGTGGAGGCTTTGTTCGAGTTGGCGCTGAGAATGCTTTTATCAGGGGGTTTAGTCATCTTTTGATGGGGTTTCCCGGTTCAATCCACCGAATGCAGCTGAAGCCTGTCAGCTTGCTACAGGATTGAACCGCGGGAGCCCCTTCTCTTGGCGGATTAGATGTAGCTTTCAGCATGAGTTCTGTCGAAGCGCGCGTTGAGTAATAGTTATTACAGACCGTTGGGCAATTAGCTGATTGCAAAGGAGCACACGAGGCGCCTTTGACAAAAAAAGCAAAGGAGTGATGCAAAGAAATGTCAGAGCCACGCGAAAGCAACGCAGTATTGATTGGAAGAAAGCCTGCGATGAACTATGTTCTAGCATGCATAACCCTCTATCACGGCGGAGCTGGTGAAGTGAAAGTCAAAGCGAGAGGAATGGCAATAAGCCGGGCAGTTGACGTCGTCGAAATCGTGAGACGCAGATTCCTGCCCGAGATCA
>Ga0315310_10001349_pt1 | contig 15478 bp, 16 predicted proteins | sample TDP5_MG_FD_203630 | JGI IMG/M metagenome (GOLD analysis project Ga0315310, IMG submission 203630) | Freshwater sediment microbial communities from Lake Towuti, South Sulawesi, Indonesia - TDP5 | ecosystem: Environmental > Aquatic > Freshwater > Lake > Sediment | place: Indonesia: South Sulawesi... | reverse complement strand
CAGGGACATCCATGCGAAAATTCTATCCACCGCGTATACGGGTTTTTGGCTTGCAAAACTCGGCTACCCCAAGGACAACAGAACAAAAAAGGCTTGCGATTTCCTAATCAACTATAGGAAGGAAAACGGTGCTCTCGAAGGGGTTTAAGCATAACACATGGATTGCCACCAGCCTCTTTGCGATGGTCTATGGTAAGAGATGCAGAGTAACAAGAGAAGGTCTAAAATTTCTAGCCGAAATCCCTGACGATCAGTGGATCGCTTCCCAAATCGCGTGGTTGCTTTGGTGTCTAAGCTCCGCAAGCTTTACAAAGAATAACAAATTCGTAACGCATTTCCTAAACTTGTTGTCAAAAAGCCAGAATCCTGATGGAAGCTTCGCAAGCGAAGACGGCAAAGAATTCTCAGTCAGCGCCACACTAGAAGCGATAGAGGTTCTAAAATATCTTAGAGCGAAACTCTAGGATGGAAAAGGAAACGTAGTGATGCCCTCTCCCATTAATCCCCTTCATATCGAGGGATAATCTTCTTAAGGCTTTGTTCCTCTTCCTTTAATTCCTTACGTAGTTCTCTCCAGAATTTGGTGGCTTTTAAATAGCCTTTTCGACCAAGTTTTCGCCCCGTTTTGGTGTAAAAGTTTTTTCGCGGACCCTTTCTACCACTGCCTATCTTCATCATCTGTTTGATCGTGAATTTTTCTTCTGCTATAAAATAGTGAAAAACTCGAGCGATTCCAACATTTCCACACGAACAAGAAAGCACATCCACATCGTAGCACACTTTCGCTTCAAGAGTTCTGGGCTCTTCCAACCCTCTTGGACCGTGAGAGCGTACACAATGGGTTATCTCTTTAATCTCGGCTTTTGTAAAACTGGTTTTCGTGAGGTATTTGGGGGCTACTTTCGCACCTGCGGTATAATGATTTTCTCCCGCTTCTGGATAAAGCCTACCTATGTCATGAAGCAGCACACCAGCCAAAACAATCTTCATGTCAGCGCCTTCCGCTTCGCCAATCATAATGCCTCTGGCGAGGTCTCGAAGCACATGGTTCCAGTTGTGATGGACAAGTCCTTTAGAGGAGAAGTCACGCTCAACAAGCTCATACAAAGCCCTTAGCTCAGCGCACTTTGAAAGATAATAGTCAAGCCTCATGCCTCTCTTCCTCATCGAGCTTTAATTTCCGACCTAGCTTTATATTTATTGTAGAAGCTCAACACCATGAAACAACAAACAAGCGACAGTTAATTTTAAAGGCTAAAATGCGAAAGAATAACAACTACTCAAACGGTGAACAAACATGGTGAAAGTAAACGGATACGAGGTGCCCGAAGGCCTATACTACACAAAGGATTTTGAGTGGATAAAAGTTGAAGGAGACAAGGTTCGCGTTGGCATAACAGACTACGCTCAAAAACAACTCAGAGAAATCGTTTACGCTGAGTTGCCAAGCTCAGGAACAACAACGCAACAGAACGAACCCTACGGCACGGTGGAATCTGTAAAGGCCGTTTCAGACCTAGTCGCCCCAGTAAGCGGAACAATAGAAGAGGTGAACACAGAAGTTCAATCAAAACCAGAACTTTTAAACGAAGACCCATACGGAAAAGGCTGGCTGTTGGTAATGAAACCAGCGAACTTGCAAGCAGAACTGGCCAACCTAATGAACTTCAACCAAGCGGTTGAGTGGCATAAAAGTTTGATAAAATAGAGGATTAGCAAATGCCGAGACGCATAGTAATAATCGGAGCCCACGCCGCTGGTGTGGACGCAGCCTCAGCCGCAAGGAAGATGGACCGCACAGCCGAAATCACCCTAATAACCGAAGAAAAGCATGCTGGTTACTCTCGCTGCGGGCTTCCCTTCGTAATAGGCGGCCAAATACCAAGCTTCCAAAGTCTAATCGTTTTTCCACCAGCCTTCTTTCAAATGATGAAGCTGAACCTCAAAACCGAAACCAAGGTTACAGCCATAAACACCGGAAACAAAACGGTTGAAACCGCAGACATGGCCGGCAAAACTGAAACCGTTCCATACGACAGCCTGATCATAGCCACAGGTGCCAGCTCGTTTATCCCACCAATAAAAGGCAAGGAAAAACAAGGTATACATTCCCTCCGAACACTGGAAGACGGAGAAAAAATCGATCAAGCCATAAAAAACGGAGCAAAGACAGCAGTGGTCATGGGAGCAGGCCTAATTGGTCTTGAAACAGCTATAGCCCTCCATGAGAGGGGCCTAAAGACCACAGTTGTCGAATTACTGCCCCAAATCCTGCCCCTGATGCTTGACGCTGACATGGCAAAGATAATTCAAGAAATGCTTCAACAGAAGGGAATAAACATCCTCGTAGGGAAAGGGGTTGAAGAGTTTCTAGGAGCAGAGAAAGTGACGGGAATAGTCGCGGGAGGCGAACAGATTAATGCAGACTTATTCGTTAGCGCGTTCGGCGTCAGAGCCAACACTCAACTCGCTGCAAATGCGGGCGTAGCTTCAGGAGAAACAAAGGCTATAAAAACAAACGCCAGAATGGAGACCAACATCAAAGACGTTTACGCAGTGGGCGACTGCGCAGAATCAACGCATATAGTCACCCAGAAACCAGCCCTACAGCAATTAGGCACGGTGGCCGTGAGGCAAGGAAAGGTGGCTGGAGTCAACGCGGCAGGCGGCTACGCACTTTTCACGGGCGTCTTAGGCTCGGCGGTAACAAGGCTGTTTGACACTGACGTTGGCGTAACAGGTTTAACCGAAGCCTTTGCTCAAAAAGCAAGAATTGAAACAGTGATTGGAACAATTGCCTCAAAGACTAAGGCTGATTACTACCCGGGCGCTTTACCCATAAAAGTAAAACTCGTTGTTGAAAGAGAATCGCAGCGGATAATCGGCGCCCAAATCATCGGAGGAGAGGAAGTAACCCAACGCATAAACGCCATATCCTTCGCCATACAGAAACAGATGACCGTGCGGGAATTGGCCAAGGCGGATACTGCTTACGCACCGCCTCTGTGCGAGACTTGGGAGCCGCTGGTTCTGGCCGCTGAAATTGTGCTAATGAAGCTGAGATGACCACAAAAAATTAATTAGGTAAATGATATCTAAAGGACTCTCAACATAAAGGTGATTTGAATGGCGATAAAAGTAGCCATAAATGGATTCGGAAGAATAGGAAGACTTCTGTACAGAGCGGCGATGGAGAGAAAAGCCAACATCGACTTTGTGGCAGTAAATGATATAACCGACGCTAAAACACTGGCGCACCTTTTAAGGTACGATTCAGTACACGGTAGACCACCATTCGATATAACGGTTGAAAAAGATGCCCTAATTGTTGACGGAAAACGAGTACAAGTCCTGAGCCAGCGTGACCCAGCTCAGCTGCCTTGGAAAGACCTAGACGTTTACTTGGCAGTGGAATCCACTGGTTTGTTTACCGATAGAGAAAGCGCTTCCAAACACCTACAAGCAGGAGCCAGAAAGGTACTGATTTCCGCTCCAGCTAAAAACCCCGACATAACCATAGTCCTAGGCGTTAACGAAGACAAATACGATCATGAGAAACACAAAATACTTTCTAACGCCTCCTGCACAACCAATTGTGTAGCACCTGTAGCCAAAGTGTTAAACGATAACTTTGGCGTGAAAGCCGGACTTATGATGACAGCGCACGCCTATACAAGCGACCAAAGGCTCGTAGACTTGGTACATAGGGATCCACGCCGGGCTAGAGCGGCTCCCCTCTCAATTGTACCCACAACTACTGGCGCAGCTGTGGCAGCTACTCTTGTACTGCCAGAACTCACGGGAAGAATGGACGGGATAGCCTTACGGGTTCCTGTTCCGAACGTTTCCGTGGTGGACCTTACAGCGGTGCTTGAAAAAGACGTCAGAAAAGAAGAGGTGAACGCCGCATTTAAGAGGGCTGCTGAGGGCGAACTTAAAGGGATTCTAGACTACACAGAGGATCCTATCGTATCTATAGATGTAAATCATAACCCGTACTCAGCAGTCGTTGACGGACTCTCCACCATGATCGCAGGCGGCAACCTAGTCAAAGTGCTGGCTTGGTACGACAACGAATGGGGCTTCTCTTGCCGAATGGCAGAACTGATCGAGCTCATAGGCAAGAAAGCCGGCTTCTAAACAGCGAGCTCCAATGATCCCTTCAACGCTTCAAAACTTTCGTCTGCCCATAGGTAGGTGGGAATATGGCTAAGTTTTTAACAATTGATGATTTTGATTTCAAAAACAAAGTGGCCATGGTTAGAGTAGACTTCAATTCGCCCATCGACCCGGAAACCAAGAAAATTCTCGACGATACGAGAATTCGAGCACATGGCGAAACAACAATTAAAGAGCTGGCGGAGAAAGGTGCAAAAGTCGTGGTTTTGGCGCATCAAGGGAGACAAGGTGACCCGGATTTCATACCATTAAAGCAACATGCGGAAATTCTCAAAATAGTTCTCGGCAAGCCAGTTAAGTATGTGAATGATGTTTTCGGAGAGAAAGCGCAAAAGGCAATTAAGGAGTTGAAAAGGGGCGAAGTGCTCGTACTAGAAAACGTTAGAACATTTGCAGCGGAAACAAATAAAGGGACACCTGAAGAGCATGCAAAAACCGAGCTGGTCAGCAGGCTCGCACCACTGGCCGACTTATTTGTTAATGACGCATTCGCAGCCGCGCATAGGGCGCATGGTTCAATCGTGGGCTTTACGGCGGTACTACCAAGTGTTGCGGGACGCATAATGGAGAGGGAGCTGAAATCTCTAAGAAAAGTTTTAGAAAACCCGGAGAAACCGTGCATATACATTCTTGGCGGAGCTAAGGCTGACGATTCCCTTAAAATTTCCAAATACGTTTTGGACAATGGCATAGCGGATTACGTGCTGACAGGAGGAGTTGTAGGTCACGTTTTCCTTGTGGCTAAGGGCTTTGACTTAGGTAAACCTAACATGAATTTCCTTCAACAAAAAGAGCTAATGGGCTTAGTGCCGGGTATAAAAGAGCTGATGGCAAAACATCCAGACAAGATTAAGGTTCCAGCAGATGTTGCCGTAAAAGTAAACGGAAAAAGAAAAGAAATCTCTGTTGAGAAACTGCCAACTGATTACCCAATGTTTGACATAGGTGCAGAAACTGTTAGAAATTATGGTAAGATAATACGGAAAGCCAAATCAACAGTGATTAGCGGACCGATGGGAGTTTTCGAAAACAGCGAATTTGTCTATGGAACAAAGAGCGTTTTCGAAGAAATCGCAAATTCAAAAGCGTTTTCGCTTGCAGGAGGAGGCCACACAATAGCAGCTTTGGAAGAGCTTGGACTGGCCAAGAAAATTTCTTATGTCAGCACTGCTGGCGGAGCATTAATCGAGTTTCTGATGGGTGAAAAACTGCCAGGTGTTATAGCACTAGAGAAGGCGGCTGCTAGAAAAACTTAAACATCCCACTTTTTATTTTCTTGTCAATTTCTCCATTAAATCTACTACTCTATGTTCCTCTTCTGGCGGATGTTGAAGCATCTCGTATATTTGTAGAGTTTGTTCTGCAACCTTCCTCCACGTAAAGTATTGCAGCACCCGTTTTCTACCGTTTTCTCCCCATTTTTTGGCTCTATCAGAATCACACAAGACTTCTTTTATGCCCCATGCGATGTCGGCTGAATTCCCACCGTTTACATGAACGCCGTTTTGGTCTGGTCCAAATGGAACGACTTGCTCTCTGAACCCGACCACGCCTTGTGCCCCCACAATTAATGGTTTAGCCATCGACATGGCCTCTAGGCTTACTATTCCAAAAGGCTCATATGTGGAGGGGAAAATGCAAACATCTGCCGCTGCGTAGTGCAGAATGCGCTCGTTTTCTGGCACAAACTCGAATTTGCAAGCAACTTTACCATTTATTCCAAGTCTGCTTGCGGTTTCGATTATGTCGTTTTGCTGTTCACCCTTGCCTAAAATCACGAGTTTAGTTTTTGGGTGTTCCTCCAGGACCATGGGCATTGCTTGAACTAAGTTTCTAACACCTTTCACCCACGTGAGCCTCCCAAGGAAAAGAATCATTTTTTCGTCAGGCTTTATGCCGTACTTGTTGCGAATTGTCTCTACTTCCTCAGCCTTACAATTCTTCGGATTATAACGTCCAGGGTCTACTCCGTTCCACACCACGCTTATTTTTGACTTCGGCCATCCATGCCTTATCAAGTCTTCTTGCATTGCGTGGCTCACGGTTATTATTCTGTCCGCCCTTTGAGCTGTCTCCCATTCAAGATACGAAACAACTTCGGAGCCTTGTCCTCCGGCTCTACCCCATTCGGTGCTGTGAGCATGAAAGGCTAGTGGAACCTTTGTCTCGTTTTTCACTATAATACCAGCCATACTGCTTAACCAGTCATGCACGCAAACAACATCGTAGCCGCATCCTTCCTTTTTCAGCATGCTGTTTATGAATTTCGTCGCGCTCAGTATATTATAGATGAAAATGTCGTTGAACAAGCGGATGTTTGTTCCCCATTTTTTCAAGTCCTCAGTGACAAACATTGGGAAAACGTTGCTTGCATCCGCAATCAAGGGTCTGTGAACCTCTACGCCCTTTATGATTTCTCTGGTTTTCAGGTTTCCAGGGTTAAGGGTGAAAACCGTTACATCATTACCCATGGAAACGAATTCACGCGTTATGTACTCAGCATAAGTGCCCAAGCCACCAACAAGCGCCGGTGGATACTCCCAAACAAAAAAGCCAATTCTCAAGTTCAAACGCCACCAACAGCATTTTTCATAATGTTTAGTTTAAAGTTCAGAAGGGCTGAGGAAAGAGAACGGGTTAATGAGTTTTAGAATAGTTTTAACTTCCTTTTCGGCGGCTCTTCTTTCTTTGGCTTAAAGCTTTTCTCTTCTTCTGGCTTTTCTGGTGGTGGTGGAAACTGTGGAATTTCCTCTTCCGGCAACTCTGGCTTTTTTGGCGATTCGGGTTCAGGCTCCTTCTTTTCAAGCGTAGGTGCGGGTTCCTTCTTCTTTACAAGCTTTGGTTCGCGTTTTTTCTCAACTGGTTTTTCTTCCTTTTCCTTTGACTTTTCAGCGGGAGCCCAAGTAAAAATGGGTTGAAGGCGGAGGCCCTTATGGTCTCCGAGTTTTAGGTATTCCCACTCGTATAAGTCGATGCGTATTCCTTTCATGCCTTCAACGGCGAGTCGGAGCGCGCCTGAAAAACGTGGTGCAATCAAAATTAGCCGTGGTTTCGCCTCATCATCAATCTTGTGTTTGTTGTAGGTGGCTTTCAGAAAGGACTTGAACTTGTCAATGTAGTCCAAGCTTTGTAATCCATGCAAAAGCACGACATCGTCTTCGTTAACGCTCAACTGCACAATCACAAGTTGCCCATCGCTGTCATGGCACAGAATGTCCAATGTTGCCTGTTCATTTACTGGAATGTTACTGCAGATCAGCGTCAGGTCCTTTTCGATTTTGTCTATTTCGTTTGTTATCATTTGCTCTAATTCTTGACGGTTCTCAATTTTGAGTTTCTCAATTGACAAACGGATTCACCTTTTGTTAAGGAAAGATGTGGATGCAACGGATAAATAAATTATGAATTCGAAATCCGAATCCCACATAAGCCTTCCTAATCGTTGCGTGCCACATAGCAAATTAAAAATAAACGCTTAGTCTGATAAGATTGGATAGAGGCTGAAGCTTTGACAGACATAGTACTCGTATTTGAAGTCCATCAACCCCACAGGTTAAAAAAGAACTTCTTCTGGGAAAACAAAGCATTTAAACGCATAAAAAAGAAGGAGCTCTTTGATTACTATTTTGACCATGTAATAAACAGAGAGGTTTTTGACAGGGCATGTAAAAAATGTTATTTTCCATCAAACCAGATGTTGCTTGATCTTATTGAAAAATACAAAGGGGAGAGAAAACAAATAAAAGTTTCATTTAGTATTTCAGGCGTTTTCTTAGAGCAGTGCGAGATGTTTAGCAAAGACCTATTGGAATCCTTCAAACAACTTGCAGAAACCAGTTGTGTGGAATTTCTAAGCCAAACCTATTACCATTCACTGGCAAGCCTATACCCCGAAAGAGAGGAATTCATTGAACAAGTAAAAATGCACGAGCAAATAATGAAAGACTTACTTGGCTATACACCCAAGGTTTTTGAGAACACCGAATTGCTATACAACAATGCCATAGCAAGAACCATAGAAAAACTGGGATACAAGGGAATTTTCACGGAGGGTGTAGAAAGAATATTGCACGGAAAATCGCCAAACTATCTTTACACACCGAAGGACTGCAGGAAAATCAAAGTGTTGCTGCGGAATTATAAGTTGACAGATGATATCGGCTTCAGGTTTTCAGCGAGATGGTGGAGCGAGTGGCCGCTGACAGCAGATAAATATGGAAGTTGGCTGGCAGTAACACCTGGCCACTGCATCAACATCTTCCCAGACTACGAAACTTTCGGCGAACATCACTGGCCAGAGACAGGCATACATGACTTTTTAAGACATTTGCCTCGGGAGATCTTGAAGTGGTGGCACCTGCACATGGCTACACCTTCCGAAGTTGTAGAAAAGTACGATCCCGTAGGGGGGATTGATGTTCCCGAACTTGGCGGGACTGTTTCTTGGGCGGATTTGGAGAGGGATGCAAGCTGTTGGCTTGGAAACACTATGCAGTGGGCTTACTACACAAACGTAAGAAGACTAGAACCGCTTGTCAAGGAAACCGACGATAAGGATTTTTTGAAGATGTGGAGGTATTTTCAGACAAGCGACCATCTCTATTACATGTTCACTGCAGGCGGAGCACCGGGCGAGGTTCACTCCTATTTTAGCCCTTTCAATTCTCCAACAGACGCCTTTGTAACGGAACAAGCGGCAATATTAGACTTTGAAAACAGGGTGCGCCTTGCAGCTGCTGCCGCAAATGAACCATTCCTATTCTACACTGGTGTAGGACAAAACCGCTTTACAGGAATAATGGCGTGGAGCTTAAAAGGGTTCAAAAAAGCTCTTCAAAAAGTCAGCATAAAATCCCTTGAGTTTCACAATAACCGTGGAGACTTTGAAAAGTGGGCAGAAAAATCGCTTCACAACAAAACATTAACGAAACAACTGAAGAAGATAAGACTTTCAAAACTTAAAGGAGAGGCGCTAAGAAAATCGCTAATTAAAGTTTTCAAGGAAAGATTCGACGAGCTTAGCACGCAAACGCAAGCAGCAACCAAGTACTTTTGAAATTAGTTTGTGCATGCTTTTATAAGAAAACCTTACTAAAACTATGTAAAAGGCTATTTAAGGTGAAAACTTTGAGGGAAGAACTTCCGCTCTCGGAAAAAATTTTGCAAACATTACATAACCTATGTGCAACAGCCACGGATCTAGCCAGAAGAAGTGAAGAGTTGGCACAAGTTTTACAAATCGACATAAACGAAGTGGAGAAAACTCTAGACAATTATAAGCTTGAAGGCTTTGTGGAAAGCTTCGTGGATAACGAGGGAAAAAAGCGGTACTACTTGACTGGGCGCGGAATAATAAAAGTCTGTGCACTCTTTACGTAGTGAAAGACGATGCATGCGATAATCTTCTCATGGGAGTATCCGCCGAGAATAGTTGGGCAGCTTGCGGACTATGTTAGAGAGCTTGCCACGCAACTTGTCAAAAACCACGTGAAAACCCACGTGGTTACCTATCATGATTACCTGACCGGAGAACATGATGAGCCGGAAGGCGTTAAAACTTATAGAGTAGCGAACCCTGTTCGCACGCATATCGGCGTACTCACATGGGTTCTCACAATAAATCAAGAAATAGAAAGGGCAGCAGCAAACATCTACTATGACGCGGGTAAGCAGATAGACCTAATAGACGTGCATGATTGGCATTTTGTACCAGCCGCGGTCACCTTGAAAAAAGCGCTTAACATACCGTTCATTTACTCGGTGGAAAGCCTAGAAGAACACCGCTCTCATGGTGCAGATTCACCATTCAACATGGCTATCAAAAGCATTGAGTGGCTGGGTATGTATGAAGCGGAAAAGCTAATTGTAAAATCTGAGTGGATGCGAGATGAAGTTTTTAGATTATACAAGGTTCCACTAGAAAAAGTGAAAGTGATTTCACCAAAATCTGGCAACTGGATAAAGAACGTTTTAGCAACTTACCAAAATGTTGGAGGAGGCAAAACCTCTTAATGACTCAAGAATTGACTGTCATGATGCTTACATGGGAGTTTCCACCAAGGATTATCGGCGGAATATCTCCCCACGTTTATTATTTGTCGAAGAGTCTGGCTAAAAATGGTGTGAAGGTTTATGTGGTTACATGCGATTTTCCTGGGGCACTTCAACACGAGGTTGTTGATGGCGTAGAAGTTTTTAGGATAGATTCCTACAAGAATCCTTCCCCAGACTTTGCAACATGGGTTTACCTGATGAATGTGAACATGCAGAAGGAGGCGGCGGCTCTCGTTAACAGTTTAGGTGGAAGGGTTGATGTTATTCATGCTCATGATTGGCTTGTAGCCAACGCGGGAACAGGTCTCAAGCACGTCTTCAGAAAGCCGCTTTTAGCTACGATGCATTCCACCGAAATTGGGCGAAGGAATGGAATCCATTTTGATTATGAGAGGATGATTCATGAAACAGAAACATGGCTCACATACGAAGCCTGGAAGGTTATATGCTGCAGCGATTACATGGTTTCACACGTCCGATGGGCTTTTGGGCTTCCAGAAGACAAAATGGTTATGATTCCAAACGGTGTTAATGCTGGGACATACACAAAAACCGAGAATCAAGATTTGAGTCTATTCAGAGGCAAGTTTGCTCTGCCAGAAGAAAAAATTGTGCTCTTCGTCGGAAGACTAGTACACGAGAAAGGGGTTCATGTGCTTGTCAATACTGTTCCTAAAGTGCTGGAAAAGGTTAATGCGAAGTTTATAATCGTAGGGAACGGCTATATGAAGGAACAACTTTCAAACCTCGTTAGAAACATAGGACTAGCCCACAAGGTGCTGTTCACAGGATTCGTGGATGATGAAACCCTAAGAAGATTGCAAAAATGCGCAGACGTTTCTGTCGTACCATCCCTTTTCGAACCCTTCGGAATAGTTGCCCTTGAGGCGATGGCCGCAAAAAGTCCGGTTGTGGTTTCGGATACGGGTGGTTTATCAGAAATAGTTGAACATGACGTAACAGGTGTTAAAGTTTATCCGGATAATCCGGATTCACTAGCGTGGGGAATAACAAAGGTATTAACTGATGAAGCCTATGCGAACAGGATAAAAGCGAACGCGTACAAAAAGGTTCAGGAAAAATATAATTGGGATAAAATAGCTCAGCACTTAAAAGCTGTCTATGAAGCCGTCTTGAAAGATTATTCAAAAAGCATTTGGGTCTAAACAGGTCAAACGGAAAAACCTTTGGAAAGTCTATGGATATTTTATTTTGATGGCTTTATTTGGACAAGCGTCAGCGCACTCTAAGCAGTAGATGCATTCTGGATCACTGAATTTCTCCCATGGCAAATCTAAAATCCTGACACGCATGGGACATACTTCAACACAGAGGCGGCACTCGCCCTTGGCACATTTAGTCAAGTCCCTACGCAAACCAAGGAAACTAAACCTGTTTAGGACAGCCATGATTGCCCCGTGAGGACAGAAGTATTTACACCAGCTTCGTTGAACGTAAGCCGCGAAAAAAATGACACCAACCATAATGAACAGCTGCACCCAGAAAAGCGGAGGCAAACTCGCAAACCAAGAAAAACCGTCCATAACTTGTTTCTCCAACACATTAACACGATAATCACGAATAGTTTTGGGCAAGGTTCCAAACAAAGTTTCCGCTGGGCTTAGCGTGGTGAATGGCGCATTTGCAAAAACGCCCAAGGCGTTTTGGTAGCTTTCATGAACTCCGGCAAGTTTTGCACCAGAAAATGTTAAACTAATAAACAAAGTAATACCTAAAACACCGTATTTTATGTAGATCATGGTTTCATGGGTTCTCGGCGAAATTTCTCCTTTTTTGCGCTTTATAAAGCCAATTAAATCTTGGATAAAGCCGAAGGGACAAACCCAACCGCATAGCGATTTACCAATTAATATTCCTACTATTAGAAACGAGGCTATTGCCAACCATGGAAAAACAGCATCATGGAGCATGAATTGTATAGCTGTAAAGGCGTCTCCAACAGTGTTTGGCTGAAGACCCCATGTCCAAAGAACAGGAAGCAAAAGTGGTAACGCACCCAAGTTGAAGATTATCGCGCTGAAGAATATGAAGGAAAGAAATTGGACTATTCTGCGGGGCGTGTTAAATTTAAGTAAGCCTTGTTTGATTTTGCTTCTCAATTATCTCGCCTCTTTTATGCGGTCAATGAAAGCCTGGGTTATTTATTTTCCGATGACTTTAACGTTTTCTACAAGAACCCACGGTGCGACTAATTGCCCAATCTTTCTTTCATTATCTGCCAGCGCTGAAATATTTTTTAGCACTTGGAAAATGTTGCCAGCCAACATTGCTCCTTTAGTAGCATAGGCAATTTCGCCTTTTTCGATTTTCCAAGCGGGGTTTGCAACCACGGAGAATTCGCCGCTGGCGGGATTGCTACTGTGTGCGCCTTGCAAATAGTATACGAGAAGCCCCTCATCCACGTCGCTGACAAGTTCTTCAGGTGATTTGTTTCCGGGCATAAAATGAAAGTTTGTGGCTTCCACGTTTGGTGTGGATAAGTATCCGGCTCTTGTAGCGTTTCCAGTGCTTTCTTTCCCCTCTTTTTTAGCTGTGTAATTGTCATAAATGAAGTTGCGTAGGACGCCCTGTTCTATGATGAGTGTCTTTTGTTGAGGAACTCCTTCACCATCAAATTTCCATGTGCGGAGACCACCGCTGAATAGGCCGTCATCATAAATTGTCACGATTTGGGAGGCGACTTTTTCTCCCATCTTGCCTTTAAACACAGATTGATTTCTCTGCACATAATCCGCCTTAACCGCGTTAACAAGAGTGAAATAAAGAAGCCCTTGAAACGCAAATTGAGTGAATACTACGTTGGTGCTCTTTGTTTCCATCTTCCTGGCTTTTAGTGCTGACGCCGCCAGCCGCGCGGCTTCTTTTCCAACCCACTCAGGGTCAATGTTATAACTTCTTTCGGCGTTAAATTCGAAGCATACAGGTGTCACTTCACCTCGTTGCTGACCTATTGTCGCTAAGCTGCACTCGATTATTGTTCCGTGGTCGAAGCCCGCAACACCGTTAGAGTTGGCAATAGCCGTAGACAAGTATGATGCGCCCGCTCCTCCCTCTATCGGAAATACGCGCTTGTCCGTTTTTTCGGCTGCATCCAACATCACCGAGGCAACTTTCACTAAATCCTCAGAATGAAGCTCAACAATGCTGCGGTCGTAGGTTTTTTCCACAGGAACTGATGGTTTCCTGGAGGCAAGGCTGTGCCAGTCTCCGTCTGGTTTGCTTGCCTTGGCGGCGCTTAACGCCTTGCGAACTGTTTCCTCGATTGCTTCCTTGCTTTCCAATACGTTCGTGTAGGAGAAGCCAACGGCTTTGTTAGTTATGGCTCTAATCCCCACTCCTCGGTCAATTATCCGCGAGCTTCTAGCAATCTGTCCTCGTTCAATGACAACATTGTTCGTTAGAGCTTGATATGCAAAAGCCTCAGCCTCATCAGCACCCCTCTTTAAGGCAGACCCAACGGTATCTTCGGCTAAACTTAGCATCTCTTCTGCCTTAAGCACCACCACCAACGAGCACCCCCTTCACCCTAACGTGAGGCCCCCCACCGCATATGAAAGCCGTTTGACCTTTTCCGCATCTACCAGGCCATAATTCGAAGTCCTTCCCAACAGCATCAACCTTAAATAAAGTTTCAAGCGTGTTGCCACTTATAGATGCGTTACGAACCGATTTACCCAATTCACCATTAACTATCTCATAGGCTTCTTGAATGCCAACTTGAAAAGTGCCGTCTAAGTTTGCTTGACCCCCTCTAAAACTCTTAAGGTAGTATCCAAACTTTATGCCATCGACCAATTCTTCGAACGAGTAATCTTTTGGCTCCATGAACGTGTTACGCATCCGAATTACAGGTTCCACCCTAAAGTCTTCAGCCCGCATATTGCCAGTTGGCTTTGCGTTGAATTTCTGTGCGGTTTCACGGCTATGCATTAATCCAACTACAACGCCTTCTTTCACAAGGAGGGTTTTCTGCGTTGGAGTGCCTTCATCATCATACTTGAAGGAACCGAAAGCACCATCCATTGTTCCGTCATCATAAAGAGTAACCACTTCGGAAGCTATTTTCTTTCCGAGCTTATCTAGCAATATGGAACCGGACAGTGTTAAGTCTGCTTCAGCTAGGTGTCCAAAAGCCTCGTGAACGAAGACGCCGACCACGTTTGGTCCTAGAACTACTGGGAATGTTCCACCTTTTGGAGGCTTTGCTTTCAACTGTTCAACGGCACGTTTCGCAACTCTTTCACCCACGATTTCTGGGGTTTCCACATCAAAGACTTCGTAGCCAGATGTGGAACCTATTTCTTCCCGGCTGAAAGTGAAAACGTCTGCTTTAGTGGCTGTGGCTGTTATTCTTGACCAAACATAGAGTTTATCTTGCTCAATGTACGTGCCTTCGTTATTTATAAAACAGCTTGTTCCAGTTAAGTCAAAGTAGTCTATCGTGCAACTCTTAACATGGTTGTCGTAGCCCAAAATTACGTTGCTCATTTTTGATGTTGTGTTTATCTTATCTTCTATAGAGATTTTTGACGGGTCTTCTCGGGGTTTCGCCACGACCTTATCTTCAATAGCCTTGGTTTCGATGAGTTTTATTGGGGTTTTAAGTCTTGAACTTGCAGCCTTCGCCATCTTACACGCGTCTGAAATAGCCTCATTTAAAGTCTCAAAATCAAGGGCTCCAACGGAAGCGAAACCCCATGCACCATTCACAAGCACCCGCAAAGCTGCGCCGTTTTCAATTCCTTGCTTTGCTGCTTCAACACGACCCTCTTTAAGCGTGAGCATAGTTTTGGAAAGTTTTTGAGCACGAACTTCAGCATATTCAGCGCCAAGCTTTTGAGAAGCCCCATCAACAACCTTGGTCAAAATGTCTTTCAAACAGTGTCCCCTTGAAATATTGATGTTAGAAGGGATTTATTCAGAAATGCAATTATAAAACATTATGGTTTTCTTTATTGGAATTATGGATCCTGAGAGTCTGGGTGGTAAGCGGCTTGTGGATTATGATGTTATTGTGGCTATGGAGAGTAGGCATAGGGATTACGTGTTGAGTTTGTGTCCGGAGTGTAGAGGTAATGTTGTGGTGTGGAATGATAAAGACCCATACTTTATGGATATGGAAGACACTTGGAAAGTGTATGAACAGATCAGAGAAAAGGTTACAGAACTAGCTAAGTTGCAGTGAAGTTCCAAAGTGGGCTTGGTTTGGGGGTAGAGTTTTATC